>Ga0256842_1000254_pt1 | contig 46738 bp, 31 predicted proteins | sample 4559240metaG_FD_185973 | JGI IMG/M metagenome (GOLD analysis project Ga0256842, IMG submission 185973) | Hydrothermal vent microbial communities from Guaymas Basin, Mexico - 4559-240 | ecosystem: Environmental > Aquatic > Marine > Hydrothermal vents | place: Mexico: Guaymas Basin | collected... | reverse complement strand
TTAGAAAAAATACAAAATATTTTAAATTATTTTTCAATGGTATTGCCCATGAATAAAGGATTACAGACCAAAAATAACTAATTTTGACGTTAGTTGGAACTTAAAGAGTTTAAATAAAACATATAACCGTGAGCAAAGTTTATGTCGATTTTAACTTATTAATCTGAGTTATAACTTAAGATTTAATTAGTTTAAATGTCTTGCTTTGTAGGCCGCCATTATTAGAATATAGGAGTTCAATATTTATTATATAAACACCTTTTACAAATTCAGAAATGTCTTGTTTAATAAAATGGATATTTCCATATTTCTTTTGATAAATAAGCCTTCCTGATATGTCATAAATTTTAACTAAAGAGCTCAAAATATCTTGATTTCTGGAAATGTCGATATTAACAATTCCTTCAGCAGGGTTTGGATATAAACTAATATTTGCTTCAATATTCTTAGATTCTCGCATGCCAACATATGGGCTTGTAATTCCTTTGTAATAATTTATTCCGCCTGAGAATGTGCCAACTAGAATATCAATAAATCCATCGTTGTCAAAGTCGTAAAGTGCAGGTGCTGAATGAAGTCCTATGGTTACTGTCTCTATAACATTATCTTCATTTGAGAAACTCAATAGTGAATATAAAGTATCAACAATATCTGTGAAAATTAGGTTAGAATCAATACCAAAAGTACCGGTGATATTATTTCTAATATCTCTATAATAGAAACAATATCCTGATGCAGAACCAACAAAAGCTCTTAGGCTATCGTTGCTATCATAATAAAAACTAGGAACAGAATAACCATTGTAGTAATGCCAATAATTAGATGTTTTAACATGTCCCATAGTATCAGTAATATGTGTAAAAACAGGATTAGTACTTGTGCCGGTATTTTGGTAGTATACTAATTGACCGATCTTATTACCAATAACTAAGTCTAATAAGCTATCCCCATCAATATCTATAAGTTGAGGTGTAGAGAAATCACCTACGTCTATATTGTTAAAATTCAATTGAGAAGGTCCAAAAGCCATAGGTTGATTTGCTCCAGCAATATTTTCTTTATAAATAAGTTTACCATCATTACTCCCTATTAATAGGTCTTTATCGCCGTCTCCGTCAATATCACCAAAAGTAGGTTTAAATGATTGTCGTTTTATACTGTTTAGCCCTAGCCAATTACCATCCATATATTTGAATGAGGGATTAGTTGATGTGCCAATATTTTTATAATAAGTAAGTCTTGAAACTTTAAAAACTTCTAGAAGATACCATACAGAATCTAAATAAGTAGAATCGACATCACCATAATTACCAATTACTAAATCCATTAATCCATCTCCATCTACATCGACAACTTCGGGTAAAGCTCCATCGCCAACATCAATCATTTTGTTTTGGAAAAAACCAACTTCAGATAACTGAAAAGTGGGATTATCGTTTTGTCCGGTATTATCGTAAAGCCATACGCCATTAGAGCCATTTACCTTATAATATGACGGGTCAAATGGTGATGCTATTAATTCGTTAATGCCATCATTATCAATATCAATATAGTTTACAGATGGAAAAGTAACTATATTAATAGGAGTGGGGTCAGGAAAAGTGGTGTCTTGTGAAATAATTAAAGCTGTATCTCTACTTCCGCCATTAATCAATGAATTAATGGTGAAATAATCAACATCTCCCAAGAGTAAATCCATTAAACTGTCACCATTCAAATTAATAACAAGTAATGTTGAGCCAGTATGTTTTATTTCTGGAGGACGAGTAATTAAAGCTTTATCATCATCAGTTTTATAATTGCAGTATTGATTTAAGTAAACAGCGTTATTATTCTCACCTTCAGCAAATTTGCCCCAGCATTTATCATATATCTTGAAATTTAAACTATCAGCCGTTCCGTATTCTTCCATTGAATAATTTCTATACCATATAACAAATCCTCCTAATACATGAAAAGTGAGAATATCCATATCTCCATCAAAATCAACATCTACGAAAGCAGGGAAATCTACAGCTGATACATAAATATTTGGGTTGAACGTTCCAGTAGTGGAATATAATAACATTGGAGATTCCAAAGTGAAACTTAAATTAGTTCCACTAGAAGTATTTTTGTAAACCTTTATGCCTGCTGATGTATATGTGAAGATATCCATTTTGCCATCACCATTATAATCATAAGTTTGTACCCAACTATAACATTTTGGAAATAGTTTTTCGTATTGTGGTGCGTAAGTATAACTATTAGTGCCTAATTGTCCATTATTAATATAAGTCATCAATCTATCACCATGAGTATCAAATGTAATTAAGTCTTTAATTCCATCTCTATTAATATCTATTTGCTCAAAATGAGCCGCATTTAGTCCACCGGCCCATGGCATTTCCAGATTATTTCCAAGGCTATCTTTTACAATTACAGAATTGCTTCGAGTGAAGCCAAAGTCATAAGTAGATTGAGAAAATATATTGTAAGAACTTAAAATAATGATGCTTAATAAATAGATTATTCTTTTTTTCATGCTAATTAGATTTTAAATAATAAGAGATTGATACGAAGTTAGGCAAATATACAATTAAAGACAAAATTAGAATATTAAAGTTGCATATTATACTATTATAAGTAGAAAGCGTAGTACTCAAATTTTTAATGTTTTTCTTTGAGTTACCAATAAATATTTCATCATCAATAATTACTACAGGTCTTTTTAAGAAAGTATATTCATTAATTATTAAGTTTCTCATTTCATCTTCAGTCAATTCACCATTTTTAGGTTTTACCTCTTTATATTTTTGGGCTCTTTTGCTAAATAGATTACAATAAGAGCCACTAAGATTTTTCATATGATCAATTTGTTGGGGAGAAATATTGTTATATTTGATATCTTGAATATCAGCATTATCCTTGTTGATATTTAATTCTTTTAGAATCCTTTTGCTTGTACTGCATGTCGACAGAGTGTAAACTTTAATTCTCATAATAATTCAACAATTGAAATAATAATATTATTTATTTAGTATTTCCTCTAAATAGAAGCATTAGCTTCAATTTCAGCTTTAAGTTTTCGTAACATATCTTCCAAGCCGTTAAGTTTTATTTCATAGATAAGCTGCAATTGTTCTCCCAATTTGTTATTTGGGAATCCTTTTTGTCTATACCATACTATGTAATGCTCAGGAATATCAATTAAAAAACGTCCCTTATATTTACCATAAGGCATTTTCATAAAAAGTAAATCTTTTAGTGCTTTTCTATTATTAAATAAAATCTGTTCCATTAATAGTAGATATGTGTTTCAAAGCCAAGGCTTTTTACTTTATTGCCAATATTATTAAGAGTAGCTGTATCAATCTTCTCAATATCAGAATGAGGAGTATCTCTATCAATGGGGTATATCATTACATTTTTTGGTTTAATAATCTGAAGTAGCTCTAACCATTTGTTTACTTCATAGTCAGTGGTATTATCAAAATATTCTCCATTGTAGTTTCCTTTTACAAAAAGCGTTTGTATCGATAAGTTTCCATTGAAAACTTTCATTCTTTCTACCAAAGTACTCACGTTAATTTTAGCTTTGGGTCTGTTAATTAATTGATAAGTTTTATCAATTGCAGAGTCAAGTTTAAGAATATTATGATCAACTTTATTTAGAGCTTTAATTATAGATTTCTTATGAATTTGTGTAGCATTGCTTAATACTGATATATTAGTATTAGGAAAATATTTGTTTCTAATAGCAATTGTGTCTTCAATTATGGCAGCAAATTCCGGATGAATAGTAGGTTCACCATTACCGGCAAATGTTATATTATCAGGAGTTTGATTATTTACTTTCATTTCAGCAAGCTTCGTTGCTAAAGCTTCTGCTATTTCTTCTTTAGTATGTAAATTTATTTTAGTATTATTATTCAAAGTCCAACCACATTCACAATAAAGGCAGTCGTAAGTACAGTATTTATAGTTTTCCGGTAATAAATTTACGCCTAAACTTACACCTAATCGTCTTGATTTTATAGGGCCAAAGATTATCTCTTCGAACAAAAATGTACCCATAATTAATTATTGCTAATTAAGCGTACAACATCTCTTTTCTTAATTTCTATAGAATTAGAAGTTATATCAATAATTTTATCTTTTTTTAGATCTGAAAGGAATCTAACTGCACTTTCTGTACTCATTGCTGCTAATTCAGCAATATCTTTTCTCGAAACATTCGTAGTGATAATCTTACCATTAAAAATTTCATCAGATAAATACAATAATGTTTCTGCCAAACGTCCCAGAGCTTGTTTATTAGCTATTGACGACATTCTTGTTAAATGACTTTGTGTCGTATTGCAATACCAATTTAGAATTCTGTTTGCAAAAGAATGGTTGCGACTCATTATACTTCTAAATATTTGTATATCTATAAGGTAGGCCTCACATTTTGTTAGTGCACTACCTGAAAAAGCATAAATACTCTTACCATAAGCTGATGATAATCCCACAAATGAGATAGGTTTTATTATTTTAAAATTAAAACCTTTATCAAAGTTGCCTTCAACATAGTTTTTAGAAAGACCGCTTACCAAAAGAATTATATATGAAGCAATACCGCCTTGTTTAAATATGGTTTCTCCTTTTTTAAATTCAATTTTCACCCTAAGCAATTGCTTAATTTCTTCTTCTTTAAGGTCTTGACTAATAAGCCATTTTCTAATGTCAATTTCAGACTTATTAGGTTCAATATCACCGCTACCTTTCGATTGTAATTCAGCAATAGTGGATTGCAATTTGTGATACATTAAATAAGAAGATGTTTTGCTTGCAATTGCTTTCAATAGCTGATGTTCACTACTTAGAAATACTCCCTTTTCTTCACGCATTGCTTTGGTATAAACAACAGTAATTTTTCCAACAACTTTACCATCAAGCACCAGGTCTGATTGCATTTTTAATACGGAATTTTTAAAATTCTCAGTTTCATATTTTTTATCATTCCATTCTAACATTACCTCACAATGATTAGGATATCGCCATGCTTGTGGCATTGTATTTACTAATTCTTGTAATGTTTCATCAATACTATTTTCGTATTTACTAAGTATTTCATCGACTTTAAAAATACAAACGAGCTCTTTATTTTGGTCCTTCATAATTATATTATTTAACTGTGTGTCCAGGTTTGCAAAAGTATTAAAAATGGTTTAGATATTATCATTATATTTATATAGTTTTATGATGTTATAATTGTTTGTTAAGGAGTGTATTTACAATATTATTTCTATAAATTTTACTTAAGCCATATCATTCAATGAACAGTGGGGGTAATATGATAAAATAATTCTCATTAACTTTTATCGGGAATTTAACAGACAATAATTAATAAACTATTATTTAATTTCATCAATTCCATTTATCCAATTAAATGAATTGTCTCTTTTGAACCATGTTAATTGACGTTTTGCATATCGTCGGCTATGAGTTTTAATATCTGTAATTGCTTGTTCTAAGCTTATTTCGTTATTAAAATAAGAGAATAATTCTTTATAACCAACAGTGTTGAGAGCGTTTAATTCTCTGTATTCGAATAGACCTCTGGCTTCTTTTTCCAGTCCGGCTTCAATCATTAAATCCACCCTTTTATTAATTCGCTGATAGAGTAATTCTCTGTTCATATTAAGGACATACTTATCTATCTTAAAATCGCGTATTTTTTGTTTTTTAGTTCTTTGAGAAGAGTAAGTATTACCAGTTTCGTATATTACTTCTAAAGCCCTTTGCAGTCTTTTAGGATTTTTAATATCAGCAATTGAATAATAATCTGGGTCCAATCGTTTTACTTCATTCTGCAGGTATTCAATTCCATATTTATTATATTTTCTTTTAATTTCGTTTCTAAGTTTTTCGTCGGCATCAGGCAAATCATCAATACCATAACACAAAGCATCTACATATAATCCGGAACCACCAACAGCTATCACAACATCTTTAGTTTCAAACAATTTAACAAGAAGTTTTATGGCTTCTTGTTCAAAAATGGATACATTGTAATAATCTTTTATTGATAAATTGCCAATAAAATGATGTTTAGCTTTTGATAATTCTTCTTTTGTAGGTGCAGCAGTGCCAATTTGCATTTCCCTATAAAATTGTCTGGAGTCAGTAGAAATAATTTCTGTGTTATATTTAATCGCCAGTTCAATAGCTAGTGAAGTTTTACCAACAGCTGTTGGGCCTGCAATTAAAATTAGGTGTTTTTTATTAATATCCATTAAACTACTATTTTAAGCCCGTCATAAGCAAATTCAACATTAGGTGGCAACTCTTTTTTTACTTCTTCTTCAAGTCCCATTAAGTGACTGATATGAGTAAGGTAAGCCTTTTTAGGTTTTACTCTTGATATTACTTCTAATGCTTCTGATAAATTGAAATGAGATATATGCTTCTTTTTTCTTAATGCATTTATAACTAAAACTTTAGTCCCTTCAAGCAATTTCCATGTGTTGTCAGGAATATAATTTGCATCAGTAATATAGCTAAAGTTATCTATTCTAAAACCATGAACTAATAAGTGTAGATGTTTAAAAGGTAGAGGGGTGATTTTTGTTTCGCCAACATAGAATTGTTCATCTCGAATTAATCTTAAATCGAAATCCGGCACGCCGGGATATTTATCGTCAGCAAAAGCATAGGCAAACTCTTGACGGATAGAATTAGTAGCAAATTCATTAGCCCAAACGGTCATTGCTTTTCGTTGAAGATAATTGAATGAACGAATATCGTCCATGCCACCTACATGATCTTTATGACCATGAGTTACCAATATTGCATCTAGCCTTTTCACGTTTTCTCTAAGCATCTGTTGTCTAAAATCGGGGCCAGCATCAATATTGAAAGTTTCGTTTTCGGTTTCAATCAAAACAGAGGTGCGTAGTCTTTTATCATGAGGATTATTGCTATTACAAACATCACAAGGACAAGCAATTACCGGTATGCCTTGCGAGGTGCCAGTTCCTAAAAAAGTAATTTGCATATTAGTTATAATTTGAATTACAAATGTATCGTTTTTTTAAATACATCTTTTCTTTATTAAGATAATTATAAAAAATAATTAATGATAAAATATAAGTAGATTAGAATCATTTTATATAAGTAATGAATTAAAATAATTAACTTTTTTTACTTAACTTTGCGGCCATCAATTAAGTTTTTTCAAAACTTGATTCTCCATGAATACCCGTTCATTTCGATTAATGTAGTAATTTGTTTTTCTTATCAATAAAGGAATCTCTTCATATAATTACTACTCAAAAAATTTAAATTTTAATAATAAGAAATATGCAAAAGATTGTTTTATTAGGAGATGAGGCCATAGCACAAGGTGCTATTGATGCTGGCGTTTCCGCGGTGTATGCATATCCGGGTACTCCATCAACAGAAATTACGGAATACGTTTTACGCTCCAAAGAGCATAAATCTGGCGAAGTGGTTGCTACTTGGACAGCAAACGAAAAAACTGCTTTAGAAGCAGCAATTGGAGTAAGTTATGCAGGAAAAAGAACTATGGCATGTATGAAACATGTGGGAATGAATGTTGCCGCAGATGCTTTTATGAATGCTCCTGTTACTGGTGTAAATGGTGGACTCGTTATAGTTTCTGCTGATGACCCATCAATGCACTCATCACAAAATGAGCAAGATTCTCGTTACTATGGTAAGTTTGCTCAAATTCCGGTTTTAGAACCGGTAAATCAGCAACAGGCATACGATATGATGCCCTATGCTTTTGAAATGTCTGAAAGACTTAATGTGCCTGTATTAATGAGAATAACTACTCGTTTGGCACACTCTCGTGCAGGAATTGTTTTGGGAGAAAAAAATCCTCAGAATGAATTATCATTACCTAAGAATCCTCGTCAATTTGTTTTACTTCCTAGTATAGCTAGAACTCAATATGATATGTTGTTAAACAATATGCCAAATATTGAAAATGAATCTGATGAAGCCGGTTTTAATAAATATTATGAAGGCTCTGATAAATCAATGGGTATTATAGCAACAGGTATTGCTTATAATTATTTAATGGAAAATTTTCCTGAAGGAATTGATTTTCCTGTATTAAATATAGTTCAATATCCATTACCAAAGAAAATGCTTACCAAATTATACAATGAGAGTGATACCATAATGGTTTTGGAAGAGGGTTATCCAATTGTTGAAGAGCAGCTTAGAGGTGTTATGGATAATGGCAAGAAAATATTTGGCAGACTGGATGGAAGCTTACCACGTTCTGGTGAATTAAATCCTAATCTGGTAGCAAAAGCATTGAAACTGGAAGTGCCGGATATCAACACTGTTCCTAAAGTTGTAACTCCACGACCACCAGCATTATGTGCCGGATGTCCTCATACCGATTCTTATACTGCTTTGAATATGGTAATGGAAGAATTTGGTGATGGTAGAGTGTTCTCTGATATTGGTTGTTATACTTTAGCAGCTTTGGAGCCTTTAGAGGCTATTAATTCTTGTGTGGATATGGGAGCCTCTATTACAATGGCCAAAGGTGCAGCTGATGCAGGATTAGTTCCAGCTGTCGCTGTTATTGGTGATTCTACTTTTACACACAGTGGTATTACCGGTTTATTGGATGCAGTTAACTGTAAATCTCCTATTACTGTACTTATACTTGATAATGGAACTACTGGTATGACTGGTGGCCAAAACTCTCAAGCTACAGGTAAAATAGAGGATATTTGTAAAGGTTTAGGTGTAGAAGAAGAACATCTTCATGTGATAAACCCAATTAAGAAATATCATGAAGAAAATGTAGCTGTTATCAAGAAAGAGCTTGAATATAATGGAGTGAGCGTTGTAATTCCTCGTCGTGAGTGTGTTATTACTCTAGGAGCTCGTATTCGTGCTGCAAAAGCTAAAAGTTAATTTTAATATTTGAAATTATAGTAAAATGAAAAAAGATATAGTTTTAGGTGGTGTTGGTGGTCAAGGTATATTGACTATTGCTGCCACTATTGGTACTGCAGCTGTTGGTTCCGGTTTGTTTCTCAAACAGTCTGAAGTGCATGGTATGAGTCAAAGAGGTGGAGATGTAATGTCTAATCTGCGTCTTTCTTCTAATGAAATTTATTCAGACCTTATTCCGGAAGGTAAGGCTGATTTAATAATAGGAGTAGAGCCAATGGAAGCTCTTCGACATCTTAATATGTTGAAACCTGACGGCTGGTTAATTACTAATAAAAAACCTTTTATTAATATTCCTAATTACCCGGAAGTAGAATCTGTGCTTATAGTAGTAGAGAAACTTAATCATCATGTGTCTCTTGACGCTGATACTATTGCTAAAAATCTAGGTAGTATGAAAGCTGCTAATATGGTAATGCTTGGTGCTGCAATTCCTTTTATTGGTTTGGAATTTAGTGCCTTTGAAAATGCTTTGAAAGTTATTTTTGGTAAAAAAGGTCAAAGTATTATTGATCTGAATATAAAAGCATTACAAGCTGGAATAAAAGAAGCTGAGAAGTTTTTATAACATAATATTATAAATTATTAAAGCAGCTTTACAGTGTTAAAGCTGCTTTTTTTATTGTCTAAATATGTATTTATGTTTACAAGGCTTAAGCTGAAACAAAATGAATTAAAAGTATTTCGCCTTCATTTACTTTTTTCATTAATTCAAGGTGTTATAACCGGTGTATTTGCACTTAATGAATTAATATTTATTAAGGATATGGATGCTTCTAATTACCAGTTAAGTATTCTACTTCAACTTAGTGTTCTAGTAATGTTAGTTTCTATAGTTGCTAATGAATTTCTCAAAAGAGTTTCAAATAAGAAAAAGATGCTTAGATGGGCAGCCTTAATAACTCATTTCCCACTGTTATTTATTATTCTATTCCCATCTTCAATGACTGAATATCAGAATAATAATATTTATCATTACTTATTTCTTGGGATATTTCTTTTCTTTTATCTAAATCTGGTAATAACGTTGCCTGCTATAAATCAAATGCTAAAAAACGCCTATTCATATGAGAATTTCGGTAAATTATATGGCTATTCCTCTACGGCAAATAAAATAGTTATTATAATTACGACAATTTTATTTGGTTTTTGGCTTGATAAACATAACTATTCATTTTTGTATATTTATCCTATTATGGGTATCTTAGGAGTATTGTCAATTTTCTATCTTTCAAAAATACCACAAATACCACATACACCAATACCGGTTCGTACTTCAATTGTTGAATCCCTTAGAAATTCTCTGTTTTTCGCTTTCGATGTTTTGAAGAAAAATAAGGCATTCTTACATTTTGAATTAGGATTTATGTTTTACGGTTTTGCTTGGATGGTAAGTACAGCAGTAATACCAATATATTTTAATGATGTCTTTAAAATGAACCATGCTACTTATGGTTTTTATAAAAATGGTTATAATTTATTAGCAATTATTCTTCTACCATATTTTGGTGGACTGATAGGAAGAATAGATGCAAGAAAATTTGGCGTTATTACTTTTGGTGCTTTGATGCTATTTTCATTTTTATTAGCAATAGCGCAATATTTCCCACAGAGTATTGAGATTGGAACAATAAAAATATATTTTAGTTTAGTCTTAGCTTATGGCTTTTATGGTGTTTTTGCTGCTACTATGGCATTACTTTGGTTTATTGGTTCTGCCTATTTCTGCAAAAAAGAAGATACTGCAAGCTATCAGTCAATACATTTAACATTGACAGGGATGAGGGGTGTTCTAAGTTTCCAAATTGGGATATGGCTGTATTTTACCTTTGGATACACCACTACATTTTTTATTGCGACATTATCGCTATTTATTGCAGTAATTTTAATGATATGGAGCTATAAAAGAACTTAAATTTATTTGCTTAATAAAAGTTTAATATCGATTAGTCCAAAAATATTTGCTGCAGTAAATATTACCACCACAACAATTACCCATCTAACGAAATTTGCACCATTTTTAATTGATAATCTACTTGCTATCAAAGCTCCTATAATATTACCAATAGCTAATACAAAGCCATATAAGTAGTTAACTTGTCCGTTGTATATAAATACTGCTAAACTAAATGGAACATACATAAGCACAATAAACACTTTTATTGCATTTGCTTTTACTAAATCATAACCGGCACCTAATACTATTGATATTAGTAATAAATATCCAATGCCAACGTGAATAAACCCTCCATAAATACCAATTAAAAAGAAAATAAACATAATAAAAGGGCTGACTTTTTTTTCTATAAGTTCCTCTCGACCTTTTAACCATAGTTGCGGTTTATAAAATATAAATGCTAGCATTACAATCATTATAATTGCCATAGCTTTCTCAAAAATCTCTTCTTGAATATCAACAGCAATCATAGCCCCAATTATAGAACCTAAAACAGAAGGAATCCCTAACTTTAAACCTTTTTTCCAATCCAAAACTTTCTGCTTTTTAAAGCTTCCACTAGCAACTAATGTTTGTAGTGTTATGGCTATTCTATTTGTTCCATTGGCAATATTCGCAGGCAAACCCATAACATACATTAATAGGCTTAATGATATTATTGACCCGCCACCGGCTAAAGTGTTGATAAATCCAACTAAAACTCCTCCAAAAATTAATGCCACTACTTCAAAAAGATTCATAGATTTAGCCTATTTATAATATCCGACAAAAGTATATAATTATTAAGCCTTGTAATAGATTTATTATAATTGGTTATTAATTTTCTCATATCATAGCAATATTAGTTTGATTGTTAATGATACAATATGAAAATATAATTATCTTAAAATCTTTATTTAACTATGGTGCGTCAGACTATCTAGAAAGCCCAATTTCTGCGTTATGCTACTTTTTGTAAATGCTCATATACCTTAGTATACTGCGCTTTACAAAAAAGTAGCAAGCCTTGAACTTGAACTTTTAAGCCACTCTGTATAGTTATTAGACAGACTGGCGTTATAGCTATGTATAGAATCTTTTTTTTTATGTTAGTTGTTAATAAACCAGTATAATTGGTTTTAATTTAAACTTTATTTTAGCGCTTTAATTTTGATAACTTATGGCAAACGAATTGGATAAAAGAATAGTAGAATTTATTGCTCAACATCATGTGCTTAGTTTAGCAACAGTAATAGATAACAAGCCATATACTTCTAATTGTTTTTATGTTTATTTACCGGATGAGAATGCATTTCTTTTTACATCTGACCCTGAAACAACTCATGGAGGACATATGCAATCAAATAATAATGTAGGATTAAATATTTTTCTGGAAACTAATGCTGTTGGTAAGATACAAGGATTGCAAATTACAGGGAAAGTAAAAGCTCTTGAAGGTGTTGAAGAGAAAAAAGCGAAGATATCATATCTAAAAGAATATCCTTTTGCTGTTCTGAAATTGGAAACAATGTGGAAAGTGAATCCAAATTTTATGAAATTTACGGATAATAGACTTGGTTTTGGTAAAAAATTGATTTGGGAAGAATATTAATTTTATTCAGAATTTTGATTCAAAATACGGCTTAAATCTATAATGGAATATAGTATTTTGGGAAATCGTAAATCGTTTAGAATCATTCTAAATAATCTTATCACATTGAAATTCAGCTTGTTTTAAAAATATGTTTATATTAAAGTTGATTTTTTTCATTTTCAGGCACTTACCTAAAAAAGTGGATAACTTAAAAAATTTGTTAATAATTACTATCCCATATTTATCTATTCTTGACTTATCTTCGTGTTCGCCTTTGTAAAATAATTGGGATATGCAAAGGTTTTGACAAACAATATATTAACTATTCAACACTATTAATTATGGCTAATTTGGACCTTTTTGCAAGCATTAATGAAGATTTATCAAATGAAACTGTTAATAAAGCAAAAGAGAAGGATAGTTATTATAATAAAATACTAAAACAAAGAAAACAAATAGAAAACTTGGTGGATAAAATGGAGATAAAGTTTGACGAGGAAGTAGATGTTGCTAATAAGCAGGAAGTAAAAAAAGAAACTACACAAAGAAAAGTTTATAAATATGAAGAAGCATTAGCTGAAAGTACAATTTATTTTGGAGGAGATGATTTAGCTGCAAGTGTATGGATAAACAAGTATGCTATTAAAGATAGCGAAGGCAATATTTACGAAAAGTCTCCTGATGATATGCATAGACGTATTGCAAAGGAACTTGCGCGTATAGAATTAAAATATAATAATCCTATGTCAGAGGAAGAATTATATGATGTTCTTAAGAACTTTAAGTATATCATTCCTCAAGGAAGCCCAATGGCTGGTATAGGTAATGAACTTCAAGCTGGCAGTTTAAGTAATTGTTTTGTAATTGGTAATGATGGTTCTTCAGATTCTTATGGAGGAATTATGAAAACCGACCAAGAACAAGTACAACTGATGAAGCGTAGGGGCGGAGTTGGTCACGACCTTAGTGGAATTCGTCCTAAAGGTAGTCCCGTTAAAAATAGCGCTCTAACATCTACAGGTATCGTTCCTTTTATGGAGAGATTTTCAAACTCTACTCGCGAAGTGGCACAAGATGGACGACGAGGAGCATTAATGCTTAGTATTTCTGTAAAGCATCCGGATTCAGAAGAGTTTATAGATGCTAAAATGGATAGCACAAAAGTTACTGGTGCGAATGTATCAGTTAAAATCACTGATGATTTTATGCGCTCAGTGATTAATGGAACTAAATTCGTTCAACAATATCCAATTGATTCTGACAACCCCAAGTTTTCAAAAGAAGTAGATGCCCGCAAAATTTGGAATAAAATTATTCATAATGCATGGAAATCTGCTGAACCCGGTATACTTTTTTGGGATACAGTAATTAATGAATCTGTTCCTGATTGTTATGCCGACCAGGGATTTAAGACTGTATCTACTAACCCTTGCGGAGAAATTCCTTTGTGCCCATATGATAGCTGCCGTTTATTAGCTATTAACTTATATGGATATGTGGAAAATCCTTTCACCCCTAAAGCAAAATTTAATTCTAAATTATTTGCTAAGCATGTGCATATAGCTCAAAGGATAATGGATGATATTATTGATTTGGAGCAAGAGAAAATTGATCGTATTCTTGATAAGATTAATAGAGATCCAGAGTCTGAAGAAATTAAAAGAGTAGAACGTAAACTTTGGGAAAATATTCGTGCTAAAACTGAATTGGGTCGAAGAACAGGAATCGGAATAACTGCTGAAGGAGATATGCTTGCTGCACTTGGTTTTAAATATGGAACAGAAGAAGCTACTGATTTTTCTGTTGATGTACATAAGTTTTTAGCAATAGAAGCATATCGTTCTTCTATAAATTTAGCTAAAGAGCGCGGAGCATTTCCATTATATGATTTTAATCGTGAGAAAGATAATCCTTTCATCAATCGTTTATTCGATGCTGCTGAAGGTATGGAAGCTGATATGAAAAAGTTTGGCCGTCGAAATATAGCTTTACTTACTATTGCTCCAACAGGCACAACAAGTATGATGGCGCAGACTTCATCAGGAATTGAACCGGTATTTATGGTAAGCTATAAACGTCGTCGTAAGGTTAATCCTAATGATAAATCAGCAAAAGTCTTATTTGTTGATGAAGTTGGTGATAGCTGGGAAGAATATAATGTATTTCATCACAAATTTGTAACTTGGCTTGAAGTAAATGGCTATGATATTGATGAGATAAAATCTTATGATGAAGAGGCTCTTACTGAAATAATTAAAAAATCTCCTTATTGGGGTGCCATGGCAAATGATGTTGATTGGGTTCAGAAGGTACGAATGCAGGGAGCTGTTCAAAAGTGGGTAGATCATTCAATATCAGTTACTGTAAATGTTCCAGAACATGTAGAAGAGAAACTTATTGGAGAAATATACGAAGAAGCCTGGAGATCAGGATGTAAAGGCATGACAGTATATCGTGATGGCTCAAGAAGTGGTGTGTTAGTTAGCAATGATGACAAAAAAGATAAGGAAGACGACCCACATGAATTTAAAGAAACTTATGCACCACCACGTCCTGAAAGACTTGATGCCAGTATAGTTAGATTTCAAAATAATAAAGAAAAATGGGTTGCTGTAGTTGGAATTTTGAAAGGCCGTCCATACGAAATTTTTAGTGGTAAAGCTGAAGATTTCTTCGTTGCAAACTATGTAGAAGAAGGTACTGTTGTTAAAGCAAGAACTGAAAAAGGTAAATCTAGATACGATTTAGAATATGTTGATAGAGATGGATTTACACAAGTTTATAGAGGTCTGTCAAGAACATTTGATAAAGAATATTGGAATTATGCAAAACTAATTTCCGGTATCCTACGTCATGGTATGCCTTTGCCATTTGTTGTTGATATTGTTAGTTCTTTGAGTTTTGAGACAGAAACTATTAACACTTGGAAAACAGGAATAGTAAGGGCATTAAAGAAATTTATTCCTGATGGTGCTAAAGATGCCAAAGGAACTCCTTGTCCTGAGTGCGGTGATGAACTTGTCTACAAAGAAGGTTGTTTAGCATGTAAATCATGCGGATATTCTAAATGTGGATAAAATATCACAGAGGATAATAGGATAATAGAAAAGAGGCTATTCCAATAAGATTAGCCTCTTTTCTTATTTGGTGATAATTCCTAATCCGCATTATTCTCATAATTCGCTTTGCTTTTATTAGAATAAACAATGAAAGAGGGGTTAATGCGGAGAAACCGAAACTAGTTCGGAAAAATCCATTTTAGGAAAATTTACAAGAAAATAGAATGTTTTTTGTCTTAGTAAGAAAATATAAAAGACAATGATTATTAAGATTTTGGAACCAAACTTCCAATAGTTATCAGAATACATAGGTAAAAGACAGTTTCAAAAATAAAAGCACCACAATATTTGGTATTTTCTTGCAAAGACTAAGTCGCTTATCCTTATATTTTTTATACTTTTGGGCTTATAAAAACATTTAGAATATGATATATAGAAGTAAGGCTCCATTACGTTTGGGATTAGGAGGTGGGGGCACAGATGTTGCTCCATATTCAGATATTTATGGTGGTGCGATTCTCAATGCCACTATTAATATGTATGCATATGCAACCATCGTTGAGCGCAATGACAACAAGATTATTATTCATGCAGTTGATAAAAATGAACGTTTAGAATATAAGTCTGTTGAGGAGCTTCCCATAGATGGTAATTTGGATTTATTAAAAGGAATTTATAATTATGTAGTAAGGAATCATACTCATAAACCTTTATCATTTGAATTGACAACAAGGGTAGATGCTCCTCCGGGTTCAGGATTAGGAACATCATCGACTTTGGTAGTAGCAATTCTTGGTGCTTTCGCTGAATGGTTGAAGCTTCCTTTTGGCGAATACGATATGGCAAAAGTAGCCTACGATATTGAAAGGGTAGATTTGGCTATGGCCGGAGGAAAACAAGATCAGTATGCAGCAACTTTTGGTGGTGTTAATTTTATGGAATTCTATGCTGACGACAAGGTAATTGTTAACCCTTTAAGAATAAGAAGTGAATATCTTAATGAACTGGCATACAATTTAGTACTATACTATACCGAAACCTCTAGATTAAGTTCTAAAATTATAGAATCTCAGTCTGAGAATGTTGTAAATAAAGATAGTAAATCAATAGATGCAATGCACAAATTAAAGGAGCAAGCTAAACAAATGAAAGAGGCTTTACTAATAGGTAATGTTGATGCTATTGGTCAAATATTGGACTTTGGATGGCAACATAAAAAGAGAATGGCAAAAGGAATTACCAATCCATTAATTGATGATATTTATTCCACAGCAATTGAAGCTGGTGCGTCAGGAGGTAAAATATCTGGTGCCGGAGGAGGTGGTTTTATGATATTTTATTGTCCTGATAATTCCCGTGATAGGGTTATTAATGCTCTTAAGAAATTTGGAGGTGATGCCAAACGATATGAGTTTACAAATATAGGCCTTAGCTCTTGGTCTCTATAAAATTTTAAAATTAAGAGCCTGTATTTTATTAATTTATAAAGTATTTAGTCTTTTGTAAGATACCAATTAAATCTAAATTCCATTACTATAAATTATATTAAATTTTAAATAACAGAAAATAACAAAATAATAGAAAAGCTTAAATAATAATTTATCTATTTTGATTTATCCACATAATTTTGAAGAGAAAATAGGCTTTACTGAGATACGTAATATGCTGAATGATTACTGTTTAAGTGAGGCCGGTAATTCTTATGTTAATAGAATGAAATTTGTTACTTCATTCGATTCATTAAATTTAAGATTAACACAAACAAATGAATTTAGACAGCTTTTACTTATGGAAACCGGTTTTCCTGCTAGTGATTTTATTGATTTGTCTCAAGTATTAAATAATTTAAGGATAAAAGATAACATTATTAGTTTAGAGCATTTCTTCGATTTGATGTTATCTCTTTCTACAATCCTTAAAGTTAAAACCTATTTAAAACATCATAAAGAAAAATATCCTGAGCTTGTAAGACTTGATTATAAAGTTATTTTCGATGAGAATATACTCTCTATAATGGAATCCATTATGGATAATAAAGGAGTTGTAAAAGATAGTGCAAGTCCTGTTTTACAAGAGATTAGGCAAAAAATACGTCACTTAAATGTAAATATGCGTAATAAGATTCACCAAAGCCTACAGATTGCTAAATCTAATGGTTGGACCCGTGAAGATGCCGAAGTTACAATAAGAGGTGGTAGAGCTGTTATTCCTATTCATGCTGCTGATAAAAGAAAGATAAAAGGTTTTATACATGATGAAAGTAAATCCGGACAGTTAATATATTTAGAACCAATAGATTTATTCGAGAATAATAATGAACTTCGTGAGCTGGAATTACAAGAGAATCAAGAAATTAATCGCATACTAAAGGAGTTTACTGAGCAAATACAAGGTGATATTGATGATTTATTATTAGCTTACAGATATTTAGGAATAATAGACTTTATCAGAGCTAAAGCTAAATTAGCAATTGAATTACAAGCCATTAAGCCTATATTAAATAAATCAGAGGAGTTTAAATGGCGAGAAGCCAGGCATCCATTATTATTCCTTAGTCACAAAAAGAAAAATAAGAAAGTAGTCCCCCTTGATATTGGACTTAATCCGGATAACAGGATTCTTGTTATATCAGGTCCTAATGCTGGTGGTAAATCAGTCTGTTTAAAAACAGTAGGGATATTACAATATATGTTACAATGTGGGCTATTAGTTACTATGCGTGAGAATTCTGAAGCCAGACTTTTCAAAGATATTTTTATAGATATTGGTGATGAACAATCAATAGAGAATGATCTAAGTACATATAGCTCTCATCTCTTGAATATTAAGAATTTTGTTCAATATACGCGAAAACAATCCCTTTTTCTAATTGATGAATTTGGAACAGGAACAGAACCGGCTATTGGCGGTGCTATTGCCGAAGCTGCTTTGGAAATTATCAATAAGCATAAATCTTTTGGTGTTGTTACAACACATTATAGCAATCTTAAGGCAATGGCTAATGACGAAAATGGAATTACTAATGCTGCCATGTTATACGATACTAGAGAATTAAGGCCCTTATATAAATTAAAAATTGGAAGTCCGGGAAGTAGTTTTGCCTTTGAAATAGCGAGAAAAATTGGTATTAGTGAAGATTTATTAAATATTGCAAAACGAAAGTCGGGAAGAAAAGAGATAAACTTTGATCAACGTTTGCAAGAAGTAGAACTTGAGAAAGATAAGCTTGAAGAGAAAATGAAAGAGCTTGAATTTACTGATGATGCTCTTAAAGAATTAGTGGATAAATATGAAGCTATGAATTATAAACTGCAAAATCAAAAGCAAGAAATAATTCATCAAGCTAAGCGAGAAGCAAAAGAGATTCTTAGAAATGCTAATAAATTAATAGAGAGAAGTGTTAGAGAGATTAAGGAAAATCAAGCTGAGAAAGAGAAAGTTAAAGCGATACGGAAAGAAGTTGAAAAAACTAAAATAGAAATTGATAGTAGTTTGAGTAATTTTGAGCTTAATAAGAAATCTCAAATTATTTCTACTAAAGAGAAAAAACAACAAGGTGATATAAAAGTCATTGATGCTAAGGCAGAAATTGGTGATGAAGTTAGGATAATAGGGCAGAAGACAGTTGGGAATTTAGAACAGCTAAAAGGTAAAAATGCAATCGTAAGCTTTGATAGTATTAAAATATCAGTGTCTTATGATAAAATTGAGAAAGTAAGTGTAAAACATAAGGCTAGGAAGAAATCTTTTAATACTCAGTATAGCAGCATTATGAAAAATATTCATGAGCGTGCTTCTAATTTTAAGCCAAATGTTGATGTGAGAGGAATGAGAGCAGAAGAGGTATTAAGCTTTATTAGAGATTGGATTGATGAAGCTATTTTGATTAGTTATCATAATCTTGAAGTGCTACACGGCACTGGAAATGGAATTTTACGTCAAGTAATTCGCGATTATTTAGCATCAGTAAACGAGGTAGAGTCTTTTAAAGATGCTCACGTAGATTTTGGTGGTAGCGGAAAAACAATAATAAAACTAAAATAATTGCGCTATGATAAAAATTATTAAAAGCGGTGCTAAATATTCTCAAATTACTAAAATAGGGCAAAGTGTAAAAGCTTTAGAACGAAAATCAGGACAAGAGTATCTATATTTAAATCAAGGAGTTAATGCCGTAGTGCCAATTGATTTAAGTCAAGTATCAAAGCTAATAGATTATAATTCCCGCGATATCCAAGTTTATGCTCCACAGAAAGGAAGGGAGAAACTACGTACAGCTATTTCTAAAACTTATTTTCAGGGAAGTACCGGCATTAATAATATACTTATTGACAATGGAGGAATGTCTGGTTTAGATTTGGTAATTCAAAGTGTGGAATTCGATAAAATGTTTCTTCCTTCATACTTTTGGGGAAGTTATGCTAATATTTTAAAAATTAGAAAGAAAGAATTTGGCTTTTATGAAAGTTTCACAGACTTAAATAATCAGGCTGATAAACTAAAAGGTAGTGCTGTACTCATTTGCGATCCAAATAATCCATTAGGTAACAAAGTTAGTGATAATGATTTAATACTTCTTATTAAAAAGCTTGACTCTTTGGGGGTAATTGTACTTATCGATAGCCCATATCGTGGTGTATTCTATTCAAATGATAATTTTTATGCTCAAATAGGACAGTTAGAAAATGTAGTAATTATTGAAAGTTTTAGTAAATCTATTGGGTTGAGTGGTCAGAGAATTGGTTTTGTGCATACTAATAATTCTATGTTAATGAGCGAGTTAGAGCTTCGTTTGATGTATGCAACTAATGGCGTGAATGCCTTTGCTCAGTTACTTGTAGAATTACTTCTTACTACAAAAGAAGGTGCCAGTGCAATTGCGGATTTTAAGAACAAAACAACGAAGGATATTTTGTTGAATATAAATTATTTAAGGTCAAATAATTTCCTTGCAGAAGAATTCTATAAAAACTCTCAACCTAAAGGTATTTTTGTTGTAATAAATAAATCTGCTGAAGAGCTTCTCGAACATAATATTGCTGTTGTTAGTCTTGACTTTTTTACTCAAAGCTATAAAGACAAGGCGAAAAATTACTCTAGGATTTGTGTTTCTGTACCACATAACAAACTTAAATCTTTTTTTCAAAAAATTGAGCACTAATGAATTACTCACAGACATTAGATTTTCTTTTTTCTCAATTGCCAATGTTTCAACGACAAGGAGCTGCTGCTTATAAAGCAAATTTAAATAATACCATTGCTCTATGCACGATGTTGAAAAATCCGCAAAATGATTTTCCTAGTATTCATATTGCAGGAACCAATGGAAAAGGAAGTACAGCTAATATGATTGCATCTGTATTTCAAGAAGCAGGATATAAAACAGGGCTTTATACATCACCACATCTCATTGATTTTAGAGAGAGAATTCGTGTTAATGGTGAAATGATTCCCAAAGCTAATGTTGTGGACTTTATCGATGATTATAGAGAAAAGTTCATTGATATTGAACCAAGCTTTTTCGAACTTACTTTTGCTATGGCTATTGACTATTTTAGAAATGAGAATATTGATATTGCAATAATGGAAACAGGAATGGGAGGAAGACTTGATTCTACCAATGTTGTTAATTCTATTCTTAGTGTTATAACAAATATCGGCTTGGATCACACTCAGTTTCTTGGAAGTACACTTAAGGAAATAGCTGCCGAAAAAGCTGGAATTATAAAGGAAAGTATAAATGTTGTTATTGGAGAATATCAAAATGAAATTGCTGACATATTTAGAGATTTTGCGTTAAAAAGAAATGCAAATATTCAATGGGCAAATGAAAGGATAGAAGTATTACAAAATAATGATATACATATTGTTAAAATAGATAATAAAGTGACTTTTGAACTGGATTTTCCAATAAAAGCAAATTATCAAATAAATAATTTACGCACTGCAATAGCAAGTCTTATATGTTTACAGCAAGAGTGGAAAATAGACAATAAAATAATTAAATCTGGTCTTGAGAATATTCTTTATAATACAAAATTTGCAGGACGCTGGCAGCAAATATCAGATAATCCGAATGTTATTGTAGATACAGGTCATAATGTGGAAGGTTTGACTTATACTATGAAACAATTGACTGATTTAGAATTTAATACACTACATTTTGTTTTGGGAATGGTTAATGATAAAGATATTGATAGAGTGTTGAAACTATTACCGTCAACAGCCAATTATTATTTCTGTCAGGCAAAAATACCACGAGCAATGGATAAAGATTATCTTTTTAATAAAGCCAAAAATATAGGTTTAAAAGGAAAAGTATATGATAGTGTAAAGGAGGCTTATAAAACAGCCAGACAAAATTCTAAAAATAATGACTTAATCTTTATCGGGGGCAGCACTTTTATTGTTGCAGAGGTACTGGAATTAGTATCATTGTAAATTTACCCTGATACAACAAATTTAACCCGGATTATTCACAAATATCCTGACGAATAAATTAAATTTGTATATTTTTCAAATACTCAAATTTTAGTTTTTTTAAAATCAGTGTTTTCCCGCATTTTGTATTCGCTATTCATTGCTTATTAATACATTTCGGCTTGCTTTTATATGAATAATGCGGGTTAATATACATACTTTGATAAAAACTAATTTTCATCAAAAATCATATCATAATAACGTTGAATTTGTTCTGCTAATTGCATAGTAGAAACATATTTGCTTACTCTAATATACTCTTTTCTATCAAAAAATATTAAAAGTGTAGGATTATCATAAACCGAATAATGAGCCGGAATCTCCCTTTTATCGGAATTTACAAAATGAAGTTCCATTTTGGGGAAGTTATTATCAACCATTTCAATAATTTTTGGCCTTAAACTAAGACAAGGAGCACAGTTGTCATTATAAAAATAAGATAGTACTGCAGGTTTATCTGCAATTATTGATTGCAACTCTTCCAATGTTGATATTTCGTTTTCCATGAATCTGATATTTATATGCTATTATTTGAGGCCGCAAAAATAATCATTTATATATATTAGAAGTGTATTTTTTATACTTTAGCTTTTTGAATTATTTAATAGTATTTTTTGTAAAAGTGAAAGCTCTAAAAACATTTTATTTTTTTATTAATATTTCAGTAGTATTTATTTTACTTACTGTTCTTTATTCCTGCAAAAAGGAAATAGAAGATATTCCCAAAGTGAGTTTTATTTATCCTCACGAAAATACTTTTTATAATGTAGGCGACACCGTTGAAACAAAAATAAAAATTGAATCTATTAGTAATATTAAATCTATTGAAATTAAATTAGTGAATAATGATTTGGTACCAGTTTCTAATAATTATAATTATAAACATGATGGCAGTAACAATATAACTGTAAACTATGCTTTTATTATTAATGATTATTATATGCAAAGTGGTGATTATCAGATATTGTGTAAGGTTGAAAACGAGAATGACGTTAAGCGTAAATATCAGAGAATAAAGATTAATTCTGTTGCAAAAGAATTAGAGAATATAGCTGTTGTATGCCAAAGTCCCGGTAAAGTGAAGGTGTATAATCTTACCACCGGCCTTACAAATTCGTCTTTGAAATTTGAAGTAAATGGAGACTATTCATCTTCTACTTATTTGCCTTTTCACCATCGCTTTGCAATTGCTGGTTCAGTACATGGAAGTATGATCTGTTGGGATTATTTTACGGAAGATACAATACAAATTATACCTTACTCTGCTAATCCTCCTTTTCCATTTTTTTCAAGTCTCGATGGTGTTAATGATTTTTTAGCTGTTGGATATTATCAAGGAGCTGTAGATTTATTTAACTATACAGCATTTCAGAAATTTTCAATTGCTATGGAAACATATTATTATCCATTAAAATTGTTTGATCTAGGAGAGCATTTTATGATTAACGAGAAACAGATTAATGGAGATAAGAACCTAATAAGCATCAGATTATCTAATACCACTTCACAGTATGCAAGTTTATTACTCCCAGGAATACTACTGAATGCTTTTCCTTTTGAGAATAATGATGATATGCTATTCTTCAATGATGGTAATATGGGGGCTATCGGTAAATATGTATATCAGGATAATGCTATAAATAAACTAATAATGCCATATTCTGAGAAATTTATTTCTGTAGCTCAAATCGACAAAAAGAACTATCTAATTAGTACAGCAACAAATTTACTTTGGTATCAATATCAAATAAGCAGCCTAACATCTATTATTAATAATGTATCTTTAGAAAATTTACATTACGATAATGTGACAGGAAGACTATACGCAACTCATGGTAAAACAATAGATGTTTATTCTATTCCCAATGGTAATTTATTAAATTCCATTACTCTAAGTGAGGAAATAGCAGCATTACATTTAATTTATAATAAGTAATGGTAAAGAAGAGAGAAATTGTGATTACTGAAGATGGTAGCAATAGCATATATATCCCGGATTTAAATGAACATTATCACTCACATTTTGGGGCAGTGCAGGAGGCTGAGCATATTTTTATCAAATCAGGATTGGCACAAATAGATAAAAAATATATTAATGTTCTGGAATTTGGTTTTGGAACGGGACTAAATGCTTTGCAAACCTTTGATTATGCAAATAATTATTCCAAAAATATTAAATATTATGGAATAGAAAAACATGCTGTCAGCATAGATGAAATAGAACTTCTTAACTATTCAAATGACAATAATTCAGAATTTTACAGAGAGATACATAAAATTGAGTGGGGAAGAGAACAACGAATTAATGAGCGTTTTTGTTTAGAAAAACAAAAGATGGATTTTAGAAACTTCAAAGCTATTCCCAATACTTTTGATGTAGTTTATTATGATGCTTTTGGTCCTGATGTTCAGCCATATTTATGGACACCGGAAATATTTAAAGAAGTATATAACTCAATGGTTGATGGTGCTATATTTATGACTTATACTGTAAAAGGTGACGTTCGCAGGACGTTAAAATCTGTTGGCTTTAAAGTAGAAAAGATACCGGGACCACCAGGAAAAAGAGAAATTACAAGAGCTGTTAAATAATGTTATTTATTACTATTGGAATTAGTTTTAGTATTGTTTTTTTGATTTTTAGTAGATTTATTCTTTGAATATTTATTTTTATTTCCACCTTTTTTTCTATAGTTTTTCTTATTGCCCTGAGAGTTTTTTCCTTGTTGCTTTTTAGCAAAATCAGGAGCTTTACCTAAAGAGCTATCAAGAATAACTTTCTCTACTTTCATCTCTATAAGGCGTTCTATTCTAATCATTTTGTATGAATCCTCTTTATTTACAAAAGTAATTGCTTCGCCTTTAGTTTCTGCTCTTGCTGTTCTACCGATACGATGAACATAATCCTCTGCATCAGAAGGTACATCAAAATTAATAATAAGGTTAATATCTTTGATATCGATTCCTCGACTTAATACATTTGTTGCTACTAAAACTTTTGTCTTCCTAGATCTAAAATCAAGCAATACCTGTTCTCTTTCCTTTTGGTCTAAATCTGATGAAATACCCTTCGATGCTATATTTTGACTTTTCAATCCTCTTACAATATCTGTAAGCATTTTCTTAGTAGAAGCAAAAATAAGTATGCTCTGATACTTCTCACGATCTTTAATTATCAATGAAAGTAAGGGAATTTTTTGGTCATCAAAAACTTCATATTTTAATTGCTTAACACCTTTGGCAGGCTTAGAAATAGCAATTTTTACTTCCTTATGATCTTTGTGAAGAAGTTTTTTTGTCAATCTAAGAATTTGTGAAGGCATAGTTGCACTAAACATTAAATTCTGTCTTTTCTCCGGTAAGTATTTTATTATTTTATTGATATCATCAGAGAAACCCATATCTAGCATTCTATCAGATTCATCCAATATAAAATGCTTAAGATGCGATAAATCCACATATCCCATATTCAAATGAGAAATAAGTTTACCTGGAGTAGCAACAATAATATTCACACCATTTTCAATTGCTTTGCGTTGTTCGATAAACTCAGCACCATCACCGCCTCCATATAATGCTATGCTTGATGCTTCCACATAATATGCAAAGCCTTGAATATGGTTGTCAACTTGTAAGGCTAATTCTCGTGTAGGCACAATAACTAAGGTGTCAATATGATTTGAAGGATTCACTGCTAATTTATTTAAAACAGGTAACATAAATGCTGCTGTTTTACCAGTACCTGTTTGTGCAGTGGCTATTAAATCATAGCCTTCAAGTATTAAAGGTATTGCTTTTTCTTGTATTGGAGAGGGCTTTTCAAAACCCATATAATAAAGTGATTCACTTAGTTTTTTGTGAAATTTGAAATCTTCGAATGTCATAAATATTTTATATAATTGTATTAGGGCAAAGGTAAGAAAATTATGAATTTAATTTTATGCTCTCAAAGCATTCATTATTGGTTTAAATGATTTGCGTATTGTAATCCATTCATCTGGAAAATCATTACATAGAGTTTGAATTTTCTTTTTATGTTTTTTTAATGCATCACTGATTGCAGGAGCAGAAATTGGATTATCCATTGCTTGTCCTACAGCACTGCCAGTTAAATTCTTACCATTTGCTTGAACTCTTTTTGCTGCTGTCTCCAGTCTGTTTAAAAATTGTATAGTACGATGAAAACGACTATCAGCTATACTTTCGATACCTATTGAACTCGATAGTGTTTCTTCATCCTCAAAATAAGATTTTAGGTGATAAACTTCTATCTTTAATATACCATCTTCAGGTGTTAGCTGAGTACGATAGGCCATTTTAACTGCTTGCTCTGATAATTTAGCTATATTACTTATTCTTCCTTCATAATTATTCAAATAATCTTGACTTTCTTTACTAAGGGTTAAATTTACATTTAACTTTTTACTAGCGAGATTAAAGCATTCTATAATATATTGATAAATCTTATTCTTTGTATTGGCGCTGTCAATTTTATTTTTAAGTTGAACGGAATTGAATTGCTCACCTAATATCATATTATCATGCCTTAATGTCTGATTTTCATTTCTAAATTTATCTCTTAAATTATGGAAAATTCTAAAACTATTAACAATTAAAGAGGCAATAATACCTTTGTGAGTGGGATTTAAAACATTTTCTATGCTTTTTAATCCAAAGTTGCTGGCATCTGCTTTAAAATATATATAAAGTAAATCTTTATGATTGTCAAATGCATTATCAATTCTTAGTAGTAAAATATAATACTTTAATTCATCAAAAACTTGCTTTTGAATATGTTTGTCAATTTTATGCTCAAAAGGTATTAAGCTCTCGTCAACCCATTCGTAGTTTACTTTTGAATTTCGAAGTTTATTTATCTCATCAGAAATAGTAGCCTCATTTTGTGCGAGCTTAATAATAGAAGTATTAGATTTTTGTATTCTAACAGCTTCAATTCTTTTGCGTACCGGATGATAGAAAAAACCAATAGATTGCTGGAATCCAGGAACTAAGTCCACAGAATACTGCATAAATTCCAATAATTCTATTTGTTCTATAAATTGTTGTTCTATCATATACTGAAGAAAATACTATCTTTAATACTAATAAATATAATGCAAAATCTTATAAAAGATGTCGTTATAATTTTAATTGTCAATACTATATATCTATAATCCTACGCTAGTAAATAAATGTATGATGATTTTATTTATCAGGCAAAGATAATATATCTTTAAGTAAAAATCAAGAAAAGATTAAAAAAAATTAAGTGTTAAATTAAGTATAATATGTAAAACTTAAGCAAATTTAAGTAGCTTAAAAATGAAATTAAGCTTAATAATATTACTTAATATACTTGATATTACTAGCTTTAACGATGTATTTTTGCAGTGTCATTTAAATAATTGACAACCGGAATTTTTTCTTTTTATTAATAATATTAAATCAATAAATTAAGTTATGAGTACATTGCAATTAAGTATGTTAGATCGTTTTGTAGAATTTGGAAATCTATTTTTTAATGTTAAAGACTCTGGTAGGGAGTTTAAATACGACTTACAATATGAATATACAATGCAAGATCCGGTAAATAGATTTTTTTTGGAAAATGAAGATAAAATGCTGGTTTTTAATAAGTACTTTCAAATTATTATTGACTTTATTACTTCTATTTTTTCTCGAAAAGAAAAATATGGTTGCATTAGAACAAATAACAAATCGTCTTTTAGAATAAATAATGATAACTTATCGAAGAGCTTATCCAGTCAAGATGTTATCAGAAGAAATGTAAGAAATAGATTAATGAAAACAATTAGCATTGAAAAACAATCTATTGAAAATACAATAAATAAAAAAGGAGGAGTGGGGGTTTATTATTTTAAATTACTAATTACCGGAATAAAAACTATAAGGTTTTCTTACAGAAAAAAACAAAAGATTGTTAAAAACAGATATATGGGTGATTTACAGTAAATTTCTTTATTTTACTACTTGCTATTTTAACCTGCATTATTTATACAATTAGCTTTGCTTTTGTATAAAAAACAATGAATAATCAGGGTTAAATCAACAGCTGAAGTATTTGTTAAAATAAAAATAGCCCAATGCAAAAGCATTGGGCTATTAAGCTGAGATCAACATAAGTCTTACTCACAGTTTTATATAATTAGGTAGTTACATTTCTATACGACTCAAACATTATGTCGAATACTCTCAGGCTAATACTAAAAATAAATTTAAAATTATTTAGTCTATTATAATTCTGGAGTAAACATTGGATCCCATGGAGGAAGCATAACAGGTTTCTCGTCTAATATTTTTAATATTTCAGGACTAATATATTTTTTATTAATTACCAATCTGAACATATATTCTGTAAACCAGTCATCAGTAAGGATAAGATGTCCATTGAAACCAGTATTTCCCCATGAATTTTCCAAAAGCCATTTGTTAATCATACCATTTTTATCTAAATCAACAGCTACTAAAGTCATACCATGGCTAGAACCACTAGCATGTGTAATAATTCTTTGCTTTTTATTCATATTAAAGCCTACACCAAAAAGACTAGAGTAATCATAATTTTGCAAATCCAAATAACCATCTTTAGAATCTAGCTGTTTTCCCACATCACAACTAAAATACATAGCTTGATTGTCTAATATCGAAGCTTTTGCAAAGGCTTTTATTTGGTCAATATCTAAATTTATATACTTCCAATTGTGTCCATCAACAGTGTGACGGTCATAATCTATTTCGTAAAGTTTATTATATTCTCTACTTGGATCATTCATAAACATTACATAATCGTTAAGGTCAATGCCAACAAATTCCTGATAGAAAGACTTAGGAGTATATTTTCTTAATGGACTAATTTTATCATCGCTATCTTTATAGCGCCATTCAAAAGAAGTTACAGGCTCCCCAAGACTTAATGCTAATATTCTATAAATATCAGATAACATTTCAACTTTCTTACGTTGAATAGCCTTAGCTTTTTCGCCATTCTTATTCATACGTCTTAAATACAATGCATCTTCGCGTAATTTCAAAGTAAGCAGTTTTGACATATTTGAAGTATTCTCTGCTTGATAACTCTCAGGCATAACATCAGATGGTACTAATCCATATTTGCTAACAAGATCAACCAAACCAGTCCATTGTCCTCCATCTCCAATGGGGTTCTTCAATAACCAATCAACCCTTTTGTCATCAATAGGCTTATCCAATGTTCCAATAATTCCCTCTAAAAATAAATTAGCTTTCTCTAGCTGATCATAAAAGAAAAGGTATGATTGTGAAAACTCAAAATTATTAAGTTTATACTTTGTAATCACCATAGGACGAAGTACATTTAGTCCGGTAAAAAGCCAACAACGACCTGATTTCTTTTGATTTGTAATTCCTTTTGTAGTTACTTTATTTGAAAAGTAGGTATCCTGAGAACCATTGCTATATCTACTTTTTGCTAGGTCTTTAATATTATTATGTCTAATAGCATTTTGGATAGCATGGGAATTAGATTTTACAAATTTATCGTGCATATCCTTTAGCATATTATCACTAATACCATTTTCCGACTGTTGGGCGTAAATCGAAACTGAAGCTAATAATGTCAATAACAGTATTTTGAATTTTTTCATAGTATGTGTTTATTTAAATTGATTTTATAAAAAGCACAAAGCTAAATAAAAAATAAAAACAAAAAAATGGATTCTATTATTGTTTTAATTAATTTTGAAGCCTATTTCTAACACATAAATACTATTCGCAATGAGAAAATTAAACTTTATTTTTTTATTAATAATCCTAAACTCTATTAATATTTTTGCTCAAAAATCTAATAGTCAACAGAGTACACAAGGTGCTAACAAGCAGATAAGCTTAGAAGATATTTGGAAATATTATAAATTCTACCCAAGAACTGTAAGTGGTTTCAGATCAATGAATAATGGCGAGTATTACACCATTTTAAATAAGGGTAATATCGAAAAATATGCTTATAAAAATGGAAAATTAAAATCTACAATTATCAGTGTTGGAGAATTGATGGACGAGTCAAAAAATACACCTCTTATTTTTACCGACTATGAGTTCAATAAAGATGAATCAAAATTACTTTTAGTAACAGAATCTAAACCAATATATCGTCATTCATTTTTAGCAGAATATTGGGTCTACGATCTTAAAACTAAATTATTATCAAAATTATCAGAAAATGGAGCTCAACGATTAGCAACTTTTTCTCCTGATGGTAATAGAGTAGCTTTTATGAGAGACAATAATTTGTTTATTAAAGATTTGAATAATAATAATGAAGTTCAGATAACTAATGATGGAAAACTAAATCATATTATTAATGGAGCTCCTGATTGGGTTTACGAAGAAGAGTTTTCATTTACTCGTGCCTTTGAATGGTCTGATAACGGACAAAAATTGGCCTACATTAAGTTTGATGAATCAAAAGTGAAAGAATATGAGTTGCAATATTATGGTGACTTATACCCTGAAATTGTTAAATATAAATATCCAAAAGCTGGAGAGGACAACTCGATAGTTAATGTTTTTGTTTACGATGTTCAGAGTATGAAGACTACTAAAATGGATATTGGAACAAACACAGATATTTATATTCCTAGGATAAAATGGACACATAAAGACAATATTTTATCAATTCAGAGGCTTAATAGATTACAAAATCATTGGGAAATTTTATTAGCAAATGCTGATAATGGATCTACTAAAGTTCTATATTCTGAAAAGAATAAATACTATATAGATATCACCAATAATTTGATTTTTATGAAAGATAATTCGTCTTTTATCTTTACTTCAGAAAAGGATGGTTATAATCATATATATCAATATGATATGAATGGTAAACAGATGTTAAAAATCAATAAAGGCAAATATGATGTTACAGAGTTCTTAGGATACGATGATGCTCATAAAAAATTATATTTTCAAGCTGCTTATTCATCCCCAATGAATCGTGAAATTTTTGCTATTAGTTTAAAAACGTTAGAACTAGAAAACCTTAGTATTCAAACAGGAACTAACGATGCTGTCTTCTCTTCTAATTACAAGTATTTTTTAAACACCTATACTTCTGCCAATAAACCACATTATGTTTCAATGTTTAATAATAGGGCTAAAGAATTGTATGTTATCCAAGATAATCATAAGCTTGTTGAAACAATTAAAGAATATAATTTCAGTAAAGAGGAATTCTTTAAATTTAAAACTGATGACAATGTAGAATTAAATGGATATATGATAAAGCCTAAGGATTTTGATCCTAATAAGAAATATCCTGTTTTGATGTATGTGTATGGAGGTCCGGGTTCTCAAACCGTTTTAAATTCATGGGGATGGTTCAATTATGCATGGTTTCAAATGTTAGCTCAAAAAGGATACATAATTGTATCAGTTGATAATAGAGGAACAGGAGCCAGGGGCGAGGAGTTTAAAAAAATGACTTATCTACAATTAGGAAAATATGAAACTCAAGATCAAATTAGCGCTAACAAATATTTGGCTTCATTGCCATATATTGATGGAAATAGAATAGGTATCTTTGGCTGGAGTTATGGTGGTTATATGTCGTCATTATGTATTACCAAAGGTGCTGATTATTTTAAAACAGCCATTGCTGTTGCTCCCGTTACCAACTGGAAATATTACGATAATATTTATACCGAACGTTATATGCGCACACCTCAAACTAATAATGAAGGTTATGAGGATAATAGCCCTATAAATCATACTAAACTACTAAAAGGTAAATACCTTTTGGTTCATGGTATAGCTGATGATAATGTTCATGTGCAAAATTCTATGGATTTAATTACTGCATTAGTGAAAAATAATAAACAATTCGAAATGCAGTTTTACCCTAATAACGATCACGGCATTCATGCAGGTAGAAATACCAGATTGCATCTATATATTCGTATGACAGATTTTATTATAGAAAATTTGTAGTTAGAAAATATAATTAGTGCCTGTAATAAAATAGGTGCTTTTATATTTATTAATAAGAAAACTTCAAATGTTAGGTTTTTGAAGTTTCTGAAACCAAGGTAGTTAAAAACTATCGGAACACAAAATAACTTTTTTAAAACGAAAGTAATGTAGTTGTAGTATTTGGTGTTTTATTGTATAGACGATACTACAAAGAGATTTTATATTTTTTATAATGGAAGGAATAATAAAATATAATGTAGATTGGGATAATTCTAAGAATATTTTAGAATTAGAATATCAGAAAATAAATCCGATACGAGATTTCGCATTTCGAAAAAAGTTAATTGGTATAGGTGTAGATGGTGTAGGTTATGGTAATATTAGCTTTCGAATAAATAGCACAAATAAATTTATTATTTCCGGATCTGCAACTGGAGGAAAATCAAAGCTAGATATTATTGACTATTCAAAGGTGATAAGCTTTAATATCAACAATAACTATATTCGTTGTGTAGGAGGTAGTATTGCTTCTTCAGAATCGCTTTCGCATGCAGCAATTTATAAAGCCAAGAAAGAAATAAATGCCGTATTGCATTTTCATAATAATGAAATATGGAAAAGAAATATTGATAAAATTCCTACTACTGATAATTATGCCGAATATGGAACTCCACAAATGGCTATATCTATATCTAAAATTATTGAGAATGAGAATGATACAAATGGCACAATAATAATGCGAAATCATCAGGATGGAGTAATAATATATTCTGAAAAAATAGAATCATTGATGAAAGCAGTTACAGATTTATTAATTTTATAGATATAATGAAATTAAAGTCAAGAGTTATATTTTATGCTTATTCTTTTTAAAAAAACCATGGTGCATGTAAGTAAACTGTATTTTTTTTAGAAATTATCAATATATCAAAAGTAATTGTACGATGATATATACACAGTAGAAATAAGTTAGCTCGCATTATTCATAAAAAACAAAGCAAATTGTATGAATAAATAATGAATAGCGGGGCGTAATGCGAGAAAAAAATATTTTTCTAATATCGTGGAAATTTATCAAATAAAAAACACATTTTGGTTAAGGTTAATTATAGATTAAGGCAATTGATGTTTACCCGTTTTAAATGTAAAAAACTTCTGTACTAAAAAGCTGTAAATTATCACAATAGATGTTGTCAGTAACTTAGAAGGAGTTGGGTATATTCCAAAATATTCTACAAATACTTTAAGCAATATATAGTTTAAAAATATTGATCCTGCAACACTAATTACATATCTTATTAATTGTTTTCTGCCCTTAAGCTGCGACTGTGTGAAAGTGACATATTTAGCAAGAAAGAATCCTGTACTGAAAGTTATGGGAAAAACCATTAAAAAAGCAGCAATATGAGGGCTAATAGCAATAAAACCTAACTCTATAACTTTTTGATCTACTACAAAATGTAGAAATATGTAATATAGTATAATATCAAGAACCATATTCATTCCACCTGTAACAGCATATCTATATGTCTCTATTGGTAAAAATTTTTTAACAATAGGATAGAAGATGTCTATAAATTTAATTATCCACGAAGAAATATGTACAGCAATAAACCTCATAATATGTTTATATAAATTTGAGGTGCAAAGCAACAAAAAATTATAATAAAATAGTAATTAAAATATCGTCATTTACTTTATCCGATAATTATTTAACTAACCTAAGGATTGGGATATATTGTTTGTTGAATTTTATTTATAAAAGGATAAAAAATGGTATGGCTAATTTTATATCTTTGTGCTTCAAAATTATTAACATATAAATTAACAAAATCGATGGGTGAAAATAAGAGTTCTCAAGTAAACTTAGTATTTAATATAATACTAACCATAGCAGTAATTGTACTGTTTGTAATGTACTCAACTAAAGGAGAAGATAATACTAAAGCTGCAGAAGAAACCAATAAAACAGCTACTGTAAGTAATGAGAATGTGGCTAAAGAAAGTAATGAAATACCTGTAAATAATGATACATATATGGTGAAAATGCCGGATAATTTTACTGTAGCCTATGTAAATACAGATTCATTATGGAATCAGTATAAATTTGTTCAGGATGCATTAGTTACCTTAAGTAATACTGAGGCAAAAATGAAAAATGACCTTGAAAGAAAAGCAAAGAAGTTAAAAGACGATTATGAAAATTATGTTCGTCAAGGTAAGGCAGGTTTGCTTACATTACAACAACAGAAAGATACTGAAGCTCGTTTGCAAAAACTACAACAAGAAGGTGTTATGCTTGAGCAACAATTAAGCGAACAATTGATGCAACAAAAGCAAGCAGTTAATAATCAATTAACTGATACTATAACAAGTTTTTTGAATACATATAGAATAGAGCATAATTATACTCTAATTCTACAATATGGATATTCTTCAGGATTATTATCTGCAACTCCTGAACTTGACATTACTAAAGACGTTATTAAAAGACTTAATGCTAAGTACGATTTTGAAAAGAGTCATCAATAATTATTAATAAATGATTTTCAAACTATTTTCATATCATACAATATTTGCAATATTGATAATTTCATTATCAATATTTTCTTGCAATAGTCATTCTGTTGAAGATGAACCTGACAAAAGCATTAATACGGAAAAAGATGAATTTGAAATCTGGTCTGATACAGTTGTTAAAGCAAAATATATTGATGGAACTATAGCTGAGGTATGGGGTTTTAGAGCAGGAGATTCACTAATGCATTATGAACGAAAATACTATCGTAACGGAGGTGTTTGGATTGAAGGTACAGCTTATGGTAATATCCGACATGGTAAGTGGAAAGCCTTTAATGAAGAAGGTATTCTAATATCTATGGGATATTATAAGATGGGTAAAGGTGATGGAATTAAAACTGTTTGGCATTGCAATGGTAAAAAATATTACGAAGGCAAAGTAGTTGATGGTGAAAGAGTTGGTATATGGGAATTTTTTGACGAAAATGGAAGAAAAGTTAAAGAAATAAATTATTCTGAATTAAAAAGAAATAAAAAATAATTTAACAAAAGTTTGATAATTTTTTATCAAAAAAATCAATAAGGATTCTTAATATCACATTTAACATGTAAAATAAGTACTAAAATACTTATATTGATTAATTTACTACTTTTGTATTGAAATATATAAATTATATAATATGACTTATAACTTATTAAAAGGGAAAAGAGGAATTATTTTTGGCGCTTTAGATCACGATTCTATAGCCTGGAAAGTAGCCGAAAAAGCTCATAAAGAAGGAGCGGTGTTTACATTATCAAATACACCATTAGCATTACGTTTTGGCGAAATTAATGAATTAGCCGAGAAAACTGGTTCTGAAATTATTATGGCTGATGCTTCTAATGTTGATGAACTTGAGAATGTTATTTCCAAATCAATGGAAATATTAGGAGGTAAAATAGATTTTATCCTACACTCTATTGGTATGTCTATGAATGTGAGAAAAGGACGTAATTATGACAATTTAAATTACGATTTTTATCATAAGACTATTGATGTTTCAGCAATTTCGTTTCATAAAATGCTTCAGGTAGCCAGGAAATTAGATGCAATAAATGATTGGGGATCTGTTGTTGCTCTTACTTATGTTGCTGCACAAAGAACATTATTTAGATATAATGATATGGCTGATGCAAAAGCTATGTTAGAATCAATTGCTCGTAGTTTTGGTTATATTTATGGTAGAGATAAAAAAATACGTATCAATACTATTTCACAATCACCAACAATAACTACAGCCGGTAAAGGTGTTAAAGGTATTGACAACCTTATAGATTTTACTGAAAGAATGTCTCCATTAGGAAATGCAAATGCAGAAGAATGTGCTGATTATTGTGTTGTAATGTTCTCAGATTTAACTAAAAAAGTAACTATGCAAAACTTATATCATGATGGTGGATTTTCAAGTATGGGTATGAGTTGGAGAGCAATGCAAATGTATAATAAAAGTATTGACCAGGCAATTGCTGAAGGCTTTGATTTTGATGATTAATCCCACAATATTAATAATATATGAATATAGTGAGTTAATACATTACAAATGAAATAAATCAAAAATAGCCCGATATTATGTCGGGCTATTTTATTTTTGCTACTAAACATATTAGGGTAAAGACAAATACTCCTAATTTACCACTAATTTTTTATTATAAATTTCTCCTTCCATAGTTTTTATATTAAGAATATAAATACCATTATTTAGATTTCCCACATTAATTTTAGTTAACTCATTATCTATCTTGCCATCTAATATAATTTGTCCGATATTGTTAATAATAGTATATTCTGAACCTATAATTGCTTTGCATACAGATATAGTCACATAGTTATTAGTAGGATTTGGATATAAGTTAATATTATTACTATTAGCAAACATACATGCTGCACTTATTATTTTAGAATATTTATAATGTCCATCAAAATCAACTTGTTTTAATTTATAATAGTTGAAATTGTAATTTGGCTCATTATCAATAAAATTGTAAGATTGAATAGTGCTACTATTCCCGGCACCAGTGATATCAGCAATTTCAGTCCAATCTTCAGCATTATAACTACGTTCTAATATAAACTTAGCATTATTAGTTTCTGTAGCTGTTTTCCAATTTATAGATACACTATTACCAATACAATTAGATTCAAATGATATTATTTCTACAGGTAATGGATTATCAATATTGTTATCAGTTGATAAAGTAAATGGACTAAATGATGAAGGTGGAAATAATGATGTAACATAATTGCTACCATAAGCCGAATTGTCGAGGTCCTCCCATACATCTCCTGTCCAATGTGCTACTTTCAATGATGATGTTTCTGTAATACCACTTTCTCCTTGATTGTCAAAATATAGAGTAACATTATCTACGTTAGCACTAGAAACAGGTTCTAAATCCCAATATTCAACTTGACTAACTTTTGTTAAAGTACTTTCAATACTATCATTAGCATGAGCATTAGGCGAAAAATGGTACTGTGCCTTGAATGAACCTGTTGGGTTGATAATACCAATACGTGCATATTTGGAATTATTCCCAACTGGGAATACAAAATCATTTGTACCTTCTTTAATCATTGGACCATCCACAAAACTTGAATTACTTCCTCCCGATACTGTTGCAGATGAACCTAATGTTAGTATATGATTATTGTCTGTATTGATATTTCCACTTGTCAATGTAAGTAAATTATCAACTGTTATTGATGAAGACAAATCAATATTTCCTGAACTTTTATTAATTATTAGTTTAGAAAAATCTATTCTTCCATTCCCAGATATTGTTTGGTTAGAATTACTACTGAAAGTAATGGAATTAGAATTTGTAGATACTAAATCCCCATAACAAGTTAAATCTCCGCTAATGGTAATATTACTATTGGTAGCCGGTACAACTTTAGTTTTATTAGTAATAACAACATTATTGAAATCCATATTACCAGTTATGCTAACAGTATTGCTAGCATTGCCATTATCAAATATAACATTTTTAGATCCGGCAATAAAAGTTCCATCATTCACCCATGCATTTCCTGCACCTTTTACAGTAATATCAAAAGTACTTGCATCAATTTCGGCAGATGTATCAATAGTAATACTTTTTGCAACAGCGGGAGATTCTGATTCTAATAAGTTTTTGTCAGGATATCCACACGAACCGGAAGGTAGAGTAGAAGGTATTAATACATCATCATTTTCTGTTGGCACTCCTCCTGACCAATGTCCTGGTAAACTCCAATCTCCGGGATATGAAGAGGAACCAAGGCCTGTCCATGTAATTGTTGTTACATTGGAATAACCAATTCCATATTCTTTTGCAAAGCTCGTTGACGGTGCTATGAAATCTGTTGCCATTCCAATTAACTCAACCCAGTTTTGTGAAGTACTATTAGTTGTTTTACCATTCACAAATGTATTATCGCCTGTTGTCAACCCATCATAATCATTCCATATAGTAAGCTGAGATTCATCATTTTCTGAGGCATTAAGTTCTGATTCAAGATAGTGCAATTTAGTATGAGTTCTATCTGTTCCTCCTGCAGCTTGTGCAAATTTATATACTCTTTTTACATTTGTCGTTCTCCAAACAGGTGCTGAGCCTATTTCAATTTTACAACTTAACCAAGCAGGTTTAGCAGCTCCTGATACACCTAAAAACTCAATAGTAGTATATTGATTTCCAAAAGTATATTCTACTCCATCAGTAAATGTATGTTGTCTTCTTACTATTCCGGTAACATCACCTTCACCAATGGTAGTTGCATTAACACCCATATCTAATGTTGAAGAATTCATATCTAGTATTCCTTTTGTTGATGAAGGATTGGCAGCATATAAATTTAGAACTCCATCAATTGTTAGATCATCATTGCTAATTACACCGCCTGCACCACTAATTTTAAGGTTATTTATGTCACCGGTAAATATTGAGTTAGGTAATGTAATTGACGAGGAGTTATTGAATACTATGTTAGCTGATGCATCACTAGCATCAATATTTCCTGATGATAGGGTAGGAGAACTACCTGATATTGTTAAGGTATTGGCACCGACAGTAAGAGTTCCCGAGGTTAAAGTCAGAGTGCCAGCAATATTTATGTCTTCATTTCCTAGTGAAACTCCTCCCGAACGATTTATCGTTAGATTATTCAGCGTTACATTCCCGCCAAATAAGTTATTATTGATAGTGATTGCTGATGAACCACCAAAACTTAGATTTGAAGATGAACTAAGATTCAAATTACCTGCTGGATTGTATATAGTACCATTAAGAGTTAAAGTATTAGAGCCAATATTAACAGGCCCTTCGCATAGCATAATTTTATTATTAACCTCAATATTAGCATCAAATGTAACACCTAGTGGATTAGAAAGTCTAAGTATTTCAAAAGAAATTGCTGAAGAGGAGCTAATTGTTTGAATACTACTATCACCAATGAGGTATAATTGTCCATTTGTACCAGAGGTAAATGTTCCTTGGTTATCAAAATTTCCTTTAAGTTTAACTGTAGAAGATCCAGTGCCAAATGTAGCACCACTATATATATTTAAATTACCATCGATACTAATTGAATCTGCTGCAATAGCTGAAGTTGTACCGGAAACAGTTAAATCATTTCTTACAGCTAAAGCTGATGTCGGCATTGTTTTTGTCCCACTGCCACTAATTATCAAATTATAATATCCATCGTTTCCATTTATACCTTGAGGGTTTACAATAGTTTGTGAAGTTCCATTCCACTCAACTGTATTGTTTTTAGAAAAATCAATAATACTACTTGCATCTGCAGAGCCTGTCCCTGAAATGCTTAAATAGCTACCCGAAACTGGTTGCAAAGTAGTATTTGCTGCTACTTCTATATCATAAAAACTTGTTGAACCAGCAATGGTTGCAATTTCAGATGTAGTACCATGATTAAAGATTATCTTTCCTGTACTAGGATTAAAGGTGCCATTGTTTATCCATGCTCCGCCATCACCTGTTATTGTTAGTTGTGAACTTGTTCCTGAATTCAATATCCCATTTGATTGTATATAAAGTGTTTTTATTGAACTAGAATCCGGCAAAGTTGGATCATTAGGTGTTGTACTAGCATCCGGAATTATAACATTCAAAGTTGAACTAGGTGACATAGCAGGGGTCCAATTTGTTGATTCATCCCAATCAGTACTGGTAGAACCATCCCATGTAATAGTTGATGTCGTAGGCTCTCCAAAGCCTAATTCCATCACTCCAAAACTAATAGGAAGATTGCCAAAGTTTGTATTGTCAAGAGTAATCCAATTTTCCGTAGTGTTGAAATTTGAGCGACCTCGCTCTTCATAAGTAGATGTTGGAACTACATAGGTCATATCAATTAGGTTTTGTTCATTATTTCCATTTAATTCACTATCCAAATAATGACCTTTGATTGTAGCTAGTGTTCCTGATGCCCCATTTTGTTTTATTTCATAAATTCTCTTTAATGGATTTGTTCCCCATGATGGCGCAGTGCCTATCCTTATTTTAACTTGAATTTCAGTAGGAATTGTACCATGATTTACAAAGAAAATACTTGTATTTTTATTGCCAAAGGTATATTCTATATTTGGTAATAAATTAGTCCTTTTAACTATACCAGTTAAATCACCATTTCCTAATGTAATAGCATTTGCTCCCATAGTAAGTATACAGGAACTCATGTCTAAAGTTCCAATAGTGCTACTCGGGTTACTACTTTGCAGATCAAGAATACCATTGACAGTTGAATTTCTAGCAATTATAATCCCACCTGTATTATTAATTGTAAGTGTATCAAAACTAGGGTCTGCTGAGAAATAATTTGATGTAAAGTTCATGGCTGTATTTCCACCTAGAATTAATGACGATAAACCGTTAAAATTCATATTTCCGGATGTGCGTGCTATGCTACCGTTTAATGTTAAAGTATTTGCACCAATATTAAGTGTTCCATTAGTCAATGTTAAAGCGCCATCAACTTCAAAACTATTTTGTAATGTTACTCCTGATGAGTTATTAATAGTTAAGTCTTCGAAAACTGTTGTAGAATCACCAAATAATGATTGTGGACTTGTTCCATTTAAATAAATTTTATAACCAGAAGCTGCAGTAAAATTGCCACTATTATCAAAATTGCCACCTATATAGTGATCAAAATTGCCAGTAGAGAAACTAGCATTGTTTTGAATTTCAAATTCATTACCAATAGTGATAGAAGATTGTGCTATTGCTTGAGCTTTTTCTTTAATAATAAAATCTTCAATAATATTTAAATTTGTATTGGGCATTGTTTTAACTCCATTTCCAGAAAGTATCAAATTATAATACCCACCGTTACTACCACTGATTCCCGGAGGATTATTTATTGTTTGATTTGTTCCATTCCATTCAACTGTACAATTTGTAGCAGTCCATTCTGCTGCACTTGTTGAAGTTGCTGTAGCTGTTCCTGCAATTCTAAAAATGCAACCTGTTAAAGGTGTTAGTGTAGTATTAGCTCCTACGTTAATATTGTAAAAATTTGTTATTCCTGAAACTGTAACATATTCATTAGATACTCCATGGTTAAAAATTACTGTTCCGGTTCCGGAGTTAAATGTTCCATTATTAATCCACGCGCCATTATATCCTGAAACAGTAATATCATAAGAGTTTGCTGTTAACGAGGCGCCTGATTCAATTTCAATGGTTCCAACTGTAGCATTTGAAGAAGATGATAGAGAAGGATAGTATGTTAAGCCTGAAGGTATTAGCACGTCATCAGTAGAAGTAGGAACATTGCCGGCTGTCCAATTTTGTGTGTTTTCCCACTCTGTTTCATGACCTACAACTTCACCTTTCCACGTATTTCGGGTACTAATTGAATAAGCAATCCCAATTTGAGAATCATCAATATTTGTCGAGGCTGATGCTCCAAAAGTCAATCCTGTTACACCAATAAAGTGATGAGTGAAATTTTGAAGGGATTTTCCATGTTCATGTGGAGAACCACTATTATAACTAGTGAATTTATGCCAAAATACCAGATTACTTTCGTCATTATATGTTAAGTCCAATTCAGTAGTCAGATACTTCATATTAATATTTGCCTGTGAGTTAGAAGAATTATTAGAGCAAGAAATCTTGTAAACTCTACTTACTTTACCATTGGGTGAAGGTGACCACGGAGTCCAGCTAGGAGTGGAGCCCAATTCAACTTTTACAGCAATCCAAGTTGGCTTAGTATTACCATCAATAAAAGAAATAGTTGTGTATTTACTGCCAAAGGTATATAATGAGTCTTTTGAGAAAACATGATTTCTTTTAATTATTCCAGACACATCACCTTCCCCGATCGTAGTAGAATTAACACCCATATTCAAAGTATCAGTTAACATATCTAAAGCTCCTTTGCTTGAAGATGGGTTTGCACTTGCCAGATTTAGTACTCCATTTACTGTTATACTGCTTCCAGTAGTGATTCCTGCACCATCAATGGTAAGGTTATTAATATCATTGGCAAATAATGATGCAGGCAATGTTATTGCAGAGTAATTATCAAATATTAAGGTTGCGGAACTATTACTTGCATCAATATTACCACTTAATCTAACCGGTGAATTTCCACTTAATGTTAATGTATTTGAGCTGAGGTTAAGTGTACCAACAGTTAAACTTAAAGTTCCGTCCACATTTAAATCCCCATCTAATGAAACACCACTTGCTCTATTTATTGTAATATTATTTAATGTAACTGCCGGTAAGTTTGCTGTTCCACTACCACCAATTACAATATTTGAGGAGCTACTACCTTGTATGCTTCCTGATGTACTAGTAATTGAACCATTTAGTGTTAATGTATTGGAACCAATGGTATATTTTCCTAATGTTAAAGTAAAGCTTGAACTAACTGTTATATCTCCATTTTGAACCAGCCCTTTATCATTATCTAATGTTAATGAACCTATTGTATTACTTACAAATGCACCGGTAGGAATACTTTGTTGTGTATTTCCTTGAAATATAATAGAAGAAGATGAATTTGTACCATCTATTTGATTAGTAGTACTAGAAATTATATTTCCTGTTAATGTTAAAGTATGACCATTAAGATCTAGTTTCTTACTACTACTATTGGTGATATCTTTGATAATTATATCTTGGTCAAGTACACAATTACTACTACATGAAACATCTAAAGATATACTTGCACCATTAGGAGGTATGTTTCCGTTTTGCCAATTTGTATTTGTTCCAAAATCAGTACTTGTAGTTCCTATCCAAACAAACTCTGATGTTGTTTCAAATGCTCCAATTTTTGGTGTACTATTTCTTAATACAGATTTATAATCCTTAGTAATACCAGTTCCATCAGTGCCTGTTAAACTAACAGTAGAGGTATAATCATCTGCGTCTGCTTCACCGGCATCTAGAAATACGGGATCTGTATTTGTACTATTGACATCTTGTGATGTTGCTGATTGCCAAGATGAAAGATCTGACTTATCGGAATTGGAATATTTACCAAGGATTCCGGAAGTGCCGGAAACATAATAGTCATTATAATCAATTGTTAAATTAGACGTACCAGCTATTCTAATAGCATAGTGTTTACCAACAGAACCACCAGTTCTGTAATTTGAGAATATATTATTTCTAAAATCTCTAGTATTATTATCGAGTGAGTTATAAAATGCATACGAAGATGCTATATTGCCAGATGTTGACCCACCAATATATACTGTGTTAAAATATAAATCATTATTATTATTTGAATTTCCATGTTCGTAAATACCAATTATCTTTTGATTTGTATTAGTTCCGGAACCAAGGCTTACAACATTATTATAAACGGTATTACTTCCGGCATTAACCTTAATTCCTGTAATTGTGGCAGGGCTCGTATAAGGAGAAGTAGCAGCCATGTCTAGATTGTAAATATAATTACTTGATATTATATTTGTTCCACTAGTACTACCGGTATAATAAATTCCTATAACATTGACTGTCCTTGTTCCTGTATATGTACTATATAAATTCTTAATAATATTGTTTGAAACTTTTTGTCCTGCAGTATTACTAGTTTGATTGATACCAATTATTGCTGCAGATGAATATGCGCTAGAGTTAGGACTTGAAGTTGATAAATTAGTAATATTATTGGACGTGATTTCGTTTATTCCTTTATAAGTAAAGATACCAACTACTTGGCCACTAGTTGCTGAAGCGTATTCATGAGCACAAAATAAATTACTAATTTTATTACCATTTATTATTGCGTTACCAGTTCCGCCACATTTAATTCCATAAACATTTTGAGCTAATCCATTATTGTTTACTGTTGATGCGTCAATACTTTTTGCAGTACCTAAACTTCCTATTTGGTTATTAGAAATATTTATATCACCAGATATTCCACTTTTTTTAAATATTGCAGCAAAAGAATATGATACAGAACCGGAAGTTGCAGTTTTGATAGAACCTATTAAGTTGTTCTTAATGTTAATATCATTAGAGCTTTTAACATAAATTCCATATGATGTACCACTAGAAGTAGTACTAGAATTTGATAAATATATTGAAGCCGTTCCAGTGGTATCACCAATGACATTGCCAGAAGTTGTACCTACATTAACGGTTCCACTAACGATATAAATTCCTTTCCATGAAGAACTGGAGGAGTTATTCCAATTAAAATTCTTAATAATATTATTTTGTACATTACTAGCTGTTGTACTACCTACATTTAGGTAAATTCCATTAAATACATTAGACCTGGCATTTGTCTTTGTCCAAGCAGAACTTCCACAATGAATATCACTTCCACCAATATAATTATTTATTACACTAAAGTTATTTCCATTAGTATTATTTATTTTTATCGCATTATATGTTACTGTACCTGTTGGTGCAAAAGATGTAGTCTCATAAAAACTGTTTCCATCAATTATCCAATCCGTAGAATTTGAGTAAACATATATACCATTAGATGCAGTAGCTGGTTTAATAAAGTTATATATATTATTATCTTTTATAATATTTCCGCTATTGTTCTTGCCCGATGAACCACAACTATAAATAGCATTTACTGGTCTATTTGTATTTTCGTATGTAGTTATATTATTATTACTTATAATATTATCACTATTACCGGATGTTTTATTAGTTGTGGAGAAGAATATTATACCACTTGATGCTAATGACTGAGAACCTTTTAAAGTGCAATATTTTATAACATTATCTTTAGCACCATTAATTAATCTTATTACAGAAGTTGCGTAAACAGAGGATGTGCTTTCATTGATAAGACTAAAGTCTACAGTACTTCCTAATGCATTGACTCTACCATCTATTGTTACATTATTTGCACCATTAAGGTCTATAAGTGGCGCATTGATATCACCGGAAATAGAAACTCCGTTTCTTGTTGGATAAATATCGATACTAGAATAGTTTGCATTGCCATCACCAGATGCATTTAAAATTGCAGTGGCATCTAACTCAGTACTAGCACTCATTTTTATTGTAATTTGCCCCTGATGAGTTCCATCATTAATTTTATCAAATGCAGATTTTAAATCTAAATAATATTCATTTGTTAATCCAGATGTTGCTATAACTTCAATTGGTAAAGAATATTCAATCCATGTATTATTGATACCACTATATACTTCTTGCCATTTATTGTAATATCCATCAACACCACTATGTATTCCCATATCTACCCCTGAAGTGATAATATTGTCATTAGGCCCAAGCATAAGAACTATTTTATTGCTTGATTCATAGAAGCTTACCTCAACATCTGCATACCTATTAGAATTATAATTTACTTCAATATTATTATATTCAATCGTAAAAACCCGATTGGGAGTAGTGCCTGTAACCAAATATTTTACATAACCACCATTATCTCCAACTTTATTATCATATACCGCTAAGGCTATTATTTGACCAAGCATAGTATCAGAACTAGCTAAACTATATTGGTTTGCTGTAATATAACTAGCTGTAGCAATATCATCGAGCCTGATAAATCCATTTGTACTTACGCTTAAGCTATTACCAGTTGTATATGTATTGTCGTAAAAACTAAAAGTAAATGGCCAGTTAACATTTGCTTTTGAGTCATCACCTGTAATAATATTTGTTCCGGATGAACAATCTATCCAGCTATAAGTAGTACCAATTGTTCCTGTAGTTGTAATATAGTTCCAACTTGCAATTGGTTCTTGTCCAGTATTTAAGGTGTATTCAATCCATGCGTTGTTTGTACCACTTTTTACTTCTTGCCATTTCTTAAAATTTCCTGCAACACCGCTATGAATTCCCATATCAACGCCAGATTTTGTAATATTATCGGAGCCTAGTTTCAAAACAATTTTATTGCTGGTCTCATAAAAGCTTACTTCTATATTAGCATATCTTCTATCATTATAATCTATTTCTAAATGATGATATTCTATTGTCAATATCCTATTTGGCGATGTTCCGGTAACAAGATATTTTATCCATCCACTTCCTGAAACATCACAATCGTAAACAGAGGTGGCAATTATTTGACCTAGTTCAGTTGAAGAGCTTGACAAAGAATAATTGCTTGCAGTAGAATAGGATGTTGTTGCATTTCCGTCCAATCGAATAAATCCATTTGTAGATACACTCAGATTATTGGAAACAGTATATACATTATCATAAAATTGAAATGTAAAAGGCCAGGCAAATTGGCCTCTTGCGTCATCACCACTAACAATACTTGTCCCACTTGAACAATCTATCCATGAATATGTCGTTCCTAAAGAGCCAGTTAGGGACGTATAGCTGGACTGACTTAGTACATTTAATGGAGTTGTTATTAATAGTAAAAATAAAACTGTTAATGAAATAACATTTTTTTGTGAAAAAAAGAAATTAATAAATCTAGATAATTTTCTTGGAATTTCCATTATAAAGGAAATTTTGAGTAGGGTAGTTTTCATAACCAAGTTGTTTTAGTGAGCATATAATATTAACCATAAAAAATAAAATTCAAATTAGTTAAACAAATTTGAAAACCATGAAATTTAGATTGAAATTAACCTTGAATAAGTATAAAACACAATCTTGAGCAAAATTTCATGTGTTAAAAAACAATGAGCCCTACAAAGATACATTATTCAAATAGCAAAATCAAGGATTTATACAAAAAAAATATTA
>Ga0256842_1000253_pt1 | contig 46760 bp, 44 predicted proteins | sample 4559240metaG_FD_185973 | JGI IMG/M metagenome (GOLD analysis project Ga0256842, IMG submission 185973) | Hydrothermal vent microbial communities from Guaymas Basin, Mexico - 4559-240 | ecosystem: Environmental > Aquatic > Marine > Hydrothermal vents | place: Mexico: Guaymas Basin | collected... | reverse complement strand
TGCGACATATTTAAAATCCTTTGTTTGGTAACTAAGATTTTACTATTATGTTTCTAAGCTATCGCTTTTATATATTTGAAATTAGGCAACCATAACGTGGTGAAACTGGACATATAAAGATATAATCTCGTTCCCTATACTCTTTGCAAAATCCAACTCTTTTTGTATCCAGTCTGATTTATTTAGACTATTTTGAGTTAAGACAAATATTACTTTTTTTGATTGTTTTATTCTTTGTCGTAAAACATACCAAGTAAATTCACTAGCTAACTCTCGTTTTAGGTACTCACTATCACTCATCCAATCACAATATATTAAATACCCTCGTTTATTTAGTATATCTTTTACTTTTACTACTTCATCTATATCTTTGTAGCTATGAGATATAAAAAAGTCATACTGTTTCTTCTCTTGTACTTCATATTTATCTTCTAGTCTATCAAATAAATCTTGAGGAGTTACTTCAAATGTTGTTTTATCAAGCATATAGCTTTTTTTCTTACCTTTAAAACCTTTTCTTAATTTTACATAGTAACCCAATCTTTGTAAATGTTTAAAAGCCAAAACTCTTATTTGAGAGTTTCTCTCAGAATCATTTAGTTTAGAAAAAAATTCTATCACTTTTTCACTATCATATTTTTGTAGCTCTTTTACTATCTCCATTTTTTCAAAAATACCATTACCTTTTTTATGGTAAAGGTTTATAAGTATATCTATAAACATAGGTTCTATAGTTTGTAGTAATCTTTTGTTTTTACTTAGTTTCTCTTTTCTATTATTTATGATAGTTTCTCTTTTTTGTTGAAAATTTCTAAATTTTTCTAATTGTTCTTTCTCATCACAATTTTGTAAATGTTTTACTTTTGCTAAAGTAAACAAATACTTTTTAGGTGAAAGATGTTTGTATCTTCTTTTTTTACCATGATTTACTAAAAATTCATCTTTAGCTTGATAGTGTCTATATCTTTGTTCTATTGTTTTGTATTCTGTTGGATAAAACTTCTTAAAATATTCTAATATAATATTTTCATCATACTTACAAGGTAAAATATCATAAATCTTATTGAGAGGTTGCTTTAACTGTTTGTTAAATCTCATTAATTCAGCATTATGTTTTCTTTTTGTAATACCTGGCATTAAATCTTCCATCCATTATTCAATTGTTTCATTTACCTACCTTTACAGGCTTATAAAATTTATAGTACTCTATAAGTAATTTTTTTATTTGTTCAACCAAATAATCAGATGAATAAAATTCTATTTGCTGTATATGAGCATAATTAAATGCAACTTCTATCAATTGATTTTTTTTAATATGCTCATTCAAAGTAATTTCGTCTACATCTGATTTGTTAAGTTTTTCTTCATAAAATACTTTTTCATAATATCCTTTTGTATTTTTTATAAAAATGATTTGAGGATTTACCAAGCCACTTACATTGTCTAAAGCCATTTTATAACCAATTTCTGCAAAAACATTTGGATTATTACCAGTAATATCAGCTATAAATAAATCACATTCTTTTATCTCTTTCCAAATTTTTTGTTCTATCTGACTATGTATACCTAATTGTCTTTTATCAGTCCTAATTAAATGTAATTTTATATTTAAACTTTTTTCTATCTTTCGTATAGCATCAAGTAAAGCATAATAAATCAAATCTTCATGTATATGATAAGGCATTGAAAGATAAATCTTTCTAGATTTTGGTATATAAATTTTTTGATATGTATCATATAATACTTCTAAATTTTCTGATTGTTCTATTGTTTTCCATAAGTGATTTATATCCACCCATTCAATAAATCCTTTAAATTCTTTTGTAACTTGTGTAGAATTAACAGAAGTTATAAAATAAAGTAAATTGACTAAATTTTTAACTATATCATCTTTTATAAATTCTTGTGGGATATAATAAAAAATAAGAAAAAAAATCTTTTTTATTTTTTTAAAAATCTTGTTTTCAGATATTTGTAAGCTATCTAAATATGTAGAAATTTGTAAAAATATTTTTTTATTATTTTGAGAAATATTTGGATAGTTATCAAAAAATAATTTAATCTTGTAATCTATTTTATATTTTATTAATTTATCATTATCTATTTTATTAATCTCTAACTCTAATTGTTCTATAAACTTTTTCCATCTTTTTGGTATATTCGCTTCAATATTGTTTAATTCTTTAAACCCTTTACTTTCTATTGTATTTAAAAAATCTATTGGTAAAAATGTCTTTACTTTTGAATTGAGTATATAAAAAATAGCAACAAAACCTTCTTGATTTGCTAAAATAAATTCTACACTAATCTCTTGATTTTTATCTATATTACTATCTTTGATAGCATTTAATCGATGTCTTCCATCTATTACAAGTAAATCTTTAAAAATATCTTTAGCAATGTATATTTTACTATTATCTAAAACAACTAAACTATTTTCTTGGAGTCTTTTATCTATACCTATTATGATATCTGAAAAATATTTGTAATTTGAATCTTTATCTAAATAGTCTTTAATATTTTGTTTATGATTAAATTCTATATCTCTTTGAAAATCCTCTTTTTCAAGATTTATTTTCATTATATCTTTAATTTTTATTTTTGCTTTAAAAATATCTATATTTAGTTTTTTAAAATAAAATCCATCAAAAATAGAATAAGACTCTTCATCTAATTCTATAACTTTAGTTTCATAACTATTTTGAGTGATTAATTTATCATTACTTACATAAGCAACACTTAATTCTGTCCTCATTAACGATACCATAAACTCATCTATAGATTTACCAAAGTTACTTTTAAAATCATCATGAATTTGTTGTTCAAATACTGATAGATTGTTAGGTATTAATATATCTTTAAAATCAAATAAATTAATCTTTGGTATTTTTATACTGTATCGTATTACTCTATATAAAAATATTTTACCCATAATAGAATCGAAAAAATTAAATATCTGATTTGATAAGTTTTTATCACTAATTACCATATTAATCATATTACTATTTGTAATGCAATTTTCGTATTCTTTAGATATCTGCACAAAACCAGGATTTAACCCATAAGATTTAACTAAAATATCATTTTCTTTTAAATAGTAATTTTCATATTTTCTATAATCCTTGTATGATACTTTAGATAAATTTGAAATAGCCCTATTTTGTATATTATTTGCTAAGATTAATTTTTGTTCACCATCTTTTAATTCTTTAACATTAGGACCAAATTTGATATTTTTACTGCTCAACAGAGTTTCTAAAGTATGAGTGTTTTTACTCTTTTTTAAAACTTCTTCAAGATATATAAATTCTTGTCTATTGTAGAAATAATCTAATCTTTTAGGATTGACGGACTTAACGTTTATTGCGTTTTTATTTTCTTGATTATGTTTTATATAGTCTATTTCTAAAAATAATTCTTCTGCTTTTTTAACTTTTTTAAATAATATCTTACTTTGATTACACTCTAAATAAATCAAAGTATACTTACTACTATTATGTAAAATTGATGTTTCAAATTCAAAAATAGCTTTTATATATTTATGATCAATAATCCATTTTCTAAATTCATAAAAATCAATTCCATAAAGTACACTATCAGGGAATATCAAAAAGCCTTTATATTGTTGTTGTATATATGATTGTAAATCATCAATCACACTATTGATATTATATTTTTCTACTTTTTTTATAAAATACACAAAAGAATTTACATTTTTTGAATCTTTATAAGAGACTAGTGTTTGAAATAGCTTATTTAGTTCAGTATCAAAAAACTGCTCTTTTTTAAATATATATGATTTACCAACTATTTGTTCAATAAATTCAATAATATTAAAATCCAAATAATTATCTATAATTTTATATTCTAATAATTTTTCAAATAAAAAGATTATTAAATTTTTATCTAATTTGATAAGATTTTTAATTCTTCTAACTATTTGTGTTTCACAATCATTTATAAAAGAGGTTTCCTTATTTAAAAATAAATTAACAATTTCTTGTTTAACAGTTTGGTTATCCCTCTTACCATCTTTAAAAATAATTTTAATAATTTTATCAAGTAATATTTTTTGTTTTTCAACATTTGGAAAGTTTACACATTGAATATCTTCTTTATCTAGACACCATTCATCATATTCATATGGAGTAACAAGTATAATATTTTTTAATTGAGACAAAATTGGAGATAGTTTAGCTCTTTGTGTTTTCACTTCAAAAATGTATTCTTGACCTTTAACTTTTATAGATAAATCAGCCCTATATTTACCATTAATTTTTGGTTCTATAATAAACTCTTCTTCACGATATCCATAAAATTCAATTAGATAAGTTTTAAACTGTATTTCTAATAAAATACCTTTTTCTCTTCCTTGTTTATTTTTATCACTATGCATGTCATCTAATATTTGTTTTAATTCATCTTCCTCTTTTGCATTTGCGTTATGATTTTTAAATTCTATATAATCCTCTGGATACCAAATATTCATTTTATCTAATATCTTTTCAAATTTTACTTCTCCTTTTGAAAATTGATAAGTTTTATTTATTATGTCATTAGATACAATACCTATAGTATTATTTATAATTTTTTTACCTTTTAGTCCTAATAAAAACTTTTTTAATTCCCATCTACATCGTAAATAACCATATCTACAACTATTATCTTGAAAAATTTCGAAACTATCTATTGTTTTAGTATTAAATTGTTTTGTATATTCTAATACTAAAACTATATGATTTGCCTCATTATTATCATTTTCTTCATCAAAAATTTTATTTGGAATTCTATCTGTAATAATATAAATTTTAGAAAAAGTTTTATTTTCTAATTGAGTTAAAAAATATTCAACTCTTTTATAAAAACCATTGGTAATTTGGATTAATTCATTATTATTATCATAAAACCAATTTTTATTAACATGTAATTCCAATGAAACAAACTCTATAACTTCATCTAAATTTTTTATATCTTCATTTATAATATCTTGATGAGATAAATCAAATTTTTTTAAAAAAAGATGTATTTCATTTTTATTAATATTAAAAAAATCAAAAACTTTAAATAACTTATCTATTAAATTCATTTATCTAATCCTAATTTATTAAAGTATGCTTTAAACCAAAAACTGTTTTCTTTTTTTAGTTCTAAATTCTCTTTTGTTAAACTATACCCAAAAGCCATTAAAAGACCTGCTTCATCTTTGGTAAATTTGTTTAAATCTGTTCTTATTTTTGAGATTTTTTCATATACATTTGACAAACTATTAACAGAGGAATTACAATTAACCTTATCAACACTATTTTTAGAGTTTAATACTATATTTTTTGTATTTGAGATATACTCTAATTTTTCATATAAAAGATCTCTATTTACATCCATTAAAATATCTATACTTCTTTTTATATACTTAACTATCCCTATAGTTTTTGGGAAATTATAAAACCATCCTATTTTTTTCATATCATCCATCTCATAACCACCATCACTAGTGATTATATCATTACATTCTTCCATAAGAAGTGCATTTATCCCTTGATTGTCATAGACTCCACCATCTGCTAAATTAAGTTTTATTTCATCACTTAGTTCCAATACTAAAGGTGGAAATATACCAGGAACAGCAGTAGATGCACATACAGCTTCACTTAACTTAAAATCTTTAATCTTTTCACATTCATCAAATCTTAACCACTCTACTAAAAAGTTTCTATCATATTCACCAATGAGGTCATTTTCACCTATTTTTGTAGCTTGAAACTGAAAATTATGTCCATTGTTTAAATTGGTTGCATTTATTACCAATATTGGTACTTTATTCATTCTTTTAAAATTTTCAAATCTTGGATAAAAATCAGTAAAATTTTTAGGTATTATTTTTAATTCTCTTAAGTATTTTATATTATATTTTTTATAAAAGTATTCATCATAAAATTCAGCAACTCGTTTAGTTCTTGTGTATGAGCCAAATGGCAACCAAAATTTTGGATTTAAAGTTTTAAATATTTTATTTCTTATATCTTGTTGAACTGCTTCAAAAAACTCATCTATCAACTCACTTATAAGCTGTAAATAATCATCTTGTGTAATATCTTTATCTTCTTTAGTTTCAAGTAGTTGTTTTAATTTCAAATAGTACAGTACACCTACAATACTTCCTCCACTTACAGTAGATATAACATCAATATCTTTTAGTTTATCTGCTTCTGCTAATGCAGATAATACTCCAATATGAAACAAACTAGCTCTAAATCCACCTCCACTAAGTGCTAATCCTGTTTTTTGAAAATCTATGTTTACATTATCAAACAATGGAGTTAAAAAAGATAAATCATCTATATTGTTTATCTGTGCTATTTTTTTTAAATCTTTAAATATTGTAAATTTTTCCCATTCTGAAATATCATATTTTAAAATAGCTTCTTTTAGTATATCGTTACATTTTTGAGTATCTTTCAGTCCTAAATATACATTTGCCATTGAAAAATAATCCCAATAATGATTTAATTGTATAGTATCTAATAAATCTTTTCTAATTTCATTTGCTCTATTTGAAAAATCTGTATTTATTCCTATTTTATTTAATTCATACCATAGTAGTTCATATAAATTTGCTGTATTTATCCCAGCATATCCATTGTCTATTTCTTTATATTTTTGATATACTTCTTCATAATATTCTATTGATTTTTTTAAGTCTTTTATTCTCTTGTCTTTTTCAAAATATCTTTTATATACTGCACCCATTAAAGATAAATTTTCACTTATTATTTTTTCATAATTAACTATTGTCTTATTTTGTAATATTAATTGCTCACTATCGTCTAAAATAACAAGTGCTTTTTTAAAGCTTATTTTATAATTAACTTCATTATCTTTATAATAACAAAGTGCAAGTTGCTGTTTTAAATATATAACTTCTTCTATCTTGTGAGTTATTTTTAGCTTTTCTAAAATATATGTTCTTGCTTTATAAAATCTATTTTTAGCTTTATACTCTTTTATCTTATCCAATTTTAACTCTTAATTGCATTTATAATACTATTTTTATTCCAACCAACAATAATGTTGGCTTTATCTTGAACTATTTGGGGCAATCTTTCACTTCCCCATGGTCTAACACCTATGATATATTTATCCATATCATAAGCCTTTTTTATCTCATGTTGTATCCAATCACTATGACCAACATACATTCCAGACAATATAATAATTACCTGAGACTGTCTAATCTGCTCGTTTATACACTCTGTTAGTTTTTTATTTGTTAAATTATCTCCACAATTGTCATGTTTAGGTATGCTGTAGTTAGCTACATCAAGTTCTTCTTGAATCCAGTCATGAACTGTCCAATAATACTTATCATAGTTCCAAGCATGACTAATAAATATTTTTTTCATACTAATCTTCCATATTTTAGTTTTACATCGTAGTAGTTGTTTATGTTGTCTATTCCTACTACTTCATCACCACGACCTAGTATTTTTTTTGCTAAGTGAAAGCCTATGAAGCCTGCTGTTCTGGTTACTAGTATTTTCATACTAAATTTACTCCATCTATAAATTTAAAATCTTTTATGTTGTTAGTCCATAATGGCAAATCATAAACAAGACAAGTCGCAGCGATTATTGCATCATATATTCCCATATTGTGGGATAACACATATCTGTTAAGTAGTTCTCTAGCAAGCTGTAATACATCTTGATCAATACTTATATTTTGAAAAGTATTTAGTTTTTTATTAGTAGTGTGCAAATCTCTTTTATTTTTAACTCCCACTAACACTTCCATATCAACTATAGAGTTAAAACAATATTTGATATTTGAGTTTTGTTCTATGCTTATTTTACCATTTATATAGTCGATAACTATACAAGTATCTATAAAAATCATACTATTCATATCTATTTTTTCTTCTCAAATCATGAATATATTTTGCACTGTCTTTTATATGTGTTAAAGCAACATCATCGCATAAATCATCATCGTATTCATATTCAATTTTATGAATATACTGCATAGGGTCTTTTTTTGTATATACTAATTTATCATCTTTTTTTTGCATACTCAAAAAAAGTTTCATAGCATCACTTATAACATCTTCAATAGTTTTTTTATGCTCCATCGCATAATGTTTAAATTGATTTTCCATATCAGGATTATCTATCTTTATTGCTAACACTTTAAACTCCTTATTATCTATTATACTCTAACTATCACTATTAAATCTATATCAACAGTAATTTCTATGTATTTTTCTATAGATTGTTGAGAGTGAAAAGCCGTCATGCTTGTTAAACTTTCATTATCTATAATCTCTTGAATCACTTTTAGGTCTATTGCAGAAGCTTTTATCCACTCTATTGCCATACTATGATTGTACATATAAAATATTACCTTTAGAATGAATTTTTCTTGAAAATGCACTATTTAATTCTAAAAACTTTTTATGCATCCCTTTTGTGTGAATAATTATATCTGTCGCAAACTTATCTGTAAATTTATCAAGTGCCATAAAATATTGTTTTTTAATTGTAAAATTTTCTTCAAAACTCTTTGGGATAAAATCATCAGCTGTTACTATATATAAGTCAATATCACTATCTTCATTTGGTGTACCATAAGCATAAGAACCAAAAAGTATGATTTTATCTGGTTTTAGTGGCATCAGTGCCTTTACTATTTGTGATTTTATTGTTTCTATCTCAATCATATTGTCTCCCCATATTTATATACTGTTTTATACTTAGCATATACTGTATATCACCACGACCTAGTAGTTTTTTTGCTAAGGAAGTCTGCCGTTCCTGTTACTAAGATTTTACGACTCGGCATTTTACATCCTTTTAGAAATAGGATCATACTTTTTAGATATCTCATCAGCATTTATAAAATATAAATTTTTTAGTTGTGAGTAAGTCGTAGCAAATGTAGTTTTCCCACTACCATTTGCTCCAGCGATGATATAAATAGTTTTAGACATTATGTAACTCTTTGAGTCTATTTTCTATTTCTAAATCATCTATTTTTATTGCTAACATTTCAAATTCCTTATGTTATTTAGTTCCTAAATACCACTCATACATAGTACGAATCCCATCTTCAAGTTCTGTAGTATGTTTCCAGCCTAAAGAGTGTAGTTTACTAGGGTCTGTTAGTTTTAGCATTGTTCCATCTGGTTTTGTGTCGTTGAAGTAAAGTTCACCTTTGTAGTCTACTATCTTTTTTATAGTTAATGCTAACTCTTTTATGCTTATATCTACACCTGTTCCTATGTTTATGTGAGTGTTTCTTACCTCTTTGATTTTGTACTCTGTAACATCACAAGTTTTGTTGATATGGAATTGTTCAGAGATTATATCTTTAAAGTTTATATTTTCCATTAGGAACACACAAGCATCTGCCATATCTTCACTATATAAAAATTCTCTTCTTGGTTTTCCACTTCCCCATATCTCTACTGTAGGGGTATTGTTTAGTTTTGCTTCGTGCATCTTTCTTAGTAGTGCTGGTAGCACATGAGATGTTTCTAAGTCAAAGTTATCATTTGGTCCATATAGATTTGTTGGCATTACACTTATGTAGTTTGTTCCATATTGTATATTATAACTTTCACACATTTTTATACCTGCTATTTTAGCTACTGCATAAGGTTCGTTTGTGTACTCTAGTTCTGATGTTAGTAAGCTATCTTCTCTCATAGGTTGTGGAGCATTTTTAGGGTATATACAAGTACTTCCTAAAAAAAGTAGTTTAGTTACATTGTTTAGGTAGCTTTGGTGTATAACATTGTTTTGAACTTGTAAGTTTTCGTAGATAAACTCTGCTCTGTAAGTGTTATTAGCTACTATGCCACCAACCTTTGCAGCAGCTAGTATAACATACTCTGGTTTTTCACTCTCAAAAAACTTTGCTGTAGCATCGCTATCTAGTAAGTCTAACTCTTTATGAGTTCTATATACTAAGTTTGTATAACCTTTTGATTCTAGATTTTTTACTATCGCACTACCTACTAAGCCTTTGTGTCCTGCTATGTATATTTTACTATTTTTTTTCATTTTACTTAATCCTTTACTTTTTATTTATCCCTTTAACTATCACTATGAAAAATATCACGAGTATATATCTTATCTTTCACATCTAGTATATTTTCTTCTACTCTGTTTGCTACTATCACATCACTTATATTTTTAAACTCTTCTAAATCTTTTATAACTCTACTGTTAAAGAAGCTTTTTTCTTTCATAGCTGGTTCATATATCACTACCTCTATACCTTTAGCTTTGATTCGTTTCATTATACCTTGTATAGCACTACTTCTAAAATTATCGCTTCCACTTTTCATAGTTAGTCTATATATACCTACTACTTTAGGGTTTTTAGCTAGTATAGAATCTGCTATAAAATCTTTTCTTGTGCTATTTGATTTTACTATTGCTTCTATCATATTAGAAGGTACTTCACTATAGTTTGCTAGTAGTTGTTTTGTATCTTTTGGTAAACAGTAACCACCATAACCAAAGCTTGGGTTGTTATAGTGTGTTCCTATCCTTGGGTCTAGTCCTATACCTTGTATGATATCTTTTGTATCAAGGTTATGAGTTTGTGCATAAGAATCTAGTTCATTGAAGTATGAAACTCTCATAGCTAGGTAAGTGTTAGCAAAAAGTTTTATAGCTTCTGCTTCTGTTGAATCTGTGAAAAGTATATCTATATTTTCTTTTGTAGCACCTTGTTCTAGTAATTTTGCAAATATCTCTGCTCGTTCACTTTTTTCACCTACTATGATTCTACTTGGGTTTAGGTTATCATATAGAGCTGTACCCTCTCTTAAAAATTCAGGTGAAAATATAATATTTTCAGTGTTATATTTTTCTCTTACTTTTTTTACAAATCCTACTGGTATAGTAGATTTTATAACCATAGTAGCAGATGGGTTTATATCTAGTACATCTTTTATAATCACTTCAACTAAAGAGGTATTAAAATAGTTAGTTTTAGGGTCATAATCAGTAGGAGTAGCGATGATTATAAAGTCAGCATCTTTATAAGCCTCTTTTTTATCAAGTGTTGCTTTAAAGTTTAATTTTTTAGAAGATAAATACTCTTGTATCTCTTTATCTTCTATAGGTGAAATACCTTTGTTTATCATATCTACTTTTTCTTTTATAACATCTAATGCTACCACTTCGTTATGTTGGGCTAAAAGTATCCCGTTTGATAGTCCTACATAACCTGTTCCTGCTATCGCTATTTTATACTGTTTTTTCATCTATATATGCTCCCTATTCTGCTTATCATAACTTAGTTTCTAAATCTTTTAAATACTTTTTTAAAATCTAAACTAAGATCACATAAAGTATCTTTAAATTCATAATTTTCTAAGGTAAAATCACCCTGCTTATCATACTTTTTACCATCAAGGTGATACACTTTTGCTTTAAGATCATCTGGATATACAAGTATATAATATTTTACTTTTTCAGCTTCATATATATCAAATTTGTACTTCTCATCTCTTTTTGCTGTACTCTTACTGATAATCTCTATAACAATCTCAGGTGCTTTTGTAAGATATGTATCATTTGTTTCATCGCAAGTTAAAACTATATCTGGTCGTAAAATAGTGTATTCATCAATCTTATAATCTACCTCACCCAACACTTCACATCTACTACAATCTTCTAGTTGTCTATCTAAATGACTAATAAGTTTACTTGCAATACTTTGATGTTTTCTCATAGGAGCTGGAGCCATCGCCATAGGTATACCATCTATCAACTCCCAATCACCTTCCCATTGTTTATAATCTTCATAAGTATAGTATTCTATAGCACACATATCAAATCCTTACTTCTAATCTTTTATTTTTTCATAACCATTAGGATTATTACTCTGCCATCTAGCACTATCTTCACACATCTGTTCTAGTGTTTTTGTGGCTTCCCAGTTTAGAACAGTTTTGGCTAAAGATGAATCAGCATAACATATAGCTATATCCCCTGCTCTTCTTGGAGCTATCTTATATGGTACTCTTTTACCACTTACTTTTTCATAAGCTTTTATCATATCTAGCACAGAGTAACCTATGCCTGTTCCTATATTAAATGTTGATATAGCAGAATCAAACTTATCTGATTTTATATACTCTATCGCTTTTAGATGAGCATTTGCTAAATCAACTACATGTATATAGTCCCTCACACCTGTACCATCTTTAGTATCATAATCATCACCAAACAAACTTAGATACTCTCTTTTACCAACTGCTACTTGAGATATAAATGGCATAAGGTTATTTGGTATACCATTTGGGTCTTCCCCTATAGTTCCACTTTCATAAGCACCAACAGGGTTAAAATATCTCAAGATTACTATTTTAAATCTATCATCACTTATATATAAGTCATTTAAAATTCTCTCTATCATATATTTAGTTGTGCCATAAGGGTTAGTTGTATCACCTATAGAATCAGTTTCAGATAGAGGTATATAGTTTTTAGTATCTTTTTCATCATAAACGGTAGCAGATGAACTAAATACCATTTTTTTACAACCATACTCTTTCATAACTTCAAGAAGAACTAATGTACCATTGAGATTGTTATCATAGTATTTAAGTGGGTGTAAAACAGATTCACCAACAGCTTTTAAACCTGCAAAATGTATAACAGAATCTATATCATATTTTTTAAAAATCTCTTGAACCCTTTTCTTATCTCTTATATCACCCTCTTCAAAGGTTATATCTTTACCTGTGATTTTAGATACTCTCTTTAAAGATTCTGATGAGGAGTTACAAAGGTTATCATACACTATAAAATCATAATCAGCATTTGATAGTTCTATAAGTGTATGTGAGCCTATATATCCTGCTCCACCTGTTACAAGAATCATCGCTTAGCAACTAAGAAAAGAGATTTGTTAATCATTTTGGTATCCTTATATTCTTTTTTATTTTATCTAAATTAAATTTTGAGTTCTTTGTGTTGTCTTCTTTTTATACCTGTAAAAATCATATAAAAAAATAAAAATAAAAACACAAAGCCAACTAAGGCTAAAAGTGGTATGTAGCCTGTAGGGTTTTGGTTTATAAAAATAAATATCATATAACCTAACGAGCTAAATAAAATTTGTAGTATCACTAAAAAAACAACTGTTTTTTTCACATTCATATCAAAAAACTTTACCATTATATGATGTATATGTGTTTTATCTGGTGAGAAAGGTGATTTACCTCTTCTAACTCTTCTTATCATAACGATTAAAGTGTCTAAAATGGGAAGTGCTGCTAAGTAGATAACAGCTATGGGGTGTATATAGTTTAAACTTAATACAGAAACGATAGCTATAATAAACCCTAAAGTTAAACTACCACTATCACCCATAAAGATTTTTGCAGGATTCCAGTTTAAAACTAAAAAACCAAAAAGTGTTGCTATGGTAAAGCTAGATAAAACAACAATGATTTCACTATGATATTCCAACCCTATAAGTGTAAAAAAGCTCAATATAACGATAGAGATAGAAGATGACAACCCATCTATACCATCTATAAGATTTAAAGCATTTGTGAATCCAGATAAGGCGAACATACTAAATATAAGTGCTAAAAAAGATGGTAAAACTAGATCATACCCAAACCAAGAACCAAAACTATACACACTAAAACCATTTAACCATAATAAAAATACAGCTATAAAAATAGCTATAAACTTAAAACGAGCAGAAACCTCATTTTTATCATCATATATACCAACAGCAAAAACAAGTATGATAGATGTGAAAATATACCAATATTGGTAAACTAAAGATGGCTCAAAACTAAAAAGTGCTAAAAAAAGAGCTACTACAAACCCTATACCACCACCACTAGGTGTAACACTACAGTGATGACTTCTCTCATTTGGTATATCATAAAGTCCTAGTTTATGTGCATAAGTAACAACTAACTTTACAAATATATAAGAAAATAGCATAGTAAAAAATAACTCTATGAACATAATCTAGCCTCTCATCTATTTTACTTAGAATCTATATAAAGCACCAAAACTTGCAAAACCATACATCTTGTCAAATTTTGTTTTTGTGTACTTTGTATACAAGTAAGGGACATCAGTGTTAAACTGTTGCATCATCACCCTTACACCTAGATACAAAAGTGCATTTTTTGTTAGTTCTTGTGCTAATGTTGTCTCTATAACTGTGTTCTCATCTGTATAACTCACATCTTTATCTCTAAAAATTTTAGTGTATTCATAGTTAAATTCAAAAATTGTTTTATAAACTTTTAGTGTATATAAAAAACCTAACTCTACACTTTTTTCTGTTCTATCTAAGTTTACAGATTTATAGTCACCTATAAAACTGTTTAAAAGTGCATTGTCTTTTGGGTAAAAATCTATAGATGTTTTTATATCTATAAATTTAGCACCTATATAAAAATCTATAATATTGTTCGGTGATAAAACTTTACCAACTAAGATTCTAGCAAGGTAACTATCACTTTTTAAATTTTCTATACTTAGATATGGTTTTATAATATTTCCAGTTTTATCATAGATGGCAAATGTTGAACCATCTTTTACTAAAACACCATCATTCAACTTAACTGTAGTTCCTGGTTTTACTTTTTGTATAAGTGCATTTAAAGAGCTATCACTCGTTATATTTAGTGGTTTTGAACTATCTCTTATATACCCAACATCTATACTAAAAGCATTAAAAAAGCTATCTTTACTTGATACAAGATTATATCTATTTAGTATCTTTATCTTTTGGTTTTTAAGAGGTGAGTCATCATAAGAGACATTCCATAACTGATAATCAACTAAGATAGTATCTCTTGCAGAGATTCCATAACGAACACCAAACTCATAACCATCTAAATCACCAACAGAATCATAGTTTGAATCACCTGCTACTCTATCTTTAATATTAAAAACATCAATCGTATCATTTATCTTCAAATAAGCACTCTTTATATCTAAAGCACCCTTTTTCATCGTAAAAGAGTGTTTATCTGAAACTATATAATTGATATTTTGAGCATAGGTTATTGTTGAAAAAAAAACAGCCACTATAAATAAAAAAAGTTTAATAACAATTCCTTAAGAGTTAAATAAAAACACAAAAAGGAAAAACCTTTTTTGTGTTTAAACTAAAATTATTGTAAGATTAATGTACCTGTATAACCGTTTACAGTAGTATTAGCATCAGTAGCAAATAAACTATCAAAATCAGAATCTATAGTTGAACTATCATTGATATTAGTAAGAGTATTTAACTGTATGTTTTCATTGTCATTTGTAAAGCTGATATTATTATCACCAGTAAATGCATTGTCACTTAAGAAAACATCTATCTCATAATCTCCCGTATGTGTAGCTGTATCTACGATAAGATCTTTGATATAACTACCAAAATCTCCAGAGATATATCCAAACTTATCAAATGTTTCTGCTAGATCTATATTCCAAGTTTGTCCACCTGAACCTGCTGTTGTATCTACTACATTAGCACCATCATTTACTCTAGTTGCTTTTAGAACTGTACCACTTCCATTTCTAGCTATCATAGTCAAGTTACTATCAGCAAGCGCTGTTATAGATAAAGCACCATTATCTGCTTTAAGATTTGATGGGATTCCTACTAAAAGAAACTTATCGTTATGATTATCTTTTATAAGTATACCTAGATTAACTGTTTTGTTACCATCAGCAAGTTTATCAGAATCTGTAACTTTTACCGTTACATTGAACATATCAGCAAGTTGATCACTTATAGAGTTATAATTAGTACCTGTTAATTTATCATAAGTGATAGAACTAAATGTACCAGTAGCATTAACTTCTGATACTAATGCACCAACACCAATATTACTAACCGTTATAGAGTTATTTGAATCATTTACTGTCGCACTTGTAGAGATCACTGTAGGATCAGGAAGAACTTCACTCGTGATGATTTTAATATAAATAGTGCTAGAAATTTTTATATAGTATGTTTTTGTTTTTGTGATAGTTCTATACTCAACAGGAACACTACTCGCACTAACTACTTCTGCTGATTCAACAGTTACATTACTATTAGCTGGAGCAACTGTCACTGTTCCATCTGAAGAGATTGAAATATCTAAAGATGATGGTGCAGAGTTTGCAATATTTGCATTTGCTGTATCTACAGAAACATCTAATGTTACGCTTACAGTTTCTACTGAAGATGAAGATGTAGTTGAAGATGTTGAAGATGACGATCCTCCACCTGTTGTTCCAGTTGTATCTGTTGTTCCAGTTGTATCTGTTGTTCCAGTTGTATCTGTTGTTCCAGTTGTATCTGTTGTTCCAGTTGTATCTGTTGTTCCAGTTGTATCTGTTGTTCCAGTTGTATCTGTTGGTGTTACATCTTCTGTTGGTGTAGTCGGTTCTTCAACCTCTACACCAGCTTCTATACCAGCTTTAACAGAAGCTTCTTCAGTTAATGTATTTGTTTGAGCAACCTTATCTGTCATCTCTGTAACAACTGTAGTATCTATAGAATCTTTTGCTATAGTACCATCTGTTTCAGCTTGTGCTACTACATCTTCTATGATAGATTTTATATCTGTAGTAGAATCTGTTGAAGTTGCTACTTTTACACCAACCTCGGCAATCATACTATCTGTCATACCAGAATCTTCTAGTGTTTTATAAGTTTCTGCTTGAGCATCTATAACTTCTGTTGTTAAAAAGTTATCTCCAAATGTTGAAGCATCAAGTGTTTGAGTAGAATCTAATTTAGCTTGTTCTTCATCTATCTTAACAGCAACACCATCAACACCACCTAACATAGTAAGAGCATCTGTAGTTGTAGTAGCTTCAGTTTGAGCTGATTTTATACTATCTACATCTGTTGCTTGTGCTATGTTCTCTACCGATTTTTCAACAGTAGATGTTACAACTTCAATAGCCTTAGATGTTGTCTCTAATGTTTGAGTTGTTAATTTTGTTACATCTATAGCTTGAACCATATCTACAACAGATGTTGCACTCTCTACAGAAGCAGCTAGTTTTTCAGATAGATTTGGTATATCTACTGTTGTATCTGATTCTAGTTGTTTTGTAGTAGCTTCAGTTATAACTGTTGTATCTGATAAAACTATATCAAATGAACTTTCACTTGTTGAAGAACTGATAGCTTTAGCAACAGAATCCATAACTGCACTAAAAACTGCATCTTGATGAGTGGAATCTGTTGTTGTAGCTTTAGTTATAGTCTCTGCCATTTTTTGAACAACAAGAGATTTTTTTATAACTGTTGCAGCTTCAGCTTTTTCTTCATCTGAACCACTGTTTAGTTTTTCTACAGGGTCTGATGTTAAAGCATCTACACTAACACCCATAGAATCTGCTACAGTTTTTGTAGCTTCCTCTACAGTTGAACCACTTTCAACTACTGATGCGATCAGTGTAGTTAATGGAGTTACAACTATAGATGAACTATCAACAGCTCTAGTTTGAACATCATCAAAAAGTGTAGATGATATAGGAGCTTTTAGTACACCCTCAAACAACTCACCAGTTGAAACATCTGTTCCACCTTTAACTTCAACACTAAGATTTGTTTTCTCTTCAACATTTGTTAATGTCCAAAAACCTTTTGAATCTGTTGTTGTAGTTTGTCCAGAGATACTAACAGTAGCATCACTTACATAACCATCTATAGCCGTTCCACTTAAGTCTGCACTTCTTGTAACTGTATCATCATTACTATCATCACTTGAACTACCACACCCAATCAACAAAGCACTAGTTACTACCGATAATGCTAAAACTTTTATTTTAGATTCTATTTTCATCTACCATCTCCTTAAAGATTATTACTAATTTATAGCAGAATACAAAAAAAGTCATTAATATAAACTTAAATCAACCTTGCATTAAAGTAATATTTAACTTTTTTTATTATATACTACAAGTAAATATTTAAATTTAAGGATTTGTATGGAAGAGTTGTGTAAAAAGTTAAAATCAGAAGGTTACTCTTTAAAATTCATCATTAGTAACAAAGTGATGAAAGAGGAAACTAAAGAGCATACTCGTGTTGCTATTTTTATAGATAAAGAGAGTACATTAGATAAAAATCTTTCTATTATAGAAGAAAATATCAAAAAAAATACTGAAACTAGAATCTTTATAAAAACTAAAGAGGAGATTTTAGATGTTTTATAGAATCGTACTTGGTATAGTTTTACTTACAAATCTAGCCTATGCAGAATTTAATATAAACTCACTTTCAGCTACTCAACTAAAACAGTTACAAAATTATAGAGATTCTAAATCATCTATAAATCAAAATCAATCCACAATCTCAAATAATGAAGAAAATTTAACTATTGTAAATGATATAAACAATAGTCTAATAGTTGATGATAAAGATGATGAGATTCAAAATAAAAAAGAGTTGAATCCATTTTTATATGACTCTAAAAATGTTAAATCTAAAACAACTAATTCTGATAAAATATACAAAAAATATGGAGATTCATTTTTTAGTAACAAAAACCTACTAAATCAAGGAACAACACTTATACCATCTAACTATAAAATAGGTGTTGATGATGTTATATCTATATGGATATATGGTCTTAAAAACCAAAACTATACATTAAAAGTAGATAAAAAAGGTAACATAAACATCCCATCAGTTGGACCATTTTATGTTCTTGGTACACCATATGATAACCTAGAAAAGTTTGTTTCTGATAAACTAAAACTTATATATAAAAATAGTAAAATATACTTAGACTTACAAAAAGTAGCTCCTATTCAGATCATCATATCTGGTGATGTTAATGCTCCTGGTATATATAATCTTCCATCATACTCAACTATAAAAGAGGTTTTAGTTGCTGCAAAAGGTTTATCAAGATACGGTTCATATAGAGATATAAAACTTATACGAGATAAAGAAACTATAAAAATATTTGATATATATAAACTTATAAATGGTGAAGATGATAATTACCTTGATTATGTTTTAAAAAATGGTGATACTGTTGTTATAGATGGTATAAAAAAAGAGGTTCTAATCAAAGGTGAGATTAAACAAGATGGATACTATGAACTAAAAGGTAGTGAAAATATATCTGACCTAATCAACTATGCAAAAGGTTTAAAAGTAGATGCCAATAAGCACAATATTCAGATTAAAAGATATATAAAAAATGATTTTACTAAAATAACGGAAATAGATTTATCACTAAAAGAAAGCACACCTTTGTTTAATGGTGATGAGATTAGAATCTACCCTATAAATAAACTAAATAACAACACTATATACCTTTATGGAAATGTTATATATAGTGGTGAAAAAGAGTTCCATAAAAATCTAACCATACACAATTTTTTCACTAAAATGATCAAAAAAAATGGTAAAGATGGTGTTTTTTTACCAGATACAAATATGGATTATGCACTTATAAAAAGAGTTGATAAAAACACACTAGAAAGAAAGATTATAAGTTTTAAATTATCTGATATATTAAAAAATAAAAAAGATATAAAACTTGATAAATATGATGAGATATATATATTTAATACCACTGAATTTAAAAAAGGTAGTTATATATATGTTGATGGAAATATTGTTGTAGATAAAAAGAAATACTTATATTTTAATGGTTTAAACCTCAATGATGTTTATAACATTGTTCAGTTTAAAAGTGAGATTTATGTTGATGAAGATGGTAAAGAGTGTGTAGATGAAACAACATTTGATACAAACTGTACAAGAGTTGCACAAAAAGAATCTAAAAAAGTTAAAGTGATAAGAGTTGATACAAACGATACAAAAGTGTTTATGCTAAATCTAAAAACTGATAAAGATTTTTTACTAAAACCTTTTGATAGTGTAGAATTTTTTAACAAATTTGATATGGAAGATGAGAGATATGCCATAATCAATGGTGAAGTTAATTTTCCAGATAAGTACAAAATAAATGAAGATACAGATATAAATATGCTTATATCTATATCTGGTGGATTAACATCTAAAGTATACTATGACCTGTTTGAAGTTACTAGATATAAAGTGGTAGATGGAATCAGAGAACAAAAACTTATATCTATGTCACTAAAAGATGCTTTAGCTAAACATTTTAAAATAAATAGATATGATGAGATAACCATCTTTAAAATCCCTAACTGGAATGAGATGAGAACGATTACTATAATGGGTGAAGTTAAATTCCCTGGAAAATATATAGTACAAAAAGGTGATAGAATCGCCGACATACTAGAAAGAGTTGGTGGGTATACTGATGATGCTTTTGTGAATGGTGCTTTTTTTGCTAGAGATTCTATAAAAAAACTTAAAAAAGAGCAACTTAAAAAATCTATAACTAAGCTAAAACAAAACATCACATACTTAGCTACTTCACCTTTAGGTAATGGTGAAAACCCTCAAAGTAGACAGATGCTTATAGATACTCTAAACAACATCATAACTGAAATGGGTGCAACAGAGCCTAAAGGTAGAATCTCTATAAAACTTATGAAAGATTTAGATAAATTTCGTGAAAGTTACTACAACATAATTCTTGAGGATAAAGATTTTATATTTATACCATCAAGAAATGATACTGTTAGTGTTATAGGTGAAGTTTTAAATCAAAATACAGTTATATTTATACCAGATGAAACAGCTAATGATTATGTTGAAAAAGCTGGTGGATTAACAATGAAAGCTGATACTGATAATATCTACATAGTTCATGCAAATGGTGTTGCACAAAGAGCCAGTTTAGGTGGTATCTTTTCTAGTAGTACAGATATAAGAACTGCTGATACCATCATAGTTCCGATGAAAATAGAGCTACAGTCAAATATGCAAGTAGCAAAAGATATATCATCTATACTTTATCAGTTCGCTGTAACAGCTGCATCACTAAAAACAGTAGGTTTATTTTAATGAACACTTATAACAATGAAATAGTAGAAGATGAGATAGATTTAAGAGAGCTTTTTAGTACGATTTATAACAACAAGTTTAAGATTATAATCTTTACTTTGGTTGTAACATCATTTACTATCATATACACTCTATCTATACCAAATAGCTATAGATCACAAACTATGTTACTACCACAAACCCAAGCGAAACAATCACTAGGTGGATTAGGAGCATTAGCTGGTATGGCTGGTATAGATTTAGGTGGTGGAGGTAGTCTTAGCCCTGCTGTTGCTGCTGATACTATACTAAAAGATTACTCTTTTGAAAAGTATATGATTGAAAAATATAATCTAAGTGAAAGGTTTATACCAAAAGATAAGAATCTAGTATTTGCTTTTTCATATGATGGTATATATAATCTTTTTCATAAAAAATCTAAAAAAACCTCAAACAAAGAGGAGATGGTATATAACACATATAAAATGATTCTAAGTGCAATCTCAATATCTTCAGATAAAAAAAGTGGTATCATAACATTGAGTGCAGAATCTACAGATAGATTTTTAGCAAAAGAGTTAGTTGATATATATCTAGTTGAATTAACATCTAAACTTAGAAATATTGATATGGAGAGTGTTGAACAACAGTTAGTATTTTATACAAATGAGCTTAACAAAGTGTTAGATTTAAGTATAAAAAATCAACTTGGTGAACTTATAACTCAACTGGTTCAAAAAAAAGTTTTATCAAAAGCAAACCGTTACTATAATGTAAAACAACTCACAAAACCTCAAGTTGCTTATATAAAAGACAAAACTAAACCTAAAAGATCACTTATAATTGTTGTAGCCTTTATAACATCTATAATTTTAGGTATATTTTTTGTTTTTTTCTTAGAGTTTATAAAAAAAGATGAAGTTTAAATATCCCAAAAAATATGGGATATTTAAGAAGATTTACTTAACTTTACCTAAAAATTCACAATCAACAGTATTTACTTTTACTAGATCATCAACAAGTACATGGTAAGGAACTTGAATAACTGCACCAGTTTCTAATGTTGCTGGTTTTTTACTTCCACTTGATGTATCACCTTTAAAATTTGGTGGTGTATCTGTAACAATCAACTCCATTGTTTCTGGTGCTTGAACAGATATAGCTTTACCTTTAAAGAAAACAATATCAACATTGATTCCATCTTTGAACCATTTAGAAGCATCATCACATTGCTCATAAGTAAGACCTAGTTGCTCATAAGTTTCATTATCCATAAACTGATACATATCACCATCATCATAAAGGTACTGCATAGTTTTAAAGTCGATTACAGGAACTTCAAATTTATCACCTGCATGAACAGTTTTTTCAACAACTTTACCATTTAAAAAACTTTTCATCTTCATACGAACAAATGCTGCACCTTTACCTGGTTTAACATGTTGAAATTCAACAATTTTATACGGTACTTCACCTACAATTAAACGAACATTTTTCTTAATATCACTCATTCCTACAGTTGCCATAAACACACCTTAGTTAAATATTTTCAACGATTCTACTATAAATGTACTTAATAATTCATTTGTAATTCAATTATATTTCCACTATATCTTGCTTGTTCTCATCATATTTATAGTAAATAATTTCTTCATTTTCTATGAGTAATATCACCTGTTTTATTATCCTTAACGGAACTATAAACCACTCTCTTGGGTTGTGTACTCTCCCATCTTTACCAATTATCTCAATATTTAAACAACTCTCACCAAAAAATCTATGTAAAAGTGTTTCTAATTTTTGAGTCGTTAGATTATAAGTTTTATAAGAGGCTATCTGTTTCACATCTGCCATAAGATAAGTTGGCTCATTTTTAGCATTTTTAATTCTTTCATCCACTTTTATAGTTGAGTATCCAATCTTATAAAGATTCTCAATCCCTCTTATAACCTCATCATCACTCTTTGATTCTAAGATATAGATATATCCTGCAAACTTATCATCTTTACTCACTTGATTTAGATTAGATTCTATCTCCTCATTTAACTGACTTATGATTTTTCCATCTTTATAAAGTTCAGCCGATAAAGAGCGAAGTAGCATATCAGACTCTGTACCATTTTCAAAGATACAATGAAGCCTTGCATTTGTTTTGTTATTTTTTCTTTGAATCTTCCCAATAGATGATATATAACCAACCACACCTTTAAGCACAAAAAACAAACCTTTTACTATGAATCTCTCCCCTTTAAAATCATGTAAAATTCTTCTTTTACTAACTAAATCTTTATGGCATAATTTAAAAAGATTCTCATACTTCTCAAAATCTTTACAAACCTTTCTTTGAGCCACATAATCAGGGGAATCTTTAACCTTACTCACAAATTTTAAATCAAAAATATCACTATTATTTACCTCTAAAAGTCCAAATGGGTCACCATCCATATCTAGTTTATCTTCTAACAAATCATATCTATCAAACTCTTTTAAAAGTTTTACTTGATTCTCATCCTCTTTGATTCCCTCTAAAATGGAGCATAATCTTCTCTCATTTCTATCATTCTCTTTGTTTGGTTCTCTGTTGTTTTTCTCATAAAAATCAAGAATCTCCTCAAAAGCATCTTTGATAATTTTTACTTCATCTCTATGGGTTGATAATTTAGGTTTTACATATAAAAGATTAAAAGGGTCATTTTCTAACTCTTTATAAAGTTCATTTTTTAGATTCATTTTTGATTCTTTTTACGGTTTAGGTCTATCGCTTTTTCTAAAACAAAGGCTAGTTTTTTCTCCGTTTCATCAATGGAATCTTTACTTGGTTTTCTATTATGCTTTTTATAAAAAGCATTTACATCACTCCAGTAGTATGTGACTTCTGCTTCTGTTATAAGATTTTTAGAAGCATCTAAACTCTCTTTTATCAGTTTTAAAACCCTTTTATCAAGTTTTTTTGAGAGAATCTCGTAGGCTCTTTGAAAAGGGTTGATTTTATCTATAAGGTCTATGCTTAACTCATCAATGTTTATAAATTTATTTGAGCCTTTTATAAAAACTCTATTTGTACCCTCCTCTACTCTTGCATTTGATAAAACAGAATCTACCACTACAAACTGCCGTACCTCTTCTAGTTCATCTGAATTTAATTCTGGGTATTTCTCCTCTATGATTTTAGGAATTAAGTATTTGTTCACAACCTCAGCACTTATATCTGAGCCTAAACTTTTTTCTATGTTAGAATCTGAGAGAATCTTTGCTTTTAAGTCTGCTAAATCTTGTTCAACTATATTTTTAACTCTTGAAGTTGATGGCTCTTTTAACCCTTTTATTTTAAACTCTCCAGCTTTATGCTCAAACTCCTCATTTGGTAATTTAGTTTTAAACTTAAAATTTGGTGCTAAAACTTGTTCCATGAGTAATGATGCTGTTATCGCTTTTAACATATCGTTTGTTGCTATGGCTACACTAGATTCCTCTGCATCAGGTTGAGATATGAGGTTAATAAACTGAGCGTGAGATTTACCCTTAGAATCTCTTGTTGTTCTCCCTATTATCTGTATAACTTCTGTAAGAGAAGCTCTATAACCAACAGTTAAAGCCACTTCACAAAAAACCCAATCAAACCCCTCTTTAGCCATCCCTAAAGCGATAATCACATCTATATCATCAGCATTTTTTATCTTACTTAGGTATGTTTGTATTTTAGGTCTCTCTATGGGGTCATCATTTACTAAATCTGCCACTTTTAAGATTCTTCCATCTTTTGTTTGGAATCTCATAACACCTGTTTCTTTATCTTCATCTACAAACTCACCTAAAACACCAAGTATAAAACCCACCTCAGAATGTTTGTCTTTTGTAGATTCTCTTGAGTTTATATTTGGTATATGTATAATGGTTTTTTTAGTAGAATCTAGCACCTCATCTATAGCCTCTGTATATTTACCCTGATAAAAGTGATACCCAACCCCTAAAGATTTAAGATACTCATAACCGTTTAACTGCTCATAGTAGTTGTAAGTTACTTTTACAAAAAGTTCCTCAGTCTCAGGAAGCAGAATCGGAAAACCATCCCCTCTAAAGTACGACCCTGTCATAGCAAAAACATGAGCCGAAGAGTTGGCTATAATAGACTTTAAAACATTACCCAAAACACTAGATTCTGTTGAGTTGAGATGGTGAAACTCATCTATAGCTAGTAACACATCATCAAATCTACTCTCTTTTATAGTCTCAAAAGCATTTCTTAAAGTGGAGTGAGTACAGATAAGAATCTGTTCTTCATTTTGCAAAAACTGTTTAAATATTGTACTTTTTGTTTGAGTAGATTCTATAGTACAAAGGTTATAATCATCTGAAACACTCCAATCAAATTCATACCCAAATGAGGTTAAATCAGCATCACCAAACGACCCACCAATCGACTTCTCAGGAACAGCCACTATAACTTTTTTAATGTTTTGATGCAAAAGTTTATCGAGTGCTACAAACATCAAAGCACGAGATTTTCCCGATGCAGGTGGTGCTTTTAGCAAGATATATTGTTCATCTCTTACAGCATAAACTTTCTCTTGCATCTCTCTCATCCCTAGATGATTCACATTTTTACTTTTACCTGTTTGTCCGTAGTTCACTTCGATTAGATTTTGCATTTTATTTTCCTTTTTTTAGATATAATTTTGATTGCTACAAGTATCTAAGGTTAAGAAAGTCATGAACCTTAACCATTTTTTTATTTATAGCTAGTATTATTTAATTTTATTAGCTATACTTCTTATTGCGAGTATAACTTATGTGTTTTATGGAGTGGTAAAAAGCTTTTAAGGTTGGAGGATTAATTACCCTCCAACCTTTTTTTTTGCCCTCCTAAAACATATAAGGGAGATTTTATGAATAAGTTGCTACTCGCTGTACTTCTTGTGTGCATTTTTGCACCTATGCTTTATTAGCATAGTCAAGGGATTTTTTCCCTTGTCTCCCTTTTTTATTTATTGTATAAACTCCAATTATTGAGATATGGAAATATATTGTAAATTTGATTTTTCTTTTCTAATTCAATCAATATTTTAATCTCATCTTTTAAACTACTTTTCTTAATAGTATCTAGCAATTCTTGATGTTGTTTACTCGTTGAATTATTTTCTTTTTGATATATTTCATCTGCTTTATTAGTAGATGAATTTATACTATATATTGATATTGCTATACTAAATATAGCAATACATATAGTTATACAAATGGTGGTTTTTATCCCATCATTTTGTTCTGTGGAAGAAATTTCATTTTTACTGATTATTATTTTCAATTTTTCTATTTGCTCATCTGCTGATTTTTTATTATCATTAATTTGTTCTTTCAAAAGTTGATTTTGTTCTGGTATATGTCCAATATCTATCAATGCTTTTTGAAGTTTTTTATTTTGCTCTGTTATATTTTTATACATTTGAGAATCTTGATTTTTTATTTTATAATTTAATTCTAAGCTATCTAAGTTTAATTTTTTTTCATCTTCTAATTTTTTATGATTATTAATTTCTTCATTCATAAGTTTATTTTCTTCTGAAATAAATTTAGTTTTAATCAATGCTTTTTGAATTTCTTTTTCTATATTTTGCTCTTTTTCAGATTCAAGTTTAAGTTCATTAATCAGTTTCTCTTTTTGATTCATTATTTTACCTCCTCCTTAACCATCTTTTCATACAATTTAAACAAATATTCTAATCGCTCTTCATCATTTTCAAATGGTTTATCTCTGTAGCATTTTTCTATGTAGAGGTCTAGGTTTTTGTGGGCTTGTTTTAGTTCATCTGGCATTGTCTTTGGGTTATAAAGTTCTGCCATTGTCATAAGATAGTTTTTATCTCTTTTGTCTAAGATGAGATTTGCTAACTCTTCTATGGAATCTTTTTGTTTTTGGGTTATTTTTGGGAATGGGAAAGTATTATAACAAAGTACCGATGAATATCTTATGCGAGTTTCTAAACTTCCTCCAACTGTTTTAACCCAAAGATTATGTATATATGATGTTATAAATCCAAATATCCAAATATCGGCATCATATATAGCTTGTGCAGAATTTGGAATAATTACATCTTTTTCTAAAAAGCCCATAGGTATATACTTTCTTCTTTCTGATGAAACAATAGGCACTATAATAGAAGATATTTTTGCTTCATTCAAATCACGAAATTGATGTGGTCTATCTGAAAGTTTTTGTAAACTTTCATCTTTACTATTTAACCTATTTTCTCTTACTTTATCAACTCTATTTTTTATATTTTCTATTTGTAAAGCTTCTTTTAAATCTATATCATTTATCCATAAACAATACCGTTCTTTATTTTGGATAAATTCTGCTGAACCACTTAATTTTCTAATAAATTTACTTGCTTCTTGATTCTCCATTAGTATTTCCTCTTTTTCTAACGGTGTTAGCAAAAGTTCATTGCATCCACCTGTATAGTTTCCATAAGACATCTTTGGAATATTTAAAAAAGGTTTTGTTCTTCTTTCAATAAATATATTAGAAGTAGATAATAAGTATCCATTTATGATATTAGTTGTCAATACTAATTCACTTTTATATAGTTTCTTTTGAAAATTATTTTTATTTGATATTCCAATAATTACTACTGTCACACCTGCATTATTTTTTGCATTATTTGTCCATTTAAAAGATTGATATGCAAAATTTATTTCTAAATTTTCTTTAAATATATTTGACCAAAGTATAGCTACTTGTTCACCTTGTGTAATTGAGTTTGTACTCACGAAAGCATACTCTGAATTAATACCTTTTATATACTTTGCTCCTTTATAAAACCAACAAGCAATATAATCAAGAATTTTATAATTTTTTATATCTTGAAAAATATAAGCCATATCCTCTTTTTGCTCTTTACTTTGATTCCGTGACCCCAAATAAGGAGGATTCCCTAAAACATAAATCTCATCACCATCATTCTTAGGGCAAACCTCATCCCACTCTAACCTTGTAGCATTTCCTTGTACTATGTTTCCACCCTCTTGTAGTGGTAGGGTTGCTCTACACTCTCCAAATATTTTTTTAAACTCTACATTCATTTGGTGTTCTGTTAGCCATAAGGATAGAATCGCTACCTCGTGGGCGAAGTCGTCTAGCTCTATACCGTAAAATTGGCTTAGTTTTATGCGAGATAGTGAGAATTGTTTTCTTGCTTTTATAATTTTCATCTCTAAGGTTCTTAACTCTTTGTAGGCGATAATAAGGAAATTACCACTTCCACAAGCTGGGTCAAAGATTTTGATTTTTGAGATTCTTGTGTAGAGTTTATCTAGTTTTTTTCTATCATTTTTTACTTTTTCAAACTCCTCATAAAGAGATTCTAAAAAGAGTGGATTTATCACTTTCATAATGTTTGGAACTGATGTATAGTGCATCCCATTGCCACCACGATGTTCATCACTTATGACAGCTTGAATCATACTTCCAAATATATCAGGGTTTATCTGTGACCAGTTGAGTTCTCCACCACACTCTATGAGTAGTTTTCTCGATGTATGGGTAAACTTTGGAAGTGAATGTTTATCTTTAAACAGCCCACCATTTACAAAAGGAAAATCTTTAAGATGATGCGAAATTTCTCTATCTTTTGAGTTTAGAACCTCAAAAAGTTTCTCTATATGGGTATCTAAATCACTCCCATCTTTTGCACTTACAGATTCTACATAAGTAGTAAAAGGGTTATTTCCCTCAAATATTTCAGTATCTTCTGCAAAATAACAAAAAAGTAATCTTGTAAGAAAAACATTCAGTGAGTGTTTTTCCTCTTCTGTTTCTATGGTGTTTGTTTTATGAATCTCTTCAAAAAGTTTAGCCATTTTTATGGAAGCTTTTACATCTGCCTCTTTTTCATCATAAATAGTAGCTTTCTCAACCCCTGCGATTCCCCAAAAAAAGTCAGAATTTTTAGAGAGTTCCTCTATGGATATATCGAGAGTAGTTAAAAGTTTTGTATCTACTGCTTTGATTCTTTTAAAATCTGTAACAATTATATATCGTAACTTTTTTTTACTCTCTATCAACTCTGAAAAAACAGAACTTAGCTTATACGAATCTGTAATCTTAAAAAATAGTTTTTTGTTTTTAACAAGAAGTTCACCATTTGATTCTAAGCTATTTACATCGCTGTTTTTTCTAAGCCTTGCAATATTTTGTTTTGGCATCTCATAAGCTGATAAAAAATCAAAGATAAAATCATCTTGAATTAGATTCTCTGTTAAGTTTTGTAGTTTTTGTTCTAGTTGTAGAATATTCATCAATTACACCAATATCAAATTAATTGATATTTTATAAATTAATTACTTTTAAATATCAAATTATTTTATGTTAGCATATTTATATTTAATTTAAAACGAATATATCAAATAATATGATATAAATTTTATATTTTATTGATTTTATATCAAATAATTAACTAAGTAGAATAAAAAAACTTAATTAATGGAAATTATTTGATGCCTTCAATAAAAGAGATAACAGAAAAGTTTGAAGTTACGAGAGCTACTTTTCATAATTGGAAAACAACAAAACCAAATTTATACAATTATTTGATACATTCAGACGACCAATACGAAAAATACAGAAAAGTAAATATTCTCCTAGAAACCTACATAAAAACTGCCAAAGAGATATCACTTTTTAACTATAAAGAGATAGAGTATATTTTATCATTGAACCTTACACTTGATACTATTAAAGAGATAGAGTATCTTCACCTCACTTATGTAAATACAAGTACCAAAAACAAAAAAGAAAATAGTGAGTTTACACTCAACATCTACAAAAAGCTTGAGATTCTTAATCTGATTGAAAAGTATATATTTAGTGATAAATTAAATACTGTTTCACTTAAAATCAAAACTAAAAAAGATGAGAAAGAGAGTTTAATAACTTACTATTTTAAAGAATTTCTTTTATAAATGCTATAATTCTAAAAACTTATATATTTTAGGAAAGAAACTTTATGGAATTTACTTTAGATGCCACTTCAAAAAATGCTCGTGCTTGTACTATAAAAACTGCCCACTCAACTATAAAAACCCCTGTATTTATGCCTGTTGGAACATTAGGAAGTGTAAAATCTCTTGATATGGATGATGTATTAAATCTTTTAGGTGCTGAGATAATTTTAGCAAACACTTATCATACATATCTTCGCCCTGGAGATAAAACAATCGCTAAAATGGGGAAACTTCACGGTTTTACAACCTACCCTAAAAGTTTTTTAACAGATAGTGGTGGATTTCAAGCTTTCTCACTTAGCGATATATCTAAACCTAAAGAGAATGGTATAGAGTTTAGAAGTCATATAGATGGAAGTAAACATTTTTTTACACCTAAAAAAGTTATAGATATTCAACATAATTTAGGTTCAGATATTATGATGATTCTTGATGATTTAGTAGCACTTCCAGCTACACAAGAGAGAATCAAACTTAGTATTGAGCGAACTACTGCTTGGGCTAAAGAATCTATAGATTATTTTCGTGCTAAACAAAAAGAGGGTGTTGGTGTTGAGCAAAACATCTTTGCTATCATTCAAGGTGGAACAGATAAAGCATTTCGTACTAAAAGTGCTACTGAACTTTGTGCTTTAGACTATGATGGTTTTGCGATAGGTGGGCTTAGTGTAGGTGAACTAAACAATGAGATGTACGATACAGTTGAACATACAACTCAGTATATGCCAAAAGATAAACCTCGTTACCTTATGGGTGTTGGAACTCCAGAAGATTTGATAGAAAACATAGAAAGAGGAATCGATATGTTTGACTGTGTAATGCCAACTAGAAATGCTAGAAATGGGACACTATTTACATCATTTGGTCGTATAAATATAAAAGGTGCTAAGTTTAAAGAAGATTCTGCACCAATAGACCCAGAGTGCAAATGTTTAACTTGTCAAAGATACTCACGAGCCTATATGAACCACCTTTTCCGTGCTAGAGAGATAAGCTACTTCCGTTTAGCAACACTTCACAATCTACACTATTACCTCAACCTTATGAGAGAGGTTAGAGAAGCTATCTTAGAAGATAGATTTGATGAGTTTAAGAAAGAGTTTTATAGAAAGAGAAGTTGATTTTAGTTAAGTAAGAGAGTAAAATCAACCTCTTACTTAACTCTCCATCTCTAAAAGTGTAATCACTCTGTTTTGTATAAATTTTTCTATTATTTTTAATCTTTTTGCTGGTAAATTATAGTTTTTATCTTTAGTAAACTTAAAATTTATAAGTTTTTTTATCTTCTGTTTTACCTCTTTTGTCATAATATTTTGAGCAAACAACATAAAATCACCTGCATTTTTTATAATCTTTGTATAAGCATACTTTTCTATCTGTTCTAAATCATCATCTAAGGCATCATGAAAAAGAGATAAACCATTATCAAAAATAGGGGCTGTTTTAACTATTTTATTTGTTGTATTATCTATCAAAAAACCAAAGTTTCCAAAATGTCTATCTGTATTTAAAATGATTATATCGAGTATAAGCATATCTACTAAATCATCATAAAACTTAGCTTCAAGATTTTTATAGTATCTAAATACTGCTTCCCAACCACCATCTGTAACAAGATGATATATAGGTATAAATGAAAATTCTTTAGATGTAAAAAGTGGACAAATAGAGTTAAGCTTTCCTTTCCATCTACCTAAACTATATGGAGTAGCATCCACTTCCATAGTTTGAGCCACTTGATAAGCATAAAATTCAGAATATGGTTCTTTTCCACAATTAGCACATCCACTAGAACCACCTTTGTAAAGATATATCCCTCTTTTACCTTGTGGATTCTTTCTCCAAGCTTTTGCTAACATCCCATTAGTTGTAAATTCTGGGCTAGATATAAAATCTTTATGTTTCACACTTGCATAACCAGTATATGCTAAGAGTGATAAAGTTTTATTAAAATCGTTATCATAAAGATTATAATCACTAAACAAACCATTAAAATCACTCTTTACTATCCAATAACAATCATTTAAAGATAAACTTTTTGAGATTGATACTATCCCCTCTATATCATCAAAACTAAGATTTAACTCCATTAGAATCTTATGTACAAAATCTCTATTTTTAGGAATAGTACGAGATTTTATCCATGATAATAAAGATAAGTTTTCATATTTTAAAGCAAGTGGTAAAAAGTTTTCATTCTCTTTAAACTCTTTTATAATCTCAATAGTTGTTCCATTTAAAGGATGTTTTATAAACTTAAATTCCAATATATTTTTATCAAAATGTTTTAATATATAGTTCATTTTATAGATAAAAAACTAATCTCACCAAACAACTCATCACCATTATAAAGTGATTGTTCATTTTTTACTATTTGTTTGACATTTGGATTAAAAAGTAAAATATCTGCTTTTATACCCTCTTTTATCTCCCCTGCCTCTATGCCGATAGATTTAGCTGGATTTTTTGATGTTAGTTTTATAAGTTCACTCATACTAATCATACCTGTTTTTACAAGCTTAGTGTAGTAAAGTGGTAGTGCTTCACCTAATGCTTTACAACCATAAGCTGAATCGAAAAATGCTACCTCTTTATTAACTGGGGATGATGGTTGGTGTAGTGTTGTAAGGGAATCTATCTCACCATTTTTAAGTGCTTTTTGTAGTTGTTTAACATCATTTTTAGATACTAATGGTGGGTTTAGTTTTGCTGTTGTGTTAAAGTTTTCACAAGCTTCATCTGAAACTAAAAGATGATGGATAGATACTTCACACTCAACATCTACACCATCTTTTTTAGCTTGGTTTATAAGGTAGATAGATCGAGGTGATGCTATCGACTTGAACAAAATCTTTATTTTAAAATGTCTCGCTATCTCTATCATACGAGATACATGAAGAACCTCACTAAGATCTGGGATTCCTGCTAAACCTAGTTTTGAGCTAACATCACCATCTAACATAACACCAGAATTTATAAGGGAGTTGTCTTCAGCTTTACAAAATAGTGTCACTTTATACATCTGAACATACTCTGCTATTTTTATAGCTATATTGTTCTTAGCGATGGTACTCATATATGGAGCAACTACACCTTTTTTTAGAAGTATCGCTATATTGCTTAGTGTCATATCCTCTTTTAGTGTGTTTAACATCAAATCAACTTTTGCCCCACTTAGGTTATGTAAACTGTTTTGAGCAAACTCTAAAACTATCTCATCATCTATCGCAGGTGTTGAGTTAGCATTTAGTACAATATGCCCCACCCCACCCTTTAGTGCTTCATCTGAAATATTTTTAATATTTTTAGCATTAAGTGTTGAATCTTTTAATGTTATGTTTGTATCAACCAAAGATGGAATCAAGTATGAGCCATTGGCATCTAAAATATTAGAATCTTTTAGATTTTTACCTATCTCTGTTATAACACCATCTTCTACCCTAACATCAACCTCTCTTTCACCATTTACATCACAAACTATCGCATTTGATATAACCATTTCAGACCACCTTAGATATAATATTGAAATTATATCAAAAAGAGAGAAAAATTTATGGGTGCTTTAGATTATTTACCACATTATACTTATGCTGACTATAAAGAGTGGGATGGAGAATGGGAACTTTATGATGGTTGTGCTGTTTCGATGTCACCATCACCTATGATAAACCATCAAGTTATAGCTTATGCTATCGCTAGAGAATTGGGTAACGATATTTCAGATAATTGTGATAGATGTTTAGTTTTAGGTGAAGAGGATTGGAAACTTAGTGATGATACTGTACTAAAACCTGATGTTGTACTGATTTGTGATGAACCAAATGATAGCTACATAACAAAAGCACCAGAGATCATAGTAGAGGTTATATCTAAATCAACTGCTAAAAGAGATGAGAGTTATAAATTTGATACTTATGAGAAAGAGAATGTAAAATACTACATCCTAGTTTATCCTGATGATTTAAAAGCAAAAGTTTATAAACTTGTAAATAAAAAGTACCAAAAAGAGGGAGATTTTTCAAAAGAAAGTTATCAATTTGAAGAAACTTTATGTAAAACAAGTATCAATTTTAACAATGTTTTTAAAAGATTTAGGAAATAACAATACAATAAACAATATAATTATAAAATAATAAAAAAGGATAGATGATGTATAAAACAGTAAAACCAACAACTTTTACACTTCCTCTTGGTATCTTAGAAGATTTAGATGCTATGGCTAAAGAGATGGGCAAGAAAAAAACTGCTATCGTTTCTGAAGCATTAGAGATGTATATGGATTATCAAGATATAAAACTTGCTGAAAAAAGGTTAAATGATAAAGATGATAAAGTAATTTCTGCTGATGAGATGTTTAAAGAGTTGGGCTTATAAATTGTATAAACTTGATTTTAAATCTAGTGTAAAGAAAGAATTAAAAAGTATAGATGTACATAATCTTAAATTTATAAAAGAATCATTATATGATTTTACAAATTCATTTAACCATCACTACGAACAAGAGTTACTAAAAACTGGTAAAATTAAAAAACTAAAAGGTCAAAAAGATGAACTTTTTAGACTTAAACTAAGAACTTATAGAGTTATATATAAAAAAGAGAATCAAAAACTAATCATCTTAGTCTTATCTATAAAATCAAGAGAAAGTTCATATAAAAAATAAAACTGGAGATACCAAACTATGAAAATTTTAGTAAGTGCTTTAGAACACTCGGCAAATATTCATCTTAAATCTTTAAAAAAAGAGTTGGGTGATGATGTTGAGTTTGTTGGTATATTTGATAAAGAGTTGGGTGAACCTATCGTTGATTTGAGATCTCTTGCTATTATGGGGTTTGTTGATGTTATAAAAAAACTACGATTCTTTTTTAAGCTAAATGATGAGATGGTTGAGTTAGCTAAAGATGTTGATAAAATTTTACTTATAGATTCTTCAGGTTTCAACCTACCACTAGCTAAAAAAATCAAAAAAAAATACCCAGATAAATATATAGTTTATTATATACTACCACAAGCTTGGGCATGGAAAAAGAAACGAATTCCTGTTTTAGCAAAGACGATAGACAAACTAGCTTCTATACTACCATTTGAAAAAGATTACTACCCTAAAGAAGCACCCATCACCTATGTTGGGCATCCTCTACTAGATCAGATAAAAACTTTTAAAGATAAACTAAACGATAACATAGAGACTATACTTTTTATGCCCGGTAGTAGAAAAGGTGAGATAAGTAAACTTATGCCAATTTTTCACGAAGTTCAAGCTAAGTTAGGTAAAAAATCTATTATCGCTATTCCAGAGTATTTTAGTGATGATGAAATTAAAACATTATATGGTGATTTATCAAATTTTGAGATCGTTTACGATTCACATAAAGCTATACTAGATGCTGATTTTGCTTTTATATGTAGTGGTACTGCCACTTTAGAATCTGCTATCATAGGTACACCATTTATACTTAGCTATATCGCAAAACCTCTTGATTATTTTATCGCTAGTAGATTTGTGAAGCTTGATTATATAGGGCTTAGTAATATTATGTTTTCTAAATTCAACCAAAGAGCGATTCATCCAGAGTTTATACAAGATGATGTAACGGCTAAAAATCTCTTAGAATCTTACAACAACTACAACAGAGATAATTTTTTAGAAGATTCTAAAGCACTTAGAGATTATTTACAAAATGGTAGTTCTAAAAATGTATCTATATTATTAAAAGATAATTAAGCTATTTAATTAGGCTTAATTTCCTCCCCCCCCGCACTTTATCTCAAAAATACTACCTTTTTGAGTAGATTTATATTTTAAATCACCATTAAAACTTTTTTTCATAATATCAAGACTCATATATAAACCTATACCCGTACCTTTTCCTTGCTCTTTTGTTGTAAAGTATGGATTGAAAATTTTATCTTTTATATCATCTGGAATACCACCAGCATTATCTTCTATAATAACTAAAGGTATATCATCAATGCTTTCTATATTTATCTTTATAAACTTATTTTTTATATCCATCTCAGAAAAAGCATCCCTAGAGTTTGCCAATAAGTTTATAATAACTTGCTCTAATAGATCTTTATGACCAACTAAAGATATATTTTTATCAATATCTAAAATAACTTTTATATTATGATTTAAAAGCTGTATTCCCATTATCTCCATAACAGATTCTACTGCACTATTTAAAGTGAATTCTTTTACATCTTTTGATGGTTTTACAAAATTTAAAAAAGTATCTATAGTAGCTGACATTTTTTGAGTTTGTTCTTGTATAAAGGTACTATTTTCTTGAATATTTTTATCTTCTATCATACCCATTGATGACATTAAAGATAGATTTATACTAGAAGCACTTATAGCATTTAAAGGTTGTCTCCATTGGTGTGCTATCATACTTACCATATCACCCATCTGAACAAGTTTACTTTGTTGAAGAATCTGTTCATCTTTATCTCTTAAGATTTCAAGTTGTTTATATAATTCATCCTGTAAATTTTCATTCATCTTTTTTATTTTTTCTTCTGCTTTTCTACGAACAGTGACATCTAAAATAATAGCAACATAAGCTTTTTTAGCATTAAATATAGTTTCTTGTAAAGATATGTCTGCATCATATTTTGTTTTATCTTTTCGCTCTGCTGTTGCTGGGAATGTCAAATGTTCTTTAGTTTTATAATTGGTTTTTTTCAATATATCAATTAACTTATCTGCTGTAATATCATCATTTATATCCATCAGAGTTAAATTATACATCTCTTTTAATGAGTAACCAGTATTATTTTGTGCTGCTTTATTTACATATAAGAACTTAAATGTTTTAGCATCAAAAATATATATCTCATTTAGTGAATTATCTAAAATTTCACCTTTTTCAGAAGAGATTTGTTGTGAAAATCTAAGCTCTTTTTTACTCTCTTCTAAAACTTTTTGAGATTCTTTTTTTTCACTAATATCTCTCCAAATACCATGTATAACATACTCACCATTTAATTTCATAGGTGTTAAAACAATTTCCACCCAAAACACTGTATCATCTTTTCTCTTATGTAAAATTTCAAATATTCTTTTTTTATTTTTAGCTTTTCTAAAAAATTTCAACATTTTTTTAATAGACAACTCACCATTTGGTTGATATTTAGGTAAAAAATTAAATAAATTAGTAGATAATAACTCCTCTTTAGAATCGTATCCAAACATACTAATCAATCTTTCATTACAATCAAAAAAGAGGTCATTTTTTATAATTAAGATACCATCTGAAGATTTATTAAATATAGTTTTAAATTTTTCTTCTAAATCTACTGTATTTTTATGTGCTAAAAAAAATCTATATCCAGACATAATGTGAGCGATCAAATAGATTAAAATCACAAAAGCAAATATATCAAATATCTCTTCACCACGAGAAAGTAATATAACAAAAAATGGCACAATACTAAAAATCATAAATAATACAAACATCACAAACACAGCACCTAAAGTAGCTAAAGAACCTGCTGTTAACATTATCATAATCACAATCACAACAAGTAGATTTATATCATCAACACCATTAAAAATACTTACAATAGATATAGCGACATAAAAAAGTACTGTTAAAATCAATAAAAATGTATAAATATAAAGGTATTTTATTCTCTCTTTTAAACTCTGTTGAGTTTTTATTATCTCATTTAACTTATCAGTAACTTTTAATCTTATAATTAGTATGACAATATGAAGTATATACCAAAGAACTAAGCATTTAATACCAAAATAATTATGTAATAAAGATATAACTATCAACGGACCTAAAACATTTGAAGCAAAAGCCCCACTTTTTGTTGCTTTTAACATCTCTAATATAAGTTGATCATTATAGTTAGCAAAAGAAAATTGTTTAAACATTCATAACCCTTAATTATATTTGTATATTCTACAATAAACTTACTTAATTAACTGCTACTTTTATATCTTGAAATATTGCACATTTTCCATCATAAGAGTGTTTTGATGTTGTTAAATTATTTACACCTTTTGTTCCACTATATATAAGTATAGAATCTTCTCTAATATCATCATTAAGTTTTACTTTTAGCTTAACACTACCAACCTCTGAAGATATTGTAACCTCTTGATTTTCATCAAATCCTAATGATGAGTTTAGATAAACAGATTCCTCTCTATGAAACTGTGAATTTAAACTTCTTATACTTTTTGGTGTTATTAAAAACAACTTATCATCAGATTTTGAATCTGATTCAAACTCCTCTAAAAATAAAAATTCACCATCATCTGTATCAAAACCATTTTTATAAACTACATCTTCTATATCTCTAGTTTTAAAACTTTTAAAATGCTCTATATAAAAATCTTCACTCTCAAGTTTCACATCAAATTCATCAGCTAAAAAAGCACTTAGGTCATACTCACTGATTCCATCTGCACTATCAACCACTTTATCCATAAACATCATCTCATTATGTGAGTATGATACCCTAACATCATCTTTATATAAAAAACTTTTAGCTGGAATCACTAAATCTGCCACTTCACTACTCTCATTTTCATAAAGCCCAAAATAAACAACATTTTCAACTTTAGAGATAGAATCTTTTACCCTTAAACTATTTGGCATTTGTGAAAGTGGATTCGCCCCTTGTATAAAAACAGTTTTATAGTTAGAAAACTCCGTATCTACTTTTAAGATTCTTTTAGCTTTTATATCAAATGGTAATTTTATCTTATCTTTAGAGTTACCAAGGTAAGCCACACCACACCCCTCTTTTCCAAATAAACCAAGCCCAACACCAAAAGCATCAATCGCTCTCATAACATCAGCACCATCTATATACTTTTGGATTCCAACACCACAAACTATAGCTACTTTTTTACCTTTAACCTTAGCTAAAATATCACCTATATCACCAAGTGTTACATCTATATCATCTAGTGTTGCTTTGATTCTTATAGTTTGAGTAAGCTCATAAAAATCTTCAAACTCACTAGCATACTCTTGGAGATACTCCTCATCACAACCACCCTCTATGTGTAAAAAACGGCTAAGAAGCATCGCTAATTTTAGATCTCCATGTGGTTTTATCTGTATATGAACATCTGCCATCTTTGCTATTTTAGTTTTTATAGGGTCTATAGCTATGATAGTTTTATCTTTTATAAGTGGTAAAAGATGACTAGATGTAGTATGTGGGTTTCTACCCCAAAATATAATAACTTCAGATTTAGCTATCTCCGATATTGGCATATTTTTGTTACTACCCCTACCCTCTATGATTCCAGCCTCACCAGCACCATCACAAAGTGTACCATTAGTTAAAGTTACTCCAAATGATGAAAAAACATAATCGCTAACCTCTTGCATCAAACCAAAATTTCCACTACCTCTATAATGTAAAATCTCATCAGGTTTAGTTGATTTTAAAATCTCACTTAATTTAGATAATGCCTCATCTATCGTTATATTTTCATTTTTATATCTTGGTTTTGTGATAGTTTTATATGAATCGTAATGGTTTAGATGTGGACATAAAAAACCTTGTGTATGCCCACCCTTAGCACCTTTTAGTTTAAAATCATCATAGATAATCTCACAACCATCATAACAATCAAGTGGACAAGCTGTTTTACTACTCATCCCTTAACTCAACTTTTACCAATTTTGAGAAAACTTTTGGTGATTTAATAATGATTTGAGCCATATATTTAGATATATTTTTACTATCTGCTATCTTTATAATTCTATCTATTTTATAGTTTGTTTTTACACCATCTATATATATAACTTTAGAATCATAATCTAAAACATCCTCGCTATCTAAGTATATTGTTAATTTCGCTTTTGATATATCAGCAACTTTTGCTAAAGGTGTAGCGATATTTACAACTTGCCCCTCTTTTACCAAAAGTGAGTACAAAACAAAGTTTTTTGCTTCCAAGCTTTTATCAGCTATTTTTCTTTTTAAAGATGCAATTTTATATTTTAAATCTAACATTTGAATCTTTAGATTATCTATCTCTTTTTTTGTTGCTAAGTATTGATTCTCACTTAAGATTAGGTCATAAAACTCTCTGTTTTTTTCAACATCAGATTTTATCTTTAATGATGCGATTCTTTCATAGTTTTTTCTCTTTTTATCTAAAGATTTTTTTGTATTTTCTAAAATCACACCATTTGATTTTACAATTACACTAAGATAAGTAAGTTTCTCGTTTGAAAATTTAAGTTCTTGCTTATCTAACTTAGAATCTATCTTTATATATGGTTTAGAAGTTAATCTCTTTCCTAGCATATCTTCATCACTTAAAACAACTAAACCAGAAACATTAGATGATATATCTCTAATCTCATAAGGATCTACTTTTGAGTAATAAACATCGGAAAAAAGTAAAGATGAGACAAAAAACAGTAAAAATGGGATTTTCATATATAGACCTTGTGATTATTTAAAGTTATTTTACCATTTCATTATTAACATTAAAGCATATTTCATATTCTTTTAGATACTATTGAGTAAGTAATACTCAAAGATTTATACAAAGGTTTTTTATGTCTGTTTTAGATAATGTAGATGCTGCCACAAATTTAGCAAAAAACAATGAGTTACAACTCCTTGTTTTTAGAATAAGTGAAAAAGATGATTCTGCATATTATGCAATCAATGTTTTTAAAACAAGGGAAGTTGTAGAGGCTAGAAATCATTTTTTAACTCAAATACCATCGTCTCACCCTTTATTGGAAGGGACTATAATCCTTCGTGGTTTACAGATTCCTATTTTAAACTTACCTGCTTGGTTAAGCCATAGTTTAACTAAAGAGGATGTTGCTAAATCAAATATTCTTATATGTGATTTTAATGGTGTAACGATAGGTTTAAGAATTATGTCTGCATATAGAGTTATAAAGAAAAACTGGAACGATATGCATGCTCCAGATAGTTATAGACTTGGTGAAGATGGTGTTATTATGAATGACACTAGACTCGATGATGGTAGTTTATGTCTTATTTTAGATTATGAAAAACTTTTAGCAGATGTAATTCCACAAGCTATGGTAAATGTTTTAGAATCTCCTAGTAATATAGAAGATGTTCCTGTTCCAGCTAAACTAGCTAACGGTGAAGTTTTAATCGCCGAAGATTCTAGAACTGCACAAAGACATCTAATCCAAATTTTCAAAAAATCTAATTTGAAAATGCAACTATTTGATAATGGTAAAAAACTGGTTGATTATATTTTCGCTATGGATGACCCATCTGTTATTCCAGCTATTATCACAGATATTGAGATGCCTGAAATGTCTGGATTTACTGTTATTCAAACATTAAAAGGTGATCCTTCAACAAAAGATATTCCGATTATTGTTAATAGTTCAATGACTGGACATAATAATAAAAGAGAGGCTGAAGTTTTAGGAGCAAATGGTTTTATAGATAAAACTAAAAGTCATAATGTTATACCATTAGTTATAGAGGTTATGAGTAAAGTAAATTCATAAAGAAGTAAGTGGGAAATCCACTTACTAAAAAATTACTTCAGTAACTAAAAAGCTTACTGAAATAATGAGATAAGAACACCAGCTGCTACAGCAGAACCAATAACACCTGCAACATTTGGACCCATAGCATGCATTAAAAGCATATTTGTACGGTCATACTCCATACCAACTTTATTTGATACACGAGCTGCCATAGGAACTGCTGAAACACCAGCTGAACCGATTAATGGATTTATTTTATGTCCAGGGAACATATTCATAACTTTTGCCATCAAAACACCTGACGCAGTACCTACTGAAAATGCGATAATACCAAGAGCCATAATAAACATAGTATCTGGAACTAAAAACTGATCAGCTGCTAATTTAGAACCAACACCAAGACCTAAGAAAATAGTTACTGTATTGATAAGTGAATTTTGAAGAGTATCATTAAGACGCTCAACAACACCAGATTCTTTTAAGAAGTTACCAAACATAAATGCACCGATAAGTGGAGTTGATTCTGGAAGAACCAAAATAGCCAAACTTAAAACAACGATAGGAAATACAAGTTTCTCTAAACGAGACACATGACGAAGTGTAGTCATCTTGATTTTTCTCTCTGCATCAGTTGTTAATGCTTTCATAATTGGTGGTTGAATGATAGGAACCATAGCCATATAACTATATGAAGCAACTGCGATAGCACCTAAAAGTTCAGGAGCAAGTTTAGTAGCGATAAAGATAGATGTTGGACCATCTGCCCCACCAATGATAGAGATTGCTGAAGCTTGTTGAAGAGTAAAATCTACAAAACCAGCTTGTGATAATGCAACTGCACCAACAAGTGTACCAAAAATACCAAACTGAGCAGCTCCACCAAGTAATGCTGTTTTAGGGTTAGATAGTAGTGGACCAAAGTCTGTCATAGCACCAACACCCATAAAGATGATAATAGGAAACATCTCATTTGAAAGACCCATACCATATATAACACCTAAGAAACCATGCTCACCAGCGATTCCAGCTACTGGAATATTGGCTAAAAGCCCACCAAATGCGATAGGTAAAAGTAATAATGGTTCAAAACCTTTTTTAATTGCTAACCAAAACAAGAAAAAAGTTAAGAAAATCATAATTATACGACCTAAACCTTTATGAAAATCACTCATCTTTTTACCATGAGCATCAAGCTCATTAGGATCTGGATGTAAAAAAGCATTAACACCTGTAGATTCTAAAAACCCCCCTATCATTTCAGATAAAGGTTTAGTTTTGTAGTTCTCTTCTTTATGTGTTGATTGCCCTTGCGATACCTCTGAATGAATAGAAGTATTCGCTTGGAGAGTTCCAAAGCTAAAAAGCATAAGAGCAAGTAATTTTAAAACAAAAATTCTCATCCGATTATCCTATAACTGCTACGACTTGACCTTCTACAACTTTATCATTTGTAGCAACAGTGATTGATTTAACAACTCCACCTTTTGGAGCAACAACATCAATCTCCATTTTCATAGATTCTAAAATCATAATAACATCACCCTCTTTTACACTTTGACCCGGAGTAGTAACGATTTTCCAAACACTACCTGGAAGAAGTGCTTTAATCTCTATATCAGTTCCTGCTGATGTTGGTGCTGTTACTGGAGCTGATTGAGTTGTACTCTCTCCATTTACTGCTGTTACTTGAATATCAGCATCACCCTCTGCTACTTGAACACTAAACTTTTGACCATCTACTACTACTGTATAATTTCCACTACCCATATTTTCTTTTCCTTCACAATCGTTTTTCATTTCTGATATTTTTCTAACATTTAATTCGCCTTCACCTTTTAAGAATGCGATACCTTTCTCTTGACAAGCTGCTGCAATAAAGATATTTTCTTCACTTATCTCTAAATTTTCTGCTTTTAGTTTATCTATAGCATGTTGAAGAGATTTTGTCTCATCAGCATTTGCTAAATCAAGAGCATTTTCAGTTGTAGGCTCTAGTCCTAATTTTTCTGAAGCGATTTTTACAATCTCTGGATCTGGTGCAACTGGAGTTTTACCAAAATAACCAAGAACCATTTTTCCATAACCCGGAGCGATAGCTTTCCAAGGACCTTGCATAACATTGTTAAGTGCTTGTTGGAAGTAAAATTGTGAAACTGGAGTTACAGATGTACCATAACCACCTTTTTCAACTACCTCTTGCATAGCAGCGATAACTTCTGGGAACTTGTCTAAAATGTCATTATCTCTCATCATTTGAGTGTTCGCTGTTAAAGCACCACCTGGCATTGGTGAGAATGGGATAATTGGTGAAACCATAGTAGCTTCAGGTGGAACAAAATAATCTGAAAGACAAGATTGTAACTCTTTTTCATAAGTTAAAACTTTACCAATCTCTAAACCACCTAAATCAAAGTTCATACCTTTTGTAGCATGAAGCATAGTTAGCATATCTGGTTGAGATGTTCCACCACTTACAGGTGAAGCAGCCATATCTATACCATCGATTCCAGCTTCTAAAGCAGCCATATAAGCAGCAACAGAAACACCAGCAGTTTCATGAGTATGAAGACGAAGATGTGTACCTTTTGGAACAAGTTTTCTAGCCATCTTGATAGTTTCATAAACTTTATTTGGGTTAGAAGTACCACTTGCATCTTTGAAACAGATAGAATCGTAAGGGATTCCAGAATCTAAAATATCTTTAAGTGTTTTTTTATAAAAATCAACACCGTGAGCACCTTGACATCCTGGTGGTAAGTCCATCATAGTTACAACCACTTCATGCTTAAGTCCATAATGAGAGATTCTCTCACCAGAATATTTTAGATTTTCAATGTCATTAAGAGCATCAAAGTTTCTAATAGTAGTTGTACCATGCTTTTTAAATAGTTTAGCATGAAGATCAATCAGTTCAGTTGAACCTGTATCTAACATAACAGTGTTTACACCACGAGCTAGTGTTTGAAGATTTGCATCTGGTCCAACTATCTCACGGAATTTATCCATCATCTCAAAAGCATCTTCTTTTAAATAGAAGTATAACGATTGGAATCTTGCCCCACCACCAAATTCATAGTGAGTTATACCTGCTGTTTTCGCAGCTTCAACAGCTGGAAAAAAATCGTTCATTAGAACACGACCACCAAATACTGATTGGAAGCCATCTCTAAAAGTTGTATCCATTATATCTATAAATTTTTTAGCCATAATTATCCTTAACTTTGTCTATGATGAGCTATCGCTGCTGTGATAGCTGCTATAACTTTTTTATTGTCTTGTTGATTTTCCACTGGTGCATCTACATTTGCTTGAGGTTCGGGGAAAAATCTATGTATAATATATGACATTAAATTCATCATTAATATCATCACGATAAGAAACATAAAAACAGTTCCCATCCCTAGAGCCATAAATTTAAAGCCCTCCATTACGAGGTTAGTTTCCATAAATCACCTTTATATCAGAATTTGTGGGCTAGTATAGTATAAAGATGTTTAAATAAAGTTGTATACTATTTTTTAATTTTTCTAAATTAGCTGATTTGTTACTTTTTGGTTATATACTTCTGTTCAAATATTTCATACTAGGTAGGTAGTCGTTAAAATGATAAAAAAAAATGTTAAAAATTTTGGTATTATAAACACAACAGAGGGGTATTCATACTTGATACTTTTATTTGTAGCTATGCCACTTAAATATATAGGTGGTGTAGAGATAGCAACAAAAATAGCAGGTTCGATTCACGGTATGTTATTTATAATTTTTTGTGTATTATTGGCTAAGGCTACTAAAGATGCACATTGGCCATTTAAAGAGAGTGTAATCTTTTTTATAGCTTCACTTATACCTTTTGGAACTTTTTTTACAAAGAAAAAGATAAAATCTTACGAATAGTAAAAATAACAGTAATTTTTAGCTAAAATTACAAAAAGGATATTAAAATATGATTGCAGGTATGAACGAACAAGATTTTATAGCATATATTATTTTTGGACTAGCACTTAATTTTGGCTTTTCCATAATGTTTGGTATTTATTTAAGTAAAAACATTGGTTTAGCTGAAATGATGAAAACAAAAGGTGATAAACAGCAATCTTTTCTTGTTAGTATAAGTTTACTCATCCCTTTTGCAAAGATGCTTGTAACTATGTATAGAGTCGCTATATTACAAATCTATTTTTTAAATCGTGGCTTTTCACATAAAGAGTTTTGGATATATATGACACATAATCAAAACCAAAACTGATTTTTATCTCTTCAAACATTTAGTAGATATATTTTCACTCCATAAACCTTTCTTTTCATATTTAGCCCTAGTTTGGGCTTTTTGAAAAGAGTATCTAAACTCTTTATCGTTAAATTTAGAGTTTAGTACAACAGCACCCTCCTCTAAAAGCTTTTCAGATAATGTTTTTTGACCATTTGAATATACGACACACTCATCATTTTTAAATTCAACATGATACATCTGCTTTAATTTTAACAAATTCATAGATAAATATTTTAGATATATATCTTTTTTATATAACTTTTTTATACTATCTTGACATACTTTGTTATCTTTATTTATAACTTGTAACTCTTCTAATGAGATAACACCATAAGATTTACAATTAAAATGGTAATTTCCTATGTTAAAAGTTTGATTGTTGTTATTTGTAACATTTAACAAGATAGCTAAAGTTGGTTCTCTTGCTATTAAAAAAGTATGAAATAAAATTTGTATAAGCACAAAAAGCAAAATCTTATTTATATATAGTTTTAACATGGTATAATAAATCCTTAAAATCTATGCAAATTAACAAGGGTAATTGATGATTGACTTCAAACTAAAACTTATTCTTAGCCTACTTAGTGGAGTTGTGTTTTCATTTATCTTTATTTTATTGGCTTTTATATTACCTGTAAAAGAAAAACAAAGTAAACTTATCATAAAACCAAAAGGTACATTGGAGAGAGTTTCACTTTCAGCAAAAAAACATTTAGATGACTAATGAGTGCCAAAAAGCACTCATATAAAAGCTTATAAAGCTTTAGTCATTATTCTATTTAATCTAGCTATAAAATCAGCAGTATCACCTATCTCTTGACCATCAAAAAGTTTTGCTTGGTCTAGTAAAACATGAGCAGCATCATTAACAAGATTTAAATCAGAAGAATCTTTTAATTTCATAAGAAGTTCATGCTTAGGATTTATTTGAAGAATCGGAGCTGGTTCTGGAGTGTCACCACCTTGACCCATTTGCTTCATCATTTGTGCCATCATATAAGATGGGTCTTCTTTATCTATTTTTATAGCAACAGGAGAATCGATTAAGTCAGAAGTTGTTTCAACAGATTTTACACTCTCAC
>Ga0256842_1000252_pt1 | contig 46779 bp, 41 predicted proteins | sample 4559240metaG_FD_185973 | JGI IMG/M metagenome (GOLD analysis project Ga0256842, IMG submission 185973) | Hydrothermal vent microbial communities from Guaymas Basin, Mexico - 4559-240 | ecosystem: Environmental > Aquatic > Marine > Hydrothermal vents | place: Mexico: Guaymas Basin | collected... | reverse complement strand
GGGCTATCTTATCAATTAGTTTTGCACTTTATTTAAACAAAAAATATAAAAAATCTATTAAATGGCTTTTAAAATTATATGGAATCTCAGTGGAAACATGTGATTATATAAACGCTTTTATATCCTCTGGTTTCCTTGGAAAATGCTACAAGCAACTTGGCAACTTCAACAAAGCCCTATTTTATTTTAAAAAGGCAAATTTATACATAGAAAAAATTTCCAGTTCAATGGAGACCAATTTAAATCTTAAACTAAACTTTGAAAGTTCCATACACAAAATCTACGAAGAATACATAGATACCTATTTTAATCTTTTTTTAAACAGCAAAAAATCACGCTATGTAGATGATGCCTTTAAAGTTGTTGAAAAATATAAATCTCAAAATCTCTTCTACTCTTTCTTAAAAAATAGATTTCTGGAAAAGTTAAAAAGTGTTTCACCAGAGATAAAGTTAAAACTCTATATTTTAAACAAAAAAATAGGATTTCTGAGAAACAAATTCATTCTCACAAAAAGTGTAAATGAAAGAAGTATAATTAAAAATCACCTTGAAAATCTTTTACATGAACGGGAAACCTTACTCAAAAGGTTAAATCTCCACTTTTTAAAAAATTTTGCAGAAAAAAATCTAATATCCACATCTGAGATACAAAACATAATAGGCAATGAAAATGCGTGTATTGAATTTTTTATTGGAGAAAATAAATCCTTTTATTGGATAATCACAAAAAATAAACTTATATTTAAAAAGTTTTCACTCACTCAGGATAGATTAAACGATATCCTAAAAAAAATAAGTTACAACCTGTACTGCAGAAACAATTCTAAAAATGGTTTATTAATGGATGAGACTTTTGTGGGATTTAATGTTATTTATTTAAATCGACTATTTACAAAATATTTTAAAGAAATTTTCAACGAAATACCAAGTCAGAAAAAATTAATCATATCCCCCGACTCCAGTTTGCTTATCTTCCCCATGGAAGCACTTGTTACAAAATACGATAGCAACAAAGTAAAATTTCTCATCTCAAAATATTCCTTGATCTACACTCCAAATTTTTCCTTCATAAAGTTAAATATATTAAATTCAAATAAAACATATTTCAAAAAAGATATACTCACAATGGGAATTTCAAACTTTTCAAGAATAAACAAAAGTTTAAAAAGGTATAAGCTAAAAAATCTACCCTATAGCAGTGAGGAGGCATTTGAAATTGCAAATATGTTTAATAAATCAAAATACTTCATTAACAGTGATGCAACCGAGCACAACTTCAAAAAAAATTTTAAAGAATTTTCTATTATCCATCTATCAACTCATACGATAATTGAAGAAAATAATCCCATATATTCAAAAATAATATTAAATCCTGATAAAAGATGGAATGAGGATGGAATAGTCTATGGTTATGAACTGGGTGAAATGAACTTTAAAACAAACCTAATGGTTTTAAACAGTTGTGAAACTGGAATTGGAAAAATATTTAATGGTTCAGGTCTTTATGGAATAAGTAAAATTCTATTATCCTCTGGAATTAAATCCCTGATAGTTACCCTCTGGCCAGTGAAAGATTATTTTGCCAAAAACTTTATGCTAAAATTTTACAGTCAATTAAAAAAAGTAAAAAACACTGAAAGGGCCTTAAGGGAAACTAAACTATTTTTTATTAAAAGTTTGAAGTATAGAGACCCATACTATTGGGCATCCTACATTTTAATCGGTAAAAATACAATATTTCAAAATTTAGAAGAGAAAAAAAATCCAAGTAAAGTTTTGTGGACAAAAATCTTTTTTATTATTTTTTCGATTTTGAGCGTAATATCTCTTTTAAAGAGATAATGTCAACTTAAAGGAATTAAAAGAATTTTCCTTTTACCCCTGATTTCTGCCAGAAGATTTTATTTCTGCAAAAATTTTATTTTTTCTTTATTTGCCTTCCCTCAAGTCCACTTAAATTTTTCTTAAATTCTTAAATTTTTTGACTGGTACAAAATCCTAAATTTTCAATTTTCCTTTTCTTTTCTCTATAAACCCATGGGGGAAATTGTGTAGATGCAACTTTAGTATGACACCTTTAATTTTGATTTTGCCTGGCACTTTCCCGGCACTTCTTTCCCACACCTTTTCAAAACTTTCTCAGGAATTTTCTTTTGAGGGTAAATTTAACCTTTTTCTCTTGAGATAGAGATTTTCTTCCTCACACAATTAACATCACACTACCTTTAAAGATTAATTGATTTTCTCTAAGATACTTTTAACCTCATCATTATGTATCAAAAGGGGATCTTTAAAAGATAGATATTTTTCAAAATATTCCTTAGATTTTAATCTATCCCCAAACTTCAGAAATACCTTTCCCAAATAATAATAAGTTTTTGCAAGATATCTATAATTTCCGGTTTTCTTAAATATTGCATCTCCTATTTTTTCAGCCTTCAGCAGGTAAGGCAACCCATCCTTTTTACCTTCCTTTAACAGGGAAAGTCCCATTAAAAAATTTGCATCAAAATTTTCAGGATTTTTTTTCAAATACTCCCGAAAATATTTTTCTGCCTCTTTGAAATGCTCACCATTATAATTTTCCAATCCCTTTGCAAAAAGATAATTCCCTCCCTTTTCTCCCCTTACAACCGCATTTATGAAATTTTTATCTTCAGGTAAAGGCAAAAGTTCTTTTAACATAGGAATTCCAGGAAGCAAAAACGCCAGAGTTGCTGCAATTGCAAGTAATTTTTTAACTCTTATATTAAAAAAATTGTACTCTTTTTTTGTGAAATCATAATGTTTAAAAATCTCACATAAAGACGCAACTTCAGAAACTTTACTTCTACAGTACTTACATTCAAAAAGATGCATTTCAAAAGCTGCTTCTTCTTCCTCTGTTAATAATCCAAAACAGTAATCATAAATATATTTTCCCTTTTCCAGATCTGAACATTTATCCATTTAACTTCACCTAATAATTTTTATACCTCTAATTTTTTCCATCAAGTAAATTATTATCTTTTTTCCCAAATTGTATGAAAATTTTTATCCTTTTCCTTATTTTTTCCATTGCGGTATTAAACTTATAAACAAGTGTCTGCTTTGGAATACCAAAATGTTTACTCAATTTTGAATAGGACCACTTTTTACACACATGCAAATAAATAAGTTCCTGGACTTCCAGGGGAAAATTTTCCATTTCCACTTTAACAATTTTCAAGAATTCCTCTTTTTCTCTCTCCTCTTCCATTTCAATTAAAAAGGTCTCCCCCTCCCGCCTAAATATAATATTCCTATCAAGGTCTCTGCTAATATTTTTTTCCTCTATTGAAAGCATTTTTCTCTTATTCCTATCTCTTATTTCCTTAATAATTAGGTGTTTTAATATTCCTATTGCATAACCAATTAAACCATATTCATTTTCCATCCCCCTGTAATATCCTCTTGACAGATTGTCCAGAAATAAATAAATTGCCTCCTGAACAAGATCTTCCGCTTTATCAGGAAACTGAGATCTTGCTATCTGATATAACTTTACTCTGAGTTTTTCGAGAAATTCTTGACTTTTCCAGATTGGCTTTTCATCCATAATGTAAATGGTGCCGAAGGCGGGAGTCGAACCCGCACTCCGCATAAACGGAACCAGATTTTGAGTCTGGCGCGTCTGCCAATTCCGCCACTTCGGCAAAAAAGGAAATATTAAAATAATTTTATTTTTTTGTCAATCCCAACTTATATAAAGAAAAAAAGAATTTATTTAAAAAAATAATAGTTGTATAATAGCCTTCTACTTGGGGAGCAAAAAACTATGATTCTCTTAACAGATAAAATAGAAAGGGGAAAACTTGAGAAGCTAAAAAAAAATCTTGAAAAGTCCAGTATATATTTTAAAGAAATTAAATTGTGCAATGAACACCTGTTTTTCATTCCGGAAAATATAGATAAAAATATAAAAAAAGAAATTGAAGACAATTTTTCTAACCAGATTGTAACAAGTGACAAAGAGTATGAATTGGTATCCAAAAAAGAATTCTGTAAAAGTTTAAAGATAGACTTTAAAGATACCTCAATTGGAGGAAACAATTTTGAAATTATAGCGGGTCCATGTGCTATTGAATCAAAAGAAATGGCAGAAGAAATATCAGGATTCCTGAGCAGTTTACAGATAAAATTCTTTAGAGGTAGTCTTTTTAAACCCAGAACATCTCCCCATACTTTTCAAGGTCTCGGTGAAAAGGGTATAGAAATTCTGAAGGTCATTAAAGAAAAATATAAGATAAACATTGTTGTGGAACCTTTAAATCTGGAAAATATAAATAAGTTAATGGATGTGGCCGATTTATTTCAAATAGGTTCAAGAAACATGCAAAATTTCTCACTTTTGAAGGAAGCGGGGGAAAGTAAAAAGCCCATTATTTTAAAAAGAGGAATGTCTGCAAATTTAAAGGAATTTCTCTTAGCAGCAGAGCATATTTTATATACTGGAAATGAAAAAGTAATACTCTGTGAAAGGGGGATAAGAACCTTCTCCGACTATAGTAGAAACACCCTTGATTTGAGTATAGTACCCATTTTAAAAAAGGAGACATATCTTCCAGTTATAGTTGATCCAAGCCATGGAACAGGTAGAAGAGATGTAATACAACCCATGGTACTTGCCTCAATTGTATCAGGTGCCGACGGTGTAGAAATAGAAGTACACCCCCACCCCGAAAAAGCACTTTCAGATGGCCCACAATCCCTCTCAATGGAAGAATTTGAGAAACTACATGAAAAAATGAAAAGACTTCTATCTTTTTATAAAACCCGGTTAAATTAAATTAAAGGAGACAAATTTTATTTCTGTCATCTCCTCCATTGCATACCTGGGACCTTCTCTTCCTGTACCACTCATTTTAACTCCCCCATAAGGCATCTGATCAACTCTAAATGTGGGGAAATCGTTTATTATCACTCCACCAACTTCAAGACTCTCTATTGCTTTAAAAGCATTTTTTAGATCATTTGTAAAAATTCCAGCCTGAAGTCCATAATGGGAATCATTGACCATTTTAAGGGCATCCTCAAAATCCCTAAACTTCACCAAGGATACAATGGGCGCAAAGACTTCAAGGCACATTATCTTCATATCAGGTTTAACATCGGTGAGGATCGTTGGATAAAATATCCTGCCTTCCCTCTTTCCCCCAACAACTACTTTGGCACCGGCACTTACAGCTTCTTCAAGCCATTTTTCAGCCCTAATGGCTTCAGATTCAGTTATCATCGGTCCCACATCTGTATCCTTTAGTCTTGGATCCCCTACCTTTAATTTTAGGACCTCCTCTCTAAACAACTCTTCAAATCTGGAAGAAATTTCCTCATGAATGTAAAGTCTTTGTAAAGAAATACACACCTGACCTGAAAAGGCAAAACTACCCACCACAGCTCTTTTAACAGCATATTCAAGATTTGCGGTCTTATCAACAATCATTGCAGAATTGGAACCAAGTTCAAGGGTAACTTTTTTAATTCCCTTTATGTTGTTATTTATCCATAGCCCCACTTTGGGACTTCCTGTAAAAGTTATCATGGAAACTCTGTCATTTTTGACAAATTCTTCACCAGCAACACTCCCATTTGAAGGTAAAACAGATATGGCTTTTGTAGGGAGTCCACTTTCAATTAGTAACTCCACAAATTTTATAGCAGTAATAGGGGTTTGAGATGCAGGCTTCAGCAAAACACAGTTCCCACTTCCAACAGCCGGTGCAACCTTATGTATGACAAGATTTAGGGGAAAATTAAAGGGAGTTATTGCAACAATAACTCCCCTTGGAATTCTCAGATAATATCCAAATCTTCCTTCACCCCCTTTAGAACTATCCATGGGGACAACTTCTCCCCTTAATTGTTTTACCTCCTCTGCACAAAATCTTAAATTTTCTATCGCTCGCTCCACCTCTCCTTTAGCATATTTATACACTTTTCCCGATTCCATTATTATACTTTCAATAAATTTTTCCTTTCTCTCTTCAAGCAGTCTGGAGGCTTTATACAATATTTCAGCTCTTTTATATCTGGGAAATCGCCTATATTCAGAGAAAAAATCATATAAACTCTGAATACTATTTTTAATAATCTCTTCATCTGCAAAACTTACCACACCTACAACTTCTCCACTGTATGGAGAAACAATTTCTTTCTTAAAAGCGCCATCATTCCACGTGCCATCATATAACAATTTCCATTCTTTAACCATATAACCTCCCAAGTGTTTCTATTTAAAAATCAATTTTTTTCTTTTTACCTTTGCTTTTTTTAATTTTCTCAACTCTCTAAAGGCAAATGTTATCACTACCTCAGGAGAAGAAAATTTCTCCTTTGAAGCCTCAACACACACACCATAAAGACCAATAGAAAGATTTAGAGGGGGCGAAAATTTTTCAAATTCAATATCTCTAAATATCCTATTAGCCACTTCTTTATCCTCAAGAATAACAGCGAAAAAATCTCCACACAAACGAGATGCCATCAGGTTTTGAGAATAAATTTTTCTTCCCACTTCACTTAAAATTGAATCTGCCGTATATATCGAATAGGAATAATTAATGGAAGTAAAATTTTCTATATTAAACAATAGAAAATAAAATTTTTCATCCTGAGATATAAATTTTTCCCTAAATATTTTTAAAAAATAAGGGAATCTGTAAAGTAAACTCAATTCATCAACCTTTTTAAACTTTACAAAATCCTTTTTGACCTGATTAAATTTAATTAGCAACATTTCATTTCTCAACTTAGCCGAATGTAAAAGTCTATTTACATTTAAAATCTCTCTTCTCAACTTCCTATTGTTAAATATTAAAAATATCAACCCCATAAATAGAGATAAAAGTAAAAAAATTGTTGCCAACTTCATTTTTGCAGGGGATATCCCCCTTACCTTTACATTTACATACGCAATATTTCCAAAGGTATCACAATTGACCTTTGAAATAACCCTAAATTTATAAACTCCAGGACCTAAATTGGTATAGGTGGCATAGTTTCTCCTAATCCCCATATTCCATTTTCTATCCAATCCCTCTAACATAAATTTATAAATATTTTTCTCCTCATCAAAAAAAGAGTTATTCCTCCAAAAAAAGGTAATCTTTCTAACTTTACCCGCAAAATTTATATCTGCAAAAGATTTCTCAAAGATATATCTCTTCCCATTAACCTCAATTCTCGTAATAAAAGTGGTTGGAAAAAGGTGCTCTCCATATGAAGAAGTTATTTTGTGTCTTATAAGTCCTTTATTTGTTCCGACCCAGATATTTCTCATGGAATCAATATACCAGCAGGTGGTAAAAGAAATTTCATTTTTAAAAACATCTTCAAGATCAATATAGTGAAAGGTATACCCATCAAATTTCAAAATATAGGAATTACAAAAGAAAAAGATATCTCCAAGTCTATCCTCTTTAATGCTGTTTACATTACTATATGGAAAATCATATTTTTCATTGATATTTATAAGTTTATTGTTTTCATACAAATTTATACCATATGAAGTCCCTATCCAAATTCTTTTTCTGGTATCTTCAAAAATCACATTAATTGAATTTGAACAAAGACCATTTTTTAAATTTAAATTTCTAAATTTCCCATCTTCATAAATACTTATACCATTTGTTGTGGCTATCCATATTCTCCCAGAGGAATCTTCTCTAACAAAGGAAATGTTGTTTCCAACAAGCCCATTTCCAGTGGAAAAATTTCTAAAAATATTTCCCTTCAAAACTGAAAGACCATTATTAGTGGAAATATAAACTACTCCCTTTGAATCTCTATATATATCGACAATATACCTGGAAATTAGCCCCTCATTTTCACTTACCCATCTTATCTTTCCATTCACATCTAAAATAAAAAGACCACTTCTTGTGCCTATAAGGACATTTCCCTTCCCATCCTCACCTATACTCAAAATATAAGTAGACTTCAAGCCATCCCTTTCATTTAAAAGTTTCATTTTGCCATCTTTAAATACAATTAAACCATAGTGGGTTGCAATTAATTTCCTGCCTATACTATCTTCATATAATATTTCTGGTTCTATATACTTTACCTTTAGCCCCTTTATAAGAATTTTTTTAAATCTTTTCCCAGAAAAAAAGGAAATACCCCTGGGGCCAAAAACCCACACCCTTCCTGAACTATCAATGATTATTTTCTTTACTTCATTTTCAAATAGTCCATCTTTAACAGTAAAATGTTTTATCTTACCCGTATTTAAATTTACTTTAGATACCCCATCAGTTATGGAACCGACCCAGAGATTACCGCTTCCATCTTCTGAAATGGCTGTTATCGTTCCATCTGGAATTCCATCTTCTGCGGTATACAAAAAGTCATTTACAAATGAAATCTTTCCCACACCTCCAAATCTCATGGAAAACCATAGATTCCCTTCCCTATCCAGGAACAAATCAGTAATAAATGGATCCATTATTCCATTTTTCTCTCTATACAACTTATAATCCTTCTTATCCCTAAATCTTGCCAGGCCCTTCCCCCAAATCGCATACCAAAAAAGGTCTCTCTTTTTATCATAAGTAATGCAACTAAAATTCGTATCGCCAAATGTTTCATCTCTATAACAACCATCTCTCTTAAGATCCAAAATATACAGGCCAATGGTCGATCCAAACAAAATTTCATTATTGGGCTTATCAAAAAAAATTGAATAAACTCTCATCTCTGGCAAATCATATTTTTTCGTAATATCTGTAATATTATTTCCCCTAATCCTAAAAACCCTCTTAGCACCGCCCACCCATATATTTCCCTCCAGATCTCTAAACAGAGAAAAAAAACTTACTTCCCCTTTTAGATCAATTTTCTTTAAATTCCCCCTATTATACAAAAATAAACCATTGTTGGTTGCCACCCACACTCCACCACTTCCATCACACAAAATATCATTTATTTTCCTTCCAGATAATCCTTCAATTTTTACAAAATTCCAATTCCAAAAATACCCACAACCATTTTCTGTCCCCACCCAGAATCTTCCCCTTCCATCCTGATCAAGTGCAAATACAACATTATTTGGCAGTCCATCTTCTGTTCTAAAAATTCTAACATCATTTCCACTATATCTACAAAGTCCTGCAGAAGTACCAAACCACATATACCCATCCCTCGTCTGATATACTTTCCACACCTCAAGTGAAGGAAGACCATCCTTAAAGGAATAGTACCTCACCGGAATCTCTTCAGAAAATATAAAAGATGAAAATAACAAAAAGAGCAAAAATATAATTTTTTTCATTTGAATAACCTCTACTTTTATATTATAAGATTTTTTTTAAAATTTTTCATCAAAGGAAAAAAATGAGGCAAAAAATTAAAATTAGAGAGAAAACTGCCCTTAAAAACTGGTCCATTGGAGACTCAAAGGAACTATATTTAATAGATAACTGGGGGAAGGGCTTTTTTGATGTAAATGACAAGGGAAATATTATTGTTAAACCTGAAAAAGACCTCAAAAAGTTTCTGGATATAAAAAAATTTGTAGAAGATATGGAACTCAGGGGAATAAACACCCCAATACTTATAAGGTTCACAGACATCCTAAAAAAAAGGATAGAGGAAATTAACGATTCATTCAAAAATGCAATTAAAGAATATAACTTCAAAGGAAAATATATAGGTGTATATCCAATAAAGGTCAATCAAAACAGGCAAGTTGTTGAGGATATTGTTGAATTTGGAGAAAAGTATGATTATGGTTTAGAAGCGGGGAGTAAACCGGAACTTTTAATCACACTCTCTCTGCTTGATAATCCCCAAAGGCCTATAATTTGTAATGGCTATAAGGACAAGGAATTTATAGAACTTGCCCTCTGGGGGAGAAAATTGGGCAAACAGGTAATTATAGTTGTTGAAAAACCATCTGAATTGGATTTAACCCTTGAAATATCAAAAAGAATAGGAGTAAAGCCCCTTCTTGGTATCAGGGCAAAACTTTCTGCAAAAGGCAGGGGAAAGTGGGAGGCATCCGGTGGAGATAAAAGTAAATTTGGCCTCTTCCCATCTCAGATTTTAGAAGCAGTTGAAAAACTAAAAAGGGCAAACTTACTTGGAAACCTTATTCTCCTTCATTTTCACCTGGGATCACAAATAACATCAATACAAAGCATAAAAGAGGCCCTGAGGGAAAGTACCAGAATTTTCTCAGAACTCCACAAACTTGGAATAAACTTTAAATACTTTGACGTGGGTGGAGGACTTGCAGTAGATTATGATGGTTCTCAAACCAATTTTTCTTCAAGTTCAAATTATACCCTTCAAGAATATGCAAGTGATGTAATCTCCGCCATATCTGAAATATGTAAAGAGGAAAACATCCCGCATCCAAATGTCATTTCCGAGAGCGGAAGAGCACTTGTAGCATATCACTCAGTAATTATTGTAAATGTACTTGGTGTAAGCCAATTTGCATCAGAAATGGAAAATCTGGAAGAGGAAAATTTAGTTGCAAATAAAGAAGATTCAAATAATATGGTATCTGCCATAAAAGAAGTTTATGACAAAATAAGTCTTAAAAATATTCAGGAATCATATCATGACGCATTGCAGATAAGAGATGAAACACTGACCATGTTTAATGTGGGAGTTCTATCTCTTAGAGAAAGGGCACTTGTGGAAAAATTATTCTGGAAGACATGCCAGAAGATATATAAAATTTCAAAAAATCTTGACTATATACCTGACGAACTGGAAGATCTGGACAGATTTATATCTGATATATACTTTTGCAATTTTTCAGTTTTTCAATCTCTACCTGACCACTGGGCTGTAAAGCAACTCTTTCCCATAGCCCCCATCCACAGACTTACAGAAGAACCAACACACCAGGCAATACTTGCTGATATCACATGTGATTCCGACGGTAAAATAGATCAATTTATAGACTTAAGAGATGTAAAATCTTCAATAAAATTACATGAACTTAAAAAGGGAGAGAATTACTATCTCGGAATATTTCTCTCTGGAGCCTATCAGGAAATCTTAGGAGATTTACACAATCTTTTTGGAGATACCCACACAGTACATATTTCAATCACCGGTGAAAATAAATATAAAATTGACAAAATAATTGAAGGGGATTCAATAAAAGATGTACTGGGGTATATGCAATACACAAAAAAAGAACTCATAAGCCTGCTGAGAAATTCCATTGAAAGGGGAATTGAAAATAAAACCATAGAACTCAGGGATTCATCCAGAATATTAAAGTATTTTGAATCTGAACTTGAAAAATACACATACCTGGAAAATTAATAGGTAAATACTTCTTCTCTGTCCAAACTCCTATATTGTACTGCCTCAGCCACATGTCTCATTTTTATGTTTTCACTTCCATCAAGATCGGCAATTGTTCTACTGACTTTAAGTATCCTATTATACGCCCTTGCTGAAAATCCCAGTTTTTTTATCGCATTTTCAAGGACCTTTTCCCCTTTCATATCCAACTTACAAACCCTCTTAACCATCATGGGAGTCATTTGAGAATTTGTAAAAATCCCGTAATTTTTTAATCTCTCAAGTTGAATCTGTCTTGCCCTGATCACCCTTTCTCTGATCTTTACTGAAGGTTCCCCATCTGCTTTACTCTTTAAATCTTCATAATCTACACTCATCACTTTAATCTGGATGTCAAATCTGTCCATCAAAGGTCCCGAAATTTTATTCAAATAATTTCTGACCCTTGTGGGTGAGCAGGTACACCTATCAGTACCATAATAACCACATGGACAGGGATTCATGGCCGCCACCAGCATAAAATTTGCAGGGAAAGTGAGACTTACCGCAGCCCTTGAAATTGTCACAACTCCATCCTCCATTGGCTGTCTCAAAACCTCAAGAACATTCCTATTAAATTCTGGAAGTTCATCTAAAAACAAAACTCCATTATGAGCAAGACTTACCTCCCCAGGTCTTGGAATACTTCCACCACCCACAAGACCAGCAGTTGAAATGGTATGATGTGGAGACTTAAATGGCCTCCTTTTAATAAGAGTATCCCCATCCTTCATTAAACCCGCAACTGAGTAAATTTTTGTTGTCTCAAGACTTTCTCCAAAAGTTAGGGGCGGTAAAATGGTTGGTATTCTCTTTGCAATCATCGTCTTCCCACTGCCCGGAGAACCAATCATCAATATGTTGTGTCCGCCAGCAGCAGCAACTTCAACAGCCCTCCTTGCATGGTATTGGCCCTTAATTTCAGAAAAATCCAGTCCATATCTCACATTTTCCACATCCACAGAATCTTCCTCCTGTATTACAGGGGACAAATCAATTTCTCCTCTCAAAAAAAGAACTATCTCCTTTAAATTTACAACCTCATATATTTCTACTCCACCAACAACTGCCCCCTCTCTTCCATTTCCCTTTGGAACAAACACCCTTTTTATTCCCTCTTTCCTGGCACCATCCACAATGGGGAGTATACCCTTAACCCTCTTTACATCCCCTGTAAGGGAAAGTTCACCCAAAAATATAGAATTCTTAAAGCACCCTCCACTCAAATAACCGTTGACTGCAAGTACTCCAAGGGCAATTGATAGGTCAAAGGCAGACCCTTCCTTTTTCAAATTAGCAGGAGCAAGATTGACAACAATATTTTCCATGGGAATATCAAAGCCACTATTTTTAATCGCTGAAAGTACCCTTTCCCTGCTTTCCCTAACAGCAACATCTGGCAATCCAACTATAATCATATTTAAACCATTTTTACTTTTTGAAATGTCCACTTCAACATTTACAATATATCCCTCCACACCTAAGGTTGAACCACTTTTAACTATACTAAACATATTCACCTCCATTTTTTAGCCTTCAATATATATAACGAATTTTTTTATTTTTATTTCGCAAAAAATTGAATAAAATTAAATTTTGAGGTAAAAAAATGGAAAATTGTTTATTTTGTAAAATTGCAGAAAAAAAACTGAGTGCAGAAATTGTATATGAAGATGAGGACATTGTTGCTTTTAAAGATATAAATCCTCAGGCACCAATTCACATTTTAATTATTCCCAGAAAGCACATATCGTCTTTAAATGAAATAAATGAAGAAGACATCCCAATTCTTGGAAAAACCCAGCTTGTTGCAAAGGAACTTGCAAAAAAATTTGGGATAGACACCCAGGGATACAGATTAGTCCTCAACACAAATTTTGGAGCTGGACAAAGTATTTACCATATTCACTATCACCTTTTAGGCGGTAGATTTTTAAAATGGCCCCCGGGATAAAATGAAAGAAAAAGAATATAGTGAAGAAGAAATCAGGGAAGATAGATTAAAACAGAAAAGGATTCAGGTGGTATGTGACTACGCAATTTACATAATCAGAACAAAAAAGGATTTAACACTTTTAGAAGCGGAGAAAATTGTTGAAGAAGTAAAAAACTATGTGTTAAAGATTTTTCCAGACAAAGAGGAAACTTTTAATATTATTTATCTTCCGAGATTTAAAAGAGAAATTGAAAAAAGATTCACTCTGAATTAAAAATGGATATAGAAAAAATTTTAAAAGACCACCAGGAAACAATTTCAAATTTTATTAAGCAGAATAGGGGGATAATACTAAAACTAACAGATGAATTAAAAAAAAGGATAAAATCAGGAGCAACAATTTTCGTGGCTGGAAATGGTGGAAGTATGGCTGATAGCATTCACATGGTAACGGAACTGATGGGCAAATTTTACAGAAAAAGGCCACCCATAAAAGCCATATCCTTAGGAACAAACCCGGCTCTAATAAGTGCAGTATCAAATGATTACAGTTATGAAAATTCTTTTGTCAGAGAACTATCCGGACTTGCCCAAAAAGGTGATATATTCATAGGGATTTCCACCAGCGGAAAATCTAAAAATATATTGAAGACACTGGAAAAAGCAAGAGAAATTGGTTGTTTAACAGTTTTGCTGACAGGCAATCACCTTAGAAAAAAGGAAAAGATATCTGACTTTTTAATCTCTGTTCCTTCAGAAGATGTTCCAAGAATTCAGGAATGTCACATTTTTTTAATTCATCTATTATGTGAAATACTCGAAGATGAACTATATGGAAATTAAATTTGATCCAACAAAAGTGGATAAAGATATTCTAAAGGGAAAATTTTCACATCTTTTTCAAAAGAAATTCTTGAAAAAATGGGACCCTGAAAAAGAAGCGTTTCAAGAAGAACTAAAGTGGTTAAGTGAAGCCTCGAAAAAAATAGTAGAAATTGGATGCGGGAAAGGAAGGTTTTTAATTGAAATGGCTGAGAAAAATCCCAGTATAAAATTTTTGGGATTTGAAATTATAAATAAAAGTTATAAAATAGCAAAGAAGAGAGCTGAGGGAAATAACTTGAAAAACCTTTTAATTGTGAGAAGAGATGCAGTTCCTGTGATATCTCTAAACTTTCCAGACAATTTTATAGATGAATATTATCTTTTCTATCCCGATCCCTGGCCTAAAAGAAGACACAGAAGAAGGAGATGGTATTTTCATCCTTTTTTCCTGGAATTAATAAGAACTTTAAAAATAGGCGGAAAAATTACAATTACCACCGACAACATTAACTACATAAATGAGGCCTTTTATCTCTTTAAAAATTTCTATCATCTTGAAATTTTGAGATTTAGTAAAGTACCAGAAAATTTCAGAAGGACACATTTTGAAGAAAAATTCTTAAAGAGAGGCCTAACCCTTTACGAAATAGTAGGGAAGAAAATAAAAAAATTTCCCCAACATAAAAAATATAAGGAGCAACTAAAATGAGAAAGGTAACAATTTTCATTTTACTCATCATACTTTTTTCCATTTTATATACAGGTTATCTCTATTTAGACGGAATGAGTAATGTATCATCCTTTAAAGGTAATTTAAATAGCGAAGCTCCAGTATTTTTGAATAAAAGAAAAAAAGTGATTATTGAAAAAACATTTCAAATGGCAAAATCATACGGTTTTATTTTGACAAAGGAAGACATTGAAGTTAAAAAGGGTATAGCAAATAGAGGAACATATATTTCAGAAACTTTTTTAAAAAGTGCTTTTCCAAATCAAAAATCAAAATATTTAGAGATAACCGTAAATTTTAATATTCCAATGTTTCTGTTCACAAAAAAGGAAAAGATAAAAGTTAAATATGCAAAACCCATTATAGAATCACCTCACAAAAAGGAAATAGACAGAGAAATGAAGAATTTACCAATATTAGGAAAGTAGATTATAAAATTAGCATACAGTCACCGTAACTATAGAATCTATATCTTTGCTTAACCGCTTCTTCATATGCTTTCATTATCAAATCTTTTCCAGCAAAGGCAGAAACAAGCATTAAAAGCGTGGATCGTGGCAGATGAAAGTTGGTTAAAAGTTTATCCACTATTTTAAACTCAAAAGGAGGATATATAAAAAGATCTGTAAATCCCATTTCTCCCTTTATATTCTCTCCATATTTAATTGCAAGGGTTTCAAGCGTTCTTGTGGTGGTCGTGCCAACAGCTAAAATCTTTCCTCCATTTTTTTTATGTTCCTTAATTTTTGAAGCCACTTCTTCGCTTATAGAATAAAATTCTTCATCCATAGTATGTTTTTCAACATCCTCAACTACAACAGGTTTAAAAGTTCCAGGTCCCACATGAAGGGTTATCTCACATATATCAATTTCCATTTTTTTCACTTCATTTAATATCTCTTCGCTGAAGTGTAAACCGGCAGTAGGGGCTGCAACAGATCCCAATTTCTTTGCAAATACAGTCTGATACCTTTTTCTATGGAATTCCTCTGATCCTACCTTATCTCCATTTATGTATGGCGGAAGAGGGACTTTCCCATGTTTGAAGAGAAAATCATAAAAGTCATTTCCAACAATATTAAATTTAACCAACCTACTTCCATCTGGAAGAATTTCCAACACTTCACATAAAACCCCTTCTTCAAATGCTATTTTTCCTCCCACTTTTAAACGCTTTGCAGGTCTTAAAAAAACCTTCCATACTCCACTTCCAATATCTCTTATCAAAAGGACCTCAATAGTTGCACTACCAACTTCTTTCTTACCAAAAAGTCTTGCGGGAAACACCTTTGAATTATTTATAACAATTAAATCAGATGGATCAATTAACTTGAGAATATCCCTGAACCTAAAATGAGAGATACTGCCATTCTTTCTATCTATCACCATCATTCTGGAATCTTCTCTTTTATCAGAGGGCTTCTGTGCAATCAATTTCTTTGGTAAAAAATAATCAAATTCACTTACCTGCATCTAATTTAAAAGCAACCTCCCTGTTTTGAAAAAAGTAAATCAATTGCCCACAGAATATAAAAATCCAACTGGATACATAAATCCAGACCACAATTATGACTATGGCCCATATTGAACCATAAACCTGTTCATAGTGAAAGTAGGGTATTGTCAAGACGAAAATATAGTTTCCAATATGCCACACAATAGATGCAAGTACCCCCCCTATGAAAGCCTTTGAAAGATGTACATTCGTATCAGGTAATACCTTATATATTATAGTAAACAACATTGTTGTAAAAACAAAAGCAGAAATGGCAAATATCACCTGTAGAAAGTGATTTGAATATGGGAAATCCCTGAACAATACATTTAACCTTAAAAAATGAAAAGCAACTATCGTAGCCCCTGAACTGATTAAAAAAATGGATGAAATTAAAATTAGAAACAGATGTATTAACAAACTTTTCAAAAAAGATCTCTTCTTTTCTACATTCCATGCTTTATTCAGGGCATCTTCAAGTATGGAAAAAACCCACATCCCAGCCCAGAGGTAAATGGAGGCATAGGTTACCATGGATTCCCAATTGGGAGAAGATATCATTGTATCAAGATTGGTTATTAAAAAACCTTGCGTTTCAGGGGGAAATACAGAAATTATCTTTTCAGCAATTTCCCTGCTCACCCCATGAACCTTTATGAATTTATCTCCCAAAGAAACCATTAGCAAAAAAGCAGGAAAAAGGGTGATTAAAGTAAAATATGCGGTAGCAGCAGCATTTGTTGGCAGATGTTTTTTAAAGAAACTTTTTACTGTATACTTTAAAGACTTAAAAAAAATCATAACATTAAATGATATTATAATTTTTTATTAAATATATATTTTTTTTACAATTTTCTTTTTTTTGCAACCTTATTTTATTTTATCTGTATAATATTTTTTAAAGACTTCACAAAATAAGGAGAAAAAAATGAAAAGAATATCCTTTATAATTCCCGTTTTCTTGCTGTTATTTTCTTTTTCTCTTTCAAATGATAAAATTGAAACAGGTAGTTTAAAAAATGGTTTGAAGTATGTAATTATGGAAAATCACTCCACCCCGATTGTCTCCATTTTTTTTACTGTAAAAGTAGGTCTAAGAGATGAGAATAATCTTTCCTGCGGCGTCTCACACATGCTGGAACATCTTTTATTTAATGGGACAAAGAAAAGAACTCAGAAAAAACTATATGAGGACACAGATATGATAGGAGGCTATTGCAATGCTTTTACACGGGATGATTTCACTTGCTTCATGATGGTGGTCCCTTCCTCAAACGGAGAAAAGGGAATGGAAATAATTACAGATATGTTGTTTAATTCCACACTTCCTCCCAAAAAACTTGAAAAGGAAAGAGGAATAGTGATTGAAGAGTTAAAAAGGGATATGGCAGACCCCTCTTTTTTTTATAACAAATTCAGAAAAGAAAATATTTTTAAAGGCACACCTTATGAAATGGAAGTTCTTGGAACCGTGAATTCAATAAAGGCAATGAAGAGGAAAAACATCTGGAATTATTACATAACCCACTACGTTCCATCAAATATGGTGGCTCTCATTGTGGGTGATATCTCAGTTAAAGATGCCATTTTACTCCTAAAAAAATATACAAAGGATGCTCCTTCCAGAAAGGTAAAATCCAGTCCCATAGGAAAAAACCTTTTTGACAGAAAGGATATAGCTCTTTATAAAGTAAAGGGTAATTACTCTGAACTCACACTGACCTTTAAAGCCCCTTTTATGAAAGAAAGGGATTACTTCCCATTTTTATTACTCGATAGATTCTTTAACTCTCCCAATTCACCCCTTTTAAAAATAGCCAGGGAATTGAAACTGGGTAGATTTAGTTCAAACTATATTTATAATAGAGATTATGCCATATACAATCTTACCTTCAGAAGAACAGATGTCTTTAATAGAGAAATTCCTCAAAAAATCATTTCTGCAATAAAAAAGATAAAAAAGTTAAATCCCACTCAAGGATTGTTAAGAGATTTAAAGATATCTCTAAAAGCAGAAGAAATATACAATTACGACAATATACACTATTTAGGTGTTATGAAGGGACAAATACTTGCCGATGTTCCATTTAATATGGTTAAAAACTTTTTTCTGGATAAATACATTGAAAATGTAAAATCAGTTTCATCTTCTGATATAAACAACATATTTCAAAAATATTTTCTAAATGGGGAAAGACCAATCATCACAATAATCAATGGGGAAAAGGAGGAAAAAAATAATGAAAAATAAATATTTTATAATTATTTCTGTAATATTTATTCTCACTACATTAATCTTTGGAAACGTAAAAAAAGAAAAAAAAGTTGTATTAAAAAATGGCTTAACTCTTTGTGTTATTCAGGATCCTGATTCTCCTGTAATTGCCATTCACATCCTTTTTAAAAATAGGAGTTTCAATGAGGGAAAAGACATGTCTGGCATGGTGGATTTAATACATAGAATGTTTGTAACAGAAAATGTGAGAAAAAAACTTTTAAAAATTGGAGCAGAAATTCAGACAAATGATATCATGTTTCTTCCCTTTGATGATTACTACACCACAAATGAATTTTCTTTTGTAAGATTCAAAACTTTAAATGAGTTTTATGATGAAGGACTAAAACTCTTAGCAAACATAATTACACACCCCAATTTAAGTAGAGAAAATTTCAATATGGCACTTAAAAAGATGAAAAGGGCACAAATGTTCTACAGTAAAAAGCCACAAAAAATTGGTATGCAGAAATTTTTCCAGTTAATATCCAGAAACTCATACCTATCATTTCCAATTTATGGCAATAGAGAATCTTTAAATAATGTAAGATATGAAAAACTTACACCCTTTTATAAAAAGTATTTCTCACCTGAAAATACAATAATGACCATTTATACATCTACCCCAATAGAAAAGATTGAGTGCACAGTAAAAAAATATTTTGAAACATGGGGAAAGGCAGGAAATACTCCAACAAAATTCATACCTGCAAAAATTGATGAAAAAGTATATGGTAAAGAAGTAATTGTAAAATCCTCAGCCCCTGGTATAGGATTCATCTGCGGTGGATATGATGTAAAAGTAAAGGAAAAGGACAAATACCCCCTTACCATTTTAATGTCAATTTTTTCAGACAATTACAGTTTTCTACTCAGGGAAAAATATGGTCTTGCCTATTCCATCGGCGCAAATTTCACAACAAAAAATTGTGGAAAAGATGGAATTTTTCTGAGTTATATAATAACGGAAAAGAAAAATATCCCAAAGGTAATTAAAATAACAAAGGAATTTGTAAAAGAGTTTGAAACACAAAAAATGTCTGAAAAGGAACTTGAAATTGCTAAAAATAAACTTATTGGAAAACTTCTGAGGAGATTTATTCCATCCCTCAATAAAACATACTTTATGGGACTTAATATATTTTGTGGGAAAGAATGTTATAATTTTTTAGCAAGAGTTAATAAACTGAAAAAAATAACCCTAAAAGATGTGATAGAATACAGAAAAAAATATTTTTCTCACAAAAAATTTAACTATGTAATTGTTAACTAACCTGGAGGTAGATATGAAAACTTATTTCAAACTCCTTGCGATAATATTTTTTACCACCATCTTTTTGTGTAATATTTACCCCCAAAAAATATTAAACCATCTCATTGAGGTCCAAATAGAAACAGAAAATCACTTTTTATCTGGCAAAGATGTTATTTCCATTGGTAAATGTAAAAAAGACCTCCTACTTCCAATAGGCAAAATACTCAAAGTAAATGGTTTAAAGATCAATGGAAAATTGAGAAATATTGAAATAGTTGAAAAAGAAGGAAAAAATTTTTTAAGAATTCCATCTTATCTACTCTTTTCTGGTGGGAAAATTGAGATTTCCTTCAGTGGAATATTTAATGATTTTCCAAAAAATGCAAGATTTTCCCAGGAATTTATTAACCTTGATACATCTGGATATATAAAAAATGATTTTGTATATTTACCTCCCGATGGCTATTGGTATCCCCACTTTGAAAATGAACTTTCACCTTTTAGAATAAAAATTTTAACCAAAGACAATCTGACCTTTGTAACGGGAGGAATTTTTCTGGGAAAGAAAAGTTCTGGACTCTATACATCTTATACATATCTGGAATCTCACCCCGTTGAACCCATATTTTTAATTGGGGGAAATTTCAAGATGGAAAAAGATAGGTATGAAAATATCAATCTATATACCTACTTTTTCCCTGAAGATAATTTCCTCACCTGGAACTATTTAAGTGCAATAAAAAAATATGTAAAAATGTATTCAGAATTGATTGGAAAGTACCCCTTTGGTAAATTTGCAGTGGTTGAGAATCAACTACCCACAGGATATGGTATGCCATCATTTACCCTGCTTGGAAAAGATATTCTAAGACTTCCATTTATCGTACACACCTCTTTGGGACATGAGGTGCTTCACAACTGGTGGGGCAATTCTGTGTTTGTAAATTATAATGAGGGAAACTGGTGTGAAGGACTTACATCCTACATGGCAGATCACTACTATAAAGAATTAAAGGGTAAAAAATATGCAGTAAATTACAGGAGACAACTACTTGTAAATTATATGGCATACGTTAAAAGAGAAAATGAAATTTCTTTAAGCCAATTTGTGGAAAGGCATAACCCTGCTCAAAGAGCCATAGGTTATGGAAAATCCCTAATGGTTTTTCACATGTTGAGAAAATTAGTTGGAGATGAAGTTTTCTATGAATCTCTTAAAAATTTTTATAGTGAAATGATCTGGAAAAAGGCAAGTTGGATTGATATTGAAAGAATTTTTGAGGATACATGGGAAAAAATGCATGAGGAAAAATTAAAAGAATATCAGGAAGAAAATAAAAAAATACCTGAATTTGAAAAGAACCTGGATACTTCTCTTGATTGGTTTTTCACTCAGTGGATCTATAGAAAAGGGGCACCTGAAATCAATCTAAAATTGAATATGGTATTTCAGGTTGGGAAGAAAAATTACCTGATTTCATTTACCCTATCCCAGAGTGATCCCACTTACCAACTTTTAATCCCTGTGGAAATAATTACTGAAAGTGGAAGAGAATTTAGAAGATTAACCTTAAAAGAGAAAGAACATGAATATCAAATCATTCTAAAAGAAAAACCACTCAAATTAATTGTTGATCCCGATTATGACATATTTAGAAAACTATATCCCGAAGAGATTCCACCATCCATAGCCACAATTCTCGGTAAAAATTCAATATATGTGTACTTTTCTCAAGAATTTAAAAATAAAAAAACCTATTTAGAAATTCTAAAAAGCAACTTCCCTAAAAAGGATTTCTTCACCTTAAACTCAATAGAAGATGCCATTTCAAAAATTTCAGAGGAAAAAACTGTTATATTCTTCCAGAACTCAAGTGAAAATTTAAATGAAAAAATCAGAGAAATTTCTCAGCAGGAAGTTGACATAAAAGATGGAAATCTCCTACTAAAGGGCAGACCATATCCAATAATGGGAAATAAAAAGGCAGTAATAATATTTAAAAGTAAACTCTCCAACAATATTCCTCTCTGCATTTTTGTTGATGATGGAAATGAAATTTCCTTTGAAAGGGTTATTGGAAAAGTAACCCACTATGGGAAATATGGCTATTTAATTTTTGAAGGTGAAAAAAATACCCTCAAAGGAGAATGGGAAACTACCAATTCACCATTAATAATAGATTTAAAATAATTTATTCTTTCTTGACTATTTTGGATTTAAAGTATTAGAATTATTTTTAATTTCTCATAGGAAGGATTAACTATGGTAAGGATAATTCATCATGATTTGTTAATTCTCGGTTCTGGTATAGCAGGACTAAGAGCAGCCCTTGCAGCGTCCATTGCCTCAAAGGGCAAGTTGGATATTGGCATGCTTTCAAAAATACAGTTAATGAGATCCCATTCGGTATCTGCTGAAGGAGGAACAGCAGCGGTATTAAGACCTGAAGAGGGAGATTCTCATGAACTACATGCATGGGATACTGTGAAGGGTTCAGATTTTCTTGCAGATCAGGATGTTGTATTTAAATTCGTTGAAATTATGCCATCTGAGATCAGAACGCTTGACAAATGGGGAATCCCCTGGTCAAGAAGGGAAGATGGAAGAATTGCTCAAAGGCCCTTTGGGGGACACTCATTTCCGAGAGCTGTTTTTGCTGCAGATAAAACTGGATTTTATGAGATGCAAACTTTATATGACACCCTGTTAAAGATAAATGACTTTACCCGATATGACGAATTTTTCGTAACTTCAATCAAAGTAAAGAATAAGAAGTTTATGGGACTTACAGCAATAGATATGCGAACAGGTGAATTTTTGGGCTTTACCGCCAAGGCCTTGATAATTGCAAGTGGAGGTGCAGGAAGACTTTTCGGATTCACAACATATGCCTATACGGTGACTGGAGATGGAGTGGCAATGGCATTTAAGGCAGGTATCCCCATTAAAGATATGGAATTTCTACAGTTTCACCCCACAGGACTTATACCTTCTGGAATTTTAATGACAGAAGCATGTAGAGGAGAAGGAGGCTATTTAAGAAATAAAGATGGTGAAAGATTTATGTCAAAGTACGCTCCCTCTATGATGGAACTTGCTCCAAGAGATATAGTTTCAAGATCAATAATTACTGAAATACTTGAAGGAAGAGGGTTTAAGGGACCCAGAGGACTCGATTATGTCCACCTGGATCTCACCCACTTAGGGGCAGAAAAAATAACCACAAGACTCCCACAAATTAGAGAAATTGCCATGAAATTTGTGGGCGTTGACCCCATAGAAGAACCCATACCCATAAGACCAGTTGCCCACTATTCCATGGGAGGTATCCACACAAATATTAGAGGAGAAACTCCAGATTTTGAGGGAATATGGGTCGCAGGAGAAGCTGGATGCTCCAGTTTACATGGCGCAAACAGACTTGGAACAAATTCAACTGCAGAGTGTTTAGCATGGGGAAAAATTACAGGTGAAGAGGCTGCTAAATATATAGAAAAGAACAATACTTCCATTGATGTGGACCAGAAGGTTTTTGATGAAGAAGAAAGTAGAATTTTTAAAGGCTTGATGCAACAAAAGGGAACAGAAAGCGTTTACAAAATCAGGGAAGAATTAAAGAATGTAATGGACCACAAAGTTGGAGTTTTCAGAGATAAAAAGAATTTAGAAGAGGCTGTGGCTAAAATAAAAGAACTTAAGGAAAGAATAAAACATGTTGAAATTAAAGACAAAGGAAGAATCTACAACACAGATTTAACTTACTACATGGAAACAAACTTCGTACTTACAGTTGCTCACATAATGGCAGAAGGTGCCCTTAGAAGAGAGGAATCAAGGGGCGGACATGCAAGAAGAGATTTTCCCAAAAGAGATGATGAAAAATGGCTCAAACATACCCTTGCCTATCCAGATGGCGAAGATGGTGTTAGGTTTGAGTACATTCCTGTTACAATAACTACATGGAAGCCTGTAGAAAGAAAGTATTAACTTAGGAGGCATAAAATGGTTAAAAACTTATTGGGAATAAAGGGATGGATAGCTGCTGGAAGATTTAGTTTGCAGAGATACGCATATACTTTACAGAGAATTACAGGTCTTGGAATAATAACTTATCTTTTGATGCATCTTTATGTAACTGGATTCAAAATAAAGGGAAAGGCAGCCTGGAATGGCATAATGGAAACTGTCCACCATCCCATTTTACATTTTTTCGAATTCTTACTTTTTGTAGGTGTAATTTTTCATGCCTTAAACGGTTTTAGATTGATACTTGCTGAATTTGGAATAGGAATAGGAAAACCAGGAAGACAGGTTTATCCATATACCACTTCTGTGGACAGACAAAAGGGCTTTTTCTTTTTCCTTATGTTCCTGGTTCTTATTATAGTCCTTGTTGGTGCTGCTGATTTTTATCTACTACCTAAATAGTTGAGGAGGAAAAAAATGAAAGAATCAAAATTATGGTCTTTACATATATTTTCAGGGGCAATTCTTTTAATTCTCCTGGGAATACACATGGTAATAATGCACTTTGATAAAATCCTCCATCTGGGAGATTCCCTTGCATGGCAATCTGTTTTAACCAGGATGCAATCCACTGCCCACACAGTTATTTATCTATTACTCCTTCTATTTGCAGTATACCACGGCCTATATGGAGTAAGATCCCTCATTTTTGAACTAAATCTCTCAAAAAAGGGTAGGGGAGTTGTCTCATTTATCGTGGTAATTGTTGGACTGTTTGCTCTCATTTATGGTGCATACACAATAATAACCGGTCATATGGCTAAGTTAAGTTAGTGGAGGTGGTGAAAATGGCTGAAAAAAATTTAGAGTCAAAATTTGAAACACATTTAAAGGACGTAACTTTTAAAGTATTAAGATATAGTGGGGAGGGAGACAGCACTAAGTTTGAGGAATACAAAGTCCCTGTTATAGGTGGAATGACAGTACTTGAAGGGTTAATCTATATAAAGGAAAATCTTGACAATACTCTTAGTTGGAGGGCATCCTGCAGAATGGGGATTTGTGGATCCTGTGGAATGTTTATAAATAATTTCCCCATGCTTGCCTGCCAAACACAGATAATGGATCTAAATTCTGACGTAATAGAAATAAAACCAATGCCCAATTACCCCATAATAAAAGATCTTGTACCTGATCTCACCAAGTTAATAGAAAAACACAAAAGCATAAAACCCTATATTTTAAGAAATGACAACGCTCCAGAAGAAATTGAAGGAGAATTTTATCAGGGTGTAGAAGAACTTGAAAGATATGAACAGTTTACATTTTGTATAAAATGTGGAATATGTCTCGCTGCATGTCCCACAGTTGCAACAGCGGAAGAATTTACAGGCCCCCAGGCACTTGCACAGGCTTATAGGTATTCTGTAGATACAAGAGATCAGGGTTTTGATGAAAGAAAAGAGGTTGTGGATAATCCTCTTGGTGTTTTTAGATGCCACTTTGCAGGATCCTGTAGTGAAGCATGTCCAAAGGGAGTTGATCCTGCACTTGCAATTCAGTTGCTGAAAAAAGCAATAGTAAAAGATTCCCTTTTCGGGAAAAAACTTGTACACGACACAAAGATTTTACCAATTAAGCAGGAAAATCCCAAGAAAAAGGATAATATCCCTCCTGCACCCCCAAAAAGCGTGGAATAAATTTAAAGGCGACCAAATAGGTCGTCTTCTTTTTTCTATCCATGAAAGAACTAAAAGAGATACCATCAATTAACAATTTACTTGAAAGTATAAAACTCATTCCAGAGTTTTCAATTTATAAAAGGGACTTCCTGAAAATATGGCTGAATGAAATTTTAGAAAAAATCAGAGCAAAAATAAAAGATGGTTATTTTAAAAACTATGACAGGAAAAAATTTAAGGAATATATTTTTTCACAACTTAGCAGGAAAATAGAAGAAATCGAAAATTATGGAATAAAAAGGGTTATAAATGGAACAGGTGTAATTATTCATACAAACCTTGGGAGATCTCCACTTAACCAGAAACTTTTGGAAAAAATATCTCAAACCCTTTACTCATACAGTAATCTTGAATTTGATCTCAAAAGAGGGAAAAGGGGGCACAGGGATAATAACCTTTCTGAAATAATAAAAAAACTTATGATAGTAGAAGATGCGCTTGTGGTCAATAATAATGCTGCTGCAGTATTTTTAATTTTAAATACCTTCGCAAAGGGAAAAGAAGTTCTGGTATCAAGAAGTGAACTTGTGGAAATTGGAGGATCCTTTAGAATTCCAGAGATAATGAAGGAAAGTGGTGCCGTATTGAAGGAAGTGGGAACAACCAATAAGACAAAGGTTGAAGACTATGAAGAAAACATATCTGAAAAAACAGCAATGATACTGAAGGTTCATAGGAGCAATTTCTATATTTCTGGATTTACCCACTTTCCAGAAACTGAAGAACTAATAAAAGTTGCCAGAAAACACAACTTAATCTTTTATGAAGACGCAGGTAGTGGTCTTTTATTTAAAGATTATCTACACAATAACACTGAAGAACCTATAATTTCTGAAGAAATTAAAAAAGGTGTTGACATTATATCCTTTAGTGGAGACAAATTAATGGGAGGTCCACAGGCTGGAATAATTCTCGGCAAAGAAAATCTCCTCAAAAAACTTAAGAAAAATCAACTAATGAGAATTCTAAGAGTGGATAAAATTACCTATTTCTTACTTTCCGAAGTATTAAAGGAATACTTCAAAGATGACTACCCTTTACTTTTTAAAATTATTTCCCAGGATTATGGGTCCCTTGAAAAAAGGTGCAGGAAGATCGTAAGGACAATTAAAAAACAGTTTCCTTCTATCCCCATCTCAATTGAGAAAAGTTACTCAATGATAGGTGGTGGTTCGACTCCCGGAGAACTCATTGAATCTCCCAACATAGTATTAGCCGTTGAGCAACCTGAAAAAATAGCCAAAAAATTGAGAGAAAACAAACCCCCTATTATTGTAAGAATTGAAAAAAAAGCAATTAAAATAGATCTAAGAACTGTATTTCCCATTGAAGAAAAAGAACTTGTCATTGGATTAAAAAATACATTAGAATAGGTATATGAGGAAATTTAAATATCTCTCCATCTTTTTTTTTGTGGTATCTTTTATTTTACTTTTTTTTCTTTACAACACAGTAAACACTATAAAAGAAAAGGAAATAGAAAAAAGTAAAGAAACACTCATAAAAAATACAACAGATTTCACCAACCTTTTCAAAGACTTTTTAATATCCAGCGCCGAAAAGGCAGCAGAATTTTCAACTAAACTTTTGAAACTTAAGGAAAAGAAAGAAGAAATAGCTGCGGTTAAAACACTATATACTTATAACAAAAACATCTATTCCATCCAGATTTATAGCAACAATAAAAAATTGGAATTCTACTACCCCCCAAATTCTATCCCAAAGAGTTCAAAAGTAGATGAACTTCCAAGGTTTAAAAGACTTATCAACAACGCAATATTTGAAAAAAAATTAATTTTTACTACAATTTTTGATCTTCTGGAAGGTGGTAAAGCCTTTGGAATTTTTGTCCCACTATTTAGAAAAGGAGAATTTATTAAGGGAGTATTTATAATATACAAACTTCCTTACACTTTAGAAAAACTCAAAAAAAATACCATGTCCTTTTTTGATTTTAATTACGCAATTATTGGAGATAACTACAATATCCTATACTCCAGCAACTTGAATTATGTAACTTCCTTTCCAGAAACAAAAATTACATCTGAAAAATGTTTAAAATGCCATATAAACATGAAAAACTTTGAAGATATTTTTTTAAAAGATGAAAAGTTCTGGATAGATCAATTTGTTGACTCTTCTCAATCCATGTTTTTCTCAAAACAGATCAAAATTTACAATAGGAATTGGGTGTTAATTACCGCAGTTAAATTAGATATATTTAAAAAGACATGGGATAAAATTTTCCTCATAATTATTTATATATCCATATCTATTTTTGTAATATTCATATCTTTTATAGTTCTAATCCTTCTTTTGGAAAAGGAGATTGAGAAACATGAAAGAGAAAACAAATTCCTGAAAAAAGAAATAGAGAAAAAAAGGCAAAATTACATATTCAACGAAATAACAAACATCATGGAATCTGGAAACACAGGTTTTTTCCTCCATAACGGTACAGACTTTGTATACATAAACCCCAAATTAAAATCCATGTTCAACATTTCAAATGAAGCAGAATTTATCAAAAAAATCCCCTTAAAGGATCGTAAAATTTTTGAAAATTTTTTAAACATGGAAAAACTATTTGAAAATTTCGAAAACTCAATCACCATTGAAGTAGAAAAGGGCATAAATAATATAAATTTCTATGAAATAAATTTTTACCCCATATTTATAGAAGGTGAAAGATTTATTGCTGGCGCCGTAAAGGATATAACAGAACAGAGAAAGCTCTATAATCAACTTCAAAAAGAATCAATTTATCACTTCCACTTACTCAAAATTATTAAATCCATAACTGAAAAATTAGACATTGAATATTTCCTTACAAATGTATCCTTAGAAATATCAAAGGCATTAACCATAAGTGAGGGTTATATTTTTTCAATATCCGACAGGAAAATCTTCCCCTTTTCAGAGACAAAAAAGGAGGCATTTACATCCTTTTCCATAGAAGAATTTGACTTACTAACTTTAAAAACAGCTGAAAAACAAAAGGCTGTTTTATACACTAAAATGAGTGAATTAATTCCATGGGAAATCTCAAAAATTATGCGAGATAAAAAAATCCAAAATCTTGCAATAATCCCTATATTTAGGGATACAACACCCACATATGCAATAATCATTGTAAACAAAAATCCCATGGAAATATGGGGAGAAAGTGAACTAAAATTTCTCCAAAACATAGGAAATATATCTGAAATTTTTCTAAAAATACTTTTCAGGGAGATCGACGGTTCTGGGCCTGCTTACTCACTCATTTTTCACGAACTTTTGACATTTCTTCCCTGTGGAATTGTCATTTTTGATAGAAGGAACAGGGAAATTATCTTTAGCAATCAAAGGGCATGGGACTATCTTGAAGAGGATGCTGAAAATATTGATTTTTTCATGAGGTTAATTGAAGAAGTTAATGAAAGTGACCTTTCAAATGAGTTTCTAAGATTGAAAATGATTACCCATAAAAAGAGAAATCTAACAATAAATGTTGCTATACTTGAAGGTAAAAACCCTTACTACATTTTTTTAATTGAAGAAAATAAGGAGGCATAATGGGAAAAAAATTTTCTACTTTTTTGATTTTTACTTTTATGTTGATACCTTTTCTTTTCTCCCAAAAACATCCCATAACTTTTAATGATTTTTATTCCATTGCGCGAATCAAGAATTTTGATCTATCTCCCAACGGTAAACTAATTGTCTACACAGTTAAAAAACCATTAATAGAAGAGAACAGTTATAGATATTCCATACACCTATACAACATCTCAGAAAGAAAGGATAAAATTCTAATATCAAGCGAAAACAGCAACAATTTTAATCCCATATTTTCACCCTGTGGTAAAAAAATTGCCTTTCTCTCAGATAGATCAGACAAGGTTCAAATATATCTTATGGACCTTAAAAGTAAAAATACAACACGTATAACAGATTTTCCAATGGATGTGAACTCTTTCATTTTCTCCCCTGATGGAAAATATATATATTTTTCTTCTTTAGTGTATAGAAACTGCGAAACACTTAAGGATATTAAACATCATATAGATGAAAAAAAGAAAATAAAAACCACAGCAAAAATTATAACATCTCTCATGTACCGATATTGGAACATGTGGATTAATGATAAAATTAGCCATATATTCAAAGTTGATTTAACAAGTGGCAAAATTGATACTGTAGTTGGTGGAAATTACTGGTCTCCTCCAATTGATCTTGGTTCCCTTCATGATTTTGTTGTATCTCCAAGTGGGAAAGAACTTGCCTTTACATCAAGCCCCCTCAAAAATAAAGCCACCAGCACAAATAATGATATTTATTTACTCAGTCTTGAAAATGGAAACATAAGAAATTTAACGCAAAAGAATAAAGCCTGTGATTCAGCTCCTCTATTTTCACCTGATGGAAAGTACCTTGCATTTCTATCAATGAAAACACCTGGATTTGAAGCGGACAAAAGGGATATTGTTATTTATGACCGTGAAAAAGGAATTTTCACCAATTTGACAGAAAAATTTCCCAACACAATTACAGATTTCATATGGGGAGGTCCTGACACAATTTTTTTCACCTGTCCCGAAAAGGGAAGAAGGCCCATCTATAAACTGGATATAGTAACAAAAAAGGTAGAATACATTTATCCTTCCCACTTTAATAGGGGTTTAAAATATGATGTAAATAATAATCTCATTTATTTCATGCAGGAATCCATAAACCATCCCATTGACATATACAGAATTGATCCATCAAATAAGAAGTTAACTCAACTTACCCACATAAATGAAAAAATACTTGAAAGTCTAAATCTTACTCCACTACATGAATTTTACTTTGAAGGGGCAAGTGGAGACAAAGTTCACGCCCTCTACATATATCCTCCCAACTTCAAAAAAGGTAAAAAATACCCTGTGGTTTTCTTAATACATGGAGGCCCCCAGGGAGATTTTTCCGACGAATTTCACTACAGATGGAACGCCCAGATGTTTGCATCTCCCGGTTTTATCATCGTAATGATTAATTTTCATGGAAGTGTAGGGTATGGACAAAAATTTACAAACAGCGTAAGCAAACATTGGGGAGGAGCACCCTACGAAGACATAATCAAAGGGGTAAAATTTTTTCTTAAAAACCATCCAGAGGCAAACGAAGATAAGATAGGGGCAGCCGGTGCATCCTACGGAGGCTTTATGATAAACTGGATTGAAGGACATACAAAAATCTTTAAATGCCTTGTTTCTCACGATGGCCCCTTTGACCAGAGAAGTATGTTCGGTGCAACCGAAGAACTCTGGTTTCCCATATGGGAATTCAATGGTACACCATGGAAGAGGGGAAACTTTTATGAAATATACTCTCCTTCACTCTATGTCAATAATTTTAGGACACCAATGCTGGTTATCCATTCAGAAAAGGACTATAGGGTACCCGTAACTCAAGGATTTCAACTCTTTACAGCACTTCAAATAAAAGGTGTACCATCTAAGTTGCTCTACTTTTCAGATGAAGACCACTTCGTACAAAAACCCCAAAATGCGAGAATCTGGTGGAATGAAGTTTTGGGTTGGCTAAAAAAATACCTATCAAAATAGCAATTTAATTCACCGGGGGAAGGTTCACAAAAAATCTACTTCCCCCAAACCTTTTCTGATTATCTCAGGTTCATCACTGGTTAAGTCAATTACTGTAGTCTCATCTGTGTATAGTTTACCTCCATCTACAACACAGTCAACTCTATTTCCAAAAAACTTTTTCAACTCTTCAGGATCCAGTACATCTTCATCCACTATTGAAGATATGGAAGTTGACAAAAGTGGACAACCAAGTTTTTTAACAATATCTAAAGCAATTTCTTTATCAGGTATTCTTATACCCACAGTACGCCTTCTTGTAAGCATTACTTTTGGAACAACCTTTGTGGCCTCAAGAATAAAGGTATAGGGACCCGGCGTTAATCTCCTTATTAATTTAAAGGCCCTGTTTGAAATAAGTGCATATTCACTTGCCATGCTTATATCACTACATATCAAGCTCATTGGTTTAAATTTATCAGCCCTCTTCAATTTATACAATTTATTAATGGCCTTTTTCTCCATAACTGAACAACTCAAAGAATACATGGAATCAGTAGGCAGTAAAATAACTCCCCCCTTTTTTAATATATTTACAACATAGTCCAGGAAAGATCCTCTTATGGAATCGTCATTGTATGAATAATCAAAATTAGAAGACATATCTTCCTCCTCAAGGCAATAATACCTTTATGGTATCACTTTCCATGGAAACCTCAATGGGTAATTTACCTCCATTTTCTCCATCAATTTGAAAAAGAACTGTGCTTTTATGATCGATTGGATATATTCTGCATCTTTCAAGTTCAAATATCTTCACATCTTCCAATCTATCAAGTTTCCCTCTTAAAAGATAGTAAAAATATACAATTCCACGAGATTTCTTTTCCCAATCAAAGGAACAAACACATAATTTCCTATCTTTTAACTCAAAATCTTTACAAATTCTAAATTTTCCTGCATACATGGAAACATTACTTATTATGCAAAATTTTGACAAAATTCCTCCACCATTAAAATCCACCTTAAATTGAGGGAAATCGTAGTCTCTCAATGTTTTCAAACTACTTTTAAAGAAGAAAAATTTATTAAAAATACCCTTTCTCTTTTTTGTTCTCTTAACAACCTCAGCATCAAATCCAACACCGGCCATGAGAAGAAAATAGATACTTTTAGATTCATATTTTACCTTTCCCACCGGAAATGTCTCAACATTAAAACCCTCCACACATTTAACTATTTCCTCAATTTTTCTCAACTTTAAATTCAATACATTGCCAAATATATTTGCAGTACCCCGAGGAACTACAACTAATGGTTTTTCTTGATTTACCAATCTTTGTAAGGCACTATTAATGGTTCCATCCCCTCCTATAACCATAAATATATCTGTTCTATCATAAAACTCATTACAAATGTCAAAGGCACCTTCAACTTCACTTGTGGGGTGTGGAAGAACTTCAAAATTTTTTTCCTCAAAGGCCCTACAAAGTTCCTGTATCCACTTTAACTTTACACCCTTTCCAGCCATTGGATTGTAAATTAAAAGTATACTTTTTTTAATTTCCGTCACTTTTCTCCCTTTCTTTTATCACATTTAAAAGTAAATTTCTCAATCTCTTCTCATCCGGATACTTCTCAATTGATTCTTTTAGCAAAGCCTCGCACTCCTGGAATCTTCCACTTTTTAATAACAGAAAAGACCTCTTAAAAATTTCCTTTAAATCACTTTCCTTTTCCCTATTTTTAATTTCCTCTTCAATTTTTTTTAGCAAATTTACAAGTACCTCTTCTTCGGGATACCTTTCCAATGCTCCTTCTATCAGCACCAAGGCACTTTTGAAATCTTTCACTTTAAGTAAATCTCTGGCAAGAGAAATTTTATTTCTTAAGTACAACTCCTTCTCATATTTTTCTTTTTTTTCAATGAAAATTCTCTGCAAATTTAAAAATCTTTCAGAATCTGCCCAACCATCCCTTAAACCATCCAGTATTTCGCCAGCCTTTCTAAAATCCTTTTTTTCAAGGAAAATGTAAAATAATTTCTCTTTTTTATTAAAAAAATTAACTTTCTTTTTAAATTCAATCTCATCTTTAAATTGTTTTATTTCAGATTTACTAATCAAATCCAAATTTTTTTCAATAACTTTTTCGGCTTCGGAAAAAGATCCACTTGAAATTAAAGACTCTATTTCCTTTTTAATAAGTTCTTTTGAACAGAATAAAAAAACCTTTTTTTTATATTCCTCATTTTCGTCCAACTTTTCAAGAACCTTAAATATATCCCTACCCATATCTCCAGCCTTCTGATACCTATCATTCTTATCAACACTTAAGGCTTTATAAACAATATTTTCTATCTCCTCGGGACAATCAGGCTTACATACCTTAATTGGTTTAAAATCTCCCTCAACTATCTTTTTTATTATATTTATTAAATTTTCCCCTTCGAAAGGTCTTCTGTAAGTTAAAGTCTCATAAAAAACAGCCCCAAGTGAAAATATATCTGACCTACCATCTATTTCTTCACCATTTACCTGTTCAGGAGACATATAATAAGGTGTTCCTACTGATACACCATCTTTTGTAAGAGAAAGATTTCCCATTCTGGCAATTCCGAAATCCACAATTTTGGCCACCCCATCTTCTAAAACCATTATATTACCAGGTTTTACATCCCTATGAACAATCCCATTTATGTGGGCATAATCAAGAGCCATTGCGCACTGATAAATTATTGAAAGGGTAAAATTTAAATCATTCAATTTCTTTTTCTTTATCAAATCAAAAAGAGAGTTTCCTTCCAAAAATTCCATCACTATATATGGTACACCATTTTCTTCTCCCATATCGTATATTGTGACTATATTGGGGTGTCTTAATCTGCCCGCTGCCTGAGCCTCTCTATAAAATCTTTTAATTAACGTGGGCTCTTCCTCATAATTTCCAGATAATACCTTTATGGCGACATATCTTTTAATAATGGGATCATAGGCACGATAAACACACCCCATAGCCCCTTTGCCAATGATACCTTTAACAATATATTTACCTATCTTATCTTTTTCCAAAACTGACTAAAAACCTCCCCTGAGTGCTTTATATTTTTTGTGGATATGATAATTATAGGTGGTAACAACAAGATCAAGAGGTATTATATAATCAACTTCAACTGTGATATTATTTCTATACATATTTATCCTTATATTTCTTTTTGTAACCGGCTGGTTGTTTTCCTTTGCAAGTTCAATTATCTTATTCTCTATTCTTCTTTTCGACCAGAAAAAGGCACCCGCCTTATTGGTTACCTCTTCAAGGTCATTCTGAAATTGCATGGCATTCATATAAGTGGGACCTGCTTTATATAAAACAGCAATCACAAAAACAAATAACACCAAAAAAATCAGACACCCTGCTTTTCCTTCTCCTTTTTTATTTACTTTCATTTTCAACCTCCAAAAATATATTAAACTCTATATTTTTCAGTATCTTTCAAAATCCATTTCTGAACAAGTTCATGGACCCTACTTTCATCCACCAGAAAATTTTCTCTACTTTTTTCAAAATCCTCCCTTATTCTACTAATCGTGATGGCAGCAGCCACAGATATATTCAAACTTTCAGAAAAACCAAACATTGGAATCCAGAAAAAACCATCGGAATATTTCAACATACCTTCAGATACACCATTTTTCTCATTACCAAAAACAAGGGCTAATTTTCCATTAAATTTCACTAATTCATAATGGGGAACACTATCTTCTCTCCTGCAGGAAGAAAATATCTTAAATCCCAAATCCTTTAATTTAAAAACACACTCCTCAACACTCTTAAAAAAGAATATATCAAGCCACTTATGAGAACTAATTGTTATTTTAGGATTATACTTAAAAGAAAAGCCAGCAGGCATCACTATAAATACATTTTGAATTCCAAAGGCATCACAACTTCTCAAAACAGCATTGACATTATGTGAATCGTATATATTTTCAAGGACAACCACAATTTCATCTGTTCTTTTACATGCTACTTCCCTGAATCTTTCTATTCTATTCTCGGTAAGAAGTTCTGACCAATCAATTTCTTTCATAAGTACTTAAAGCGTCATCCAATTTTGTAAAACTAAAGGGTATCACACTTTTCAGCTTTTTAGTACTTAAAGAGCCATCGGGAACTCTTTTGGGTTTAGAATTATATCCCTTTATGGAAGCGGGTTCAATTAAGGAAAGATCCAGATTAAATTTTTCGGCAACTCTTTTCCCAAATTCATATCTGGACATCTTTTCAGGACCTCCCACATGAAAAAGTCCCTCTATTTCCTTTTCACAAAAATATGCCATTATTTTAACAAGATCCTCAATAAATAGAAAAGTTCTAAATTCATCCATAAAAAGTTTAATCTTTTTCCCTTCAACAAGATAATTTATTATCTTCTCATCTGCTCCCCTATTTTCACACCAACTTTTTCCGTAAATCAAAGAAGACCTTAAAATGGAAAATCTCGGAGAAATTTGGAAAATCAAATCTTCGGCTTCTTTCTTAGTTTCACCATAAACATTTATGGGATTTGTCTTATCTTCTTCAACATACCATCCCTTTTCTCCATCAAACACAAGATCAGTGGAAATAAAAAGGAGGTATGAACTATTATTTTTAGCGTATTCTGTAAAATACTTTGTGGCAAGAGTATTGGTAAGCCATGCCTCTTCAGGATTCTTTTCACAATAAGTTGTAGAAGTTAAAGCCGCTGTATGTACAATGATATCAGGTGAAATTTCTTTCAAAAACTTTATGACTTCAGATCTTTTTTTAATATCTATTGAAAAGGTATTTTTTAAATTTACCTTTGTCTTATTAAAAAAACCATATAACTCAAAATCATTTTTCTCAGATAAAAGTTCATAAAACCTATAACCTACAAATCCACTAACACCTGTAATCAATATTTTTTTCATTACACCTCACCACACAGATTTTTTTAATCTCCATCCAGTAAATCACCCAGGCCACCTAAAATTGAACCTTCACCTTTTCTGCTACCTCCAGCAGATGGTGCATGGGTATAAATCCTGTCGGCAAGTCTGCTAAAGGGCAGAGATTGTAAATAAACTTTTCCTGGACCGGTAACTGTGGCAAAAAATAGTCCTTCACCTCCAAAAACTGCTGTTTTAATGCCTCCAACAAATTGGACATCATAAGTAATGGTGGGATCGAAAGCCACAATACATCCAGTATCAACCTTAAGGGTTTCTCCAGGAGAGAGATCTAATTCTATAATAGTGCCACATGCATGTATAAATACCAGGCCATCACCTTCCAACTTTTCCATTATGAACCCTTCACCACCAAAAAATCCAGCACCTATTCTTTTATTGAAAGCAATTCCTATTGAAGTCCCATAAGCTGCACACAAAAAGGCATCCTTTTGACAGATAATAGTACCACCTATTTTACCGAGGTCCACAGGAATTATTTTCCCGGGATATGGAGCCCCAAAAGAAACTGACTCCTTTTTAGTACCCACATTTGTAAAAACAGTCATAAATAAACTTTCCCCTGTGATTACTCGCTTTCCGGCGTCCAACAGCTTTCCCATAAAACCCTTATTTTGATTCTTTGAAGATCCATCTCCAAATATTGTATCCATCTGGATATCAGAAGGCATAAACATCATCGCACCAGCCTCAGCCACCACCTTTTCCCCTGGATCGAGTATAATTTCCACAAATTGCATGTCATGTCCATGTATCTTATATTCAATTTCATGGCACATCTTACCAGCTGGAGTTGGCGGAACAGGAGGAACTTCTACCCTTGAAGGAGTACTTTCAATTTCCATCTTAAACTCATCAATATCTTTTAAAGACTTCCAGTTATCCATTCCCTGTTTGAAAAGATATGTATCTTTATCTATCACACCACCTGATAACTTGCTTAAAATTTCCTCTCTGGAAAATGGGCCATCTGATTTACCGTTAACCGCTATATACCATATTTTTTCACTCATACAAAACCTCCCTTAATAACTCAACTTTACATATTTTTTTCTTGCATTAACAAGAAGATTTCGAGCCCTGGGAAAAAGATTCAGCGCCTTCTGAAACACATCATCTGCCTTTATTCTTTCCCTATAACCAGAAACAATTCCAAACAGAAAAGTGTACAACTCACCCTTTAATTGTATCAAAATATAATCCCTATTATCTTCAAAATCCTTATTAGAAAATGGAATATCAAGAGTTTTTATGAAACTTTTAAAAGCGGATAATAACTTCTCATCACCGATTGTGAGATGTGATTCTTTACTCTTTTTGAATAATCCTTTAAGTTCAGGAAACTTTCCACTCTGAGCAGCCCTGATAAATTTAAAATAGGCATCACTTGAATAGAGTTCTATTTGAAAGGCATTCATCTTTTTAGATTTAATAACAACATCCGGAGTAATTCCACCACCTCCATAAACGACCCTACCCTCTAAAGTGTGAAAAATCTTTGATTTTTCAGGTTTTTGAAGCTTTCTGAGCCTTTTATTATAGTAGTCATAAACAGATCCATTATAGGGTCTTTGAATCAATCTTCCACTTGGAAGATAATATCTCCCGGTGGTAATTGCAAGGGCAGAACCATCATTTAAATTATAAACAGACTGAACAAGCCCCTTGCCAAAACTTCTCTCCCCCACTATCAAAGCACGATCGTTGTCCTGTAAAGCTCCAGAAACTATTTCAGAAGCACTCGCACTGCCATTATTTATTAAAATTATAAGGGGAAGGGTTATATTCCCCGTCCTCTCAGCATAATAGATATCAGAAACCACTCCACCTCTCCCTTTAACCGAAACTATCTCTGCCCCTTTCGGCAAAAAGGATTCAGAAACCTTAATGGCCATATTTAAATATCCACCTGGATTTCCCCTGAGATCAAGAACCAAACCTTTTAAAGTATTGACATTTAACTTCGCAAAAGCCTTTTCGAGTTCGTCATAGGTTGTAGATGCAAAACGATCTATTTTGATATACCCTATATCATTTTTTAATCTAAAACTATAATTAATAGTGTATGTCTTTATTTCAGCCCTTTCAACATCTATCTCCAGAGGCTTTTCAACTCCAGGTCTCTTCACTGTGATATGTACCTTAGTCCCAGCAGGTCCCTTTAACCTGGAAATCACCTCATCAAGTGTCCAATCATCTATACTTTCCCCATTTACCTTAAAAATCACATCACCAGCCTGAAGACCAGCCCTAAAAGCAGGAGTATCCGGAAAAGGTGGTTCAACAATTATAATCCTTCCAGAATCTCTGGAAACTTGTCTAATTCTAATTCCAAGCCCATAATATCTACCCTCATTTTCTTCCATAATTTTTTTATACTCTTTGGGATCAAAGAAGTTGCAGTGGGGATCAAGAACAAGAAGCATTTTTTCAATGGATTTATAAATAAGTTCATTTCCTTCCATCTTTTCACCACTGTATCCCTCAACTACACTCAGTGTCTCACTAAACTTCCTGAAATTACCATTTTCTTCCTCATATTTCCCATTGTCCTTTTCAACAACTCCAGATATGGTTCCCCCAAAAAGCGCTCCAATTAACAAAAAAATCAATATAAAAATCACATCTTTTATCTTCATCCTAAAACTATCCCCTAAAGAAAATCTGTTAAGAAATATTAATAATACCATATTTGAGGCAAAGTTTAAAATCCTAATTAAATCAAAACAAAATCAATCCTTTCTTAAAATAGAGGCAAAAAAACCTATTCCATCTATCACCATTGGAAAAGAATTGTACTTATCTACAAGTTTATAACTAAAACCCTTTTTTAAAAATTCTTCCACCATATCATCATTCTCATCCCTCAGCAGGGAACACGTTGAATAAATTAAACATCCCCCCCTTTTAACCCAGGATGATGCTTCTTCTAAAAATTTGAATTGAATCTTTTTCATCTCATCTATCTTAGATTCATCAACTCTCAAAAACACTTCAGGATTTTTTCTATAAGTACCGGTGGAAGTACATGGAACATCTAAAAAAACCAGATCAAATTTCTCTCTTAAAAACCTTAGATTTCCACAGTCTCCAGAAATTAGATATATATTTTTAAATTCCAACATATCTATTCTTCTTTTCATAACCATAAGCCTTTCAAAACTTTTATCAACAGCGAAAATGGCATGTGGATTAAATCTAATATTAATCTGAAAACTTTTGCCACCAGGAGCAGCACATAAATCAAGTACCTTTTTAAACTTAAGTTCTAAGTTCTTAAAAAAATTGTAAATGGATATATCCTGCAAAAACAAAAAACCTTTCTCAATTAGAGGTTTTATTACCTTTACATCCTTAAAGGCAAATAAATCATCTTCAATTTCAATATAATCAATTTCCTTTCTTTTTAAAACCTCAGTTAAATTCGACCTTTTAACCTTTGATTTATTTACAACTCCATAATATATGGGCGGATTAAATGCCTTTGAAAAGAATCTTTCAATTTCCACCTTATCATATGATTTCAAAAGTCTTTCAAGCAAAAATTGTGGAATATTGAGTCTGATGGAAAATTTAATATTTTCATCTTCACAATTTTTATCCAAAAAGGAAAAAATATCCTCAATTTCTGCAATCTTTCTCAAAATTCCATTTACATAATTTATGATGTACTTTTTACCCTTAAATTTTCCCTTTGCAATTTCTACCGCCTCATTTAAAATCGCATAAGCAGGGATTCTCTCACTAAAAAAAATCTGAAAAACTGAAATCCTTAAGAGAGATAATATGAAAGGGTTTATCTTTTTAAAGGAAAAGTTAGACACCTTTTTAATTAAAAAATCTATCAACAAAATTCTCTTTAAGGTTCCCATAACAAGGAAGTGGCAAAAATCTCTATCCTGGGGGGAAAGTTTAACAAAATCCCCCTGAAATAAAAAGTCATCAAAAATTTTATCATTAAAGGTTATTTCTTCTAAAATCCTGACAGCCACATACCTTGGATTGTTCGACTTAAATGAATCTTTCCCCATCTTTTATCCTAAAACCATTTATAAAATCCCTGCCGGTTAAAATCCTTTTACCTGGAAATTGCAGTTCAAGTATCTCAAGTGATTTACCATTTCCACAACACACATGGAGTTTTTTTCCAAATATAAAAATCTCACCACTTTCTCTATTTTCACAATTAACACCACTCCTTTTCGTTCTATAAATCTTACACACCCTTTTTCTAAACTTAGTCTCTGCTATTGGCCATGGATTAAGCCCTCTGACAAAGTTGTGAATTTCAACATCACTTCTACTCCAATTAATTTTTGCCATTTTTCTATCAATTTGAGGTGCATAACTTACAGATTCTTCATCTTGCGGAATTTTTACTATCTTTTCACCTCTTTCAACCCTTTTCAAAAATTCAACAAGCAATTTACCTCCTATTTTTGAAAGTCTTTCAGATAGCTCCCCTGCTGTTTCATCCTCCCTAATTTTCACTCTTTCCTGAAGCAAAATGTCACCGGCATCAAGTTCCTTTACCATCTCCATAATGGTTACACCTGTTTCCAGATCTCCATTTATTATCGCCCAGTTAATTGGGGCTGCACCCCTATACTTTGGAAGTAAAGAAGGATGAACATTTAAAGGCATAAAGCGGGGAAGTGATAAGAGCCACTGTGGTAAAATCTTCCCGTATGCGGCCGTAACAATAAAGTCAATCTCAAGGTTTGAGAAAATCTCACCCACAACACTTTTTTTAAGTGTAACAGGTTGAAACACTTTAATACCAATTTTTTCCGCAAATTCCTTCAAAGGAGGTGGCATTAATTTCCTACCCCTTTTTGCCGGCTTATCGGGTTGAGTTACAACTCCCACTATCTGATAATCTTTCTCAAGTAGAGCCTTCAAAGGAAAAATCGCAAATTGAGGACTGCCCATATATAATATCTTCAAAATTTACTCCTACCTTTTTTCATAAAGAAAATTATATTATAATTTTACCTTAAATAAAGGTTTTATAAATGAAAATAATTCTTGGGATTGATTTTGGATTAAAAAAAATAGGAATTGCAAGATCAGATCTTCGTGGAATAACTCCAAGACCTCTTTTTGCAATTCCCCGGGAAAAATTCGATGAAAAAATTGAAGAAATCAAAAAAGAGGGTTGGGAAATAACTTCTTTTGTAATAGGATACCCACTAAATGTAGACGGATCTCCAGGGGAAATAATTTTAAAAGTAGAGGAATTTGTAAAATCACATCTCATTAAATACGCCCTTCCAATTTATGGTGTAGATGAAAGATACTCTTCAATAGAAGCAGAAGAATTTTTAAAAAAATGGCCTCAAATAAGAAAAAGACATGATGACAATTCTATTGCTGCTGTGGTTATTTTAAAAAGATTTTTAAGTTCAGATAAAAAATATATATTGAAAAAGTGGAATTGAGAGTGAAATTAAAGACCTTTTTGATAAAAATTTTAATTGTCCTGACTTTAATGGTAATTTTTATCCTAAACTTACCTTTTAAAAGGAATAACAAATACACTTTAATTTCTATTAACAGAGGGGAAAATGCAAAGGAAATAGCAATAAAGTTAAAAGATAGAGGTATCATATTAAATGAAGTCCTGTTTTATATTTATCTAAAACTTTCCGGTAGTGAAAAAAAATTAAAGAGTGGGACATATATATTTAAAAGACCCCTTACAATGATTCAGGTAAAAAATTTACTGGAGAAAGGAGGTAATTTTTTCGTAAAAATTACCATAAAAGAGGGAGAAAATTTTTTCGAAATTGCTCAAAAGGTAAGCTCAATAAAATATTTAAGAGCCAAAGATTTTAAAAAATACTATTCCCATACAGAATTTTTAAAAGGTATAACAAACGAAGCCAAAAACCTTGAAGGGTATTTATTTCCGGATACCTATAAATTTTCCACTGAAGTTACATCAATTACGCTTATAAAAACAATGGTAGAAAACTTTAAGAAAAGGGTTTTACCAGTAATAAAAAACCGTACCAATAAAAAACTTTCTCTACACCAGATAGTAACCCTGGCATCCCTGATTGAAAAGGAAACACCTCTACTGTCAGAGAAGAGAATCATAAGTTCAATTTTTTACAATAGATTAGAAAAGGGTATGAGACTCCAATGCGATCCCACAGTAATTTATGCAAAAATACTTGCTGGATTAAAGAATGAAAAGAAAATCTTCAAAAGAGATTTAAAAATTAACTCCCCCTACAACACCTATTTCATAAAAGGCCTTCCACCAGGGCCAATATGCAACCCAGGCTTAGGCTCAATAATAGCAGCCTGCAATCCTGCAAAAACAAATTACCTTTATTTTGTCTCAAAAAACAATGGACATCACTTTTTCTCAAGTAATCTAAGGGAACACATAAAAGCAGTTAATAAATATCAAAGAAAACGGAAGAAACAAGATTACTGAGTAGCGTAGTATTAGAGTGTTAGGGGGCAAATAGGAAATAAATAAAAAACTTTTTGAATTTGGTGTCAGGCAAAATTAGATTACTTAATAGATCTTATTTACTAAACACAAAATTCCTTTAACTCTCAAATTAAAGAATTACATTGGGAAGTTTGAAATTCTTTTTGTAATAGACATTTCTTCTCTCATCTGAATAGGGGTATTATCACCTTATCAAAATTTAAGTTGAGAGATCACTATTTACTTTTTCTTTTTCATCTTGCTCAACACTTTTTTTCTAAATTTTTCTTCCTTTTTCTTTTGCTTTTGTTCATCCAGAGCTGCCCCAACCTTTTTAAAGCACTCGGGACAATAAGTTCTAACAACATAAGTATTCTTGGTTATATATGTTTTATCAAACGGGACCCATCTTGTGAGAAGTTTTATCCTGTTGCAGATCTTACAAACATGCACCGCAGTATATACTGGATGTTGCACAACATTTAACTTATCGCTCATCTTTTACTTCCTGCCATAAATTTTCAAGTTGCTCAATATCCAAATTCTTTAATTCAAATCCTCTTTTTTCTGCTAAAGATTCAAGTTTTTTAAATCTCTTAATAAATTTTTTATTTCCCCTTTTAAAAAGGGTTTCAGGATCTCTTTTTAAGAATCTACAAATATTTACAAGTGTAAAAAAAATATCCCCCACTTCCTCTTCTACCAAATCCCTCTCATTTTCCTCAAGGGCCTTCTTTAATTCAAAAAGTTCCTCTTCCAGTTTCCCCACCACATCTTTAATATCGTTCCAGTCAAAGCCAACCCTATTAACCCTCTCACCTATCTGATAGGCCTCATATACAGATGGAATTGCTTCAGGCAAGCCATCCAATATGGACTCTCTTTTTTCATTTTTCTTTTCTTCTGATTTAATCTCTTCCCACTGTTTAAGGACTTTTTCAGCTGAATCTAACTTTTTATCTCCAAAGACATGGGGATGCCTTCTTATCAATTTTTCACTTATCCCATCAATTACATCATCTAATGTAAACCAACCATTTTCTTTAGCAATCCTGGAATAAAAAACTATCTGCAATAATAAATCTCCAAGTTCTTCTTTTAAATTATCTTTATCCTTCTTATCCACTGCGCTCAACACCTCATAGGCTTCTTCCACAAGCATGGGTTTTAAACTTTCAAGAGTTTGTTCTCTATCCCATGGACAGCCATCAGGAGATCTCAATCGATCCATTATCTCTTCAAGTTTTTTAATTTTACAGGTATTTTCCATTTTCTAAATTGCCCACTATTTTTAAAGATTTTTTTTAACACAAAAAAGAAACTCAATCAATTTTTTTTAACGCCCAACCTATTTTTTCAATATCCTTGACAACATTTTTTTTTAATGTAATATTTCCACTTAGATTCAATAAAGAAGAAAAAGTGTTCAAAGAAAAGTCATCTAAATTACATGAAAAAATAAAAGAATCCAGATCAATCCTAATTACAGGAACAAAAAAAGAGGATGCCGACTCAATATCGGCAGAAATTCTATTAAAAATAATAATTGAACATGAATTCAAGGAAAAAAGAGTGGAAATAGTAAATGAAGAAGATCCTCCTGAGAAATTTAAATTTTTACTTGAAGAGGTTAAAATATTTCCATATGTTAGAAGAAAAAATGAAAAGTATGATCTTGGAATTGTTGTAGACTGCGGTTCAGAAAGAACTGGTAAGGTGAATAATATATATAAAAATTGTGGTTATAAAGTTAAAATTGACCACCATTCCTTTGGAAATGAAGGCAACTATGATCTTGAAATAACTTCAACAAATGTGGGCTCAACCACAGAAATAATTTATCACATAATAAAAAACTGGAACCTTAAATTAAACAAACGATTGGCAAAACTAATATATGCGGGATTAATTGCAGATACAGGATCCTTTCAATATGACCTCACAAAACCTTCTTCTTTAAGGATATGCGCAGAACTACTTGAAACTGGATTTGATTTTACAAAAACTGCTGAAATGATAAATTTAGTAAGAACTTATGAGATGAAAAAACTTTTGGGACTTGTTTTATGTAATATGGCAAAAAGTAAAGGAGGAAATATTATTTATTCATACATCACCAATGAAATGCTTAAAAAAACGGGAGCAACAAATTCAGACATTGGAGACATAATTGATGAACTTTGCTTCATAAAGGATGTGGAAATTTCAATTTTACTCGTTGAAGAGGAAGGCGGTACAAGAGTTTCCATGAGATCAAAAGGAAAAATAAATGTGGGGGAATTCTGTAAAAAATTGATCTCAACAGGGGGAGGTCATCCAAGGGCTGCTGGATGTAAATTAAATATGTCTATCTGGGAAGCAAAGGATTTTCTTTTACAAAAATTGGAAAAAGCCCTTATCTATTAAATTACTCTAATCAATATTTAATTCTTCAACTTTTCTTGCCCTCAACAGCCTTACCAATCCCCTGTAAAAAAGCTTTTCACCTATTATTTTAAAGCCATATGAATCAAGAATATCGCTCCAGTTTCTTTCCACAAAATCTTTTGCAAGGGCACATTCAAGTTTGTTGAAAATTAATCTGGTAAACCATGAAGAACTATCCACATCTCTTTCATTCCAATCGAGGATGTCAAGTTCTCCACCATCTCTCAATATATGGTAAGCATTTTGAATAATTAAAATTCTCTGGTGTTGCTCAAATCCGTGTAATACAAAGGATATAAATACCCTGTCAAACAAAAAACCTTCCCTATATTTTTTAAACCTTTCAGGCAAAGATTGTCCCACTAAAAAATGTCTTGCCTCCATTATTTCATCTATTGACTGTTCAAAAAGAAACACATTGTCATATTTAGAGGCTCTCTTTAAAAATTGCTCCTTCATCTCTTCACCTATATCTACACCTATAATAAATCCATCTTCGCCCACATACTTTCTCATAAGCATCGCATTTCTTCCGGTTCCAGCACCAAAATCTGCTATTTTTTCTCCCTTTGAGATATTCATATACCTTATTGCATCCCTTATAAATTTTGGATAAGTAAAAAAAGTTATCAAATTCATTAAATGATCATAATATCTTGCCTCAAAACCTTTTACTTCTATTTTACTCTTTGCCTGTTTCACAAAAAACTCCCGTACCAAAAAATCCTTTTAAAATTATAATACAAAAGAAATAGAAAAAAAATAATTTTACATATTCACTTTTTTTTCACCTTTTAGTATAATTTTTACATGAACAAAAATAAACTTACTAAAAAACAAAAAGAAATCCTGGACTTCATAAAAAATTTTATAGAAATACATGGATATAGCCCCTCTATGGAAGAAATAAAAGAATATATGGGGGTAAGAGCAGTAAGTGGGATACATAAACATCTCAAAGCTCTTGAAGAAAAGGGATTTATAAGAAAACTTCCCAACAGGGCAAGATCCCTGGAAATAATAGAAGAACCCTCAACACTTCCATTAATACCCCTTAAGGGATATATCACCGCAGGTAAACCACTTGAAGAAGTGGAAATGAATGAATACATGCAGGTCCCTCCAGAATTTATATCAACAGGTGAATACTTCATTTTAAAAGTTAAGGGAGACTCAATGATTGAAGCATATATAAAAGATGGAGACTTTATAGTTGTCAGAAAACAGGAAACAGCAGAAAATGGGCAGATGGTGGTTGCATTGATTGACAATGTGGAAACCACTTTAAAGAAATTTTACAAAAAAAATGGAGAAATAATTTTAAAACCTGAAAATCCAAATTTAAAGCCCCTTCATTTTTCTCCAGATAGAGTAAAAATTCAAGGAATCGTGGTGGGAGTGTTAAGGAAATATTAAAATGAGCTGGATAATCCACATAGATATGGATTCCTTTTATGCAACGGTGGAGAGGGTTTCCAGAAAACTCAAAAGGGAAACACCCATAGGAGTTGGAGGAAAAAATAGAAAGGGAATAATACTTTCTGCCACATACCCTGCAAAGAGAAAAGGGGTAAAAACAGGTATGCTAATACATGAGGCAAAAAGAATATGTCCTCAAATAAAAATTTACCCCCCCGATTTTAAAAAATATGAAGAATATTCAAATCGCTTTATGCAAATACTTCAGAAATACTCACCTCACATACTTAAATACTCTATTGATGAATGTTTCATGGATTTCAGAGGGTGTGAAAAAATATGGGAAAATCCACTTCAAGTTGCCCACAA
>Ga0256842_1000251_pt1 | contig 46844 bp, 47 predicted proteins | sample 4559240metaG_FD_185973 | JGI IMG/M metagenome (GOLD analysis project Ga0256842, IMG submission 185973) | Hydrothermal vent microbial communities from Guaymas Basin, Mexico - 4559-240 | ecosystem: Environmental > Aquatic > Marine > Hydrothermal vents | place: Mexico: Guaymas Basin | collected... | reverse complement strand
ATTTTAGAGATAGCAGGTAGAGGGTTTGTGTTCCAACCCTTAAGAGTATATATCTGACTCTTATAAAACTTTCCATAAAGGAAGCCCCACCCTATCTAGTTTTACTAGAAGGGTGGGGAGGTTCACCATATAATATCTACTTTCTATTTTAATCCAACTTTAGAGTAAATCAACAAATAGTATTGTATAATCTATATTAAAAAAAGGATATTCAGTTGGAAGTTAAAGATTATGAGATTAAAGCTTTAAAGAAACAAATATTTATTAGTAATTTAAAAGCTTGGATAATTGGAATTATACTTATAGCAGAAGTTATATTTGTAGTGAAATATTTTTCAAATATGGGACTTTTTAATGATGTAAGCACAGCTAAAACTAAAGTAGCAGTTATTAGATATAATAAACCCGTCACTGAAAAATTTACTACAACTGTTATGGAAAAAATGGATAAAATCCGTAAAAATAAAGCTTATAAATCTGTCCTTTTTATAATGAGTTCACCAGGTGGAAGTCCTACTGCTAGTGAAGAGCTTAGTGAGTATTTGAAAGATTATCAAAAAGATAAAAATATTACTATGTATGTGGACTCTATAGCTGCTAGTGGAGGATACTATATAGCATCAGCTATTAAACCTCTTTATGCTAATAAAAATGCTATTGTTGGCTCTATTGGTGTTATTATGCCTCACTATAATTTTGGAGAGTTGGCTAAAAAGATAGGTGTTGAAGAGGACTATTTAGCTAGTGGAAAGTTTAAGAAACCAATCTCTATGTTGGCTAAAATTGATAATGAAAATAGAGAGTATATGACAAAACATCTTCTAAAACCTACTTATGAAAATTTTATGAAATCAGTTGCCACCAATCGTGGTATAACGCTAGAAAAACTTAAACCTTTTACAGAGGGGAAGATATTTATTGCTAATGTTCCTGAAATTAAGGGTATTTTAGTTGATAAAATTTCATCTCTATATAAAGTAAGAGAGATAATTAGAAAGAGTTTAAATAAAAAAGATGTCGATTTTGTAAATATAAAACTAGAAGAGAAACCATCTTTTTTACCACAAGTTAAAGTTGATTTAGATTTAAAAGAGATTGTAAATTGGTTTAATTTTCAGTAATTATTCCCTTTAATCGCAATTTGGTTATAATCTCAACGATATTTCATAGGTAAGACCTATATAGTTAAAGGATAACCATTGCAAGGTAAAGTTTGGAAATTTGGTGATAATATAGATACAGATTTAATTATTGCCGCAAGATATTTAAATACAAGTGAGCCAAGTGAATTGGCAAAGTATGTAATGGAAGATGCAGACCCAGAGTTTGTTTCAAAAATGAGTGAGGGTGATATTATTGTAGCTGGTGAAAACTTTGGTTGTGGTAGTAGTAGAGAACATGCACCTATTGCTCTTAAAGAGGCTGGAATATCAGCTATTATTGCTCCTACATTTGCTAGAATTTTTTATAGAAATGCTTTTAATATGGGATTACCTATATTTGAACTTAAAGAGGCAGATGAGATTAATGAGGGTGACACTGTAAAAGTTGATATGGCAAAAGGTGAAGTTATTAATATTACACAGGCTAAAAGCTACAAATTTACTCCAATTCCTCCATTTATGCAAGAGTTAGTTGATGCTGGTGGACTTATAAATTTTGCTAAAAAAGAGATAGCAGAAAGCAAGGTTAGCTAAAATGGGTAGAAATTATAAAATAGGTGTTATTAAAGGTGATGGAATTGGTCCAGAGATAGTTGATGAAGCTATAAAAGTTTTAGATGCTCTATCTGCTAATATGGGGTTTAATTTAGAGTATAAAGAGATGCTTTTAGGAGGTTCGGCTATTGATGAGACTGGTGTTCCTCTTCCTGAAGAGACTATTCAAGGTGTAAAAAGATGTGATGCAATTTTGTTTGGTGCTATTGGAGGGCCTAAATGGGATAATTTACCAAGACACCTAAGACCAGAGAGTGGACTTTTAGGGCTTAGAAAAGAAATGGGAACTTTTGCTAATTTAAGACCAGCTATAGTTTATGATGAATTAGTAAACGCCTCAACACTAAAAGCAAATGTAGTTAAAGGTGTTGATATTATGGTAGTTCGTGAATTAACAGGTGGTATATATTTTGGACAACCAAGAGAACTACTTGAAGACAAGGCATATAATACTATGGTTTACACTAAAGAAGAGGTTGAAAGAATAGCAAAAGTAGCTTTTGAGATAGCAATGAAGAGAACAAAAAGAGTATGTTCTGTCGATAAAGCAAATGTTTTAGAGGTTAGCCAATTTTGGAGAGAGATTGTTATAGAGATTGCTAAAGATTACCCAGAAGTAGAACTTACTCACATGTATGTTGACAATGCAACAATGCAACTAATCCGTGAGCCAAAACAGTTTGATGTTATTTTAACTGGAAATATCTTTGGAGATATACTTTCAGACGGAGCTAGTATGTTAAGTGGCTCTATTGGACTACTCCCTAGTGCTAGTATAGGTAATAGTGTAGGGTTATATGAGCCAATTCACGGTTCAGCACCAGATATTGCAGGTCAAGGAATAGCAAATCCATTAGCAACAATTTCAAGTGCTTCTATGATGTTAAAGTATGCTTTAAATGAAGAGGAGGCATCTATTAAAATAGATAATGCTATTAAAAAATCTCTAGCACAAGGTTATAGAACAGGTGATTTAAGTGCCTATGATGCAAAAGAGATATGTTCATGTTCTGAAATTGGTGATATTATTGCTAATTATGTCTCTAAATAGGTCATAATTTAAATAGAAGATGAAAATCACACTAAGTTTAAGTGGTGGTGGATTACAAGGGGTTGCTAATATCCACCTCTTTAACTTTTCAGAAATAGAGAGTGCTTATAAGTCTGGATATAATGAGATAAAAGATAATTGGGAAGAGTTATCTAAGAAATTATTTTTTTAAATTTCAATTTAAACTTGCAATTTATCCTCCACTTTCCAAGGTAGGGTTACATTACTAAGTGTGGAAACTACATATAAATTATTATAGATAGGTGAAAGTTTACGCTTTAATTCTAGTTCTAATTTATCTCTTCTAAAAAATGCCATCTCTTGTCTCGATATTTTTGGTGGAAGTTCAATATGGCAAATAATAATCAACTTATCAATTTTAGAAAATTTTTTAGCTAAATCTCTTTCCACTCTATTTTCTGCATTTATTTTCATAGGAATAATACTTGATAGAGTAGATAAGATTTTTTTAATTAAAATTGGTATCAACTTTTTATAATGAATAAACTCTGTATTAGGATTTCTATAATCCTTTACTTCTATTATATAACCTATATTATCTTTTATAGTAATAAAATCAACAGCAGAAATATCTTCATCTGAAATTGTTTGAAATTTCTCTTTATAATATTTTGCTTCATCATATTTGATAGATAGAGAAGAGTCAAAATCAAAGACTAAATTGTTTTCAATAAATTTCATCTATCTTTTCCTATTTATAAATCTATCACCTTGGTTTATCTCTTCGTCTAATAGTATTAAATCTTTTAACTCTTCTAATTTAGAACTCTGTGAAATTCTTAAATTTTGATTACTATCAAATCCAAAAGAGAAATATTTAATATTATTTTCCTCTTGTCTCAAAATCTCTATTTCATTTATTAAAAATAGATTATGAGTTGTAATAAATATCTGAATATTTAAACTTTCTAAATATATAAACAGTTTAGCAATATCTCTAATAAGTTTAGGATTTAAGTTGCTCTCAGGTTCGTCCCAAAAGAGAATAGTATCTTCATGTAATGCACCATTTTTTAATAAATAAGAAATTGTCCCTATTTTTCGTAACCCTTCTGCCATCATTGAACTAACTACTAACTCCCCATCTTTAAATCGTCTTAGATAAAACTCTCCATTGAGTTGAATAATTTCCCCTTCTAATATTTTTTCTAATTCTCTATGTTTTTCTTCTATTAATTGTTGATTTTTAAGTAGAGGAGTATCTAAACCAATGGCTAAATCATAAGTCGTTTTATCAAATGCTATTTCTCGTCTGCTATATGTTCCTATAAAACCTTTAAAATGTGATAATATCTCCTTTGCAGGGATAAAAAGAGCCTCTTTCTTATAAAACTTTTTAGGAATATTATCCCTATTTACCTCATATTTAGAGTCCTTTGTAAAATTAAAGCCTATTTTATATGTTGACAAATCTATATCTATAGAACTCTTTTTTTCTCCAAAAGAGATTAATTTAGATATTTTTTTGTCAGTTGGTCTAAACACCTCTTCTAACTCATTAACTATAGAGACTTCAAATCTTCTATTTTCATTATTTATATTTATAATAGAATATAATAATTTTAAGATTTGGCTTTTTCCTGTTCCATTCTCTCCAATAAATATATTTATACCTTTTGAAAACTTGAAGCTATTTTTTCCAAAAAGTGTAAAATTCTTTATATCTAATGATTTAATTCTAATTTCTTCAATATTATTAATAGTATAAGGAATTTTTTTTAATTCTTCTCTTTGTTCATCTGTTTTTACATAAGCCAACGAGCGAGTATTAAAAACTTTATAATTAATAGCTATAGGTTTTGACAAAATTTTAATATTTTTAATTTGATACCCATAATTAAAACCTCTCTCTTCAATATCTTTAAATTTTCCTGTATATTGTGCCACAACCAAAATATTACTCTCAAAACCAAAATATAAAATATCATCTTTTTCTATCTGTCTAATTCTTTTGGAGTAATAAAAATAGTTATCTTGTTGACTAACTATATGCTTAAAATAATACTCTATATCATTATCTGTATTAAATTGCTTATTTATATCAAAACTTGTACCTTTTTGAAACTTAATTATTGCGTCCATTTTTTCCTCAAATTTTTTATTTATTTTCTATCAATTCATTTATTTCAAGTAATAAGTTTTTCCACATATCATTAAGTGTTTTACTATTTTGAGTATCAAAAGTATTATAATCTTGATTTAAAAACCATAGTTCTGAATGATTTGCAATTCTCTGTTTATAACCTGCTCCTTTTCCCCATTCTTTCTTCATTTTATTCCATAAATCAATATCTTGAATCAAATCTTCAAAATAGGTATCTTTTCCTAGATTGTAAGCTGTTATATATATATCTTCTACTCTCTTTTCTAAAATATTTTTAATTGAATCTAATGTACCTTTTTGATAGTTTAAATCTTTCTGTTCAAGCATATTGGAAATAATAAAATAGAGTTCATCTTTATATCTATCAAAAGACAAAACAGCTTGATGTTGGGAAGAATCTGATAATATTTTATAATAATCTAAATTATGCCATTGCCCATATCTATTGACACTTGCTCTTACGCTAGATACATGTGTTCCCCTATCTAATATAATTTTAGAAATAGTAGAGAAATTTTTTTTTAGATTACAGCGTATATCTTTTGCTTTTTTAAGCCAAATAGAGATAGAAGATTTTACTCTTCTTAAAGCTTCTTGTGATAATTGATTATTTGTTTGTCTTTCAATTTCATCTAATGAGTCAATGATAGATTCCACTTGATTTTGATGCTCTTTACGCAACATATTTAATTTATGAATTAAAGTAGAATTCAATTTATCAGGAGTATCATATTTTGAGTTAAAAAATACAACATCTACACTATTAAGATTTAAAGAATTTTGTAAATCTCCTTTAATTTGCTCTTCTCTTATCTCTCTTCCTTCTTCTAAATCAGGTTCTTCTAGGTCAGCTATACTTTCTGCTTCACCATCTTTATCTAATACCAAAATTAAAACTCTTTTTGCTATATAATTGGTTAAACCTGAATCTTTCATATATCTTAAGATATCTGTACTAACTTTATCAGGAGCATCATTAAAACTTGTGCATAATACGGATATTGTACGAGAGTTTTTTAGTTGATTTTCTATATCTTTTCTATTTGCTGTCTCATCTACCCCTTTTGTATCTAAAATTGATAAATTAATATTTGGGATTTTTAATTTATTTTCATTAAAATAGACAATTATTTTTTTTGGAAGTGATACACTTTTATTTTTTCCATTATTTATCTCTTTAAAATTTTCTCTAAGCCATTTCTTAGAATTTAAAGAATTAGTTGCAAATAATTCTATTATATTACGATTATTCAAATCGATTCGATTAATAATAGTTTCATAAAAATCATCTCTTGAAGTATATTTGTTAAATAATTCAACGGCTTTATCAACTCTTACTCTTTTTCCCTCTTTCTTATATGATTGTATTTTTAATTCAAGCATATTTCTTAATGCTCTTTCAATTTCACTACTTAGGGTAAATACCTCTTGGTTGTTTTTTAATTTTTTTAAAGCTTTAGCTTCAATATGAAAAGAGAACTCTTCAAGATATTTTTTTATCTCCTCATTAGAATAAGGTTCTATCTTTATTGATATTTTATCACTTTCTCTAATTTCAACTTCACATATAGTAGTTCTTCCACCTCCTGTTTGTAATAACTCATTATCACCATCCATCAAATTTAACAATTTAGATATAGCAGTGGTCTTTCCTACTCCTACTTTACCTATAAAAGCTATTTTATGATGATTATTTTTTAAATAATTTGAACTTTCAATTAAAAATTCTTTATGAACTTTTAATTGCTTAAATGTGCTATAAGATGCTGGTATTTTATTGAGCATTAAATCCATGCGTTTTATAGTTAAATTTATATCTATTCCCATTTGTTCCCTTTTATTTTTAGTAAAACTATTATAGCAAAATAAAAACAATATTTTTTATATTTTTCTTAATTAACTATTATAATACTTAATAACCCTTATGTCTCTTTTTCAACTCCCCAAAGGTTATATTATATTCTAAACCCCATAAATCTTTTTAAATAACATCATTCCTATAAAAGTAGCACCTAAACATAAGACTATATTTAGTCCTATATTAATAAGTGCCTTGCTCCATAATCCCTCTTGCATCATAAAAAGGGTCTCCCACGAAAATGTGGAAAATGTTGTTAATGCACCAAGTAGTCCTGTTACAAATATTGCTTTTTGGTGCATTGATAGATTTATATATTGAAAATATAAAAATAGGAAACCAATTATAAAACTACCCAATAGATTAACACCCAAAGTCCCAAAAGGGAAGAGTGAACCTGACATCTTTTGAATTTGACTAGATATAGTAAATCTAAAAATTGCACCTAAAAAACCACCAGCTCCCACTGCTAAAAATAGAGTTAAATTCATCATTGTTGCACAAATTGCCAATCATCACTATTTTTTTTATCAAACTCTTGGGTTTTCTGTTTTAATAGAGTATCAATAATATTTAATTCAAGTTTTAAAGAATCATCTTTTAATTCTCTCATCTCTTTTGCAAAATGAATTTTAAATGTATTAAATAGTTTTTTATATCCATCTGATACTTTTAATTTACAAGATTTTCTCTCCCATGTTTTTATAGTAGGGAAAATTGGTCGTTTTGGAGGGAACACCATACATCTTTTCATAATAGTTATATAATCTTCCATTACCCATTTAACATTATCATTACAACCTGCTCTTGCATCTATAATCCAATTTTTCATAACAGTTACAAAGTCACTTATTAAAATGGCTTTTCTAATTCCACTATTATCATAATATATAGCATCTTTTTTAAGCTCTACACTCTGTTCATTTGAGAACGGTTTTCCATTAATATCACTATAACTAACTTTTAGTTTAATATCATCAGAACCCTCTGCTACCTTTTTTAATTTAAGTAAAACTATACCACCCTTTGTCTCTCCATTCTCATTAGTTGATGGGAAAAGTGTATTTACTTTCATAATTTCACCAGTTGATATTTTAGCATCAGGTGAACCATAAACTGCATCTATTTTATACTTTTTACTATCTAACTTTAGTGCTAAATCGTAAACTAAAGGAGTTACCATATAATCAAACTCTTTATCTAAAAGTTTTGTAAACTCTTTAGATGAGTGAACAGAGAAATAATTTGCCCCTTTTGTTTTAGATACATACTCAACTAAATCATTATTAAAATCAACTCCAACACCTATAAAAGTTGTATGAATTCCTTTTTTACTTGCCTTTTTTGCTAGTCCAAAGAGTCTATCTTTTCTTAACTCTCCACTATTTGGCATAGCATCTGTTAAAAATACTATTCTATTTTCGTACTCTTTATTAGTCTCTATATCATCAAAAAGTTTTAAACCCTCTTGATACCCTGCACTCCAATTAGTACCACCTTGCTCTTTTAGGGCTAAAATATGGTCTCTGATTGCCTTTTTATTACTAAGAAGAACCATTCTTAAAGGTTTTGCTCTATAGGCTTTATTATCAAATAGAATAATTCCTACTCTATCATCATCTTTTAGGTGTGAAAGCATTGCTACAATAGACTCTGTAGCTATTTTCATTTTTGTCTTTTGACTTTTCTCTTTTGTTTCAATCTTATTTCCATTTTTATCATAGTAGTAACTATCGAAATTAGCTCCCATAGAGCCTGATATATCTAAAACAACTACAAGATTTAATTTTTTTCTTTTAAAATCTTTTATATCAATTCCAGAATTAAGTCCAACAGATAAAAAATAGTCTTGCTCTTTAGAAAAAACATTTAATCTTTTAGCTGATGAGTAACTAGGACAGAAAAGCTCTTTACACTCTTTACCATTTAATCCTGTATCGAAATAGTGGTTGTAAAACTGCCCTTCATAAGTTATAGAGTCTATTTTAGGAAGATAGCCATTTTCTATATTGGCTTTAAAGTTATTTGTATCTTTTGCACCACCTACTGCTAAACCTATTTTTGGGCTAAACGCTTTTGGAGATATGGCTCTACTACTCATGCTAAAGCCCTTACTTCTGCGTACAGGAGAAGATAAAACATTATCTTCCATAATTTGCGTACTATTATACTCCCAATCATCTGTAGCATTTATATCTGCTCTTTTACTCATAGCATCTATATATGTTACAGTAACTACTAATAGTATAAATATTAATCGTTTCATTTAAAATCCTTTGGGTTAAACTAACTATTATTATAACAGATAAAATAAAATTTTCAGTAAAATAGATTATAATTACACCAATAAACTATAGGAGAGATAATGCTTCGATTTGCCCCATCACCAGTTGGTGATATAAATATTGGTAACTTAAGAGTTGCTATTTTAAATTATATTGTCACAAAACAGAGAGACAGTAGATTTTTAGTGCGTATTGAAGATATTAATAAGAGTAAAAATATAGAAGGGAAAGATACAGAGATTATGATGATTTTAGAAAAATTTGCTCTAAAACATGATAGTGTATATCATCAGAGTCAACATCTAAATATTCACCAAAATTTAGCTCTTAGACTTCTAAAAGAGAAAAAAGCTTTGAGAGTAGAGGTATCTTCTAATAAGTCTATAGTTAAAGTCAATAAACCTACAAAAGATATTATATTTAATGATATTGTAAAAGGGGAAATCTCAACTACTATTAATAGTTTTACTATTTTAAAATCAGATGGAACACCAACAAGCACTTTTGCAACTGCTTGTGATGATATGTTGAGTGGAGTTGATTTTATTATTAGAGATGAGAAATATTTAGAAGATACTCCAAAACAGATATATATTAAAAATCTATTAGGCTATATGGAAGAGACAAAATATGCACATCTTTCCACTCTTTTAAATAGTGATTTATCTATTAAATCACTATTTAAACTAGGTTTTATTCCAGATGCAATAGTTAACTATCTAATTTTATTAGAGTATAAAAATGCACCTAAAGAGATATTTTTTCTTCAAGATGCTATAGAGTGGTTTAGTTTAGAAAATATCTCTAAAGAGCCTATAGAGTTTGATATTAATAGATTAAAAGAGATTAATAGAGAACATTTAAAACTTATAGATAATAAAGAGTTATCTAAGATTTTTGGCTTTGCAGATAGTGATATTGGAAAACTTGCTAAACTTTATCTGCAAGAGGCTACTACTCTTAATGAATTAAAAGATAAAATTACGCCTATCTTTAAACCTAAAGATTTTAGTGGAAAGTGGGGAGACGAGATGAGAATTATAGAAGATATTATCTATAATGCCCCACTATTTAATACATTTAATGAGTTTAGAGAAGATATTGTAAAAAAGAGTGGATTAGAGGGTGAGAGCTTATCTAAACCACTACAAATTCTATTAACAGGGGCAGAAAATAGCCCTAAACTTAGTGAGATATATCCACTAATTAAATCTTATATTTTGGAGGTTGCATCATGAGTGCATTAATTTTTGCTATTGTTCAACTTATACACTCTATTATTAGTCTGTATATTTGGATTATTATTATCTCTGCTGTACTGTCGTTTGTTCAGCCAGACCCTAGAAATCCTATTGTTGATATTTTAAATCGTTTAACACAACCAGCCTTTAGTTTTATTCGTCAAAAAATGCCTTTTGTAGTATTCTCTGGTATTGATTTATCCCCTATTGTAATTATATTTGGGTTACAATTTATAGATACGCTTCTTATGCGTTCGGTAATGGCGATATAGAATGGGTATAGGGGATACCTACTCTTTTTTTATAAAAGCATCTATCGCTTTTATCCTCTTTAATACCTCTTTATTAAACGCATCTGTCTTCTCTTTAGAAAAGATAGAACAGATGCCAAAAAGCATATCTAAAGATTATTATATTTGGCGTTTTTTAAATGAGGGAAATATTACTAAAAATGAAGCTCTAACTGCCTATGGTTTAATAAAACGAAAAAGCTATAAGTTAAAAAAAGCTATTAGAAAGAGAGTTGGCTTTGTTCCAAATAAAAAAGCAACTTCTAAAAAAGAGCCAAATAACTTTATTATCTATCCTGAAGTAGCAATTAAAAAGAGTAAAAAATCTTTAAAAAAGCTATATGCTAAAATAAAAAGCCAAGGAAAATACTCTGATGTTTTAAAAGTAATGGCGAGTGATAATCCATTTGAGACTTTAAAAACAGTATCTGCTAAAACACAATGTTATATCTTTAATCATTGTCAGACTAAATATAGAAAGAAATATTTTAATCACCCATTTTCACACGAGCAATTAAAAGAGTTGGTAAAAGTTAAGCAGTTTAATAGAACTATATTTAAAATTGTAACAACTCACGCTTTAGATAAATTAAAAGCCTCTTTAATTAATATTCCTACAAAAACTCTACCATTTAAAACAACCTTTCTATTGGCTATAAATGCTATTGAGTTTAATAAAATAGATAAAGCTATAGAGTATATTAAAATAGCAAGAACCAAAATAAGAAAACAGTCTAAATATGACCAATGCGACTTTTGGCTATATCTTTTAACTAAAAACAAAAAATACCTAAATAATCTAATAGAGAGTAGTCAAATTAATATCTACACTCTAAAAGCTAGAGATATTTTAAAAAAGCCTTACCCTCAAACTATTACTCCAAACTTAGGCGTTCACCTAATAGAGTATATAGACCCTTATAATCCAATAGATTGGGAAAAAATAAAGCTAAAAATAAAAAAATACCCAGAGATTATGGAGGTATTAGCTGATAACTATAGAAGTTACTATACAGAAGGAATATACTCCTATTTAAAAGAGAAAGCTTCAAACTATACAGAGCAGTATTTTCCCATGCCATATCGTGATGCAATGATAGGAAAAGATAAAAAAAGAGTAGCACTTCTATATGCAATAGGAAGACAAGAGAGTAGATTTGTACCAGCTTCCATCTCACCATCTTATGCTTTAGGAATGATGCAGATTATGCCATTTCTTATTAAACACTTGGCAAAGAAAAGAAAAGAGAATATAGATTTAAATGATATATTTAACCCTTATATTGCAATAGAGTATGCTAATACTCATTTAGATTATTTAAATAGATTTTTATATCACCCTCTATTTGTAGCTTATGCTTATAATGGTGGAATTGGTTTTACAAAAAGAACAATAAAACAAAAATATCTATTTAGAAGTGGAAAATATGAGCCATATTTAAGTATGGAACTTATAGATTATGAAGAGTCAAAAGAGTATGGAAAAAAAGTTTTAGCTAATTATATTATATATCTAAATAAATTAGGAGTAGAAACAAAAATTTCTACTCTTTTAGAGGAGCTAGATAAACCTTTAGATACTGATAGTTTTAGATAACTATCTATTTAGCATATTTTTTAAACTCTTTTCGAAGTCTATCCCACTTACCATCAATAAATATAGTAGGTGTTCCTGTAATTTGTAACCTTCTTTTCATAGCCATATCAACACGAAGTGCCTCTGTTATATATGGAGCGTTTAACTGTTCTTTAGTTAACTGAACACCTGTTTTAATCTTAATTGCTTTTAAAATTTTATCTACATCTGTCTCTGCTGGGTCAATAAAAATACGATAAAGCTTTAACATATTACTAATATCACCCTTTTTTTGAAAAACAATCATAGCTCTAGCTATAGTTTCTGATGGTGGGTGTATTTTTGCTAATGGAAGATGATAATAATATAATCCATATAGTTTTGGATTTTTCTTTACAATATCAACAATTTCAACTACTTTTATTTTACAAAATGGACATTGTGGGTCAGAAAAAAATAGAATTTTATGAGGTGCATTTTTACTTCCAAGTATAAAGTGAGCATCATCATAAGCATCAATTGGCACTTTTGGTTTTAAGAGTTTTGCATAACTTTTAGGTTTACCCATTGTTCCATCTTTTCTTCTTTTACCTTTTCTCATAAGTTTTAGAGTTATTCTATCACCTTTTACAAAAACTGTTTGAGGAACAATAGCCTCTTGGACACTATCACCTAACTTAACTTTTACTCTCATAGATAAGAAATAAACACTCCAACCTTTTGCATCTTCTATTGGATAAGTTGAGATTATATCTATGTGAGCAACTTGTGCATTCATTTTTTTTTCTACATACCTCTTCATATAACCTTTTACATCATTGTCACTCATTGCATTAGCTTGTATGACTGTTAAGATAAGAAGAAATATTAATGTTCTAATTTTCATCGTCTTGGTCTTCCTTATTTAAAAATGTTTAGTAGAGTTATTTTAACATTATTGTTATAATAAAAGCTATAATTAAATATATTTTTATTGTTATTAGATATAGGTTACCTTTTTTATAGATTACTTTATTATTCATTATTTAACTTTTTTAGATAAAATTCACTAATGAAAATAGAAACTAAAATAGAAAGATTTACTACACCTCTCTATCTTGAGAGTGGACGAATTTTAGAACCGTATCAGATAGCTTATGAGACCTATGGAGAGTTAAATAGTGATGCCTCTAATGTTATATTGGTCTGTCATGCACTAAGTGGCTCTCACCATGCAAGTGGAACTTATGAAGGTGATAGAAAGGCTGGTTGGTGGGATAAGCTTATTGGAGATGGTAAAGCAATAGATACAACCAAATATTTTGTAATATCTACAAATGTAATAGGCTCATGTTTTGGAAGTACTGGACCTATGAGCGATAACTACCCAAGTGATAAACCATATAGACTTAAATTTCCTGTACTCACTATTAAAGATATGATAAAGGCTCAAAAACAGCTTTTAAGTAATTTGGGAATTTATCATCTAAAGGCTATAGTTGGTGGCTCTATGGGTGGTATGCAGACACTGCAATTTGCAGTTGATTATCCAAATTTTGCCGATAAAGTTATCTCTTTAGCCTCGACCTATGCTACACAACCTTGGACAATAGGGTTTAATAAGGTGGCTATTGAGGCAATACGAAGAGACCCAAGATTTAAAAATGGAGAGTATGAAAAGGGTGCTTTTAAAGAGAAAGGTTTAGACGGTTTGGCTATTGGTAGAATTGCAGGACATATCTCTTATCTATCGCCTGATTCAATGAATAGTAAATTTGGTAGAAACTATGTAAATAATGATGGACTATTTGAACTATTTGGTAGATATGAAGTTGAGCGATATATGGAGTATAATACTAATAACTTCTCAAAGCTTTTTGACCCAATGAGCTATCTATATATAGTAAAGGCTATCAATACATTTAACCTAAGTCGTGGATATGACTCTTTATATGACGCAATTTTAAGAATTAAAGCAGAGACAACTCTTATATCTTTTAGTAGTGATTATCTCTTTTTTCCAAGAGAGATGGAGCATATCTATAATATGATGAGACGAAATGAACAGAGTGTAAACTACCATGAGATAGATAGTAACTATGGACATGATGCCTTTTTAGTTGAGATAGATAAGTTTGACCATATAATAAAAGAGGTCTTAGATGGATAAATTAACTATAGCTTCAATTCAACTTCCAACTCTTGGTATGCAGGCTACTAAAATTGATTTCTATTTAAGAAATGCTCACACAAGAGGGGTAAAGCTTATTCTATTTGGAGAGTATGTTTTAAACCATTTCTTTAAAGAGCTTAGTAAAATGCCAAAAAAGATGGTAAAAGAGCAGACTCAAAAACATATTGAGTTTTTAAAAGAGAGTGCTATTAAATATGATATGCTTTTTGTTGCTCCAATTATAGTGATAGCAGATGATAGATATTTTAAAAAGATTGTAAAGGTAACCCCTAAATCTATAAACTACTATGAACAGCAAGTACTTATGCCATATTCACACTGGAATGAGAAAGAGTTTTTTGCCAATAAAATAAAAGCTTTTGAGACTCCAATGGTATTTAAACTAAATGGGTTTAAGATTATGGTGCTAGGTGGATTTGAGATGCACTTTGATACATTCTGGAAAAATGTAACAGATAAAAAGATTGACCTAGTTCTACTCCCTACAGCTTCAACCTTTGGCTCTCATAATAGATGGAGAGAGATTATCAAAACAAAAGCCTTTCTTCACGGTTGCTATATCTTAAGAACAAATAGATTAGGAGAGTATAGCGAAGATGGTATAAAATGGAAATTTTATGGAGATAGTATGTTGGTAGAACCTACTGGTGATGTCTATATGATGTTAGAAGATAGAGAGTCTATGCTTATAGAGACTATTGAAAAGAGTAAAATTAAAGAGCATAGAAAAATTTGGGGCTTTGAAAAAGAGATTAGATTAAGAGAAAAATTATTATCAAAAGAGAATAAAAACATAAAATAATATGAATATAAAATAATAATATTAGATTTTATATATAAAAAAACACTCTATTTGAATAAACTCTAACTTTTTTTATTAGCTTTTAATTTACCTTAATAGTTAACATGTTACAATCTATTAAAAATATAAAGGGAATAGGCAATTATGAATAATGACTTAATGAAAATAGTTGAAGAGACTAAAAAATTAAAAACTATGGTATTAGAGGACGACCCAGAGACAAATGAGTTGATGTGTACAACACTTAAAAACTTCTTTGCAGAGGTGCATTCAGCACTAGATGGAGAGACAGCTTTAGAGTTATACGAAAAGTATCAGCCAGATATTATCTTTGTGGATATTATTTTACCAGGTAAAAGTGGTTTAGAAATTGCAAAAGAGATTAGAGATATTAACCCTAAACAGATGATTGTTATTGTTTCAGCAAGTGATGATATGGGTAATATTTCAGAAGCTGTAAAAATTGGTGTTAATAACTTTATTAGAAAACCAATCAATACAGATAAGATGATTGATGTTTTAAAAGATATAGTATCAGACATTAAGAAACAGAAGAAAAATAGAACAAAAATCTTCTCAATTACACTTCCTCTTGATTTATATGAACAAGTTGATACAGATGCAAAAAGCGAAAGTATCTCTAAAAATGCTATGATTATTAGGGCATTAAAACACTTCTATAATCTTTAATCTTTTTAAAAGGGCAATTAATTGCCCCTTAAGTTTAATCTAATCGTACTCTAACTGACTTCTCATGTGCAGTTAGTCCCTCAATATTAGCAATTATTGCACACTCCTCTCCAATCTCATTTATACCTTTTTTACTCATAGAGATAATAGAAGATTTCTTTAAAAAATTATCTACACTAAGAGGTGAATAGAATTTAGCAGTTCCTCCTGTTGGTAAGGTATGGTTTGGTCCTGCTACATAATCACCTATTGGTTCTGGTGTATATTCTCCTAAAAAGATAGCTCCTGCATGTTTTATTTTTGGTAGTAGCTCCATTGGATTGGTTGTTACTATCTCTAAATGTTCAGGTGCTATTTGGTTCATAAGTTCTACTGCACTACTCATAGAAGATGCTACTATAATAGCACCTCTATCTTCTATAGATTTTCTTGCTATATCTTCTCTTGATAGAGTTTTTAAGTACTCCTCAACCTTAGAAGATACCTTTAAAGCTAAACTACTATCAGTTGTAATTAAGATAGAACTTGCCATCTGGTCATGTTCTGCTTGTGAAAGTAAATCAATAGCTAAAAAATCCTCTCTAGCACTACTATCAGCCAATATTCCAATCTCGCTAGGTCCTGCTATCATATCAATATTTACTTCACCATAGACTAACTTTTTAGCAGTAGCTACAAATATATTACCCGGTCCTGTTATAACATCTACCTTTGGTATTGTCTCTGTTCCATAAGCCATAGCTCCAATAGCACTAGCTCCACCCACTTTATAAACCTTTTTAACTCCACATAAATAACAAGCTGAAAGTAAAAGTTTATTTAACTCATTTTCAACAGCAGGAGTACAAACAATTATCTCTTCAACACCTGCTACTATTGCAGGAATGGCATTCATAAGTAAAGAACTTGGATATACAGCCTTTCCACCTGGAATATACAGTCCTGCTCTATCTACAGGGGTTACTTTTTGACCTAATATATTTCCATTTTTTTCAAAATCTAACCAAGATTTAGGCATAAGTTTTTGGTGGTAACTCTCTATTCTACTATAGGCTAGGTGAAGAGCATCTTTTACCTTTTTATCTAAGCTATTATAAGCACTCTCCATAGACTCTAATGAAACCTCTAACTCTTTATCTTCTATCGGTTTCCAACTATCAAATTTAGCAATATGAGACTTTACAGCACTATTTCCCTCTGCTTTTATCTCATCTAATAGATTTTTAACTATGGAACTTACTCCATCTATATCCATTTTTCCACGATTTAAGAGTTCATTAAACTCATCTTGAAAATTGGTATCTTTTTCATTAAATATTTTCACTATATTCCTTTTAATATATTTAGTCTAATTTTATCTAATTTTTCTCTTTTATATATGATAGATTTTCTATTAAATCTATAGGTAACATAGAGTAACTATTTCCCTTATAGGCTTTTGCACTTGCTGTAAGGGCTAAAGAGGCGTGAATGGCTGAGTTTAAAGAATTCCAACCTTGTGCTAGAAGTGAGCCAATAAGTCCACTTAAAACATCTCCACTTCCACCCTTACTTAATCTATTAGTGCCATTTGGATTTATAAAAAGCTTACTATCTTGAGCTATAATCATATTGGCACCTTTTAATATAAGTGTAATATGTGGAAAGACTAAACTAAACTCTCTTACCTTTTCAAATCTATTAGCTTGAAGCAGAGATATATCAATAGGCTCATCAATAACCATGTTCCATAGCTCCACAAACTCTTTAGGGTGAGGGGTTATAACTATCTCTCTATCTTTTTGCTCTAAAAATTCAGCTACTCTTTGAGATTTTAAAATATCAGCATCTAAAACAGTTGGTAAATTACTATTTAAAACAGTATCAACTATATCAACTTCAAAATCATCTCCAAATCCCATACCTAAAGCTATAGCTGTTGTATTATAGGGTAAATTTCTACTTTGCATTAAAGATATTGGTAAGTTATAAATCTCTCCAATAACAGTTACAAGCCCTGCACCAAACTTTAAAGCAGATAGTGCCGACATTATTCCTGCTCCCTTTTTCTCTCCTGCAACTACAGCTAGATGTCCAAAAGAGCCTTTATGTGTCATTTTAGAAAAATTACGGCTTGGAAGTTTTATATCAGACTCCTCTAAAAGATATATATCTGTCTCAAACCCAAAAGTATATTTTTCATAACTCACACCTAAATCAACACAAATAATATCTCCCACAAAATCTTTAGCCATATCGCTATATAGTGCCTCTTTCAAAGCTCCCATCGTAATAGTAATATCGGCTATAAAAGCCATTGGAAGAGGATTACCATCAATATCAATACCTGTTGGCATATCACAAGCTATTTTAAACCCATTTAGAGTTTGAAGTTTAGTTATAATCTCTCTAGTTTTGCTATCTAATTCACGACTAAGTCCAGCTCCAAATATAGCATCAACTACAATATCAGCATCTTCTACCTCATCAACTATATCAATATTCAATAACTTAACTCTCTCTAACTGAAGCTTTGCCATAGCAGATTTAACCCCAAAAGGGATAAAAAGTTTTACTTTACAGTAGTCTTGAAGCAGTCTAGCCAAAACTATACCATCAGCTCCATTATTTCCAACTCCTGCAACTATTAAAAGTGAACTATTTTTTGGAAAATTATCTTTAATATAGTTAGCCATACCCATTGAGGCGTGTTCCATTAATATATCTTCGGTTAGGTTATACTCATTATAACATCTATGGTCTAGGGGGTAACATGATTTATATAGGGGGTGCATTATATATATTTCCTTAATTCAAAAATAGCAACTTGACAAACAGCTAACATATTATCATAATTAGTATCTTCTTGTTTTCCTATTTTATCACCACTATTATCAATATAATTTTGACCTATAATATGCTCAATAGTTGCATTTTCTATTGATATGCTTCTCATACAATAAGCACAAATATAACCTTGTTCATCAAGTAAATCTTTTAAAATATCTGTTCGTGTAGTAACTTTTGGTACTTTACTATTATCATTTTTTGTATCATCATAACAACCTTTGGCTTTATGAATTTTCAAAAGTTTACTATAACCTATACCCGTTTTTCTCTTTTGAATATACTTCATAGATACTACTCATCACGACTAAACATATCTATTAGCATTTGAGCCTCCATAATAACCTCATCCTCTTCACCATAATCTTTTTTAAGTTCTTTTAGTCTCTTTTTTGCTTCCTCTAAATTCCTATCATCAATAGCAATATGCAATCTATCTATCTTATCATCAAACTCTCTAGGTCTATAAGCAACCTCTCCCATTACATCAAATAGAATTGAGTTTATATCTCTTCCATGAGCTTTTAAGTTATCAATAGCCTCTATAGTACCATCCTCTTTCTTTCTTAGAATTCTTATATACTCATTTTTAGCACTCCCAATAATATGAGGCGAATGAGTAGCTATAATAATTTGACAATTATTTTTAATTGCAAAATTTTCATATATTTTTAAAACCTTATTTTGCCAAGATGGGTGAAGTGAAAGCTCTGGTTCATCTATTAAAATAATGTTATCTTTATAGCCTTTAAAGAAAAGATATAAAACTTTTGAAAGTAATGTTTTTTCTCCTGTAGATAACTCATCTATATCAAATTCAACTCCATTATTATCTTTAAAAAGTACCTCTTTTTTATTATAATTAATAGTAGAAAGATTAAATGTTAAGTCTAAGCCATTAAATATATCTTTTATATAATCTTGCAGTTCTTTTAATGCTTTTGATGGTTTATCTATTTCAAATGCTCTATCAATATACTTTTGTCTAATTATTTCTTTTATATTTTCAATTTTATTAAAATTAACTGTTATATATTTAATACTTTTTTTATACTCCTTTCTCATTTCAGGAATATATAACTTACGCTTTTTCATTACATAACTAGCATTATGTTTATTTTCAATTCGTAGAGTATCTTCACTTTCATTAACTTTATAGTAAAATAAATACTCCAAAAGCGTAGTTTTCCCACTCCCATTAACCCCAGCTAAAACAATAATAGGCAAAGGCTTATCTTCTTTATCTACAAAACTAATATCAAAATCTTTAAACATTTTATAATTTTCTATATGCAGTTTTCTTAGTTTCATTTTTAATTATTCCTTTTTTTATTGCTAATATTCTACCAAAAATCACCAAACCATAATATTAAATTAGATATAATTCGCCCAATTTTATCGCTTTTGTCTAAGAACAAAAAATCTGATAAGGAAGGGGGTGCTTGAATATGCCAGGAATTAAACTTAGTCCTAGAGACAACTTTGATGATGCTTATAGAAAATTTAAAAGACAGTGTGACAGAAACTTAATTGTTACTGAAGCTAGAGCTAGACAACACTATGAGACACCAACAGAAGCTAGAAAAAAAGAGAAGATTGCTACTCGTAAAAAAATTCTTAAAAAACTTTATATGCTTAGAAGATATGAGGCTAGACTCTAATCTTTTTGTGGGTATTTATACCCACAACTACTAATCCCTATTATATCTATTATCTAATAACCTTTTACGAACTTTAGGATTTAATAGATGCGCTCCTTGTAACATTCTAATTCTCATCTCTTTAAATGAAATAGACTCTTTAGAATTTTCCTCATAGGCATTAAAACCATATCCTATTACTGTTTTATCTCTTGTTGTATAGTGTGCAATTTTTGCATTTAGCCATCTATTTGTATCTTTTGTATATGCCCATAATTCAATATTTTTTCTATTTTTTTGCCCTTCTAACCAAATCATCATACACCCAATATCATTAAAAAAGTATGTATCTCCATTTTTATTTATGGCTTGGCAACTTCCAGAATATGAGCGAATAAGCATTTTACAGATAGTATCATCTGTATGTTCTAGTGTAAAAGGAATTGGTTTATAGGATAGATTTCCTTTGACCACATCAATAGGGCTATTTTCTCTAATTATTGAGTAGCCAATTATTAAAATAATAACTACTAAAATAGATTGAGAAATTTTTTTTACTATCTTCATTACATTACCATTTCAACTTTTACAGGTTCTAAAAATATACCATTTGTAATGTAATATATAGCTACATATAGTGTTGATATGGTTACAAATAGTGTAAAAGATATAATCATTATGCTTTTAAGTTTTTTTGTATCTACATTTAAAATTAAATCAGCAATAATAGTAGTAATTCCCAAGAAAATACCTCCTATAAATGAACCCCATAAAATATAACCTATATAGTAGTAATCTTTTTGAAGCATACAAAACGGACAGTTATGATTTGGCATTTGATATATATATGTTCCAAAAAAATATAGAACAGAATAATATCCTATAATTGTAAATAGAACTAATCCTATCAATAAAATATAATTCTGTTTTCCAATACTAGATGTTATAATCATAATATATAAAAGATAAAATAGTGTAAGCAATAGACTTTTATTTAAACCAAAAGGTAGAGGATTAACTCCTTCTAGTAATCCATAGAGTGTGGAACAGCAGTTGAGTACTTTGTGAATATCTATATCATTAAAAAAAGCATAATCCCAATACAACTCAACTGATATAAGCAGAAATATAACTAGATACAACCACCCTTTGAGCTTGAACCAAGGATATTTTTTTGCTTCTAAATCATAATGGTTAATCATAAGCCAAATCATTAATAGTAGAAGTATAAAAAGTTTTATAAAAAACAGTTTCATTCCATAATGGTTAAACGATATAACCCCTGCTGAACACATAGCACCTGGTACTATATCGCTTATTTTATCCATTGTAAATATAAAGTATGGTAATAGAATAAACTTCATACTAAAAGCAAAAATAAGTATGACCATAACTAAATAGGCATATTTTTCTAATCTATATTGAGTTGGTGTATAACTATTAAAATCCCACTTTTTTAAGATATAGATGGTAACTCCAAAAGCAATTAGAAGTACAAACCATACTATCCACTCTGCAAATAGAAAAATTGCTATATTTGTATTTAATAGTATTTGGTTCATTTAATAATTTGTCCATCTATAAGATTTATTTTTTGAGTTATGTACTCTAAGTTATTAAAAATAGGGTCATGAGTTGATACAATAATAGTCTTTTTTAATTTATATAATTTATTTAAAATATCTAAAAAAATATCTCTATTTGCTTTGTCTAAATTGGCTGTTGGCTCATCACATAATATAATAGGAGCTTTTGTAACTAATGCTCTAGCTATGGCAGTTCTCTGTTTTTCTCCACCTGATAGTTTACTAGCTACAGATGAAGCTTTATGTGATATATTTGCTATTTTTAGACTATCTTTTACTCTTTTATCTATCTCTTTTAAAGATAACTTCATAGGAATTAGAGGTGTTGCTACATTGTCATAAACACTTAAATTTTCCAATAGATTATAGTGCTGAAAAATTATACCTATATGTTGATTTCTAAATTTAGATAGATGCTGGTCTGGTAATTTAACTATTGGTTCATTATCTATTTTTACTATTCCACTATTTGGTTTATCCATTCCTGCAATAAGTGTAAGAAGGGTTGTTTTTCCACTTCCACTAACACCATTAAGAAGTATAAACTCCCCTTTATCTATAGTCAAATTTATATTTTTTAGAGCATAAAATCTTTTTTTTCCTATATCATAATATCTATTTAAATCTATAATCTCTATCATACCATAGCCTCTTTTGGATTTGTTGTGGCAATTTTCCAAACAGGAATTAATACAGAAGCTATAAATGGTAAAGCGTAAAGTAAAAAGATAGAGCTTAAAAGAAATATATCAATTACAGGTGTAAAAGTTGGTTCAATATCAAGGTTAAATGAACCTAAAAATATATTTTTTAAAATTGGAGCATCAAAAATATATACAAATATATAGCCTAAAAGAACACCTATTGTGTAAGATATAAATACAACTAAAAGAGCTTCAAAGAATTTTAATTTTAAAGTATCTTTTATACTCCACCCTAAAGCTCTAATTATTCCTATTTGTCGTCTCTCTATAGAATATAGTTGAGAGTATCTTTGATACAAAATTAGACTAAAGCTAACTAATACAATTAAAAATATTGATAGAAAAAAGCCTCCTTTGAAATCAAAATATTCACTATATACTTTGTAGCTCTCTTTTTTATTGATAACTCTTAAATCGTAATCTAAGGCTGAAACTTTTATGGTTACTATCTCCCACTCTAAAACATTTGGAACATTAAATGCAAAATCTGTTACTTTTCTTTTACTAACTCCTAAAATCTTTCTTGCTACATCTAGTGGTACAATAATCATATCAGAAGATACAAGTTCACTACTTTTTGGTAAAATAGAAAAGAGTTTTAAAGTAATGGATTTTCCTTTAGGTGTAAAAAATGTTAAATTATTATCATAATGATTTTCTTTAAGCCATCTTTTGACACCTGCTCCTACAATCATATTATCTCTACTTTTAAACAGTCCATTTAAATCTGAATTATCAATTAATCTCTCTAATGCTCTATGGCTTTGAACATCAAAGAAATCTACTCCAACAATTAAAAAAGATTTTCCTAAAGGTTTTACAAAATATCTTCCATAGACTCTAGGGGTAACTTTAGCAATACTTGGTATCTCTATTAATTCATCTGATAATCTTTCAGAAATATCAATCTGTTTATCTCCCCTTATCTTTTGGACAATAAAATCAGGTTGAGCCTTTAAAGCTTCTGTTATAGAGTAGTGAATAGAGTTAGATAGAAATAGAACAGATGATAAAATAAATATAATAACTATAGAAAATAGTATAACTGTTATCTGTTTTGATTTTTCAGTAAAAAAGTTTAGTAGTAAAAATCTAATAAAAGGACTATTCACTTATCTTCTCCATATATAAAGGTTAATCTATCGGCTGATGGCATCTCTGGATAGGGTGAGTATATAAACTTTTTATTATCTCTTAATCTCTCTTCATGCCAAGAGACACAAAAAGATGGAGAGTTTATAGTAGTTAATTTAACTATATTATCTATAGTTTCATCTCTACTAAAAAAAATATAATGATAAAATACTATCATAAATAAAGATAAAATAAAAAATGTAATTATGTAAAAGGTTTTTTCTATATTTTTCATAAAAAGATTATACTCTACCTCAAATAAAATTGAGGTAGAAAAAGTTATTGTCTAAACCCTTTTTTAACAAGAGTATCAAACTCATCTGAAGTTAGCGTTTGAGCTTTAGTATCTATCATATCTTCTCTAACTACAGCACTATCTGGAACACTACCACCTACGGTATGAACATAATCAAATAGTCTTAAAGGAGAAGGTTCATCATTTATATTATAAAGAATAGTTGCCTCTTTTTTATATCTACTTGGGTCTCTACGACTTACCTCTACAGCCATTTGAACCTTATACTGCTTTTCATCTATTGGAAGTTTTCCAAATTTAATATCTCCTGAGATAATATCTAAATTACCGTGATTAACTAATCCATGAGGATAGTACATATTTACCAAGTTATTAAAATATCCATTCTCAACGGTATTTGTACCTTGATATATTGGCAATACTATACCAACTTTAAGACCTTCAACTTTAGTGTTTATAAGATGTGTTCTTCTAAGTTTAGTTTGAGAACCAATTCCTGTATATTTAGGATTATGAATATCTCCAACAATCGTTGTATCTTTCATAGTAATATTATATGGATACCACCATGAAAATAGCTCTCCTTTTGTTGAAGCTCCATTTGCATAAGCTAGAGTATTAGTAAATAGTTCAGGCTCTAAATTATTACCTCTTTTTCTTGTTCCACTAAGAATTCCTATTACTCCTCCAGAGTTTCCATAAGCTACATTGCCAACAAATGTTTTAATCATTACATTGTAATGTTTTACCTCTTTATCTCCTTCTATAACACCTGTTACACTATCTATTGTTTTTTTAGTTAATGCATAAGCAAAGTTACTAGAACCATTTACTATATTATCTACAACATCTACATAAAAACCAAGCATCCAAAAACCATTTCCTTGGAAGCCCCAATCATCATAATGTTCTCTCTGTTTCCAATCTCGCACATCACTTCTACCAACACCACGAGTTGCAATTGCCATATTAGCTTTAAATACACCATGTTCATCACCAGCTTCTGTAATAAAAGATGAACCATAAACACCATAAGCGATATTTTCTTCCATAATTGCATTACTAGAGTGATTTACATATCCCCAACCTGGTGATTGATTTACTACACACTCTCTAACTCGTCCCAATTTTTCATTAAATCCAGCTCTATGAAAATGAACAGGGTATCTAGCTGCTTGATTAGTACCAATATGAGTCACTTTTGCATCAGGTGCTTCAGATGTAAATGTAGTCTCATCTAACTTATATTTTTTATTAGTTCTTCCTAAATCATCAAACTCTATATCACTAATATTTACATTATTTGTGTGCATAAATAGAACATGTCCTCTATGTTCCACATTTTGCATATCATTTTTATTTGGATATGGAGCAATTTTAGCAGGGTCTGTTTTAATAACTATATTTCGTGAAAGGTTAGCTACATGTACTTTTAAATCTAAGTTTGGAATAGTTGTATCTGGTACAATATGATTATACTCTAAAGGAGTATTAAGAGTAATTGTATCTCCATCTAAATTAGTTATAGTTCTAACTTCTGCTTCTGTTCCTTTTTCAGAAACACCTAAAATAACAACTTTATCTCCAATATGCCAATTTTCAGGCTCTTCATCTAATGTAATTATATTTTCACCTGCACCCACTCCACTATCAGAAATAGTTATATAAGGAGTTTTACTCTCTCCATGAGCCAAAAATTCACCATTAGTTAATATACCTTGACCTATTCTTAATGGGTCATAATCGGGACTTGTTGCATCATCTGTAATCATACCTTCACTATCATAATCACTAATAATTATTTCAGCTTTTTTATCACTATCAATAGGCTCTCTTGGTTCTCCAATTCTTAATATACTATTATTTGTTGTTACAATAGTATCAACAATTAATTTTGTATTTTTATGAGGATTAAAAGCCAATTCTCCTTCTACTAAAACTGTTCTAAGAGGTGTTTCTATTTGAGAGTTTATAACAACTCTATGGTCTGAATGAATTACAACTCTAGCCCCATCTTGTGGCACTTTTCCACTCTTCCAGATAGCAGGGTTGCTCCAATCTCCACTAGCAATAGTCTCATTTGTTTTTTTAGATACTAGATTAAATACAAGCTCTTTCTCTTGAACCATTCTTGCCATTCTAACGGTTTCATTTTGAACACCAACTTGATTATATGTTTTTTCACCGTCTTCTATAACTGTATTATTCTCAACTACCGTATCTACATTTTCTGTGCTATCTGTATTCTCTTCGCCATTACCAGTGGTCTCTATCTCTTCAAGTACCACATTATCTAAAATAGCACCCAATCCATCATTTTGAGTAGAGGACTCTCTTATTTTTATTAAATGATTACTTTTTGTCGCTGTAAACTCTACACTATATCTATTCCAATCTTCTGTAGGATTAACAGTTAAAATTTTTTCCTTATCTAACATTATGTAAAACCTAGAAGTTCCGATTTTTCTAGCATAAGCATCTATAGATATTTTATATTTTTTATTAATCTCTAAAGGTACTATTTGTGAAATGGAATCTACTTTTCTTTTACCTAAATCAATCTCTATTTTATAATCCCCATCTGTAGCTTTTTTTCCTAAAGCATTAGTCCAAAGTTCAGATTTTTTACCTCCCCAGTTATCTAAATAAACCTTCTTCCACTTCCCCTTATCTTTTTTAATAGTAAAGTTTTCAAAACTACCATTTTTTATTAGATTATCTCCTGCGATAAGAGGAAAACCTGCACCAATTAAAGTTGCCATAAATAGATATTTTTTTGCTATCATAATTTATCCTTTTCTTTATTTAATATAATATAAAAAATATATTAATGTAAGCTAAAAAATATTCTTACAATTTTAAATATAGTCTTAAATATCTCTACTCTAATCATTTTTTTCCCATATTTAAGATAGAATTCCAAAATTACTTTAAAAAGGTCAGAAATGATATTTACTACTCCACTACAAGAGAACTCTATTAAAATTATGCTTCTAGGTTCTGGTGAACTTGGAAAAGAGGTGGCTATTGAGGCTCAAAGATTAGGCATTGAGGTTATTGCTGTTGATAAGTATGAGAATGCTCCAGCTCACTTAGTTGCTAATCGTGCTTATGCTATTAATATGCAAGATAAAGATGCTGTAATTGAACTTATAGAAAAAGAGAAACCTTCGTTTATTTTACCAGAGGTTGAAGCTATCTCTATTGATGCACTTTTTGAAGCCCAAAAGAGAGGTTTTAGAGTAATTCCTAATGCCGAAGCTGTTAATAAGACTATGAATAGAAAACATATTAGACTCTTTGCATCAGAAGAGTTAGGACTAAAAACAAGTAACTATAAGTTTGTAAAAACACTAGATGAGTTAAGAGAAGCTAGTGAAGAGATAGGTTTTCCTTGTGTTATTAAGCCTGTTATGAGTAGTTCGGGACATGGTCAATCTATTGCTAAGAGTGCTAAAGATATAGATAAGTCTTGGGAGATAGCAAAAGAGGCTAGAGGAGATGCTAGTGAGCTTATTGTTGAGGAGTTTATTGAGTTTGATTATGAAATTACACTTTTAACTACTAGAACAGAAGATGAGACCGTATTTTGTGAACCTATTGGACATATTCAAAAAGATGGGGATTATATTTTATCTTGGCAACCTATGCCAATGAATGATACTGCTCTTCAAAAGGCTAAAAATATAGCAAAATCTGTAACTGATGGACTTGGTGGAAGAGGAATATTTGGAGTTGAATTTTTTGTAAAGGGTGATGAGGTATATTTTTCAGAACTTAGTCCTAGACCACATGATACTGGAATGGTAACTTTAATTACTCAATCTCAAAGTGAATTTGCTTTACATGTTAGAGCAGTTTTAGGTCTGCCACTTAATTTTAAATTTTATGGCACAGGGGCTAGTGGAGCTTATAAGGCTAAAAATAATTCTAAAAGTCCAAAAATAGAAGTTCCAAATAGTGCATTTACAGAGAACTCTTTTGTAAGAGTATTTGGTAAACCAGAGTCACATATTGGAAGAAGAATGGCTGTATCTTTAGTATTAGATGAAGATGTGGAAGAGGCTAAAAAAAGAGCTTTAGAGATAGTAAACTCAATTAGTGATAGCTAATTAAGATAATTTTACTCCTATTTATAAAAAATAGGGTATAATCCTTTAAAATTTTAAAAGGATTATACCTATGATTAAAAAAATTGTATTAGGGCTACTTCTAGTTATTGTTTTAGCTGTTGGTGGGCTATTTGCTGTTAATGGTAAAGATAACTATGATGCTAGTAAATATTCGGCAACTGCTACTAATGGTATTAATGTTGGTTCAAAAATAGAGTTTACCTTACCAGACCAATTTGATAAACCACACCCACTAACTAATAAGACAAAAAAACTTATATTAGTTTTTGCTAAATCTACAGGACATACAGTTAAAGCTTTTTTAAATAAACAAGATAAAAACTATTTAGAAAAGAGAAATGCTCTATTTGTAGCAGATATTAGCCCAATGCCAACTGTTATTAGAAATACATTTGCTTTGCCTGATTTAAAAAAGAGTCCATACTCTGTACTTCTTATTTATGATGAAAAGATTGCAAAAAGTCTAAAAAATGAGAAAGAGGCTGATAAAATTGCTATTGTAGATATTGAAAATAGAGTAGTAAAGAGTGTAAAATATATTACAACTACTAAAGAACTTCAAGACCAACTACAGTAGTAGTTGGCTTATTTTAAATAACTATTCCAACTCCTCTAACCAAACATTCATATTGGCATCACTTGGCATTTTCCAATCGGCTCTAGGACTTAGTGATATTGTTCCCACCTTTACACCATCTGGCATACATGAGCGTTTAAACTGTTGGGTAAAAAATCTTTTTAGAAAGAGTTTTAGCCACTTTTTAATAGTATCGGTCTCATACTCTTTAAAGGCTATATCGGCTAAAAATAGTATTTTACTAGGTTTTGCTCCATATTTTATAAAGTGGTATAGAAAGAAATCATGTAGCTCATAAGAGCCTAGAATATCTTCTGTTTTTTGAGTTATTTTATTATCTTTGTGCGGTAAGAGTTCTGGGCTAATTGGGGTATCTAATATGTCATCTATTATATAGGCTATCTCACTATTCTTTTTATAGTACTCTATTACATATTTTATAAGAGTTTTTGGAATTCCAGAGTTTAAAGCGTAAGCACTTATATGGTCTCCGTTATATGTACTCCAACCTAAAGCTATTTCACTTAAATCTCCTGTTCCAATAACTAACCCATTTTCACGATTTGCTGTATTCATAAGAATAGAAGTTCTAGCCCTTGCTTGAACATTCTCATAAGTGACACTCAAATCATCTCTATCATGTCCAATTAGTTCAAACTCTTTTAGAGATATATCTGTAATATCAGCCTCTCTTAGAGTAATGCCTAACTTTTCACATAACTCTATAGCATTATTTTTAGTTCTGCTTGTTGTTCCAAATCCTGCCATTGTTATGGCTATAATATCTTGTTTGTCCCAACCCATTATCTCAAATGCTCTATGGGTTGATAGAAGTGCTAATGTTGAGTCTAATCCCCCTGATATGCCAATAATAGCTCTTTTAATATAGGCACTACTCATTCTCTTAATTAGTCCATGTGCTTGTATAGATATTATCTCTTCACATCTAGTTTTTTTCTCTTGATATATAGATGGAACAAATGGGGTTGGGTCTATATATCTTTTCAGTTTAGAGATTTTAGGGGTTAGATTAAACTCTATAACTCTAAACTCTTCTATATTGCTATCATAGTAACTAGAGTCATTTATTCGTAGCCAATTTAGTTTTTCTATATCAATATCAGCCGTAATTAGCTCATTTTTCATAGAGAACCGTTTAGTTTGAGATAAAGTTGAGCCATATTCGGCAATAATTCCATGACCTCCAAATACTGTATCGGTGCTAGACTCACCTACACCTGATGAGCTATATACATAAGCCCCCATACATCTAGCACTTTGAGTTCTAACTAACTCTTCTCTATATTCAGCTTTTCCTATAAGCTCATTACTAGCACTTAGATTAAAAAATAGATTTGCTCCACTACTTGCCATTGATAGAGTAGGTGGAGTAATTGCCCATAAATCTTCACAAATCTCTACGCCAAATAGAACATCTCCACCACTAAATAGTAAATCTACCCCAAAAGGTATCTTTTGATTTAAAAACTCTATTACTCTATCTTTAATATCTATTCCCGATGTAAATTGCCGTTTTTCATAAAACTCTTTCTTATTTGGCAAATATGTTTTAGGGATAATTCCAAGTATTTTACCCTTTTGAATAACTACAGCAGAGTTATACAATCTTCCTCTATCTTTTAAATATATACCTAAAATAGCTACAGTTGATATATTTTCTGTAGCCTCTAAAATAGATAAAAGATAGCTATTTTGTTCTTGAAGTAGTAGTTGATTTAGAAATAAATCAGATGAGGTGTAACCTGTAAGGGTAAGTTCTGGAAAAACAACAAAAGATACCTCATCTCTATAAGCCTCTTTAATTAAAGTAATAATCTCTTTAGCATTCTCTTTTGGGTTAGCAACAGTTGTAATATTAACAGCCGATGCTACACGATAAAATCCATACATAAAAAATCTCTATAGATAGTTATTCTTAAACTCAACATATCGTTTAGCAGATGCGTAAAGTTCGGCTACCTCTTCATCGCTCAACTCTCTTACAACTTTAGCAGGACTTCCCATAATTAAAGACCTTGGAGGAAACTTCTTATTTTTAGTAACTAAACTTCCAGCACCAACTATAGACTCTTTCCCAATTACAGCCCCATCTAAAATTGTAGCACTCATTCCAATAAGACAAGCATCTTCTATAGTACACCCATGAAGCATTACCCTATGTCCAACGGTTACATCATTACCAATAATAGTAGGGTATCCATCACTCATATCATCTTTTTTATGATGTGTTATATGCACCATTGATAGGTCTTGAATATTACTTCTATCTCCTATCTTAATGTAGTGAACATCACCTCTAACTACACACCCAAACCAAATAGCACTATCTTCTCCTATTTCAGTTCTACCAATTACCGTAGCACCCTCTGCTATCCACGCATTTTTCTTTAGAGTTGGAGTCCAACCTTTATATGGTATTGTCATTCTAGTCCTTTAGTTGTTTTTTTGATAATCTTTTTATATATTTTCGTGTCTTTTTCTGAGATTTATTATATAGTTTTGTAATGTAATTTTCTAATATCTCATGGTTATTTATAACCTTTTCCCCACCTTTGACCTGTTTATACTCACCTGTATTTTTTAATCTCCATCTCAATCTATTATCTTGTAGTTGAAGAGATAGTATCTGTTTTATCTTCTGTTTTAGAGAATTTTCCACAATAGGAGTCATAATCTCTATCCGTCTGACTAAGTTTCTAGGCATTAAATCGGCACTTGCTATATAACACTCAACCTCATCATGTTTAAAATAGTATATTCTTGGGTGTTCGAGATATTTACCAATAATTGAATAAACAGAGATATTATCACTAACTCCACTAACAGATGGTTTTAGAGTGCATATTCCTCTAATAATAAGCTCTATCTTACACCCTTGCATTGAAGCAATATATAGTGCTTGTATAATATCTGGGTCAACTAAAGAGTTTGCCTTTAAGATAATGTGACCCTGCTCTTTAAAAGATGCCTCTTTTTCTATTAGAGATAGAAGTTTCGGTTTTATTCCAATAGGTGCAATAATAAGTCTTTTCATGGATATATAGTCTGCAAAACCTGTTATAAAGTGAAAAAATTTAGTAGCATCATGGTTAAATTCACTTTTAGTTGTGAAGTAGCTTATATCTGTATATATTCTTGATGTTGCAGGGTTATAGTTTCCTGTTCCTAAATGAACATATCCTTGAAGTCTATTGCCCTTTCTTTTTGTAATTTGGGTAATTTTAGCATGAACTTTTAACCCTGCAATTCCATATATAACATGCGCTCCTGCGTCCTCCAAAGCTTTTGCCCAGTGTAAATTATTCTCTTCATCAAATCTAGCTTTAAGTTCAACTAAAACGGTTACCTGTTTACCATCTAATGCCGAACGGATAAGAGATTTTACAATAGGTGAGTTTTTTCCAACTCGATATAGTGTCATTCTCATAGATAGAGTGTTTGGGTCTTTTGAAGCCTCTTCTATAAATCTAACAACTGGGTCAAAGCTCTCATAAGGGTGATATAGTAGAACATCTTCTCTCTCAATAGCTTTAAATATATCCCCATTATCATCAAAAGGTGGCAAGGTTTTTGGTGTATAGGTTGGAAGTGTAAGGTGAGCTAGTGACTCTTGAGATACAATATACCATAGAGTTCCAAGATTTAGAGGAATTTGATACTCATAAATATCATCATCATCTAATTTTAGATAAGTTGTAAGAAGTTCAATTAAATCTTCATCTGTACCACTATTCATCTCTAATCTTACAACTGCCCCTCTATTTCTAGCTCTAATTCCCTCCTCTAATATCTCCATAAAATCATCAGCCTCTTCCTCTTCTATGGCAATATCAGCATTTCTTGTAACTCTAAAGGCTGTTGATGATATTTTCTTAAGTCCCTGAAATAGCTCTGTACTAAAGTGGTCAACTACAGACTCCATTGGTACAAAACAGTTATCAATATTTAAAAAACTTGGAAGAATTCTAGGTATTCTAATTAACCCATACTTTATATTACTTTTCTTATCTTCAAACTTTAAAGCCAGAGCAAAACTTAGATTATTTAGGTGTGGAAAGGGGTGAGTTGCATCAATAGCTATTGGCATAATAACAGGATAAATCTGCTCAAAAAACTCTTTTTTTACTATCTCTTGCTGTTTTTCAGATAGTTTATCATAACTCTTAATTGTTACACCATGTTCTTTAAGCTCTTTCATAATATCTTTAAAAGTAGCCTCTAAAACTTTCTGCTCTTTATGTAAGGTTTTATGAATTGCCTCTAACTGTTCAGTTGGTGTCATTTTATCTATCGCTGTCTCTTGAATTCTAGCTTTAAATAGTGACTTTAATCCTGCTACTCGTATCATATAGAACTCATCTAAATTAGTTCCATATATGGCAATAAACTTAAGCCTCTCTAATGGAGGCAGTGATGTATCTTGGGCTTGTGCTAAAACTCTACTATTAAACTTTAACCATGATAGTTCACGATTAAAATAGAGGTCTGGGGAGGTTAAATCTATGGACATTTGGCTTACCTATTTTTTAAAGGCATTATATCATAAAGAGAGCTTTATAATTTTTTAATCTTACTAATCTCATCTCTAAGTCGCATAGCCTCTTCAAAATCTAATCTCTTAGCAGATGCTAACATTTTAGCCTTTAACTCTTTTATTAGTTTTTGTCTCTCTTTTTTTGGCATTTTATCTAACTTATCTCTTCTAAAACTCTTCTCTTCTGTTTTTAGATTTTTATCTAACTCTCTTATGGTTGTAGTTGGAGTTATATTGTGCTTTTTATTATAGGCTATCTGTTTTTCTCTTCTTTTTTTAGTTATATCTATAGTCTCTTGCATAGATTTTGTAACTTTAGAAGCGTACATAAGAACTTTTCCATTAGCATTTCTTGCACATCTTCCAGCTGTCTGAATTAGTGCTGTAGTAGAACGCAAAAACCCCTCTTTATCGGCATCTAAAATTGCTACAAGTGAAACCTCTGGCAAATCAAGCCCCTCACGAAGTAGATTAATTCCAACCAATACATCAAATTCTCCCAAACGCAAAGAGCGAATTGTTTGGTTTCGTTCAATCACATCAAGCCCAGAGTGCATATATCTAACCTTTAATCCCAAATCGTTATAGTAACTAGTTAACTCCTCTGCCATTTTTTTAGTTAAAACAGTTACTAAAACCTTTTCTTTTCTTTTAACAATAGCTTTAATCTTATCATATAAATTATCTACTTGATATTTACTATCTATAACCTCAATTTCAGGGTCAAGCAATCCTGTAGGTCTTACAACTTGCTCTACTACTGTAGTGGAAAGTTCTAACTCTAACTCATTGGGAGTAGCTGAAACAAATAGAAACTGTGGAGCTTTAGCTATATACTCATCAAACATTAAAGGACGGTTATCAAGAGCTGATGGAAGTCTAAACCCATGCTCTACTAAAACCTCTTTTCTACTTCTATCTCCTGCATACATTCCTCTAAATTGAGGTAATGAAACATGAGACTCATCAACCATAACTAAAAAATTATCTCCATTTATAGCCTTAAAATAGTCCATCATAGAGTATGGGGCTTCTCCCTCTTTTTTTCCTGTTAGGTGTCTTGAGTAGTTCTCTATCCCTTTACACATTCCAGTAGCCTCTATCATCTCTAAATCAAACTCTACTCTACTCTTTAATCTATTATACTCTACCATTCTATTCTCTTTTTTATAGAAAGCTAATCTCTCCTCTAACTCCTCTTCTATGCTTTTAACAGCCTTAGCCAACTTCTCTTTTGAGACTATAAACTGATTTGCTGAATATATAACCACATCTTTAAGGTGAACTATTTTCTCATTTGTTAGAGTGTTGAATGTATAAATATCCTCTATCTCATCACCAAAAAACTCAACCCTAATAGCAAACTCTTGATTGTAGGCTGGATATATATCTATAACCTCACCATTAACTCTAAAATTCCCTCTATCAAAAAAATCATCATCTCTTCTATACCCCATATCAACAAGTTTAAGAAGAAGTGCTTTTTGGTTATACTCCTCCCCAACACTCAATTTTTGGACTATACTCTTATAATCTTCAGGACTACCTAACCCATAATTTGCTGAAACCGAAGCTACAACAATTACATCTTTATAACTAAGAAGTGACGCTGTAGCAGATAGTCTCATTCTCTCTAACTCCTCATTAATAGATGAGTCTTTTTCTATAAATAAATCTTGTCTAGGAATGTAAGCTTCTGGTTGATAGTAGTCATAATAACTAATAAAATACTCAACACGGTTTTGTGGAAAAAAACTCTTAAATTCAGAATATAGTTGAGATGCTAGAGTCTTATTATGGGTCATAATAAGTGTAGGTTTTTGAGTTTTTTCTATAATTTGAGCCATAGTATAAGTTTTTCCAGAACCTGTTACTCCTAAAAGTGTTTGAAACTTCTCTTTGTTCTTTATGGAGTTACTAAGTGTTAAAATCGCTTCTACTTGGTCACCTGCTGGTTTATAGGGGCTATTTAGTTTAAATGGTTGCATTAGTTTATCTCTCTGTTTCTTATGTTTATTTGTTATAATATTAACATATTTTTAAAAATTAAATATTTTATTTTAAAGGGTCTATAGTGAAAAAGGTTAGTTTTTCTATTAGTGGTAAAAGGTATGAAGTTGAGTTAGAGAATAATTTTGCTATGTTTGTTATGGAAAAACTTAAAGAGAGTAATATATCTGCAGATAAAGATAATGATATTCCAAAGCTACTAAATGTCTATCTACAAGCACTAAAACAGAACTACGATACACAAAAACAGATAGAAGAACTTCTGATTAAAACCTCAATATAAAAAAAATCTTAACTTTTTTATATACTTTAAGAATTTTATAAATACTTTTAAGTTATAATTTTAATGTTTCATAAAAAACAGATTGTAAGAAAATAATTTAAGGAGTATTTTATGACAACCACAATAAATAATCAAACACAAATGAGAAAAGGTTTTACAATGATTGAATTAATTTTCGTTATTGTAATTATCGGTATTTTAGCAGCAGTTGCTATTCCTAAATTAGCAGCAACAAGAGATGATGCGAAAATTTCTAAAATAGCAAATGCAATTCAAACAGCAAAAAGTGAATTAGCATCAAGAATTATTGCAACAAATAATATTCCAAATGATGACGCTGACCCAGTTGCAGCAATTAAATCATATTCAAATACAATTGCAGAAGGTGTAATTTCTGGAGATATTAAAGTTGCAAATATTGATGTTAACGAATCTACTATTACTTTTATAGATAAAGATGGTGGAGAAGATTGTAAAGTATTAAAAGTTATGGGGAATAAAAATACTACAGCAGTTAAACTTGTTTTAGCAACAGATAATAATAATACAGCTATTTGTCAAGGAGTAAATACATTAGTTACTGATACTAGTATTTCTGTTGGTGGTACACAAGTTACTTATTAATAACTTTTTATCCTAAGCTAAAAGCTTAGGATTTAATATATTTTATAGTTTTAAGTCTAATCTTCTATTTGATTTAATAGTATAAAATATAAGAGAGCATAATGAAAAGTACCAAATCGGCATTTACAATGGTAGAGTTAATATTTGTTATAGTAATTATTGGTATTTTAGCCTCTGTTGCTATTCCTAAACTTTCAGCTACAAGAGATGATGCAAAAGTTTCAGTATTAGCAACAGCTATAAAAACTGTTAAGTCTGAAATTGCTACCTCTATTTTAGCAACCAATAAAATACCAACTACCACAGATGAGTTAAAAAGTATCTCTAATACAATTAGCGATTTGCCTCAATTTGTTGTTGTAAGTGATAAGACTATAAATATAATAGATACAGATAATAGTTCAGAAATTTGTAAAGTAATTACAATAGATGATAGTAATATTAGTAATGTTAAATTAGTTTTAACAGATGGTGCAGGAACAAGTGCTATTTGTAAAGGACTAAAAAAAATAGTTTCAGATAATAATATTGGTTTTACAATAGCTGGAAATATTGTAAATTACTAAAAGGATATATAAGATGAATATAAAAAATAGAAAAGCTTTCACAATGATAGAATTAATATTTGCTATAGTGATAGTAGGAATATTGGCATCAGTTGCTATTCCAAGATTAGCAGCAACAAGAGATGATGCAACCATAACAAAGGCTAGAACTACTGTAGCATCAGTTAGAAATGCACTATCTATGCAGAGACAAAAAAGAATATTAAGAGGGAATTTTACTCCAATTACAGCAGTTGGAGGCACTACTAATGTTTTTGGAAATTTTGATAATAATGCCTCTTTACCATCTGTTTTGGAATATCCAATTCCATCACAACCTGCTACAAAAGATAAATGGTCATTTAGTGCAGGAAGTGGTAAAAATGGAAGAGACCAATATATATTTGATTCTACTTTAGGAAAAGTATATTTTGAAGTTGTAAATGGTAAATTTGAGTGTGATAGTGCATTAACTGATAATAATAATACAAATGGGTGTAATCAATTAACTAGATAATTAAGTGGTTTATAAATAAGAGTATATTATTATATGTTTAATAAAGGACATATAATGATATTAGCTATAAATGAGATTGCAAAAAGACCAAGATTAATATCTGATATAGAGGATATTATATATATTAAAGATAAAAGAAAAGATATACTTAAAAGTATAGTTATACCTGCAAAATATATTAGTTTTTTAAAAGATAAACTAGAAGATATTGAATATGAACTTTGGTTACAAAGAAATAAAAAAGGTCTTAAACGAGATATAAATAATCTATTTGATGATGCTATTGATGATATAGGGAATAAACTTGATTAAACAAAAAGAGGTTTATCTTGTAAATTTTGCTAAAAAATATCACAGTGAATTTGGTAAAATAAGACCAGCAGTTGTTTTACAAAATAATTTTTTAAATAGAGCTATTGAGCAGAGTATATATAAGAGTGTACTGGTTGTTCCTCTTAGTAGTTCAACTATAGAAGATAATTTTAATCTACCAATTAAAGCAAGAGATAATTTAGATAGAGATAGTAGCTGTGTGGCTAATTGGATTTGTACATTAGATATTGATAGATTTTTGTTAGATAAAGGCGTATTAACAATTTTAACAGATAATGAATTTGAAGCTTTACAAGAAAAAATTTGTAGTATAATGTAGGTATGGATAATATTTATTACTACAAAGTAACTCTCTACCGTTCATCAGCACCAATTTTAACCTACCACTACAATAAACCTCTAAAAGAGGGTCAAATAGTCGAAGTACCACTTCATTCAAAAGTAAAACGGGCTATTATTATAGAAGAGACAGAAGAGCCAAAAGAATTTAAATCTTTTGAGATTTTATCTGTGTTAGAGACCTTTTATAGTAAAACTCAACTTCAAATTGCACAGTTTATATCTGAATACTACTTTAGCTCTTTGGGTGAGGCTATTGCTATTTTTATCCCCTACTCTAAAAATATATCCTCTTATTCTAAAGTAGATATTGAATACAATTCTCCAAAACTATCTCTTGGGCAGAAGAAAGCCTATAAAGAGATACTAAAAAAAGATAGGTCTCTTCTTTTTGGTGTAACAGGTTCTGGAAAGACTGAAATTTTTATATCTCTAATGATAAAAACTATTAAAGAGGGTAAAAGGTGTATCTTTTTAATGCCTGAAATATCTCTAACCCCACAGATGCAAAAGAGATTAGAGAGATATTTTGGTAAAAGAGTTGTAATGTGGCACTCTAAACTTACAAAAAAGCAGAAAGATAAAATATTAGATGGAGTATATAGAGATGAGATAGATATTATAGCAGGGGCTAGGTCGGCTCTATTTACACCATTAGAAGATGTGGGACTTATTATTGTAGATGAGGAGCATGATGATAGTTATAAATCTATGATGAAACCTAGATACCACGCTAGAGATATGGCTGTATATATTGCTAGTAAGATTAAAGCGAAACTTCTTTTAGCTAGTGCAACTCCAAGTTTAAATAGTTATTATAAGTATGATGTGATTAGACTATTTAAACCATTTATTCAAACTCAAAAAAAATACTTTTTTATAGAGGGAACTACTTTGAGTAACACTATAATTAAAAAGATAGAGAATAATTTTAAAGCAGGTGAGCAATCTTTACTATTTGTTCCAACTAGAGGTAACTTTAAATATCTATACTGTAGCAGTTGTGGTAAAACTCACCTATGTCCATACTGTTCTGTTGGAATGTCACTACATAGTTACGCAAGACATCTGAAGTGCCACTACTGTAACTACACAGAGGCTATTAGAGAGAGTTGTACCTATTGTGGTCACACTCCATTAATTACAAGAAGAATAGGAACAGTTGAAGCTAAAGAGATAATAGAAAACTCTATAAAAGATATAGTTATTGAGCAGTTTGATAGAGATAGTATAACAACACAAACTAAACTTAAAAATGCACTAAAAAGATTTGAAGAGAAAAAGAGTCATATACTTTTAGGGACACAGATGTTAAGTAAAGGGCATGATTATGCAAATATTACTTTAAGTGTTATTTTAGGAATTGACCATATTTTAGGAGTTAGTGACTATCGGGCAAGAGAGAAAGCTATGAGTCTGTTGGTTCAGATTGCAGGTCGCTCGGGGAGGGCTAAAAGTGCTGATATTATTATACAATCTTCAAATGGTGATTTTTTTAAAGCCTATCTTAATAATTATGAAGATTTTTTAAAAGATGAGATGGAGTTTATGAGAGACTTCTATCCACCTTTTGTCTCTTTAGCAAAAATTTTAATATCACAAAAAAATGACACCAAAGGAGCAAAGATAACTTTAGATACAGTTCTTAAATTAAAAGAGTTTAAAGATATTGAGATAGTAGGACATGGAAAAGCACCTATTGAGAAGATTGCAAACAAGTTTAGATACCAAATTTTACTAAGGTGTAAAAAAAGAGTTCCACTTTTAAAAGCTCTACATTCCATAAAATCGCCACTTATAGAGATAGACATTGACCCTGTAGAGTTCTCTTAATTTTTTTAGATACAATTTCGCTAAATTTAATATTATATAAGGAGCAAGTTTGAAAGAGAGATACCCAACTAAAAAAATATTTGTAGGAGATGTAGCTGTTGGAGGAGATGCACCAATTTCAGTTCAATCTATGACATTTTCTAATACTTCAGATGTAAAAGCTACAGTAGAACAGATAAATAGATTACACTTTGCAGGGGCTGATATGGTTCGAGTAGCTGTCCCTAATATGCAATCGGCTTACGCACTAAAAGAGATAAAGAAGCAAATATCTCTACCACTAATAGCCGATATTCATTTTCACTATAAATTGGCACTAGAGTCAGCAAAATGGGTCGATTGTATCCGTTTTAACCCTGGTAATATTGGAGAGAAGAGTAGAATAAAAGAGATAGTAAAGGCTTGTAAAGAGAGAAATTTACCAATTAGAATTGGAGTTAATTCAGGTTCATTAGAGAAAGAGTTTGATAGAAAATATGGAGCAACAGCTAAAGGAATGGTTGCTAGTGCTGAATATAATATTAAATATTTAGAAGATTTAGACTTTACAGATATTAAGATTTCTCTAAAAGCTAGTGATGTAGATAGAACCGTAGAGGCGTATAGAACACTTAGACCAAAAAATAACTACCCATTCCATTTAGGAGTAACAGAGGCTGGAACTATTTTTCATGCTACAGTAAAATCTGCTATTGGACTTGGAACTCTGTTACTTGATGGTATTGGAGATACTATGAGAGTCTCTATTACAGGAGAGCTTGAAGAGGAGATAAAAGTAGCAAAAGCTATTTTAAAAGATAGTGGAAGAGTAAAAGAAGGGTTAAATATAATCTCATGTCCTACTTGTGGAAGAATAGAGGCTGATTTAGTTAGTGCTGTAGCAGAGGTTGAGAGGAGAACGGCTCATATTAAAACACCTTTAGATGTATCGGTTATGGGTTGTGTTGTAAATGCTATAGGTGAAGCAAAACATGCAGATGTAGCTATTGCTTATGGAAAAGGTAGTGGTCTTATTATGGTAAAAGGTGAAGTTATAGCAAAATTACCAGAGAGTGAACTTGTAGATAGATTTGTAGCAGAGGTCGAGGCATTTGCAGATAAACAGGGATAATATATGAATGAGAATATGTATAATCTCAATATAGAAAGAGCAGTTCTTTCTGCTATTATATTTGACCCACAAATTTTTGAGGAGATAGCATCAAAGTTAGAGCCTCATGATTTTTATCTACCTTTTCACCAATATGTATTCTCTGCTATGGAAGAGTTAACAAAAGAAGATAAACCAATAGATGAAGAGTTCTTAAAAAATAAGCTAACGATAGCCAAGAAATTTGATGAGATGGCTATGTTAAATATTTTAGTAGCAAACCCAATATCAAATACAGATGCCTATTTAGGAGATATAAAATCTCGTTCAACAAAAAGGGCATTAGCTGGACTTGCTACAACTATTAAAAAGGTGACTATAGAAGATAATCTAGCAGTAGAAGAGGTTATGAACCTTGTCGAAAAAAAGCTATATCAAATTACACAAAATAGTACAAGTGAAGATTTTAGAGACTCAAAAGAGATAACTCTATCTATGTTAGATGAGATAAAAAGGTTAAAAGCCTTAGATAACTCCAAACTCTTAGGAGTAGATACAGGTTTTAAAAACTTAAATGATAGAACAAGTGGGTTTGGTAAGGGAGATTTAGTAATTATTGCAGCTCGTCCTGCGATGGGCAAATGTCTTGGTCGAGGAACAAAAGTTTTAATGTACTCTGGAGAGCTTAAAAAGGTGGAAGATATTAAAGTTGGAGACCTATTAATGGGTAATGACTCAACACCTAGAAAAGTCCTCTCTTTAGCTAGTGGGCGTGAAGAAATGTATTGGGTTAGGCAAAATAAAGGAGTAGATTATCGTGTAAACAAGTCTCACATATTATCTTTAAAGCGTTCAAGAAATGAGGGAAAGCATAAACATGGAGATATTTTAAATATATCTGTAGAGGAGTATATTAAAAAATCTAATAGATTTAAAAGTAACTATAAGGGTTATAAGGTTGCTATTGAATTTTCCAAAAAAAAGTTAGATATCGAACCATATTTTTTAGGGTTATGGTTGGGTGATGGTACTAGTTCTAATGTTGAAATAGCGACAAAGGATATTGAAATTGTAAAATATTTAGAAGAGTATGCAAGTAGATTATCACTTGTTTTAAATTCTCATATTTTTGAAAATAGATGTCCAATGTATAGAATAGGAAAAGGTTATACAGGTGGAGATATAAAAAAGGATATATCTTTACAAGAAAAATTAAGAGATTTAAATCTTCTAAAGAATAAACATATACCTCAAATTTACCTATCAAATAGTAAAAAAAATCGTTTAGAGCTTTTAGCTGGATTAGTAGATAGTGATGGATATTACGATAATAAGTATCATGTAATAGAGATTACACAAAAATCAAAAAAATTAGCAAAACAGATTAAATTTTTAGCAGATAGTTTAGGTTTTAGATGTTCATTAAAATCCAAAATAGCAAAAATAAAACAAATAGGTTATGAGTGTGAGGTTTATCGTGTTAGAATTGTTGGTCATCTTGATATTATTCCCACAAAAGTGGCAAGGAAACAGGCTCGTCCTCTTGTATCTAAAAGAGAACATCTCCATACGGGTATAAAGATTGAATATGATAAAATAGATGATTATTACGGTTTTGAGATAGATGGTAATAAGCTATTTTTACTTGAAGATATGACTGTTACACATAATACCTCTTTAGTATTAAATATCACTCAAAAAGCACTTGAGAGAGATGAGGGGGTAGCTTTTTTCTCTTTAGAGATGCCAGCAGAGCAGTTAATGCTTAGACTTTTATCAACTGAAACCTCTATTCCTTTACAAAATTTAAGAGTAGGTAATTTAAATGATGAGGAGTGGAGAAGATTAGTTATTGCTACTGATAAGATGGAGAGAAAAAAACTTTTTGTTGATGATGGAGGGTATGCTACAATCCATCAAGTTAGAAGTAAACTTAGAAAACTAAAAGGACGACACCCTGAAATTTCAATGGCTATTATTGACTATTTACAACTAATGAGTGGAGATAGCCCAGAGGGGCGACAGATGGTTATTTCAGAGATTTCAAGAGGTTTAAAACAGTTAGCAAGAGAGTTACAGATACCAATATTAGCCCTTTCACAACTTAATCGTGGAGTTGAGAGTAGAGATAATAAAAGACCTATGCTTAGTGATTTGCGTGAAAGTGGTAGTATCGAACAAGATGCAGATATAGTAATGTTTGTTTATCGTGATGATGTTTATCGTGAGGCAGCTGAAAAAGAGAAAGAGATGAAAGCTAAAGCTAATGGTCAAGAGTATGAGAATAAGTTTAAGAAAAAAGAGGAAGAGGAGACTGAACTTATTTTAGGGAAACATAGAAATGGCCCAACGGGTACAGTTAAATTGATTTTTCAAAAAAGATTTACTCGTTTTGTTGATGAACCAAGAGAGGGAGAAGCCTCTTTTGAGACAATATATGAAGATGCAAATATAGATACATCTACACAAGCAAATATTAATTTACCTCCTATATAACTATGTTAGAGAAGCCAAAACTTTTTCTTAACTATAAAGAGTTTTTGTCTGCTCTACTAGTTTTTATAATAATTTTATCTATTAGGTTAGCTTTTTTATATAGTGAGTATAAATCTTTTATCTCTAAACCTTTCTATTTTACTACTGTTAAAGTACTACAGCAGTATAAAAAAGAGAAAAATAAAAAGAGTTATATAATTCTTCGTGTTTATAGTAAAGATTTGGATTTAAACTTTTTTACAACAATCTATAAAGATATTAATCTAATAGATAAAAATATTCGTTTAAAACTCTTTCCATCTAAAAATATATCGTTTAAAGATTATCTAATCTCATCTTATATAAAATCTAATATAAATAGAGTTGAAGATAGTTCTAAAAATATAAAATCTATACTTTTAGATAAAATAGCCTCTCAACATAAATTTGAAACAATTTCCCAATTTTATCAAGCTATATTCTTAGCTAAACCTATATCTAGGAGTTTAAGGAGAAGTGTATCTAAATTAGGAGTTAGTCATCTAATTGCACTAAGTGGTTTTCATCTAGCTATAGTTTGGGGAATACTCTTTTTTATATTAAATCCTATATATAAACTTTTCCAACAAAAATATTTTCCATATAGATTTAATCTTATTGATATTGGTTTAATAATCTTAGTAATCTTAGCTCTTTTTGTTTGGGGTGTTGACTCTCCTGCATCTTTGGTTCGCTCTTATGTTATGATGGCATTGGGTTGGCTACTTTTAGTTTTTGGTATGGAGCTTATATCTTTCTCATTTTTAATAACCTCTATAGCTATTATAGTTACCATTTTTCCAAAGATGTTACTATCTTTATCTTTTTGGTTCTCTATAGCAGGAGTTTTTTATATATTTTTACTTTTAGAGAGATTTAACGATAGAAATAAGATTTTAATGACGCTTATTATATCTTTTGGTATTTTTATTTTAATGTTACCTATTGTTCATATACTATTTCCTTTAACTAATATATATCAACTCTACTCACCTCTTCTATCTCTAGCTTTTACTATATTCTATCCTCTTACTATTTTTCTTCATATTATAAATTTTGGTTGGATTTTTGATAATTTACTTATTAATCTTTTTACAGTAGAGAGTAGCTCTATAGAGATTAAACTATCTCTAATTTATGGAATAATTTATATTATCTTATCTATTGGTGCAATATATTCTAAATGGCTATTTTATCTACTTTTTTTAGTATCTACTCTTTTTATAGGATATATGTTTATTTGGTTTATGATATGATTACTATAATTTTTTATAAAAGGATTAATTATAAATCAATTAAAAGAGTATCCTATTACTTATGGATTAATTATTATAAATCTATTTATATATCTACTACCACTACTCGCAGATATTAATATTGTGGATACAAGTTCAGAGTATCTTTTAACTATTGGGGCAAATTATGGTCCTGCTGTTGTACTAAATGGTGAAATTTGGCGACTATTTACAGCTATGTTTTTACATGGTGGATTAGAACATATAGCTATGAATATGTTATCTTTATGGTTTGTAGGAAGAGTAGTTGAGGTTTGGTTTGATAAGATTTCATATCTAAGCATATACCTAATTTCAGGATTAATGGGAGGATTAATATCTATATATATGCATCCAGTTACTGTTGGAATTGGAGCTAGTGGAGCTATATTTGGTATATTTGGAGCTATGGCAGGTATTGTTATAGTACATAGAAAAAGAATGGAGGCACAATTTAAAGCCTTTATTCGTGATTTTGGAATTATTTTACTTTTAAACTTAGTTATTGGTGTAGTTTTTGAGTCTGTTGATTTATCAGCTCATATTGCAGGTTTAATTATGGGAATTATTGGTGGTGCTATGGTTGGAAAGAGTCCTAAAAATATAATACTATTTATAGTTATAAGTACTCTTATAATGTCTTTTATATATAGCTATCTTCCATCACTTTATGTTACAAATTATGAGATGCTATATTAATAGAGTATTATCTATTTTTATAATAATACTCTTTACCTCTTGCAGTTTAATACCTAGACATATAGCATCAAAAGAAGAGATAGAGAGTAAAGAAGAAAAATTATACAGAATGATAATTGGTTTAAATAAAACCATAGATAAAAAAGAGGCTAGAGATTTAGCAAAAAAGAGTATATTGTATGCTATTAGATTAGCTAAAGAGTATAAAGTGGTATCTCCCCCTCTTTGGCATAATACTTTAGTTAATATAGGTTTTAAAAAAAGAGGGTTATGTTATCAGTGGGCTGAAGATATGTTACTTTTTTTACTAAAACAGAAATACCAAACAATACAGTTTTATGCAATTGGTACTAAAATAGGAGAGTATTTTGAACATAATGCTTTGGCTCTATCTGCAAAAGGGGTATTTTTTAATAAAAGCATAGTTTTAGATGCTTGGAGAGAGTCAGGAAATTTATATTTTAACTATATAGATAAAGATAAATATATTTGGAAAAATAGAGAAGAGGTTTATAGAAAAGTGGTTAGAAGATTATTAAAAAAATAATCTTCTGCTATTTTATCTATTAACCTCTACCTCTTGCTCTGCTTGTTGTTGATGAAGTAAACCCTCACAAGTAGAAGTCTCAGCCAATGGCAAATCTTCTCCATTATATGGACACAGTTCAGCTACATCTTCACAGTCGGGACACTTTTTAATATTTGGTTTATAACAACCTCGATGTTTAAGTTGAACAGTAGGTTTTTGATAAGTAACAACTCTATCTGGTCTAATATCTCCACCTGCAAATAGAGTCACACCCGTAATCATAAGAGCTAGTAATAATCTCATTTAACTTCCTTTTATTTAGTATATGTAACTCTATCATAATTTATATCAATACAAAATATTAAAGTATATATACTTTTAAATTTAAATATTAAATTAAAAATTATAATGTGATATAATATTGCACATTTTAAAAGGAATTTATATGTATTTATGTAGAATTTGTGGACAAAATACGAAAAAAATAGTTGATATTAAAAAAGATATAACTTATTATCGTTGTAAATCTTGTGGATTTATATATTTGGATAATAAAAATATTATTGATAGTTGTAGTGAAAAGAAACACTATGAAAAGCATAATAATGGATTTGACTCATTAGGGTATGTTAAAATGTTTGAGGATTTTATAGATGTGGCTATAGAGCCTTATATTAAGAGTATTAAAACAGCTTTAGATTTTGGCTGTGGAAAAGGTCCTGTTTTGGCTGAACTACTACATAGAAAAGGTATTGAGGTTGATAAGTATGATATATACTTCTATCCAAAAGAGGTTTATAGAGGTAAAAAGTATGATTTAATTACATCTACAGAGGTATTTGAGCATATAAAAGAGCCTATAGAGAGTTTAAAACTTCTATCTCAATATACAAATAAAAATGGATATATTCATACCTTTCTACACAACTTAAATAAAAGATAAAATGCTAAAATACCTCAAAAAGAATATGAATAAAAGATTAAAAAAAGACACGAGATATTGGTAAAAGGCGAAATGAATACAAAACATAAAA
>Ga0256842_1000250_pt1 | contig 47086 bp, 64 predicted proteins | sample 4559240metaG_FD_185973 | JGI IMG/M metagenome (GOLD analysis project Ga0256842, IMG submission 185973) | Hydrothermal vent microbial communities from Guaymas Basin, Mexico - 4559-240 | ecosystem: Environmental > Aquatic > Marine > Hydrothermal vents | place: Mexico: Guaymas Basin | collected... | reverse complement strand
TACAAGTGCATCATGTTCAGGGCCGAGGCTATTGTGGGCGACAGCGTTATCCCTGTCGGCTACCTGCTGCTGATTGTTGACAGGAAGTGGAGCGGGTACATATACGACGTGTACGTGGCTAAGGCGTGGAGGAATCTTGGCATAGGTACTGCGCTGGTGAGGGCTGCTATCAAGCTGATAATGCTGAGGAAGGGGCCGAGGATTAAGGCTATGATTCTAAGCAAGGAGCTGGCCAACATAATAGCCATGTACGGCACCGACATAAACATGGGGGCTTTCAGGAGGATACTGGAGAAGAACGGGTTCATAGAGAAAGACCCTGGCGTCTACGTACTGGACGTGAGAAAGCTCATTGAGCAAGAGGCTGCTGAGGAGGCTGGCGAAGGTAGTCAGAAAGTCGTCGAGATTTCTGGGAGATGAGGTAGCTCCTTATCCTGCTGATTATCGCGTAGTAGACGACTGTTTTTTCCCCATTGTACACCTCCTGCCTCACGAGGAACCCGTCCCTAACCAGCCTCCTAAGCTCCCGCAGAACCGACTCTATCTTGACGCTACGGTCTCGGTGCCAGATGTAGACGAATAGCTCCTCCTTTGTGAACCAGTTTCTGTGTTTGGACTTGCAAAAAGAGAGTATGTGCTCTAGGAGCTGGGTTTTCAGGCTCATTTGCCATCCCCCCTGGGGGCTAGGTAGAGCTTTACTGGCTTTCCTAGCATTAGCTCGTAGACGTAGTCCTTGGCGCCTACATGGATGGCGAATTCTCCTGGGCTTCTCAGGCCGACACTGTCGACGCCCTGCCTCCACTCTAGCAGCTTTATGCACGAGCCCATTGGCCTGTCTGCACAGTAGTAGTAGACTACTGTGAGGCCCATCTTCTTCAGGGCGTTCCTCACTGAGGCGTCTGTTATGTTGAGGGCCTCAGCCACCATGTCCTCGGTGGTGTACATGTCGCTGAGCTTCATTGCAGCGTAGACGCTTGCAGCCGCCAGCCCCCTGGGAATGCTCTGCACATAGTAGAGCATGGCCAGCCTATCGGCGAGGAGGCGCACGCTGTCAGGTAGGTTGAGCCTGGAGGCTGCCATGCTGATTATCCTTGATACCAGGAGCCGCTGATTCGTACACTTCAACGGTAGACCATACCTTGTTATGAGCCTCCTTATCCAGAACTCGATATCCTTACTGTACTCGCCCAACACCATGCTAACGGCTTCAGCTATGACGTCGGAGGGGTAGCACTGGCTGACGAGTGCGGCGTAGAGTGCTACAGCGGCCTTGCCAGCGTCCCTATGCCTTATAACGTACATGGACAGCTTGTGGGCTAGGCTTGCAGCGAGCGAACATGTGTTCTCGTCTATCCCCAGCGCGCCGCACACACGCTCTATGTGCTGGAGCACCTTGACAAGCTGCTCCATCCTATACCCGCGGCGCCTAACCTTCGTCTGCGTCTTTGCGAGCCTTATAGCCAGTAGCCTTTGCTCCCTCTGCTCCAACCTAGGAAGAATCCATGTTCCAACGCCGTGGTCGTGGAAGAACTCGGTTAGAGGCTCGTGATGTATTACCCTATCGCGGTTGAAGGGGCGCCAGTAGACCTGTTCAAAAACAATCTCCTCCTCTTCAACAGAACCAGGTACAACCTGGGTTATGGGGTTCTTGGTTGCATCCGACATGCATACACACCTCCGACCATGTGTACGTTGGCCGTTGGGCCGTGTACAGAAGGTGTAATACCGCTTGGATAAAAGTGGAGCGGCTGGCGGCACTCTAACTGTTGTAGTGCTAAGCTTAGAGCAGAACTAGGCCTTAAAAGGGGCCGTCGTGGCCGTGCGAGGTTAAAAACCTACATGTAGAGGGGCTTCTCCTCCTCGCCACACTCTGGGCACTCTAGAACCATCACCGACAGGTGCCACGCAACCTCCAGCGCCTCGTTCACCGTCTTCACGTAGGCCAGCTTCTTGCCTGGAGCCTCTGGCGTAGACTGCTCTATACGCTTGTAAGCCGCCTCAGCTAGAATGTACATGTACATTCTGACCGCCGCAAGAACGGTCAGTGCCATCCTAAGGTATGTTGCTCTGTCCAGCTCTCCTCCACTCTCGTCTACAAGCTTCTTCACAGCCTCCGCGAGAAGGTCGGCGAGCCTCCTAGCGTCCATGTGAAGTTTCTTCCTATGCTTCTCTATGAGCTCAACAGCCTTCCCGAGAACCCTAGGGTCTACATACTTTACGAGCGCTACGGGCAGCGCCGACACGGCTGTTCACCCCAGCTAGATGTGCATATTTTGTGGTGCTGGAAGGACGTACTCTTGGTCTGACCTAATCATCTTCTGGATAGCCTTTGAGGCCCTGCTTAGGTCGACCTGTATTGCTCCAAGGAATATCATTTCGCATGATGGGCACTCCATCAAACCGTGAACTAGGACGTCCATGGCTGTCTTCTTGTCATCGCTGTATTCTAAGATGCTTATCACGCTTGACACCTTCTCGCCCATAGAGTCGATTACCAGTATCTCACGGTCGTCCAGGCCTATGACGTGGATTACGTTGTCTAGGAGCCTGGCAGAGATTGATGCTATGTTGCCCTTTTTGTCGACGCCTATGGTTAGTGTTGTGATTGGTACTGGCCTGTTGTGGAGGGCCAGCTCAAGGGCTGAGGCCATGTCAGTGTAGGCCATGATGGTCATACTGTTTGGTGGGAGGTCTATGCTGGGCTCGTACTCGGGCTCGCGTCTCTGCACGACCTCGCACTCTGCCGTGTCGCCGCTGGTTGGCGTGGCGCAGTAGACGTCGTACCTGCCTATGTAGAGCTTGTAGGGTACCTCCAAGTCATTGTACTTGGGGTCTAGTATGTCCATTATCAGTGAGTGGAAGTCGCTTCTCGCACCATAGTAGAGTGGCATGAGCACGTCTTCGCCGTTGTGGCCGTAGGACACGCTGTGGGCCATGTCCCCGTCTGGCGTTATTACTATGCGATCACCGTCAATCATTGCCGTTGCAATGGTTAGTATACCGTTGAAAATGTGGACGCTGAGCTTGTTCAGTGTGGCGGGGGCGCTGCGCTTGAACATGGCTGGAGACGGGTAGGCCCAGGTTATGATGTGTAGCACGGCTCCCACGCACCGTACACAAGTGCGGGGATTCTGGCTGGCTTTAAGCTCCCAGGGGGTTGTGGGGCTAGCGTGCTAAAGCAACCGCCGATGCAACCTATAGCGTGGAGGCGCTGGAGGCGGGCGTGATGGATGGCAAGGAGGTTTACACTGGCGTCGCCAGGCCAGCTGGGGTCGGTGTTGAAGCCACCCTGGTGCAGGTGCCAGAGATGGATGACGACTACATCCTAACTGGCTGGGTAGACCTTAGCGGGATGCCTGCTGGCACGCAGGTTCAGCTGTGCATAGAGATGTATGTTGCTGCTGGGCAGCAGAGGCCCAGCAGCCTATGCGCCGAGTATAGCGCCCCAGGGGACGCGGCGCTGGTGCATGTTAAGCCCATGTACATACCCAGGTGGGGTAGGGCGCGGCTAACGGTTACCGTAACCAGGGGAGAAGTATTCGATATCCCCTACTGGATAGCCGCGGTGAAGCCAGACATCGGCGTGAAGGCATGGCTGATGAGACGCTTTGCATAAGAGTGGGGTGCCACTACTACTACCAGACTGGAGGGTAGGGCGACCATGCCAGAGTTCCCCCCAACCCAGGTACCATCAAATATTGCCAGGCAGATAGAGGAGACTAACAGGATAGCGAAGGCTAGCATCATACACCTGGCGCCTATAGCGCAGAGCGTTGACATAAAACAAGAGAATGTTGAGGTTACAGTGATAGACACCAGCCAGTACGAGATAGTTAACAAGAAGCCGCACACACTGATGGGCTGGATTGACATGGCAAACTTCGCCGCGCTAGCCGACACACACCCAGACGCCGAGATAGAGGTGCGCTGGTACGTTGACGGCAAGCTGTACAGGAGGGGTGTCTACAACCCAGCAGACTTCACCGACGAGCATCTGCTACTGTTCCTGGAGCGTGCGGCAACAGCATTCCACAAGGTTACTGTGATAGTTAGGAATGCTGGCGTGAGCGACCAGAACCCGCTAACGCTAGACTACAGCTTCGAGATTAGGGCAGCGTTCCAGCCGTGGAGCCAGATAGTCTAACGGTAGGGGTGTGAGCTAGATGCCTGCGATAAACGCTGAGGATGGCGGAGAGATAAGCATCAAGCTACAGTTCAACTATCTGGAGAGGAAGCTCCAGAAGATTGAGCAGAAGATAGACCAGCTGATAAAGATGGTTAAGGAGCTTGAGGAGAAGTGCGGCGGCGGGGGCCAGATGGGCGGTAGGGCTGGCAAGACTAGGGGGCATGAGATGGGCTGAAAAAACTACCCCACGTACACCTGTTTTTTCATCTTATACCCGTCTGGGAACACCGCTTCTATCAGCCACATACCCTTCTCGTCAAAGTATATGTCCACCTTGTAGTTGCCCTCGCCCAGGTCTTCGGCTGTAGTGGTTATCTTGGCGCCGCTGGGCTTTGTTATTATTACCTGTATGTTGAGGCCGCTCTTTTCAGCCTCGATGTAAACTGGCTGTACTGAGCCGAGCCTGACCAAGGGGTACCCCCAGACTGTCTCTACCGTTGTAACCTGTATTGGGACTTTCAGGTATTTGACCAGGATTGTGTCCCATGGTGGTAGCTTGACGCCGAGGCGTGAGGCTATTATCCTCATGGCTGTGTCGTTGAGGTCGCTGACCTTGTGGTGCACGTACTTCTGCACGGCGCACTTCTCAAGGGCTGGCCCCCTGTACTTCTGCGTGCACTCCCAGACTCCCTGGGCGAACCACATGTACTCATGGTGTCTGGCCGCCTCGCTCGGGAATGAGGCCAGCACATCTTTGACCAGCTTTATCAGGTACTCGTGGGTTACCTGGTAGCTGAGCATTTTGGGCTTTGCAAGCTCCTTGACCGCTCGGAGCTGCTCGGCGACAATCTCTGGCTTCAGCTTCCTATCCCACAGTTCGAAGCGGCGTATCGGGTTCCTATCCATTGTGCGCCTGCGCCTGGCTGGCACCCGTGCCCACCACTCTCTACTTGTAAGCCCAGACCGCGAAGTTTGCTTCCTCCACCGCGTCGGCTCGCTTGAAGCCCAGCCACGCTAGTAGCCGCTTCAGGGTCTCAGGATGTAGGACGTGGAAGTGGGTACGGTCTGCCAGCGCGTTAGGGTCGCTGCATATCACGCTCTGTATGAATATGAGGCCGCCTGGCCTCAGCACCCTGTAGGCCTCGCGCAGGGCTCTGGTGTAGTCTGGTATGTGCTCCAGCACCTCTATCATCAGCACGGCGTCGAAGCTCTCGGCTGGGAACTCTAGGGCCTCAGCGTTCATCACGTAGCACTCCTTACCCTCCCATTCTGGGAACGGCCCTAGGATGTCTACTCCCACGTAGCGCCAACCGTATGTTCGCCTTGGGAAGTTCTGGTCTAGCCAGTGGTAGAGCATGCACTTGTAGGCGCCGACCTCAAGAATGTCAGCGCTAGGCTTGCGCTGGAGGAGCTGCTGGAGGAGCCTATAGAGCTCTGAGCGCCTCACCAGTATGAGGCCCCAGCCGTACTTGCCAGCCTCCTCGGTGGAGATGTGCTTAAGGCTGCGAGACATCCTCCACCACCCTCCGCAACAGCTTACCCACATTGTCCCAGTTGTAGATGTGCCTGATTTTTGAGACGTGCTCCCTTACACGGGCCTTGTAGTCGTCTAGGTTCTCAAGTATGTCGTGGAGCTTGTCTACAGCCTTATCGATCCTCATCTCTACGCCTTTGCCGTCGTGGATAGGGTTGTCCTTGAGAACCCATGGTGTTGGCTTGCTGTCTACTAGGAGCCAGTCTGGCAGGTAGTCCTCCCAGCTCCCGCCCCTCGCGGCTATGACTGGTAGGCCTCTGGCCAGCGCTTCTAGGCCGTTCATCTCGAAGCCTCCGCCCCTGCTCGCTAGGATGTAGATGTCGCACGTGTCGTATAGGGCCATCTTCTGCTCCTCGGTGAGCCATCCGTAGACGTGTATCGCGCCCAGGCCCCGCATTATCGCGGCCTCCCTGCCGTCGGCTGTTTTGGTTTTGAAGACTAGCTTGACGTCCTTGCGCTCCTGCTTGAGCCTCTTGTATATCTCTACGACGAGGTCGAAGCCTTTGCGGTAGGGGCTGTGCCAGAGGAAGTATAGTAGGTACTTGTAGCCCTTCTTCTCCTTGAGCCTTAGGAGGTCTCCGAAATATTTCGGGGCTATGTTGGGCCGCTCATACCACTCCCTGTCAAGGCCGTGGGGGACAACGTAGACTGGGGCTTTGACACCGCTGCGGACGTAGGCCTGCCTGGAGAAGCTTGAGGGGACTATCATGGCTGTAGCGTAGTCCGTCATTGATACTGCTAGGCTGCTTATGTGGTCGCTGTCAGCCACGTCAACACCGATTATGGCCTTGTAGAGGTGGAGCTTCCTGGCTATGAACCTGGCGGCGCGGCTCATAGCGTAGAAGAACGGGTGCATGAAGACTATCGGCCTGCTCATAGGCATTATGTGGGGAAAAGCCAGCTCGTCTATGCGCTCAACCCTATACCAGCGCTTGAGCTGCTCCACATGCTTCTCAGCTATCAATGTGAACGAGACACGGTGCCACATAGGGTACACGTAGAAGATGTACCTTGGCCTCACGTCTACCCCTGGACAATGTGTAGGAGAGGCATTGCATGCGTGAAAAGGGTGTGGGCACGAGAAAAAACAGGAGGCTAGGGCTGGTCGGCTAGTGCCAGTGCTACTCTTCGAAGGCTATGTATATGGTGGCGTTCCCGAGGCTCCTCACGTAAATCTTCCTCGGGTTATCTACCTCGAAGACGTCTATGTCTCCTGGCTCCAGTATGTACTCTTGCTTGTCCTCGCTGCCGAGGTAGACTATGCTTGGACTGCTCCTTGGCACCTTGACGTGTATCCGCTTCACAACCCTGTCCACATCGCTGAGCGGGGTTGGTGTGGGGCCGACCTGTAGTGCTAGGGTGTCTATGCTCTTGGGCCTGCTGGTGTTCATGTAGATGGCGTCTATCTCCTCCTTCGCTGGCCCCTCGAAGTAGTAGACCGACACTGGGTCGCCGTCCTTCAACACGCGGCGCCCCTGCACATAGGCGTTGTCTAGGAAGTAGCCGTAGTGAGCGTAGACGGCCCTCCACGCCCTATCCTCCTCGCCCAGGTTGTACTTGTTGTCCTCTGAGGGGGCGACATCGCTTGACAGGTTCTTCAGGTCTACAACGCCAACCTTCTCGTCGAGATATTGTTTAAGAATATCCAGGCCATCGACAACTCTATTCCACTCATCAGGATACAGGACTTCTACGCCCTTATGTCTGAGGCCTAGCCAGCTCATCCGCCCACCCAGGTATGTGTGGGGGAAAACTCTGGGATTTGGGTTGCTATGTTAGATTAGGCTTGTGTTGCATGTGCAGTGGCAGCTGTGCGACAGTATGACAACCACTTGCTTGATGATATCTAGCGCATAGAGCATGTCTGCCGTGTACAGCGCTAAAACCAGCAGCAGCAGTATCACTCCTTTGACGTGCCTTCTGAGGCCATAGTACGCCTTAACATCCATCAATGTGTCAACGCCTATGGCCACCATGAACCCCGCGCCTAGGAGAGCCACTATGGAGACAACTAGCGCGAGCAGTGGCGGGAGGCTACAAGCCACCAGCTTGAGAAGGGGCGGCAGCAGGGCCAGCACGGTCATTAGCAGCGCTAATAACAGTGATTCGTCCCAATTCCTCTTCATCTCATAGAGGATGTAGATTATGAACGGTACGTGGGCCGCGAGTAGGGCTGTCTCGGGAGTGGGCACGGGCTACCCCCTCCCAGCCTCCTCTATAGCCCTGAGCCACTCCTCTGCTTTAAGGCGGGTGAGCTGGTCAGTCTGCTCCAGCATACTATGCAGGGTTTCGTGTGCACGGCGGACTATCGGGTCGTCTACCCCTATGCATCGTATGATGTTTACCTGCTTCTCGTAGCGGCGGAAGGGGCAGAAGACGCAGTTTAGGCTGTCTCCGCACTGGCGGTAGGTTTCGAGGTGCTTGTCTAGGCCTGCCTCGCGTATGATGAGCCATACCTGGTTGTCGGTGAGCCTCAGTATGGGTGTAAAGACTATCTCCCTAATGTCCTTGCGCCTTACAGTTATCTCTCTGGCATAGTCCCTCGCGTTGCTCCACTTTATCCTCCTCCACTTGCTATCAGCCATCTTTATGCCCATTATGTTGTAGCGCTTACCGTTAACGTGTGGAAGGGCGTCCCAGTGCTTCTGCTTGTGCTCATTGTAGCACCAGCGTGTGCCGCTGGCTGCTAGCTTGACTGGAATCCCCCATGTTCTAACCCCGTGCCAGAAGTCCCCGCCATGCCTGTTGAACGCCTCTATGTGGATCGATTTGTACCCCTTTAGAACGGCTATCCTAACGTTCGTGTAGTGGGGGCTCCTAACCCTGTGCGGCTGCTCGTAGCCGAGGCTCTCTAGAATCCTGTATGTTTGCTCCACGTTCCTAGGGTGAGTGTTGCCCATAAGCTCGTTGTACACTACTATTACCTTGTTCTTTATTGAGTCGCCAGCGTAGGCTACCGCGGCTGCTACTGCCACGCTGTCCTTGCCGCCGCTCACAAAGAGGTATGGCCGTATTGGCTTGTATTTGTGGAAGAACTGGCGGACTATGTTGGCGGCAATGTCTAGGAGCTTCTCGCCAGTAATCGTGTAGGCCGTCGTGGTCATAGCCTGTCAGCCTCAGAGAGAGTATGGGGGTTACGCCCCTTTTAGGGGGCCAGGCCCGCATAATGGTATTGCTGCGAGGCTGGGAGACGTGGCGATTGAGAGGCTTGCCCATGCTGGGATGTACTTTCCAGGCAGGTTCGACGAGCTAATGGGGCATGTCAGGTGGATGTTCTACAACAATGATGGGCCTGGCTCGATGCCAGATACTGGGAGGAGGATACTGGCTGGGAGGAGGGGGTACCTGGGCTTCGTAGCCCCGCACGCGCCGCTGAGGCTGGCTCTCGGCGTGTACGGGTGGGCCTACTACTACATGGTGGTTGAGGGTGTGCCAGAGACCGTGGTCATCCTCGGGCCAGACCACTACGGGCGGACTGACAGGATAACAGTTGGTAGGGGGTTCGGGCTGGCGAGCCCAGTGGCTACGCTGTGGACTGACGACAGGATGGCGGAGGCTATAGTTGAAGCTGTCAAGGGCAGAATAGCCATAAGGTATGGCGAGGCCGAGCTTTTCGCCAGGGAGCACAGTATAGAGGTTCACGTTGCCATTCTCTCGGCGCTCATAGGGCCAGACGTGAGGATAGTGCCGATAATAGTGCCATACGCGCTTAAGAGCCCTATAGCATACCTTGGCAGGGCTATAGCCAACGCTGTACTGGAGCTTGGCAGGGACACGGTTATCCTCGCGAGCACCGACATGAGCCACTATACTGGCACAAAGTATGACGCCGAGCAGGAGGACAAGAGGGCTATAGAGGTTGTGTTGAGGCTGAACTGGGGCGAGCTACTGGAGCTAAACGCTAGGGGTAGGCTCAGCTGGTGCGGCGTGGGAGCAGTCGCGGCGATGCTGGCAGCTGCAAGAGCGTTGAAGGCTACCAGGGGGAAGCTGCTAGCGTACAAGCTGGAAAAAACAGAGTCTGGGTTCAACGGGTACGGGAGCATAGTGGTCTACAGGGCCTAGCGCCTAGACCTCCTCTTCTCAAGCTCGCTAAGCGGGACAGGTCTTGTGGGCGGCGCCTGCTGCTGGGCCGCGCCAGAAGCCCTCCTGGAACCTGTACGTGTTTTTGATCCAGTTGCTGTAGCGCCGCTTGACGGTGTTGTTTCTGGAGGCTTTGGCGGTGGGGGCATCCTGGCGGACTCGCCTATCTTTACCAGCTCCTCTGCGGCCTTCCTAAGCTCCTCCAGCGCTGGCTCAATAGCCTTGGAGGCCTCCTCAGCAGCCTTCCTAGCCTCCTCTATAGCCTTGCTTATCTCCTCCCTAGCCCTTCTAATCTCCTCGACCAGTGAGGGGGACTCGCTCAAGACACTCCTCCTCCACTGTTAGACTCTACAAATCCCAGCATATAACGCTGAAGCCAGAAAAACAAACCGTACACAAATACTCCTGTGAGGCTGGAGCAGTATGGTTAAGACTGAGACCATAACATGGCATATAATGAGCCAGTACCACGTCTATACTGTTGTCGTACTGGAGTTTGAGGATGGAGTGCTTGATTTCATGGCTGTCTACGTGCTTAACGTAACGCCAGACAGCAACGTTGCCAGCATGACCCCGATAATAGAGTACTACAAGGGCTTCTACGACGACCCAGTTACTGGCGAGCATAAGCACGGCTTCAACGCTAGGGTCTACCTTGACTGTTGTGCTGCAACGCTGCCAGAGCCGCTTGCCGACGCTGCGTTCTCGATGGTTGTTGAGATGTTGAGGGAGGGTAGGCTCATAGGAGAGTTTCATAGCAGCCAGTGAACCCTTGCTCCATCTCCGTGAGCCACATGTCGAAGAGCGTTAGGTAGGTGCAGAAGTCCTCTGGGTCTAGCAGTTTTTTCAGCCCATCCCGCTCAAGGCTCCACTGGAACTCTCTAAGCTCCTCGTTCAGGCTGTACTTGTTGAACACTAGCCAGTGCTCCATCTCCATTATGAAGAATGCCAGCTGGAATATGCACCTGTGCCTAAGCTCGGGGGGTAGGCAGCGTAGCCTTGTGCAGCGCTCAACTAGACTGTTGGGGTCTGGGCACCACATGGCTTCCACCGAAACTATTCTCGTTGCATGTGTGGTTTTGAATGCGAGTAGTTTCGGGAGGGAATTGGAGAGAAAAAGTGCGGGGAGAGTAGGGGCTCACACCATCACCTTGAAATAGTTTCAGTGGGGTGTTCATAGCCCGAAGTACTGCTGCCTCCTAAGCTCACGGTAGACGTACCTCACCCGCCTCCGCTGCGCCAGCCACATGTAGAACTGTATCTCGTAGTCGTCCAGGCCCCAGTCCTTGAGCGCTTCAAGCTCCTGCTTGAGCTCGTCGTCGCCTATCACGCCCTCGGCATAGTCGCTTATTAGCTCGGTGATGTACCTCCGCACCTCGTCGTAGACTGGGCGCACGCGGATGTACTCCTCCCACATCTTCTTGAGGAACTCCTTGGTAGGCTGGTCTACTGGCAGCGCGTCAATCATCTTGTAGACCTGTGCTAGGGCTAGCCTCCTGGCCTTGGGGCTGTACTCTGCCATAGTTACGAGCTGTCTCGGTGTTCCTACCAGCTCCCTGTATGCCCTCAGCGCGGCGCGAAGCTGGCTGCCGTAGACTAGTAGGGCTATCTCCTCGTCCTCCAGGCCGTACTGTACGAACCGCTTGAGCAGGCGCTTGAGGTCGTCGAGCTTGATTGCGAAGTACTCGTAGAGCTGGCGTATGTCCCTTACGACCTCGCGCACCTCGCTGGCAAGCGGCCTAACATGGATGTACTCCAGCCAGACTGGCCACCACTCCCTCGGCACCCTACGCTTCTCAAGGACCTGAAGGGCGTACCTCCTAACCGCTGGCACGTACTCGGCCATTGTCGCCAGCATGGATGGTGTTGGTATGTACTCCCTCGCGGCTGCTATGGCCTCTTCGAGCTCTACCCTGCGCCTTATAATCTCAATCTCCTTGGGCGTGAAGCCCCACTGGCTAAGCTCCTTTATGAATGCTTCAACGTCGTTCCTGCTGACCACACCGTAGCGTAGAGCTCGTATGTAGGCTGTCAGGAGCGTCTTGTAGTCGCTCTTGACTGGCCTTACCCTGATGTATTCTAGCCATATCTTAGTCCACTCCTCTGGCACATGCCTGGCAGCCAGAGCCTTCGCTATCAGGTCGCTGGGGAGCACCATGTACTCTGCGAGGGTTGCTAGCATTGTCGGTGTTGGTATGTAGAGTCTGGCTGCCTCCCTAGCCTCAACGATGGCCTCCTCAAGTGCTGCACGCCTGCTTACCAGCTCCACCTCCTTGGGCGTGAAGCCCCACTCGGACAGCTCCTTCAGGAACTTCTTGAACTCGTCCTCTGAGACGGCCTTGTAGCGTAGGGCGCGTATGTAGACGCTTAGCAGGCTCTTGTAATCGCTCTTGAGGGGCTTAACACGGATGTACTCCAGCCAGTATGGGAGCCACTCTGGCGCAACGTGGTACTCCTCAAGGGTCTTCCTCACCAGGTCTTCTGGGAGGACAAGGTACTCTGCCAGACTTGCCATGGTTGTTGGGCTGGGTATCCTCTCCTTCTCAGCAGCCTTCATTATGTCTTTGAGGTTCTCCATTCTTGCTATCAGGTTGTAGAGCACCCACTCGTGCTGGGATATGCCGAACGCCTGGAAGACCTCGACGGCCTTGTCGTAGACTGCTAGGGCCTCCTTTGCCTTGGGGCCTGCTACAAGCTCAAGCTTACCGTCCTTGTAGACGTAGCCTACAGCGTACTCTGATAGTAGGGCTGTAAGCTCCTCTGGGCTCATGCCCAGGGCTAGGAGCTGGTATATCCTCGTGCGCACTAGGGTTAGCTCGTCGCGTACTGGCTGCCTTGCAAGGTAGAGCATCCAGTAGAGCCGCTCATCCTCTGGCAGGTTGAACCTGGCCACGACGTTCAACACAGTGTCGAGGGCCTCTGGCACCACCTCAAGCATGCTGGCATAGGTGGTTATGCTCGGAGTGTACCATATCACGTTCGCGTCAATGTAGAGCCTGGCGGTTTTCTCGTCGAATCCGAGCTTCTTGAACTCCTCCAGGGCCTCGTCAACCGTTATCCTCCTGCTCCTCAGCCTGTTGACTATGGCCCTCACGGATATCTCCTTGTAGAACCTCTGGATCATGAAGTCTACGGACATCCTTATCATGTCTTCGACGTACTTGTGCTCGTGCATAACGTTTACCATCTGTTCTACCCACTTCTCGGCCTCGCTGATTGTAGTGTAGCCCCAGCGTAGGCCCCAGAGGACGCTCCAGATGATGTAGCGTGCGTAGTAGCGTGTCCTAAGCCTGGCCTCAACGTCCTGGAGTAGCTCCACGTACCTCCTCCAGGCCGCCCAGTAGCCCTTGTCGAGCTCTAGGCCTAGGCTCTTGCCTGTTATCTTGCGTATCTCGCTGACGAAGAAGTTGGCATTTATGGCTCCAACTATGTCCCTGAGTATCTCCTCCGCCTCCTCCACCGTTACAGTGTAGTAGAGGGCTGAGCGTATCAGGTACCTGTAGGCCTCACGGTAGATGTCAAGCGCCTTGTCCATGACAGCCCTTAGCTCCAGCAGCTTCGACTCTGCTGGCAGGAATGCTACTGGGAACTCTACGTTAACCTCCTTCCAGTCCATAGTGTTGGGGTCGAAGTAGCCAGTCTTGAATACTACTGTGAAGAAGCCAGAGAGCAGCACGTTCAGCTGGTCTAGCGTCCACAGGCCCTCCCTGAACAGGTTTATGAAGCCAGTTCTGAGCAGTGTACGCTCCTCTGATAGTGCGTTGATTGTCTCGGCTATGCTTATCCACGGCACCCAGTAGGGGTGCAGGCCTGTTGCCTGGAGAGTCCTGGCGAACTGGCGGACGTCGAACTCTATCTTGCCGCTCTTCAGCGAGTTCAGGTATTTCTCCACAATTGCTGCTGCTGAGGTTGTCTGGCCCTCTTTGAGTAGGCCAGTGGTTATCTCCTCTATACTGCTCTTGATACCGTAGCCCCACGCGCCCCAGTAGTCGAAGAGGCCCCACCTGGTCATCCAGCGCAGGTCTATCTTGCCTGGGATGTCGGCTATCAGCTCCATAATTATGGCGTTGTCTGTGGGCCAGCCCTTGTGCCACGGTATCCTGGCGTAGTCGTGCCACTTCATGTACTGCTTCATCATCTCGAACAGCGACTTTGCGTCGAAGTTGAACTTCTTAGGCGCCTTTGGCTTCGGCACCTCTCCCTTCTTGAAGAAGGTGGCCACTATGTCCTTGTCGTAGGACTCGTCGGGGTTCCACAGCTCGCCAGCCACGCCGCGCCAGAAGAACTCTGCGAGCTTCTCTGGGCTGGGGTACCTGAAGTGCAGCAGGTAGAACATGAATGCTACGTCTGGCGTGAAGCCGTGCATGCTCATTACGGCGGCGAAGTCCCTGGGGTTTAGTATGATGTCTCGTATCATCATGTGAGCTAGCTCGCTTGGTGTCGGTATCTCAGCCACTAGGCTTGCTGGGAAGACGCGTGGCTGGCCGAACCTGTCGGTTATGATTAGAGCCTTGAGGTTGGCGTCGTACTTGGCTGCAACCTCCTGGTATATCGATAGGAGCTTGTCTGGCAGCGGGTAGAGGTAGTCTATGAACTGCTGTGATATACCGCCCATCCTCAGCTGGTCTACGTATATCCTGTAGTACGTCTGCGCCTCTGGGGTCGCCAGGTGGCGGCGTAGGCTGCGGAGGGTCTGCTCCATAGGCGGAAGCTCTATGGTTATGTAGTTGGTGAGCCAGTACCTTGTGATGGCCCTTGTCGGCTCGGCCCACCATATCATATGGCCTATTATGAGGTACCTCGCAACGTCTGGCATTATCTTGCCAATACTCTTTGAAAGCTTTTCAAGGGCCTCTCCAACGTCTATCTTGACTTTACCCTCGCCTTTCGTGCCTATACCAAGCGGCCTGAGCAGAGCGGAGAGACTAACCTCTATACCCTTGAATATTCTGGCAAGGCTGCTGATGGCACTCTCTAGAATGATGCCCATCACGGCACCGAATATTGCAAGATTGGCTATACCGTAGATTGTGCCTACGGGGTCTCTCATTATTACTGGCATCATATCCTTAGCCTTCTCATAGATAATCTTGTAGAATCCGCCGACAAGCGATAATGGTACTGCAAATGGAGCAGTAACTGCGGCTACTGCTTTAGCTGCATCTTTGCCCAGAGCCTCCTCCAAAACCTCTAGGTGCCGCTTGTAGATGCCTCCTGGCAGATGCTCAGCGATAAAGCCTTCAACCCTGGCAGCAAAGTTGAGGAATGCCCCAGCAAGGGTCTTACCTATATTCCACAGTATGTCGGCTAGGCCAGTGATTATCTTGTAGGCTCCAGTGAGCACGAACCTTCCAAACTCTACTAGGGCATCGAATACGTGTTCTGCAATCCATATCACAGCCTTCTTGACGTAATCCCAGATTGTCTTTAGAATGTCTATTAACGGCTTAACTACGTGGTCTACAATCCAGTCCTTGGCTAGGAGCAGCTTGTCCCAGAGCCACCTGAGAAAGTCCAGTATCTTGCCCTTGGGGTCTTTGAAGAATTCTACCAGCTGCTCGTAGAGCCAGCCGAAGAAGTCTCTGACCTTGAGCAGTGCCTCCCTAACAGGGTCTGGCAGATGCTCCCATATCCATCCTCCGAGGGACTTCAACCCCTCGTAGATTCGCTCGCCTAGAGGCTTGAACACGTTGTCCCACAGCCATTCGAGCAGACTCTTCAGCGTGCCTACAGGGTCTTTGAAGAACGCTACTATTGCATCCTTAACAGCTATAAGTGCGTCCTTGACTGCTGGCAGGTGCTCTATGAGCCACTCTACGCCAGACTTGACCTTCTCGCCGATGGTTATCAGTGCGTCCCTAGCCTTTTCAAGGAATTCTCTGACTGGCTCGGGCAGGTGCTCCCATATCCACTGGCCCAGGCCCTTGAGGCCTTCGTATATGCGCTCGCCTAGAGGCTTGAACGCGTTGTCCCAGAGCCACTGTAGTACGCCCTTAAGCGTGCCAACGGGGTCTTTGAAGAAGCCCACTATAGCGTCCTTCAGCGCTACCAGTGCGTCCCTGGCCTTCTCAAGGAACTCCTTGACCGCGTCTGGTAGGTGCTCCCATATCCACTCTCCTAGCGCTTTAAGCCCCTCGTAGATGTGTTCTCCGAGTGGCTTGAGGGCGTGCTCCCACAGCCACTCAAGCACGCTCTTTAGGGTGCCGAGTGGGTCTTCGAAGAACTTCTTGAGGCCTTCTCCAACAGCCTTGGCGGCTTCTACTATCTTCTCGCCAGCCTCCCTTATCTTGTCCGCCGCCTCCTTGATGTAGTCTGGTATGCTCTTGAAGAAGTCTACGGCCTTGCTGAAGAAGTCCTTGACGAAGTCTGGTAGGTGCTCCCATATCCACTCTCCTATCCGCTTGAGGGCCCCTACTATGGGCTCTGCTATGTGCTGCTTGAACCAGTTGGGGAACCATTCTGGGAACTTCATTATCGCGTTTACGAAGCCCATCAAGTGCTCTCCAACGGTTTTAACCGCGTTCGCGACGTTGTTGAAGAAGTCCTTGACCTCCTTTGGCATCAGGTACCATACTACCTTTGCTAGGCCGACCATTGATAGGAACATCAGCTTGGGGAAGTTGGCTATGAAGTCTAGTGGGTTCCTAATTCTTGCCAGGGTGCTTCTGAGCTCGTTGTAGACGTCTGGGGCGGCTCTGCGGAGGAGGTCTGAGACCACTACTGCTACGTGGGCTGGGCTCAGCATCTTGCCAAGAGTCTCTAGGACGTCCTTGAACTTGTCAGCCACGTCGCTGAGGAAGTCCTTGACCTTGCCGAGGGCCTCCTCTATGACGTCTGGGAGGCTCTTGACCTTGTCTACTATCTTGCCTACCACGTCCCTGGCCTTGCCGAGGAGGTCTACCAGCTTGTCTATGCCGCTCTTGGCTGCTGAGACTATGCTATCCACTATCTTCCTCACGCCAGACAGTATCTGGCCTATGCCGCGCTGTAGGCCGCCTATAATCTTGCTTATGAGGTCGCTGGCGCGCTGTAGCAGGCTGGATAGGCCCTCGCCTATCCTTGAGACTATCCTGCCTATAGTGTCTGGCAGCTTCTCTATGGCCGCTACGGCGTTCTCCACCATTTTGCGTATTGTCTGGCCTGCACGCTCAAGAGCTGAGGTGATGGTGCCGACTATCTTGTCTACAATCTTTGATATCCTGCCTATGATGCCCTCTATGGCCTTGCCAGCGCCCTCGATTAGCCCGCTGAGGGCTTTGGATATCCTGCCAGCAATGTCTTGGAGGCCGCTGGATATCTTTGATATTATGTTAGATATTATGCCTGGCACCTTTGTCAGAACGTCTATTACCCCTCTCGCCAGCTCGCCCAGCTTCTCGCCCAGCCTGCGGAGCGCCGATGTTATCTCGCCGATTATCTTGCCCACGGCTGAGCCTATCCTGGAAACTATGTCTTGTATTGTGCTGGCGGCCTTGTGTAGGAGCCCCGATATGCTGCTGGCCACCTTTGAGGCTAGGCTGCTGAGCCTACCCAAGGCTTCTGATATGAGGCTTGGCAGCTTGGATATGGCCTGGGCTACAGAGTTGGCTAGGTTCTGGAGCCTGGATGATATTGCGTTGATGACTGATGATATTGCGTCGCCTATCTTGCTGACTGCCGAGCCAACCCTTGACAGCAGGTCTTGTATTGTACCAGCAGCCCTGCCCAGTAGGTCGCTTAGCTTGCCAGCTATCGAGGACACTATGTCGCTTAGCTGGCCGCCTATCTTCTCAACAAGGGATGTTATGGTTGAGACCACGTTGCTTATGACGTCGCCTATCCTGCTTGCCAGGTTTGAGAGGGTGCTAGATATCTGGTCTACAATGCCAGAAATCGCGTTCTGCACGGCTGATAGGGCGTCCTGGACTGCGCTTACAGCGCTCTGTATACCCTCGGAGACCGACTTCACTATCTCCTGTATCTTCGAGGTTATCTCAGATATGACGTCGCCTACGGCGCTCGATATACTGTTGACCAGGCTTAGTATCTGGCTTGTAATGTTTACCAGTGTGTTGCTCAGAGTGTTCAGGCCGTTCTTGATACTGTCTATGAGCCCTGTAACCGTGTCCTTGAGCTTTGGTATGTTCTCAGCGATCCAGTTGAGCACATCCTTAATCGGCTGTATGACTACCTTGTTTACGGTGTCTGCGAGCGCGCTTATGGCAGAGGATATACGGTCTAGTATGGGTTTGATTACCTCGTTGAAGACGCCAGATATGAGTGAGCCTATCTTATCGACTATGGTTTGGACGAAGCCTTCGAGTATCTTTTTGAGCCAGTCTTTGAGCTGGCCTATAGGGTCTGTTATGCCGAAGACGCCGCTCGCTATGGCCTTGAGGTCTAGGAGCTCTACCATATCTATGGTTATCACAGTGTACTGCTGGCGCTGCTGCCTAGTCTCGGCTACCAGCACGTCTGCGAGCTGGTCGGCCAGCCACTCCACGTCATCTCGCGTGTAGTGGAAGTACGGGTCATCTGACAAGTGGGACACCCCCTACCACGTCTCTTGTCGTCTCGTCGCCGAGTACGAGGCGCATTAGCTTGAACTTTGTAACCTCGGCTATCAGCTTGGCCTTTAGCTCCTTCTCGTTCCTCACAGAGAGGTTGAAGACCCTGCTGCGTATACCCTTGCATTCCACCATGACTGAGACTGCGTACTCGGTGCCCCAGGGGAAGTCGAGCTGGGCGACTTCGAGAATGTGGGCTAGGCAGTCGTCCACCATAACTGTGATGGGTGGTATCTGGACAATCTTGCTCTGTCCTGGTGGGGCGGATGGTGCGCTGGGCATCCAGGCGCCCCGTTTAAAAAACTGTGCGGCCTTGGGTAAAAGCTAAGATGTGTACGGGCTAACCTGTCGGCTGTACAGATGCTAGCTCCTTCCTCATTGACATCAGCTTCTTGAGGGCTACCACTAGCTCTCTGCTCTTCTCAACCAGCGGCTTGAGGTGTGGGCACCTGCCAAGCTCGCCGTAGTCCAGGGTTGCCAGCTCGAAGCCTACCTCCTGCGCCTTGGCTAGGATGTCGCCGATTATCTCTGCTAGCTTCTGGCGTATCTGCTCGTCCCTGCTCTGCTGGGGCTGTAGCTGTAGGCCCTGGGGCGCTGCTACCTGAGGTGTGCTAGGCGGTACCTGGCCTCCCTGACCCGTCTGCCCAGCTGGAGTTTGAGCCTCCTCCATTCGGGAAGCCACCTCTTTACCGCGTTATAGAGCTGGTCTAAGACGTCTTCTTTTAAGCCCTGGGACTTCCAGTGCTCCTTCCACCACGAGACCAGCTCATCCTCGCTCATTGCTTTGAAGGCTTCGTAGCCCCACCTGTGCCGCTTTGCTGGCAGGCTGACCAGCTGGAGGACTGCGCTCTTGTACATGCGTATTTTGACTGGGTTTGTCTCGTAGCGGCGTATGATGGGGTCTACTATGCGCTCTATCTGGTAGCGTATGAGCTGGAGGCTCATGTACTGGTCTGCTCGCTCGCTCTTACGGTAGTCGCGCTGCTCCTCGGGGCGGTTGTAGTTGCCTATGGTGAACGGGTTCCATGTTATATTGTGTATCTGGTGTGTGCCCCTCCTCCTGACGAACTCTGTGAGCGGCTGGAGCTGCTTTGGGATTATGGGCTTCTTGAACACGGTGCGTGGGGGTAGGAGGTAGCCGTAGCCTAGCGGTGTTATGCCGAGGACTAGGCCTACCTTGGCGTGGTCTAGGGTGTTGCCCAGCCACTCTATGAGCTCCAGGTCGTAGTTGAACATCTTGAACTCTGCCTCTGGCTCTGGCCTAACCTTCCTGCCCAGGTAGCTTCTGCCTAGAACCCCGTAGCCTAGTATCAGGGCTGACGGCTGGGCGTAGATGACCTGGCTTATCTTGTGGAATAGCAGTATCTTGAAGCCGTCGCTGAGCTGTAGCTCCCTAGCCATCTTGTCATGGTCTTCTCTCAGCTGTTTCAGAGTATACCTTTCCACCCATAGTTTGAACATGGTTGAGCGTATGGCCTCGCGAACCGCTGGGGGGTCTAGGTAGCTCCTGTTGTAGCGTGTCTTACCGTAGACCGCCTTCCTGGGCCTCGTCTGTATCATGCTCTCCTGGTACTGCTCTTCAACAGTCTCCTTGACCAGCTTCTCTATGTCGCTGAGCCACTCGTAGATGGTGCTCCAGTCTATCTTGTAGACGTCCGCGAGTATTCCCTGGAGCCACTCGTCCACGTCTGGCAGTTCGACGTTGAAGTCCCAGTTGACTGGCACTATCTCGTATGGCGGTATGTCGAAGAGGAGGCTGTAGGCTATGCCAGAATAGGTGAACTCGGGTATCATGAGCCAGACGTACCAGGGCATGAAGTCGCCTATGTCCATGCTTCTGAGCCAGTTTGCGAAAAGAGCGTTGGAGGAGAGTACCTTGGCGTGGTACTTCTGCTTCTGCCTCCTAAGCTCCCTTATCAGGCTCTCGAAGTCTAGTGTGCTGCCGAGTGGCATGCTCACCCCAGTTCCTCTACTTCCGAGATAGAGTCCAATAAGCGTCCGTAGACCTTCTCCGCGTCGTACTGCTTGGCGTGCTCCCTGACCCTCTCGGACAGTGCCTTGTACTCGTCCTTCTTGTTTACGGTTATGTCGTAGGCTTTGAGTATCGTTTTTGCCATCTCGTCGGCCCTGTAGATGTGCAGCTCGTACTCTATACCCTCGCCCATGGGGTCGTATATGACCTGCTCGTAGGGCACCCACAGGTTGTCCTTGTGGCTGTGCTCTGTGAGCGGCGGGTAGGCTGGGTGTATGCATGGGGTTCCGACTGCCTGGGCCTCAAGCACTGGTAGGCCGAAGCCCTCTGCGAGGCTGGGCTGCACGTACCAGTCCGCTGCCGCCATGAGGGCTAGAACCTCCATTCTTGAGAGCTGGCCGAACCTTGGGTCGACGTAGACTCCTTCGATGTCGCTGTAGTACACTGTTGCCTCCTGCCCTGTTAGAATGTAGAACTTGCACTCCTCGCACTCCTGGCGGGCCAGCATTATGGCTCTGGCGTAGAGCTCGTGGCCCTTGCGGCGGTGGCTGCTGGCCACTGTTACGTAGTAGACTCCGCTCCCCAGCCTAGACTCAAGGTGTTTTCTGGCGGTCTCTGCAAGCTTGACTGCCTGCTCCACCTCACTCATAACGATCCCGTGTGGGACTACGTCGACAACGGTTAGCCCTGCCTCCTCAAGCTTCTCGCGGGTGTACTGGCTGTTGGCTATGAAGACTAGGTCTCGCTGCATCCACGGTTTGACGTAGCGTTTGGGGAGCCTGCCCTCGGTGGTGGTGTATATCCATGACGGTATGTTCTCCTTGTTGTAGTCCCTGGCTGCGAGGAACCAGCTCCTGGAGAGCAGCGGGTTCATCGTCATGACAACTATGACCATGCCAGCCATCCGCTTCATGTCGACTGGAGAGGGGGCGTACTCCAGTATGACTGGCTGCAAGCCACGCCTACGGGCGACGTAGGCTATGGCCCTGGCAACCTCCATGAGCGAGGTGGCCCTGGAGGTTACGAGTGCAATCTTCACAGCCGCCCCACCTCGAAGGGGGCGTTGGCTAGGAGCGGCAGCTATAAGGTACAGGGCCCAGACGGGAAAGGGTAGCGTAACGTTAAACGTTGCGGACGCTGCTCCTGCACACGGGCCGATATATATGCCTATACACAAGAGGCCATGTGTACAAACATTTATATAGCTCCGTACACAAGTACACTACACGGCCAGAACCCAGACCAAGACCCCGAGGTGAGAGGTCGTGGCCCTAGCCCTCGCATACACCCAAACCCCCAAGCGTCAGGCCTACGATAGAATCGTAATAGCGGGCCCAGACGCGCACGGCGTTGCAACCCTGGCGGCCAGGCTTAGAATACTGAGGCAGCGCGGCGAAAACGTGCTAGGCTACGCTAAGTTCCCAGACACCACCCCGAGAGCCGCAGCAGAGACCTTCGCCAAGATAGCAGAGCAGTACGAGAGCGTTAGGGGCACCGAGGTCATAGACATACCAGTAAACGTGCAGGCGCCAGCAGCGTTCATAGAGGCGCTGGCTAAGCTGCCGCAGCCAGTAAGGTATTACGACCACCACGAGACTTCGGTACCTCATGTGGAGGCTATGATACAGCGTGGCATAACTCCCATCATAACTGCTGACGCCGTGCAGATGGCTGTGGCGCTGGAGTTGTTCAGCGAGGACACTGCCAAGGAGCTGGCAATTGTTGGCATCGTGGCCGACCGCGACCCAGCGATAGCGAAGGTGGTGCCGAGGGAGGAGCTAGAGAGGCGCTACATGCCACTAGCTAACAAGCTAGACATACTGGTGAGGCAGCCAGGCCTGGTAAATGCCAGCGACCAGGCGGAGCTGGCTAGGATGCTCAGCGAGTACGGTGTATCCATGCTGGAGCAGGTGAACGTGGAGTATCCGCCAGAGAGGATAGCTGGCCAGGTACACGTAGAGCGGGTTGGCGACATAGCGCTACTCGTAGACTTCAGCAGGCTAGACCCAGCGACCACCAGTATGTGGGTGCCGAAGACTATGGAGCAGCTGGCAATGAGGGCTCGTAAACACTTCATCGTAGCAGTGGTTCCAGGATACAACCCACGCACCAAGAGTGTAGAGGGCTACGACGTCCGCGTGATAAAGTATTGGCTCAGCGACTACCCAGCAACAGCCGAGGAGATAGTCAGGGACATAATAGCGAGGATGGCGCCGCAGGGCCGCGTCGTAGGCCACGAGAACTACGTCAGCGTCAGGTTCAACGACTACAGCGAGGCCATGAGGGTTGCTGTTGAGGTGTTCAGGAGGATAGAGGGTAGGCTGCCGAGCGCGGCGCACCTGGTGAGCGACCAGGTGGTAGCCGAGGCAATCCGCAGAGACTACAGCAAGCTCTACGAGCTCTTGGAGAGAATAGCGAGGGCACTAGAAAAGGGTGCCGAGGCCAAGGAGGAGCAAGTGAGCCTGCTACGCGAGCTATACCAGAGGGATGAGAGGACAAGGTACGACTAACCTTTCCCCCGTCAGTTTTTTCGATCCAATTCTACTTTGTGGGGGTGGGCCGTGTGGAGCTGGGCCACTGGCGCATATACTATCGCGTGCTTCCTGGGGGCCTTGTAGGCCTAGTCCTGTACGGCCCTAGAAAGAGGGTTGTCTACATTCCACCGTTTTTCTCTAGGCCCGAGAGGCTGCCGATTCCACGTTATGTTGCCCGTTTTCTCTCGGAGATTGTGCCCGAGCTTAGGGAGTGGGGTGTGAGCGGGCATGGTTGAGCCTAAGATAACTGTTCTAGCTGATATTGATGTGCCCTACCCGCGTATTGGCGACTGTGTGCGTGGGAGCTTCCAGCCTCTGGCTTCGAGGCTTGCTATGGTAGAGAACTGGTTCGGCATCGCGGTAGTGTACGCTGACCCTAGAACCAGGAGTCTTAGCGTGGCCTATAAGGACAGCGATATCTGCTATGTTGTCGACGCTGATGACGCCGAGTTTGTGTACAGCGAGGATGTGCTGGACTTAGACCCCTACCAGCTGCTAGAGCTCGTGGACACTATAGCCTGGCTCTCGATTAGGGCGCCGACGCTATGGCTGCCAATAGAGGTGCCGAGGAAGGCTATAGACATGATATACAGGCTTGCGCGCTGCGGTGCTGCCGTGCCAGTAGAGTTCAACAGGCACGAGGACGATATCGTCGACATCATAAGGAATGATAGGGAGGTTGAGAAGATTGTCGGGGCTGTAGTAACCAAGAATGTGATGACGGTGGTTGTACTGCACAGGCATGTTGAGGGCTGCGAGCCAGTGTCAGACGAGATGGAGTGGATAGCTATGAGCTGCAAGAAGCGGCTGCTGCCAGAAGTCTACTACTACATCTACGGCGTCGGCAAGCTCTTCAAGATACCGTGGTACGTCTTCGACAACAAGCAGCTGCTAGAGAAGTGCCTAGGAGGGGGCAAGTGATGGCTGAGTGGCTAGAAGGGCCCAAAACAGCCAAGCGCAGAATGAAGTGTAGGCTTTGCGGCAGAGAGATTAGCAAGGGTGAGGAGTACTGGCTGTGGGTCTACAGGGACGGGCCGTACCTTAGGAGGAATGCTGTGTGTCCAGAGTGTGCCAGAAGGATAGTCGTGGGCAGCATCAGGGAACGTGTTACTGTTGCCAAGTGGCAGGCTATGGAGGAGTGCATACATAAGATGGCGCCAACGCCTGGAAGGAACGCCATTGAGACCACCGCACTGCTGATAGTTGCAGGGGAGGCTGTGAGGAGGGCTAAGGAGGAGTGGTGCGAGAAGTACGTTGACAAGAACGGGTTCTACGTCGACCTTCCAAAGTGGCTTTGTGAGGCAGCACAGCACCTTGGTATCAGCGTCGACGTCGAGGTTGAGAGGTTCGATAAGAGGGCCATAGCAAGGTGTCAGTGGGGGTGAGTGGTGTGCGGGCTAGGGAGCTTGCCGACGTGGCTTCTGAAAAACTGTACGGGGAGTATGTGAGGGCTGCCAGGTCGCGTGCTGGCTGCTGGCGTAGGTGTCTCGACGAGCTTGGCAGGCTCAACATAGAGTGTTTTGTCAGGTGTGTAGCTGGCAGGGCCTAACCCTCCAATATTCTTGCTGCCAGCATGTTTACTCTTGTGTGTAGCGCGTCTATCTCCTCCTCCATGTACTGTAGCTTGCTTTGTATGTGTTTCATCATGTTTATCAGTGTGTTGAGGGTGTCTGCCGCCTCCTCTGGTATCATCTCAACAAGCCTCTTGAGCTCTGCCATGACCTTCTCCTCTATGGTTTTGAGTGCCTGCTCGTCTAGCGGTAGGCTTAGGTCTAGGTGTATGTGGAGCTCGCCTGGGAACTCCTTGTTCGCTATTGATACTAGCCGCATTTTTTTCCAGTCTATGTTGGCGTACCAGCCGTATGGGAGCCTGTCAAGCAGGTTGCCTGGGTTGCTGGTTCTAACCCTCTCTAGGAGCCGCTTGACTGAGGCTATCTTTCTCAGCAGCTTGCTGGCCCTGCTGTCGCAGAATGAGGGGTCGTCGCATTCTACCAGGCTTACCAGGCCATCCACTATGTTGGCTATCCTGTGGAGCCACCTAGCCATATCCATGAGCTCCTTGTCTACCTCGCAGAGCGCGCTAAGGACGTCTGATAGGTCTTTCTCGGTTGCAGACACGCCCGTGCACCGTAGGCTAGGATGGGCATGGAGATGGGATTTAGGGTGTAGGGGGGAGGACGGGCAAGTATGATATTTGTATACGGATGGTGTGAGCGGAAAAAAGAGCTTGGAGTCGGATCGTTTTATGTGCTAGCGTTAGTAGGGCGCTACCCAGCCCGTAACCACGTTGATTATCTCGTCGAGTATGGCTGGGTCTAGGTCGTAGGCGCTGGCGTAGTAGCTCTTGAGGGCTGTTGCTATCTTCTTTGCGGCGTCGCCCTTCTGGCGGAACATGTGCCTGGCTAGTGCCAGCGCGAAGGCTAGGTAGGTTGCCCTGAGGCCGCCAGTTACACCGTACTGGTCAAGTATTGGCCTTACGAGGTCTCTGATGGTGCCGACCGTTATCAGACCCTCCTGGGCCCTCTCAAGCGCTAGGTCTCTGACGTCTGTGAACCTTGTGCCGATTACTGTCGGGTTGAACTTCTTCTCGTACTTCTTGAACATGTCTATGCCAGCTCTATATAGGGGCATGTTCTACCCACCTCCTGGACGCGCGGACACCTGTCCTCGGGTATATTAGTGGGTGCGGCACATAACGTTATACATTGGTAATATGGACTGTTTATTGCTCTTGATTTGAAAGAGTGTTTGGTTGGGTGATATGTTGAGTGAGTCGATAACGCCCAAGGAGAGGGAATTCCTGAAAAAGCTTGTTTTGCGTCAGGTGGACGTGATTGTTATGCGCGCGTTGGAAGTGATCTCAAGGTTTGCCCAGTATAGGATTCGTGAACTGGTGGAGAAGGGTGTTGTTCTCTCGTACAGTATTGGCACTAATAAGGAGAGGGATAAGTTTGTGTTATCCGTTACCGTAGAGGTGCCTGAGTGGTGGCTTGAGGAGCAGATTAGGAGGAAGGCTAAGTTTGCGCGTATGCTGAGGCAGATGCAGTACAATATTCGGCGTGCGGAGCAGTACATGTATAAGTGGAGTGAGGTTGGTGGGGAGGGCAGGTTCGACGACATATTGCAGGAGTACCTGGCGGAGGCTGGCGGTGAGGAGGAGGCTGAGGCTGCTGGCGAGGCTGGAGCCCAGGGTGGAGAGGCTGGTGGGGGCGAGGAGCGCAGAGAGGAGGAGAGGAGGGAGGAGCGTCCCGCTGGGCCGAGGCCCAGGGTTGAGATTGAAATAGAGGGCCTGTAGGGGTAGAGTAGACGGGGGCTCGGGGATGGCTGAGTCCCCGATAGTTGTTCTTGAGGTTAGGGTGCCCAGGAAGCTTTACGAGGCGCTGGAGCGGGCTGCCAGCGAGACGGGGCTGAGGGTAGAAGATATCGTTGCGCGGGCTCTAGTAAAGGCTCTGGAGGAGCTGGGGGTGAGCGTGTAGCATGCCCACCGTCCAGCAGGTCATACTCAACCTTATCAGCGGTATAGACGACACCGAGGTGAGGATGGAGATAGCTAGGACTCTAATGTACCTGTCATACGTCTACGCCAGCGGCAGGGCTGACGAGCGGGAAGTGGCGCAGAGCGTATATGAGGTGGTAGAGACAGTTGTTAAGATGAAGCACCCCGAGCTAGACCCCGACGAGCGTAGGAGGATTGCAAAGCAGCTGGCGGAGGAGGTGATGGACGCATTCAGGGCCCAGGCGATTATGCGGAGGGTTGCAGCAAGGTTTGGCGCTTAGAGGGAGAGGGAGGGGGTGGGGCCCGAGACCCGACCCGCCACAACACCCCAAACCCAACAAGAACGAGGGCGACAGCCATGGGTAGGTGGAGTAGGGAGGCCCTTAAAAAGGTTATCTCCGCGAGTAATAGCCTGCTCCTACCCCTAGTCAGGGCTATCAGGCCATACAAGCCAGTCGCCAAGGTCAACATTGACACTAGCGAGGATAGGCGAGTGGTTATCATACAGTTCGACCTGCCCCACAGCAGGCCATGGGTTCTAGCAATGTACGTTACAGCGCAGGAGAGCAGGCCGCTGAGCCCAAGGGATGTGCAGCGGATGCTGGCCAGGCTTAACAGGGAGGTTGCGAGGAAGGCTCCGCCGTACAGGGACGTTACCAAGCTGATACTGGCCGCGAGCGAGAGGGCGAGGAGGACAACCGTAGGGGCCAGGAAGGTTCTAGCGGAGGCCCTTGTGAAGGTTGTTGACGTGCTTGAGGCCGCCAGGATAATACAGGGCTACCTGGAGAAGAGGGTTAACGGCCTCATGAACGTTCTAAACAAGTCTAAGAGCTCTGGCAGGCTCAAGGAGCTTTTCGACGTTCTCCACTCGCTCCTCCTCTCGGTAAAGAGCCTCCTAGCCCCAGCCATAGGGTTGGGCTCGTCTTCCCCGCCTGGCCCACCGCTATAGCCTAATCGATCCTCATAGGGTATACCCGCTTCTTCTCCCTGGTATGCAGTCCTAGGCTGGGGTATACACCCCACATCAGAGCCTCATTCTAATCCATAGGGTTACTGGTCTGTAAACCCTACGCAAGTATAAGCGTATAGCGTGAAGTGTTAGAGCTCGCTAGCCATCTTTCAGTATTACACTATACTTTTTCACTGGTGTTCTGTACTGTGGGAGTATGCGGGGCGGAATTGGGTATCGTCTGACGGTTCTTGGGGCTGATGGGGTGCTCGTTTTACTGTCTGGTTAAGTGTTGGTATATGGGATGTGTGGGAGGCTTGTCCCACTATGGTGTGATGGTGTGGGCTTCCATTGGTTTACCTGGAGGTGAATCCATGGAATCGCATGGAGCGTGAAAGAATATCGGGTGAGTGTTACGCCGTGGCGGGCTGGGAGAGCGTGGGGCCTTAAAGTATAATTATAAAGAATTCTCTTAGCTTTGTATCTTCTAGTAGTATCTTAGAGCAATGGCCTCTAATTCCTGGTTCAATGCTTCTAGCTTGCTCTTTCTGGCCTTGCCCTCTGTATCCCTGACCTGTCTCTTCCTCTCTCTTTGGGGTGGGGCGCGGGGAGGGGTTAGATGGTGGTTTAACTGTTGGATCGAAATGGGTTTGGCCTAGTATTTGCGCATTATGCCCTCTATGAGTAGTGGGTCGGCGCCCCTGGCTGCGCGCTCTGCCCTGGCCGCCCAGCAGCGCTCCACCATCCGCCTACCCTGCTCCCTATACTGTAGGCATGGGCTCATGTAGGCGTGCAGCCTCTTAGCGCAGTCTACGAGCTCTGCGTAGAGGTCTCTAGCCCACCTCTTCCCGTTCTCGCCAGCGAGCCTCGCGAATCTCCCGCCGCACGTGTAGAAGTAGGCGCCGAGAACCAGCATGGTCATCAGCAGCTCGTCCTCAACAGCCCGCACATAGTCCCTGGGCGCCTCATGGTTCCTCCTAAGCCTCCAGTAGAGCTTGAAGAGGCTCCTACGGTACCTGTACCACCTATAGGCCGCCGAGCAGGCGTAGACTGGGTGCCCCCTCCTCAACAGCACGTCCACAACTATACCTATGTAACCGTACTCGTCCACATCATCATAGCTGCCGCCGCCGAGGCCGCCGCCAACACCCCTATACCGCTCAAGCAGCTCAAGGGCAAGGTCGCGCTCCTGCTCGGCGGCGGACAAAGGTAACACCGTGTAGGAGCATTTGTGTCCGCCCGTATAAACCGTACGTGCACAAGAGCCAGCAGCGCCGACCACACCATTACCCTCCCCCCACTTAACCCCGACACACGCTTAACACGCACAGCTGGGGGCAGCAGTGAGAGGCGGCTACAGAGCAAGACTCATCGGCAAGACGGCAGAGTACAGCCTGAAGAAACGCCTGGAAAAGGCTGGCTGGAGCGTCATGAGGGCACCAGCGAGCGGCGCCAGGAGCAGCGAGGCCGTACCAGACATAGTAGCACTCAAGGCTGGCAGGATACTAATGTTCGAGGTGAAGCTCCGCGACAAGCCACGAAGCATCTACATAGAGGAGCACAAGTACACGGGCATAATGAACTATGCCAGGAGGGCTGGAGCCCAAGTCTACCTAGCGGTCAAGGTGAGGGGCGAGGATGACTTCAGGGTACTCCCCTGGAGCGAGGCCGAGCGGGTCGAACTAAGAAACGGCGTCTGGTACGTGTTCTACAAGGAGAAGCTTGACAGGGCAAAGACGCTAACCCAGCTCCTATCAGAGCTAGGAGCATAACAGTACAAGGTTACCCGCAGCCCCCCAGACTACTGGGGGATGGCCGTGCCACTCGGCGGAGACCCGCGCACAAACGAGGAGATATACGACGCTATAACCGAGCTCAGAGAGAGGGTCTCCAGGCTTGAGGAGCGCGTGGATATACTGTCAAAGGAGGTTGAAGCCATAGCAACAATAAAGCAGGACATAGCAATGCTCAGCCAGAAGCTAGACGACCTAGACAGGAAGTTCGACGACTTCAAGGACATGTACATAAAGCAGCTCGCCTCAAACCACCGAATGCTCAAGTTCGTACTCATGCTCATAGGCATGGTTCTATCATTCGTAGCAGCAATGTTCGGCCTACACTGGAAACCCCCCTAACACCCTATACACCCCCACCACGGTAGACTCGAACTGGTGAGACCCCGTGCCCCAGACTGGCCAGACATTCGACGCGGAAAGCATACGCAAGATGCTATGCGACATACTACACTGCCAAGACTTCTGCCCCAGCAACGGCGGCAACGGCGAGTGCCAACAGTGCAAGAGCATGGTAGAGAAGGCAGACAAGGAGCTGGACAAGATAATAAAGGTGCTCGAAGAGTGGGAAAAGTACACCCCCTGGCCAGACTAGCTTTCAAGGCAGCCCTAGTGGCAGTCCTAGCGCTTACAGCCGTACTGCTCATACTAGCAGCCTGGGCCACCTCAAAGGCTAAGGTAGCCCTTGTCAACGAGACCTTTTTCCACCAGCTAAACCTGACTGGCAACACCACGTCAGACGCAACGCTACGACAGCTGGTAGCCGTGTACCTTGAGTCCATCTCCTACGCAAGCCAAATCATAGACGCGGCATTTCGTGGACTCCTTATAGCCACCCTGGCCGCCACACTAGTACTACTCGGTGAGGCGGTTGTCGCGTCCCGCTGCTAGCCTCCCAGACATACTCTCCAAGATACAGGCGGTAGAGGTCAAGATAGCCAACATAAAGAAGAACTACGTGCCGCCATTCAAGCCCAAGGTGGTAGAGGTTGATACCGACTGGATAGCCCAGCGCCTCCAGAAGCTACCCAACTGGCAGTGGTGGCGCTGGCTCCCCCTGGACGGCAAGTGGTACACAGCCAAGCTCAGCGACTGGGGGATGATGGCCCACTGGGACGTAACCAACTACCTGCCATACGTGGCCGACAGGTTCGACTGCGACAAGTACGCCCTACTATTCAAGGCCAGGATGGCCCAGTTCTTCGGCGTCAACGCCGTCGCAGTAGTCCTAGACTACGACGCTGGCCACGCATACAACCTGATATTCCCAGCCGACACCGACGAGCCACTAATATACGAGCCCCAAAACGACAAGTTCATACAGATAGCCAAGCGAGACAAGCACTTCTACATGCTCGGAAACCTGTACTTCGTACTAATCTAAGGTGCTGAGCCGTGAGCGAGGTAGACTGGAAACAGGTGCGGCAGGTACTGGAGAAGGCGAGCTTCATAGAGGTAGTAGCACTAGCAAAAGCCCTAGCACCAAAACTCTACACAAGCTGGGAGACAGTACTCAGAGCCCTCATAGAAGTCGCAGAGAGAGCCCTGGAGGAGACGGGCGAGCTCAAAGAGACGGTTACGGAAAAAACCATAGTAGAGGAGGAGGTTACTGAACAGTAAACTCGTAGCTAACATTGACCACGGTGTCCCTATATATTGGCAGTGTCTGGCTGAAATGCTGCTCTATCAACGGTACTGGCGGATTAGCACCATTATCGTACTCTAGGTACTCCGCCTCAAAGTCTAGCGTGCTGGTGCCGCTCCCGCTCCCCGTAACCTTGTTTTGAGCCGTGTCATAGCTTATGCTCAGAGTTATAGCCAGCCCGCTAACATACTTGCCCTCAGTCTCACTATAGTACATCAGCAGGGCCCTCTTGAGGCACAGTACAGCCCTATCAGCACCTATGAACGCTTTTAGAAGGTTCTGGATGTACCCGCTAGGGTCGCATTCCAGCTGTGTAACGCTGCCGCTAAGCGAGCAGCTTACAGTCGCGCTAATCTGGTACGTTACGTCTAGCACGTCCCCCTGGTTAAGCGCTACACTGTAGTCGGTCTCGAAGTACAGCTTGTCAACACTGTAAGCCCTAATCTTGGCTACAGTGTATGAGGCTGTGGCTTGTATGCTGCCCTTAACAAGCACATAGTTAGGGCTGTGGTCTTCGTAGCTGAGGTCTGTAGTGCAGTCCCTCTCAGTGCCCTGGTCGTCCACGAGGCATATCTTATCGATAATGGTTACCTTCTTGCCGCACGTGCCCATCTCCGTTACAATGTCATCCTTAAGCGTCTCTGTCGGGCTGTTGGCGCCGACGAACCTACCGTTTATCCACACGTCCGCTTTCACGCGGATGGAATGCCTTATCACGGCCCGCCCCTCCACGCTAGACTACACGGTAAGCCCACAGTAAAGCTTTAGTACTCACACTCAGCCCACAGCGGCCTCACAAGCTCAATGAACCGCTCCCACTTCTCCCTACTCCAAGGCTTATGGTACTTCTTCTTGTACTCGGCAAACATCTCGCGGAGCATCCGTATCTCCCTCCACACAAGCTCTCGCTCCTCCTCGCTGAGCACGGGGTTCCTGCTGGTTATCTTGTACTGTGCAAGGTACGCCTCACGGCAGATATAGGGGCCCTCAAGGTCTAGGCCGAGCTCAATCATAGCCCTGAATATGTTGTGCTCGAACCTACCGAACCTCATGAAGTACATCGGCACAATCATAACCCTATACGTGTGCAGCGCCGTCCTAGCGCTGAAGTACGTCTGTAGCCTCGCAATCTGATAGTCAACCATGCTATCATGCCAGAAGTCCGTGCTAATCAAGTCCAGCATCTCGTCATAGGGAAACTCTGGGTCAAGATAGATTGGGTTGCCCATGTTGATAATTGTGTCTCCATGCTTATAGTACAAATCCATGTATATTAGGTGGCCCAGCTCGTACATGTTGATGTCGAAGCCCTCAACCCCTATGTGAACCCAGTCCCACCACCCCTTACAGGCGAACACGCCGTGGATGTCGTAGTCGAAGTTGTACCAGCTCCACCCGTAGGCCCTGGAGCCCGTGTGGCTCAGCAGTAGTATCCTAGCGTCGTAGGGCAGCCTCTCGGCAACAATCTCGTATATCCTGTTGAACGTGGGGTCGTCGACCTCCCCCACCTTGGGCTCTGGCACACCCCTACGCGGCACCACACATCACCCATACTCCTCAACTGGGTCGTACATTGGGATGAGGCGCACCCGTATCGTCTCATCGCTATAGCCCTGGCTGATAATCAGCATCCACGGCGGGCTCCCCACCCTCACCTCTATGATACCGTTAACCTGGCTGAACTCAACGGGCTCGGCCAGCAGCTCCAGGAGCGCCTTGTAGGCCTTCTTGTCTATCCTCCTGACCACGTCGATGAAGTGCTCGGCCCACCTGTGCGCCTCCCTGCACACCAGGTTGTGGGGCCAGAACGGTATCGCCTTCACGCCGATATAGCGTAGCGTGGGGTTGAGCAGCGGGTCAATCCTGCACTCGTAGTCGTGGCAGCCAGGAGTCCTCCTAACCTCCTGTATCACGGGGCTGTAGTAGCCAGCGTTCCAATCCTCGATGAACGCCTTGATGCAGCACTCTGGGTAGCCCAGCAGCTTGCCTTGAGTGTAGTGGTCGCCCCTCTGGTAGGCCTCGGCGAACCTCAACGCGTCATCTATCTCGATGCACGCCACGCCGAACAATGCCGCCTCCCCAGGATGCCTAGGCTTCTCATGGGTGTGAGCATAGCCCTGGTACGCTCTAACCTGCGTTATAGGGTAGAACAGCAGCCCATACCTCCGTATCAGCTCAAGGGTCTGCTGCCCACCGCCAGGAGGCAGCAGCACAGTGTTACAGCGCCTCCCGAACTCACCTACAATACCGAACTCGGCCTCGAACACCGCCCTCTCAATCCTGGCCAGCAGCGGCTCCCACCTCTCAGCCAGCCTACCCCCATCATCGCCCCTGAACACTACCGCGTTGAAAGGTGGAAGCCTAACATGCCTCACGACCACATCACCCCCTACCGCCCTTTGGGCAGTCGTACCTGCCCGTGAACGGGTTCCACACGCACCCCCTACTCACCATCTCAATGTACTCCAGCCTGTCGGGCACCTCGCTAGCAAGCTTAAGCCAAGGAGCCAAAGCCTTCAGCCTACGCTCAAAATACTCTAGCAGCCTGCTCCAAAGCCTCCAGAACCTGCTAGGCCTCCTCCAGTCCCCGCCCAGGGCCTCGGCAGGGCACCCACCCTTGTGGAGGTGGCAGAACCTGTCCCCCGCAAGCTCCGTCTGGCACAGCGCTATAGCCCGTATCTTCCTATCGAGAAGCTGGGTCTTCGGCAGGGGCCTAGCCCTAAGCCACATCCCAGCCCCCAGCGTCCTATCGCAGCTCAACACCTCCCCCTTAGGCCCGACAGTCCACACTGGCGCGTCGTAAAAGCCGCACCCGTTAAACCAGCACAAAGCCCTCCTCTCCTGCCCCAGCAGCACAGCCACAAGGTCGTGGTACGGGCTCCAGTCAAGCTCTGGCCTATCCTGGAAGAAGTTCTCCCACATCCACACGTAAGCCCTGTACAACTCGTCTACGCTAAGCTCATACGGCTTACTCCACGGGGTAACAGCGTACATAGGGTTCAGCCTACCATACCTGCTACCAAGCTCATACAACTTGTTGATCCAGCCCACCAGCTTACGCAGCTTCTCCACGTCGCCAGCGTTAGCCCTATGCACAATGGTGAGCACGCCACCCAGCAGCTTCTCCTCAGCCAGTATCTCAATGTTCCTCTGCACCTTCTCACGGTACCTCCTGTTAAGCTCCTCCAGCGGCTTCCCCCTAGGCCAGAAGCCCCTCAACACGTTGAGCTCTGGCGGGCCGTCAGCGCTACAGCCGACCCTCACGTTGTACCTTTTGAACAGCTTGATGTGCTCCTCGCTCAGTATCGAGCAGCTGCTCTGCACGCTAACGCTGAGCCCCAGGTTTCTGATGAACGCTATCAGCCTCTCAAGGTCTCGTAGTGGCATGAGCAGCGGCTCCCCGCCATGCAGAACGGCCTCCTGGTGGGGCTGCAACCTGTTAATCCTGGCTATAGCCTCCATCATCCTGTCAAGGTCATAGTCAAGCTTGACCTTCATCCTCCACCCTATAGTGCTCTCGAAACAGTAGGCACATGCAAGGTGGCAGCTGTACGTGGGCATAACCAGTAGAGTCAAACGCTCCACCCTCAAGGCGGGTCTTACACATGGAAAAACTATAAGGTGTGGGGGCTAGAAGCTGCCAGCCCTATCAGCATGCGCCACATCGCTGTGCGCCGTGTCCGAGAACGCTGCATCGCTATGGGCAACGTCGGAGTGTGCCTGGTCGCTATGGCTCACATCACTATGCGTTGAGTCGCTGTGCGCCTGGTCGCTGTGAGCCTTGTCGCTGTGGCTGACATCCGAGTGGGTCTGGTCGCTGAACGCTGCATCGCTGTGAGGCTGGTCTCCATAGCTATCACCGTGCGTTACATCAGAGTGTGATACGTTGCTGAACCAGTCTGTGTGCGGGTAGTCGGTGTGCGGCACATCGCTATGCCTACTATCGCTATGGCTCACATCGCTGTGTCTAGTATCGCTGTGGCTGCTATCGCTGTGTGTGGCATCGCTGTGCGCTATGTTGGTGTGCGTATCGCTGTGGCTCACATCAGAGTGTGCTCCAGGGCTGTCGCTGTGCGCCTGGTCGCTGTGGTCTACGAATATTGGGAAGCTATCATACCACGAGTCCGAGTGAGACACGTTGCTGAAGCCTATGCCGCTCTCATCGCTGTGCGCCACATCGCTGTGGCTGTCATAGTGGGCCTCATCGCTGAATGGCACGTTGCTGAAAGGCGAGTTGGAGAATGGTGTGTTGCTGAATGGCACATTGCTGAACGAGACGTTGCTGTGAGCCCCATCGCTGTGGGCTGTGTCCCCGTGCCCGTCGCTGTGGGGCTGGTCGCTGAAAGCCCTATCACTATGTATGTCAGCGTGCTCTTGATTGCTGAATGGCACATTGCTGAACGGCACATTCGAGAATGCCACATCGCTGAACGCCTGGTCTGAGAAGGCTGTGTCGCTGAATGGCGTGTTAGAGAACGCTGTGTCCGAGAAAGCCGCGTCCGAGTGTGTAGTGTCGCTGAACTCGCTGTCGCTGTGCGCCACATCGCTGTGCGCCGTGTCCCCGTGGTAGCTTCCGTGCACCACGTCTGTTAGGCTGGCGGATTCAGCTGCACTCCTCCTCACAAGCTTGCTTATCGTGGCCGCTAGGGTGCTGGATAGTGTCTCGCTTACCCTCGCAAGTACCCTGTGCACAGCGCTAACCGTCTCGCTCACAACGAGCACGAAAGTGCTCGTGGCAGCCCTCTTCACCCTCCTATAGAGCTGGTCTGCAAGGCTTGCAGCCTCGGCCAGCACCCTGCTAGCCCTAAGCCTCCTCGCTATAGCGTCAGCCAGAGACACGGCCTCGGCCAGGAGCGTGCTCACCCTCTTACCAATGGTGGTCGACAACGTGGCGCTAACCGTCTCGCTGACCCTGGCCAGCACCCTCCTAACAGTACTCACGGCCTCTGATACAACGAGCGTGAACGTGCTAGTTAGGAACCTGTAAACCCTCCTAGCGAACGCCTCAGCAAGCGCTATGGTCTCAGCTAGGAGCCTCCCAGCCCTAAGCCTTGCAACGATAGCGTCTGCAAGGCTTGCAGCCTCCACAAACGCAGCCCTAACACGCTTGGAGATGCTTGTCGCGAGGCTAGCCGCAACGGACTCTGATAGGGATGCGATAGCCCTCCTAACGGCGGACACGGTCTCGGACACTACCAGCGTCATGCTGCTCGATAGGAACCTGTACACCCTTCTGGCAAGATAGTCGGCCAGCGACAGCACGTCAGCGAGGCTCCTAGCCAGCCTCCTAGCCACAGTTGAGGCGAGCTGGAATGCCAGGCTCTCACTCAGCCTTGCAGCGACACGCCTTACAGCCGTTACAGCCTCGCTAACCACAAGAGTCATAGCGCTGGTTATGAACCTGTACACCCTAGCAGCGGCAGCCTCGGCCAAGCTCACAGTATCGGCCAGCACCCTGCCGAATGCTCTACCTATAGTAGACTGTAGCACGGCGCTAACCGACTCCTCAACCCTTGCAATAACCCTCCTCACAGCCGTTACAGTCTCAGACACCACTAGCGTGAAAGAGCTCGTTAGGAACCTGTAGACAACCCTTGAGAAGGCCTCCGCCAGCTGTAGGGTCTCAGCCAGCTTCTCGGCGAAAGCCCTTGCAAGCCTCGAAGCCATCTGGAATGCCAGGCTCTCCTCAACCCTTGCAATAACCCGTCTAACGGCGGACACGGCCTCGCTGACAACGAGGGTGAACGTGCTGGTGAACCGCCTATACACCTTCCTGGCAAACGCCTCAACAAGCGACAGCGTCTCAGCCAGCACAACTGGCAGGTAGGCCACCAGCCTCGAAGCGAGCTGGAACGCTACACTCTCACTCAGCGATGCAATCTTACGCCTTACAGCGGACACGGCCTCACTTACAACCAGCGTAAACCTGCTCACAGCGCTACGGTAGACAACCCTTGCAAACGCCTCGGCCAAGCTCACCTTCTCGGCTAGGAACCTTCCAGCCTTAAACACCATCATAACACTGTCTATTGCAGCGTTAACAACCTCTCTCAGCAGGACTGGAGTCCTAACCCTGGCGCTAACCTTCTCCCGCACCACGAGCACGAACCTGCTCAGAATAGCCGACAACGTTATAACAGTGGCCAATAGGGCTTGCAGGGCCTCGGCAACCCTTGCAAGCTTGGCTGGCTTCTCAAGAGCATAGTACGGCTTTACTGGAAGCTCACTGTACACCTCCACAGCCTGCTTGGCGGCGCACTGCCTGGTGGTCTCAGCCTCATCGAGAAGCACACCATGAGGGTTGTCCACGCGTATAAGCGCATACTTCTCGTCGTCCACGGTTATCTCGCACGGCAGCACATAGTAGTTCCTGCCAGGCAGCAGGTAGGCGTACCTCCTAGTCTCAACATAGCCGTTAACGTGCTCGTACAGCGGCGGAATCTCATAGGCCTCATCAACTGGGTTATAGCCAGACCACAGGTCTGTAACCGTGCCAAGGTTCGGTATCTTGGCCTGGAAAGGCCCGCCGCTCCACTCAACCCTCAGCCTAAGCCTGCCAGCCTCTATGGGCTCGTCAACGCTCATCTCAACCTTAACCTTCACCCACTGGTTCAGCACCTCACTACCATAGATGGTCTTGGACTCCTCGTGCACCACACTGCCAGTATCTGGGTCTACCACCTGGAGCCTGATGGTCAGCGTGGCGCTGGGGGACAACGCTATAACATCCATGGTAACAGTCCACATCTTGATACTGTAGAAGGTGTCCTCGCTCGTAATCACGCACGAGCCAGAATCGTAGGCGTAGGGGTTGACGTAGACCAGGCTGGGCCCCTGGGCAGAGCAGTCCCCGCCTATCAGCGTCAGGTACAGTGGTATTGTGAGCCTCCTAGCTGCTATGAACGGCCCGCCGCCAAGCAGGAACGCCATCACCTACCGCCCCCAGGCTGCCTCATGAGCACGACTATGAAGCCTCCCAGCTGCATCAGCGTGTTGACAGCGTTCTCAAGCACATCCCGCTTGTTATTATGGTCGTCTGGCTCGATAAGGTCTTCAGGCTTCTTCTCCCGTAGCAGGCTCTTAGCCTCTGGCCCCAGCCTCAGCGGGAACCACTTGCGGGCAATGTCGACAACCTTCTTGATAGCCCTCACCAGCGCGTTATGCCACTCCACATCATATATCTCGCCAGCCCTAGCCTCTGGCACCATGTACAGCTCCCCGTAAGCGTCGTACCTCAACGAACTCACATCATCCCTGACACTGCTGCCCTCCCATCTCAAAGCCTCGTCAACATAGTCTAGGACGGCCACTACAGCCTTCTTGGGCTGGTTTATATCCTCGGACAACACGTAGTCCCCAGCATTGACCCTCCTTATCTTCTGCACCTCAATGCTCATAGCCTGCATCAGCGGCCAGTAGTTCATAGCCTTGCTATTCTTCAACGCGTAAACAACCTCGTCTGGCAGGCTTATCTTTGGCAGGATAATCTTCAGCTGGTCGCTGAGCCCCACAGACTCGTTGAACGTCGGCAGCACACCCACATGGTCTACGAGCTCTATACTGTGTACTATCGTCAGCTCGGGCACCTTCTCCCCCAGTAGCCGTATATCCTATCTACTCGGGTGTGAAAACTAGTTACCTGGAATGGGGGTCTCCCATGCGCATACCGAGACTGCGAAGGCCAGACAGCCAGGTGATAAGGCTCAAGGGTACAGTCATAATCGAGGTAAGGGATAGGAGCGGCAGGACGATACTCCGCCGAGTCCTGCCTAACGTGATAACAAACGTTGGCAAGGCCCAGGTGGCAGGCCTCATAAACGGCGTGGTAACAACCCCGTTCAGGTACATAGCGATAGGCGACGGCAGCGCCTCCAACCCAGGCAGCTGCGCGGCAGAGTCGGCCAGCGACACAGCCCTAGGCCACGAGGTTGCAAGGCAGCAGGCCTCAGTATCAAGGACGACAACCAACGTAACAAACGACACCGCCGTCTGGGAGGCAACGTTCACAGCCAACGCAACCTGGCAGATATGCGAGAGCGGAATCTTCGACGCGGCCAGCGGCGGAAACATGCTAGCCAGGAAGACCTTCAGCACTGTAACACTCTACAGTGGAGACCAGCTGTACATACAGTGGAAGGTAACGGTAAGCTAGCCATGAACCCCCTAAGAGCAGCCTACATCACAGTACACAGGCTAGCACACTACCTCTGGGGGCTGCTCACCGCCCTGGCAGCCATGCTGCTGCCACAGGTTATACCAGCCATAATGTTCATTGGCTTCGTAATATACGAGCTGGACGAGGAGTGGCACATCAGGGACAGAGCCTACCACGACATACGAGAGTACCTGGTGGGCCTGGGGGTCGGAGTGGTTGTTGACGCGATAGTAAAAACGGTGTGCGAGGGGCTATAGCCAGCCCAGCTCCCCGAGCATTTTTTCCAGCCTATCCGAGAGGCAGAACTCGACCCTCCTACCCCTGCCCCTCCTCTCCAGCAGCCCATCCTCGGCGAACAGCCTCACTACCCTCTCAGCCGTATGCCACTCCAGGCTCCTCCACATCCTCCTCCTATCCCAGAACGCCCTAAGCCTCCTGTAGTTGAAGCACCTGCCACCATTCTCCCGCAGGAAGTCAGCTATCAGCCTCAGCGTAAGCCTCTGCTTCTCGCTCAGCGTAGCGATCCACATTAGCGCCTGGCTAGACATGCTCTACCCCTCATTCCTATGCCTCATAACGTACTCTATCAGCGCCTCCCTGATTACCTTGCTCCTATCCGTGCCCTTGCGCCTGGCAATATCGTCAAGCATGTTGACAAGCTCCCTGCACAGCTTTATCGTTATAAGCATGTAGTCGCACCCCCTCACAGTCTCATAGGCCACCTTGAGCCTTGCTAGCTCAACAGCCTCACAATCCGAGGTTTTGGTTTTATTTCGTAGTCCTCAATCTTCAAGTACAACTCTATAGCCTTCCTTATCACCTCGCTCCTTGTTACCCCCTTCAGCCTAGCATAGCTGTCAAGCTTTTCCAGGAGGTCGTCGTCAATCTTGAACGTTACAACCTTCATGACCGCCTCACCCCACACCCTCCAGAAGCCATGCAAGGTTCTCTGGTAGGTAGCTAAGAGTCTCGAACAGGTACTCCCTAGTCCTCCTCCTCCTCTCGCTCTCAACCCTGCGGACGGCAGCCACGAGCTTCGCTGCTAGAACCTTGGCGTCCTCCAGGGGCAGGATAATCTCTACATCGCTGGCCACGCCCCTCCTGCCAAAAAACTCTATGTGCACCTCCTCCCCTATCGTGTGGACATCAAAGGCTGTAACGTCGTCCGTCAGCTTGTGAAGGATAACATGCACCTCCCGACGCTCCATGCTCCCAGCCCGCCCAGCGGCGGTAACATCATGGTAATACCAGTCGGGATAAAAGCCCCCAGGGTAATACTGCCAGCCCGTTAAAACCCTTCCAGGCCACGTCGAAACTATCCGACAGCCAGCCCTCCCACCTTAAAACGAGACATCATGGGCAAGCCTGTTCTTCGGGGCTCGGGTAATGAAGTACTTCTACATAGCAGTGGCCGAGACAAGGTACCTCGAAGACATCTACAGCAAGATAAAGGAGTGGGACGAGAGGCTCAACAAGCTCCGAGGCATAAGGGTAGGCGTGCTGGTAAGGTTCGCCAAGTGGAAGACTGGCTGCAAGCCATGCAAGCTCTCAGAGAAGTATGATGTCCCGCTATTCGTCGACAACGGCGCTTTCAGCTACCTGTCGGCCAGCGACCTTGAGCAGGAAGCCCTTGACGACAGGGCTCTCCACAAGTGGATAACAGACTACAGCAAGTGGATAGCAGCCTGGTACCCCTACGTTACCGCCGCCGCAATGCCAGACGTGCCAGTACACGGCAGGGACTTCCTCCCATCCAGCCTTAGGGCGGCAAGGATATGGCTTACAGCTGGCCTACACCAGCTCTTCGCCAAGATGCTGAGGCGTATGGAGCCAGCGGCCCTGGAGAAGATGATAGTCGTACTACAGGGCTTCACCGTGGAGGAGTACTGGAAGAGCCTACAGCTCCACCTGGGCAACGCCGACCACTTGAGCGACACCCTCAGCTTCAACCCTGGAAGGGAGCCCTACGGTGGCGTCTTCGGCGTAGGCAGCGTATGCGTAAGGAAGCCCAGCAGCAAGGGCAAAACAGCGATACTTGCTGGAGGAAAGGCGGCTGGCACCCTCAAAGAGTTCATGAGGGACTTCCTATCCTACGGCTGGCCAGAGCTCGTGCGGGGCTTCCACTTCTTCGGCCTCCACACCGAGGCGGTCAGATGGTTCGCCAGCCACCCACGCTACTATGCAAGCGATACTGGCGCCCACGGCCTCAACTACAAGTACAAGTGGCGCACCGTCCTCGGCTGCGAGAGGCTAGACGGCAAATGCTACCAGAAAGCGGTTGAAAGCCAGCTCAAGGCCACCCTCGGCCACCTAGCAAACCCCCAGCTCTTCTAGGCGGGGGTGATGCCCGTGCCCACGGTGGAGGAGGTTCTTGAGAGGAGGATGTGCAGGCTCCTATACAGCGTGGGCTGCGAGATGGAGTGGGCAAGGCTGTACAGCTGCCCCAACGCCCTGGTCTTCCTGATAGTTGAAGGTGTCCATGTTAGGGTGATACTGGTTAAGGGCAAGATAGTAACTAACAAACACTACGAGCTCGGTAACAGGGAGCAGGAGGAGAAGGTTGCAGACCTCCTAGACTCCCTGCTCTTCGCCTTCGCATTCGACGAGGAGGAGTGGGAGGAGTGAGCGGGGAGGACGTGGAGGTGGAGTTCATAACCAGGCCCAGGCGGGACGTGCTCATACTCTACCTGCTATACCGTAGGGGCCCACTCACTACCCCAGAGATACACAGGCTCCTACGCGAAAAGTACGGCGACAACATAGACATCACCGCCATAAGGCAGGTGCTGACAAGCCTTGAGAAGTACAAGATGGTAAGGCTGGTCGGCAACGTTGGCCGCTCAAACCTGTACGCTATAACCGAGAGGGGTCTAAAGCTACTACGTTATGAGGGGCTGATAGATTGACCGCCCCGCACCCCATAAAGGCCGTCCCAGTCAGCATGGGTAGGCCGTTCACGGTAACAGTGAGGATAGCCCACGTAGAGTTCCCGTGCGCGGTCAAGGGGGACGTAACACCTGTAACCGTCGAAGTCCGCTACAGGGCCGTCAGCGCCTCGCTGGAGTATAGGAGCCTGGAGGAGGCCGTGAAGGCTATAGCCCGCAGCAAGCCATGGACAGCCGAAGAGCTAGCCCTCACCCTATCCAGGCTCATAGCCGACACCCTGCTCGCAAACCACCCACCCGAGCTCTACGGCGCCATCCGCGTGAGGGTGCGCCTGCACTTCCAGGAGACGCCAGACACAAGCGTAGAGGTAGAGGCAGCAGCGCCATAGCACAGTCATACTCGTTACTTGAATTATTCAAGGAGACCGAGCGTATATGCATGCATAACCCTTAAATACTGCTTTACACACATTACAATAAGTGGTGGAGCACATGTCCGAGCCCAAAACCCAGACTCACACCCCCGTCTACAGGATTGGGGACAACATACTACAGAAGGCCATCGGTATATGCACAGAGTCTGCTCTAAAGGCTAAGGTTTTCCTCAGGATAAACATTGAAGACATAGTGTACGCTGAGGTTGGCGGCGACAACGAGGTGTTCGAGCGGGCGATGCTGATTACGCGAGACGGTCTAAGGATAAGCTGTGCAGATGGAATAGTGGATATAACCAGGCTCTAGGGGGTGTGCAGGTATGTACATTAAGGTGAAGCTCTGCATGATAAGGTATGGCGGGACAATAGTGGCCAAGGCGCCAGACTGGTATCAGCCGCCGTCAAGCATGGAGCACTACGATGGGCGTAGCAAGAGGCTGCTGGTTGTGCAGCTGAAGATACCGTTCTGCAACGGCTACATACCAGTGGGCGTGAGGCTGTGGAACAGCGCTCGGGGGCTGTACCTGATGTTCCAGGATGCCTTGATACCACTAATGAAGAAGGTTATGGAGCAGACGCGGTGCATAGAGGCCCTGCTGCCAGTAGAGCACTTGCCAGAGCAGGTAGAGGAGCCAGAGCAGAAGGCGGCGGCTAAAGCCTTTATCATTCTTGCTGGTGGGCATGGGCCTGCTTCTGCGCATAGTTCCATTATTTGTCTCCGTGTTTTCTCGTATTCTCTCTTGCAGTTGGGGCTTTGCCAGTATGTTATCCTTACCCGTACCCTTTCTGGGAGCTTGTCTGGTGCTGCCCTCACCGTGCTCCTCAGCTGCTCCAGCGTGGTCTTGTCGTCGTAGGGTATTGTTGTCAGCTCCCCCTGGCTCACCCTCCCAGCCTCCAGCCTCCACGGCATGGCATACTGCTTCCCCCCAGGCGAAAACCCCTACGCCCCAACACGCGCACAGCCAGCCACCGCACGAGGACAAGCGTCCAGCCAGCCCTGAAGCCACCCGAACACCAGGCCGCGCAGGGAGACAGTCAAAAAACCGCATACCCGAAACAAAAACTGGAGTCTAATCGATCCAGCCGAACACCCGTCCACAACACCACACGCCAAAACACCAGCCCGCCAGCCACACAAACCGCACGCCAGAAACCCAAGCCACCCCCCACCCCAACCCCCAGCCCAGAAGCCAACCCAGAGGCCAGCCCAGGGGCCACACAACCGCACGCACCGCATCTACCGCATGAACCGCATGCAGCCCCCGCCCCCACACGCGCACCTGAAACCCGCACCAGTCGGAAACGCCGACTCACAAAAATAGTAGAAACTACCGCATGAACCGCATGCAAACCCCCCATTTTGATCCAGACAAAACCAGTAAAAAGGTGGGAAAACGGTGGGAAAACATGAGAATGAAAAAACATGGCGGAAAAAAAGCTGGGGCTAAGCCTCACAACCACACTCTACAAGTTTATCCTTACACTTTTCGAGCTCTTTCCTGAGGCTGTCAATCTCACTCTTTGCCTTGGCTAGCTTCTCTCTGCAATCCTTCAACACGTAGCTAACTACCTTATCCTTGTACTCTTCAACATACTTGCTATACTTCCTCCACTCTTCCTTGCTCAGCTTACTAGTCATAACAGTGTTAACCACTACTCTTACCCTTGTGGACTTACCGTTTGGTGCAGTGATATCGACAAGGTACACCTCAGCCAGCGACCTTGTAACCTTGAAGGATAACTCGCTAATGTCCCAGCCCTGTTTTTCGAGCTCTTCTATGTCATCAGAGTATAGTATAACCACGCTGAACCCAGCGTATTTCGCTGATGCATACAGGTTAGCTAGATAGTCTATATTATCTTCGCAGCTAACATTAAATATGTCCTCGAAAAACTTGTTTCTCACAACTTCAAGGGCCTTCTCCTCAATCTTCTCACGGAGACCCATCTTCTCCACCCCTGGGCTCTGGGCTCCGTGTGCACTATAGCACGCGGGGGGTATTTAAGCCTACTCCTGGATCGCTATGGGGTGAAACGCTTATAAGCCACGTGTGCACAGAAACACACAACTGGAAGGTGGGAAGTTGGGGGGAAGAATAGTAGCTCTCACTTACATTATCGTGTTATTTTTCACAGCCATTTTTTGGCTTCTAGAGGAACTAGTCCGTGTGTTCGTGTACGCGAAAAAACTAGCCCAAAAGGGGGGTGAGAGGAAGTGAGCACTGTGGTTAGGCCTGTATCTGTTTGGGAGCTTGAGCCTAGGCTTTCAGAGTATCTAGGTATGGTAAGGCTTCTTGTTAGGGAAGGTATTGAGAAGAGGCTTGGTGGTATGGTTGATATCAGGGAGTTATACGTTAATGCTAGGGATGTCGGTAATGGGTTTGCTGAAGAAATAGTTGAAGTAGCACTCGATGTTACTGGGTTGCTCAACCTTAATAGGGAGTGTGTATGGTTTGAAGGGCTCTACTACAGTTGTCAAGATGGTATAAGCCAAAACATCGATAATTATAGGGTCTGCGACCCAGAAAGTAGCGAGTATGATGAAGAGAAATGTAGTAGGGAGATAGAGGAATGTGTAAACTATCATGTTGAAGACTTCAAGAATGAGAACTGTGGGCTCCCCTTCAGGTTCGTATGGAATAACGAGACGACATCACTAGCGTACCTGAGACCCTACGAAGACGAGGACAGCTACAAACTATGCTGTGGTGTAGAACTCTACTATAGGTATAAACAAAGGTTCTCATTGGAGGTTACAAGAGACCTACTGTCAAACCAAGAAACCATGGAGAGGATTGCAAGGTACACAGCTGATAAGATAATAGCTGAGATTCTACGACTAGTCGAGGCTCTAAGAGCTCTAGCACAGTAGCGGTGGGGTGGGAGAAATGGTGAGCAAGGAAGAACTCGTGAACATTGCTGTTAGAGCTCTAGAAACACTATTATCATACTATAAGAGTGGTAGGATTGATAAGTACCTTAGCGAAGCTCTGGGAGTCTCCGCTAAGGTTAGCGTGGTAGGTGGGGCTCCGATAATTGAGGAGATAACGCTAACAAGGACAACTGGTGGGCCCAACACCTACGTTAGGCTCTACCCTGATAGGATAGAGGTTGAGGTATGGTGGGGCTTTGAGAAATATAGCTTAACCTATGATAGGAGAGAGGCTAAAGAAATATTCAATGAGTTGGAGGAGACGGTAAAAGAGATGCTAAGAGCCACTTTCTGCTAGCATTTTTTCTATAAGCCTGATAATACATGTTTTTATGCTCATGTTGAAGGTGTGAATATTCTTCCCGTTTTTCTTGGTTAGCAGTTTCCTAGCTGTGGGCTCTATCTCCTCACATGTTACCCCCAACCTGTTCTCTACCTGTTTCACAACTTCCATGAACTTGTTGTAACTCTCTTCGTTTGTCTCGAACTTGAAGTAGCTAGCACTAGTAACCAACTTCATTATGTAGTATGCTAGCTTATCCAGGTTTGTTGTAGTACTGAAATGCTTGCTTGACCTGAGGGCACTCTCGTAGAATGATAGTGCTTCTAGTACTAACTGCCAGCTGGCCTTCCCAGTCCTTGCTCTTAGTTCCCTGACTTTCTCCGCCACTTCTTTTGGAACCTTTATTGTTGTCCACTTCTGCCCAGCCACCTTCTCACCAATTGGTAGGGGTATACCTGGGGCCCCTTATAAGCCTATTCGCACAGCCTCAAGTGTGGATAGGCTTAAAACCCCCCAGCGTGCAAGAATACACACGGAGTGAGACCATGAGTGAGAGGATAAGAGTTGGATTCGAAGAGTACGCTCCTGAAAAACTCGGCTTCCACTATTATGAGAAAATTGAGGTTCCAGGCTTCAGAATACACTACCTCGTTCGCATCTCTACACCTCTCATAATTGTGAAGCCAGCCTATCCTGGGGCTGAGAAGCTCACTGTAGCAGATTTTGCTAGGGCTGAAGTGCCAACTATGGACTATCCCACTAAGCCATTCCTAGCCATGATTAGGATACTTGAGAGGCAGATTGACATGTTCGCGGAGCACATTAGGGCTGATGGGGATACTATATGTTGCAGTGCACTATGCTACGTTGCTGACATTCTAGGGCTTCTAGAGTTTGCTCTTAACCGTAGGGGGAGAAGTATTGGTGTTGACATACATTACTGCTGTGATGCTGGCAAGTACATCACTAAAAACCTCCTTAGCGAGGCTAGGAGAGAGATTGATGAGGCTAGCAAGCCAGCCCCAGGTCTAGGCAACTTTACCTATGTCGATATCGCCGAGAGGGCCTACTATCTCCTACGCATAGTCTATACCCTGTCCAGGCTCTACAACCGTAGCTTGCATGGTTGTCGCTGTACCTGCTAGTTTTTCGTCTCTCAGCCCTCAGCCTCTGCCCCCCTAGCCTTTTCTCTCGCACCCTTCCCGCGGTTCCACCTCTCTTTCTGCCCTGTATTCTACTCCTCTCTCTATTCTTCACTCTAGGCTGTCAGGCCAGCCTGTGCCCTCTCCCAGCCCTGTAGCACTCTTCTCTCCTCTGCCACCCTCTACCCAGCCACAGGTAAGCCAGAGCTATAACCTGTCATCCTCGAGTAGAATCAAAGCCAGCCAAAACGGATCAAAAACACCGCCAAAACACTAGCCAGCCATCTAACCAAAACCCCAGCAAACCCGTTAAACACACGCAAAACCAAACCCCCAGCCAACAGGTTAAACAGGCCTCTAACCAAACAGCCATCTAACAGGTTAAAAACGGATCGAAACGCTGCAAAAAACATTTTTTGCACAGCCAACGCAAAAAACCACGCATTAATAACTAGTACTATACTATATTCAGCTAACCAATACACTATGCATTTTCATTTCCATCGCGCCGTCGCGCCGTGCAAATCCGCCGCCATGCAATTCTTCACGCATGGAATCGAACGTTACCATGCAAATCCAT
>Ga0256842_1000249_pt1 | contig 47183 bp, 44 predicted proteins | sample 4559240metaG_FD_185973 | JGI IMG/M metagenome (GOLD analysis project Ga0256842, IMG submission 185973) | Hydrothermal vent microbial communities from Guaymas Basin, Mexico - 4559-240 | ecosystem: Environmental > Aquatic > Marine > Hydrothermal vents | place: Mexico: Guaymas Basin | collected... | reverse complement strand
ACTGTGACATATAAAGTAACAGATACAGATGGAAATACTGTAGAAGTAATAAGAACAGTAACAGTAGAAGATACAACAAAACCAGAAATAAAAGCAATTAATGATAAAACAGTTCCAGTAAATGAAACAATAACACCAATAGAAATAGAAGTAACAGATGAATCAAATGTTACAGTAGTAGTTACTGATTTACCTTCAGGTTTAACTTATAACGAAACAACAACTAAGATAGAAGGAACACCAACTGAATTAGGTACAAAAACAGTAACAGTAAAAGCAACAGATGAATCAGGAAATGAATCATCAATAACATTTGATATCACAGTAACAACAAATGAACTACCAGTAATAGAAGGAGCTACAAATGTAACAATAGAAAAAGGAAGTTCATTTAATGAATCAGACGGAGTAACAGCAACAGACAATGAAGATGGAGTAATAACATCTGAAATAGTAATAACAGGAACAGTAGATGAAAATGCAGTTGGATCTCAAACTGTGACATATAAAGTAACAGATACAGATGGAAATACTGTAGAAGTAATAAGAACAGTAACAGTAGAAGATACAACAAAACCAGAAATAAAAGCAATTAATGATAAAACAGTTCCAGTAAATGAAACAATAACACCAATAGAAATAGAAGTAACAGATGAATCAAATGTTACAGTAGTAGTTACTGATTTACCTTCAGGTTTAACTTATAACGAAACAACAACTAAGATAGAAGGAACACCAACTGAATTAGGTACAAAAACAGTAACAGTAAAAGCAACAGATGAATCAGGAAATGAATCATCAATAACATTTGATATCACAGTAACAACAAATGAACTACCAGTAATAGAAGGAGCTACAAATGTAACAATAGAAAAAGGAAGTTCATTTAATGAATCAGACGGAGTAACAGCAACAGACAATGAAGATGGAGATATAACAAATAAAATAGTAATAACAGGAACAGTAGATGAAAATACAGTTGGAAGATATACTGTAAAATATGAAGTAACAGACACAGATAGAAACAATGTAGAAGTAATAAGAACAGTAACAGTAAAAGAAACAAATACTGGAGGATCAACTGGTGGAAATACTGGTGGATCAACTGGCGGTGGTGGATATGTACCACCAAGTAATAAGTCTATAAAGGCAGTTACTGATAATTTAAATACTTTAAAAAATCAAGTGTTAACAGTTAGTAAAGAAAAGTTAATGGAAAATGATAAAGATGCTGATGAGTTTGTTTCAGTAAAAAATGGAGCAAGTGGAAGTGTAAAAATTGATGAAAATTCAATTATATTTACTCCTGATAAAGATTTTGTAGGAAGAGCATATTTTTACTATACTGTAAAAAATGATAAAAAAGAAGAAGATAGAGGTACAGTAATTGTTGAAGTAGAAGAATCTATTATAATTCCAGATGATGCAAATGAAGTTCCGTTAAGTGGAGGAGTTAATAAAGATGCTGGAATAGATGAGATGATTCTTATTGAAACAGATATTGTTCCTTTAGGAACAATAGAATTTCTTGACGCTTATATTCTTGGTTACCCAGATAAAACATTTAGATCTGATAAAGAGATTACAAGAGCTGAAATGGCTACTATTTTAGCAAGAATCTTGAAATTAGATGTTAGTAATCCAGGAGAACAAATCTATTCGGATGTAACTTCTGATAAATGGTATTTTAATTATATTCAGGCAGTATCTCAAATTGGTGTATTTAATGGATATGAAGATGGAAGTTTTAAACCTAATCAATCTATTTCACATGCTGAAATAGCAGCAGTATTCTCAAAATATTGGGAAATAAAGGGAATTGAAATTGATAATACCCCTGCGACATATAACGATATTGATGGACATTGGGCCCAAAGTCATATTAACAGATTCTATAATGCAGGTGTTAGTGTTGGATTTATAGATGGATCTTTTAGGCCAAATGATAAGACAAAACGTTCAGAATTGGTAATAATGGTAAATAGAGTAATCGATAGAGAGAATTATATTAATGAATTACCATCGTTTACAGACGTTTTATCAGAATTTTGGGCATATGGAGCAATAGAAGCTGCAACACATGGATTTATTCCATTAGAACAATAGAAATAAAAATCCCAACTTTTAAAGTTGGGATTTATTTATGATTAATAAAATATAATTTAAGAAATGGAAAGTGAAAAAATGTTTAAAGAAAATCAATTTTCAAATTTAAGAATTATTAAAATAAAAAATAAAATAATATATGTAATTGATAAACATCAATATAATTTGCCACTATGGGGTAATTTTTCAATCAAAAATAATAAAAGCTATACTTTAGTTTCAATAGATTTTCATCCTGATACTAACCCGCCATTTTATCAAAGCGCACTTTTAGAAGCAACAATAAAAGATGATGAAAATGCAGAAATTTTAGCTGAAAAAATTATAAAACGAAAAGTAAGTTCAATAAAACATGAAGATGTTTTGAGTTTGATAAGTGTAAGTGATGAACTCAGTAATGATGAGCATATTAATACTGCTATGGAACTTAGTTATCTATCAGATTATCATATGATTAATTGTATGGATAAACATGAATATGATAGAGGAGCTCATTATAAAGTATCAAGCGATTTTTTTAGTTCACTTGAAAATGAAATGTTTGAGAGTGTAGATTTTAAAATTCCAGATGAAGATATTGTACTCGATATTGATCTTGATTATTTTTCTAAGAAAGATAGTTTTAAGCCTAAAAATAATGATATTATTAAAAAATTAATAAAAAAAGCAGAAATTATCACAATAGCACGTTCAAAAAAGTATTTTGAATATCTAAAAAAAGACGAATTTAATTTAGAAGAATGTGAAAATAGCTGTATTAATATGATAAAAGAAATAATTTTGAAAAAAATGTAAAAAAATGTTTAAAGCTTTATATGTCGGGTAAATAATGGGTGTGAAGTTGATAACTTATTTAATTTAAGTTTAAAGTTTTTTAAGTAATATGTTTAAGTAAAGCGGTAAAGGTAGAAGATTTTAGTTTTAATTTAAGTGTAATAAAAGAAAGTTGTTAGTTTACAAAATATGATTTTAATTTGTAGAGTCTATTTGATAAGTTATTAGTTTAAGAATTTTCTTCAAAAATGGATGTTATCAACTTCACACAATTAAAAGACTTTTGAAGTCTTTTTTTATTAAAAAAATGTTTAAAAAGTAAGAGGATGGGTAGCTATATAACGTGGAGTTGGTGACTTGTTTAATTTAAGTGTAAAGTTTTTAGATATTGGTTTATGCAAGTAGAAACAAGTTAGAAGATTTTAGTTTTAATTTAAGTGAAAGTTTAGGAAGTTGTTAGTTTACTGAAAGAATCGATTTTTAATTCGAAAGAGTTATTTGGAAGTCAAGTAGTGAGTAAGAATTTCAAGAGCGGATGTTATCAACTCCACATTTAATATAAAGCCTTCTTTGATATACGAGGGCTTTTTTATTTTGTCTAAAAGTTGAAAAGTTGTTAATAAAATAGTATTATCTAATTGGGAGATGATAAAATGAGAAAAGAATCAAGAGAATTTTTAGAAGAATTGTTAATGACATATGCTCCATCAGGAAGTGAAGAAAATTTTCAAAATAAATGGATGAATTATGTTAAAGAGTATGCGGATGAGATAAGAACTGATCTTTCTGGGAATGTAATGGGTATTCTTAATAAAAATTCTGAATTTAAAGTTTTATTGGCAGGGCATGCTGATGAAATATGCTTTATAGTAAATTACATTGATGATAGTGGATATATATATGTGCAAAAATCAGGTGGCATTAATCCAAAACTTGCACTTGGAAAAAGAGTGAAAGTGTTAGGAAAAAAAGAAATTCCAGGAGCTGTTGGTGTAATAGCTCAGCATCAAGGTGGACCTAAAAATGAACTTAAAGTAAGTGATATATTTATTGATGTTGGAGCAAAATCGAAAGAAGAACTTTCAGGAATAATAAATGTTGGAGATTTTGTAGTTTATGATATTGGATTTCAAAATTTATTAAATAACAATATAGTCGCAAGAGGTCTTGATAACAAAACTGGTTCTTTTATAGTGGCTGAAGTAATTAGAAAATTGAAAGACGAGGATATTGATGTTGGCGTTTATTCTGTTTCTACAGTGAGCGAAGAAACAATTAAAAATGGAGCATATTTTGCAGCAAGCCAAATAAGACCAGATATTGCAATAGCAGTAGATGTCACTTTTGCAACTGATTATCCAGGTATGAATAAATGTGAGCATGGTGATGTAAAAATTGGAAATGGTCCTGTTATCTCTATGGGATCTCCAATTAACAAAAATGTTAATAAAATTTTTATTGATACTGCTAAAGAAGAGAATATTAATCTTCAATATGAATTAACTCCTGCTAAAACAGGAACAGATGCAGATCAATTAAGAATTACTGGTAAAGGAGTAGCTACAGCATTAATGTCTTTACCTCTTCGATATATGCATTCGCCATCAGAAGTTGTTAATTTAGATGATATTGAAAATGAAATTGAATTACTTGTAAAATCAATTAAAAATATAAAAAAAGATATCAATTTAAAACCAATTGGAAATAAAAATGAAAATTAAAGTGTTATTAGAAAATGACAATGTTTTAAATGAACATGGATTATCGTTATATATTGAAAAAGAGAATGAAAAAATATTATTTGATACAGGACAATCTGATTTATTTTTTAAAAACGGATTAATGATGAATGTGGATTTTGATGAAATTAAAACAGTAATTTTAAGTCATGGGCATTATGATCATGGCAATGGTCTTAAGTATTTATCTAATAAGACTTTAATATGCCATCCAGATGCTTTTTTAAAAAGATATGCAACAAATGATAGGTATGTAGGATTAAATCAATCAAGAGAAGAAATTAAAGTGAAATATAATTTAATTGAATCAAAAGAACCTTATTATATTTCTGATAGCATTTGTTTTTTAGGAGAAATTAAAGGAAGAGCTACAAAGTATTATTTAGAAGATGGTTCTATTGATTATATATATGATGATTCAGCTATTGCAATAAATACAGAAAAAGGTATTATTGTAATAACAGGCTGTTCTCATTCTGGCATTGAAAATATTATTGAATATGCTAAAAAAATTATGAAAAATGATAAAGTATATGCTGTAATTGGAGGCTTTCATTTAAAAGAAATTAATGAAAACACAAAAAAACTTATTGATTTATTTAAAGGTATTGAAAATATTTATACGGGTCATTGTACTCAAAAACATGTGATTGATTATTTTAACGAAAACAATCTCAATGTAAAAAAACTTAAATCATTAATGGAAATTGATTTGTAAAGGATTATATGAAAAAAATAATAGCAAATAATGTAGAGTATTTAACGTTTAAAAATTTTAGTGAATATGGATTTTTAAAACATGGCTTTTCGACAAGACATGGTGGAGTAAGTGAAGGGTGTTTTTCAAGTATGAATTTAAGGCTTGGAAGTAGTGATTCAGAAGAAAATATTAAAAGAAATTTTGAAATATTTTTGAATATATTTGATTTAAAAAGAGATAATACAATATTTTCAGATCAAGTTCATGATAATAAAATTTTAGTGGTTAAAAACAGAAATGAAATAAATTGTACTAAGTTTGATGGATTAATTACTGATTTATCAGATTTTGGACTTGTGACTTTTCACGCAGATTGTGTGCCTGTATTTTTTGCGGATGTTAAGAAGAAAGTAATTGGAGTTGCGCATTCAGGATGGAAAGGGACTAGTTTAAATATTTCCTTAGAAATGATAAATAAATTTAAAAATGTTTATAACTCAGATATAAAAGACATAATAGTTGGAATTGGGCCTTCAATAGGTGGGTGCTGTTATGAAGTGGGTAAAGAAGTGTATGATGAGTTTGTTTTAAAAAGCGATTTATATAATGACTTTTTTGAAAAAAAGAATGAAAAATATATGTTTGATTTAAAAAGAACAATTGAATTTGATTTGATTGAAGCTGGAGTAAGAAAAGAGAATATTGAAATAAGTGATTATTGTACAAAATGTAATAGTGATTTGTTTTTTTCACATAGAGCGCATGGACTTAAAAGAGGCTCAATGGTAGCATTAATAGTCAAAGGGTAGAAATAATCTGCCCTTTTTCACTTATAATCAACAAATTTTGAATTTAATTTTATATAAAATATAAGACTTAAAACAAGACAAATTGTAATTGTGTAAAATGATAAATAGGCACCAATTAAATCATTTAAGTTTGCCATTAATAATCCTGAGAAAAGGATAAATAAAGCTGTTGTTGTTGAAACTGTTGAAATTGCTTTTGATGAATTTTCTTTAAATATTTTCCCCATAAGTGCAATTGAAGTTGGAAAAATAATTGATAAAAATAAACCTACTATAGAAATAATGTAAAGCCCATTTGCTTGTAAAAACATTCCAATTAAATGAAATATTATGGAAAGTATCAAAGCGTAAATAATCGATCTGAAATATCCAAACTTTTCTGTTATAATACCACCTATAAATCTTCCAAGCGTAAATGTTCCAAAGAAAACTGTAGTATATGTTGTTGCGTTAAGAGCAGTCAATGTGTAATTATTTTTAAGAAGATTCATAAACCAATTTCCCATTTGAATTTCTGCTGCAACATAAAAACCCATTGCAAAAATAAATAACATAAGCTCTTTTTTTAATTCGATTATGTTTTCAGATGCCTTTTCTGAAATGTTTTTTTGGGTTTCATAAGTGAAAAGATAAAGTAAAAATGCTATTAAAAACCCTAAACTTATAGATTTATAAATTATTCTCCATTCTACATTGTTATTTAATAAAAACCCTACTATTTTTTGACTGATAGTATTTCCAACCCCGAAAAAGCCGTGTACCATATTGAAAAGTACTGATTGAAATGATACAAGTATTAGTGGAACTGTTGTATTTATGCTTAAAAGTGTAAAACTAAGAGCAAAAGTTGTAAAAACATAACCTATCATAACTTGCATAAAAGTCTGTGAATAACCTATTAAAAAAACTGAAATCCCGCTTAAAGCAATTCCTATAAGCATAAGTTTTTTTTGTCCGAATTTATTATTTAATTTATTTGCTAAAATATAAGCAATTAGTGAAGAAATTTGAATTATTGCTAAAAATATGCCTATTAATTTATCTGATACTTTAAAAATTTCTTTAAAGGTTGGTATAAATATACCTATAAAACTATATGAAATTGCAGTGATAAGCATTGTGAAAAATATCATAATGATTAAATAATTTTGTTCTTTTTTATTCATTTAAAAACCCCTTTCAGTAAATAGTAATTATATCTGAAAAGAGTTTTAGAGTAAATGCTTATTTAATATCTTGTGATAAGTTGAAAGTTTTTAATGGCAAAGTTATGTTAAATGTAGTTCCATGTTCATCACTTTCAAGATTTATCTGTCCTTTTAAAATATTTCTTATTGTTAAATATACAATAAATAATCCGAGGCCAATTGAACCGCGTTGTCTAGTCGTAGTAAAAAATGGATTGAAAATTTTGTCAATATTTTCTTTAGGTATTCCTTTCCCATAATCTTTTACAGAAATAATTAGATTTTCTTTTGTTACAATGAAATTAAGAATTATTTCATAAGTATTTGATTCGGAATATGCATGAAATAAACTATTATTGATAAGCTCTTTTGCAATAAATGTAATTTGATCTTCAGGAACTTTTATATCTTTACCATCGTTTTTAACATTTATAACAAGATTCATATTAACATTTCTATATTTGAATAAATATTCTTTTTTTAACTCAAGTATTAGTGTATTCAGCATTACAAAATCATTTTTATTAAGTTTTTGATGAAGTTTTAATGATTTGAGAGTTGTATTAAAATTATCTGTTTTTCTTATTGAAGATTCTAATAAATTTGTGTTTTCTTTTAAAAGATCAAAATGTTTAATTAAAAAATCTTTTGTGAGTGTATCATTATTTAATTTGTTTTCAAATGAATTATTATTTATTTGCATAAAACTTACTATTGTTTTTAAATTTCCTATTGGTGAATCTAATTCATTTGAAAGGCCGATGATTAATTCATTTAGTGATGCCATTTTTTTTGCTTCAGCAAGCTGATCTTTAGTTTCGGTAAGTTTTTTAATATTCTCACTTAATTTAATAGTTCTCTTTTCAACTAATTTATTTAAATCATTATTTAAATTTTCTAGTTTTGAATTTGAGATTTCTAACTCTTTAGTTTTTTCTTTTACACGATATGAAAGAAAAAGATTGTTAATAAAAGCTAGAAGCACAATGAATGTTAAAAATACAGCTAATTTAAAAATCATTATTTCTTTTTTTCTATCAAAGGGTTTAATTTTAATCCATTTATTATAAATAATATCTTTTTCTTTTTCTGGCATGGAAAGAAGAGCTTTATTAAGTATTGATTTTAAAATTACATAGTCATTTCTAACTGCAAAAGAAAGATTATAAGTGAATTCAGTTTCATTAATATATTTTAAATTTGTAAGCTCTATATCTTTCATATTAGAAGAAATTTGCAGTGAATCTCCGATAAATAAGTCGCTCATACCAAAAGACACTCTTTTTAATCCTTCTTCAGTTGAATTAACTTGAGTTAATTTGATTTTAGGATATTTTTCTGCGATATAGTCGTTAATAGCATAGTCTTTTACAACTGAAACATTAAATCCGTCTAAATCTTTAAGCGATATATTGTTAGAAATATTATCTTTACCAATAATAATATTACTAACCGAAATAATGGGCTCGGTAAATATCATATATTCATTTCTCTCACTAGTTTCTACTGCTGCTCCAATTAAATCTATTTTTTTATTTTTCATTTTTTCAAGTACTTCAGACCAGTTTTCTGAAATTTCAAATTCAATATTTAAACCTGTTTCTTTCTGTATCCAATTTAGATAATCAGCTGCAAAACCGTTGTAATTATTCTCTTCATCAATAAATTCTATTGGATAAAATATTGGATCAGGGCTTAGAGTAATTGTTGGGTGATTTTTAATCCATTCCTGTTCTTCAGGAGTTAAATCAACATTTGAAAATGATGGATCAAATTGAAAAAAAAGAATTATAATCATTATGATTAGAGTGGATAAAAATACTGTTCTTATATTTTTCATTTTAATACCTCCGCTTTATAATGTTTACCCAAAATTCATTTTTTTATGCAATTTTATTTGATGATTTTTCATATATTTGGATATCAATCCATTTCTCACTATAAAATCTTTTAAACATAATTGGTGCAAATATTAAGAACGAAGATATTTCAGCAATCCAAGTGGCTTCAACACCAAAGCTCATATGTGAAACTAGTATATAGCTTACAGGCACAAAAATAAGCCATAATCTTAAAGTGGTTATAATCATTACTGCTCGCGTATCACCCGCACCTCTTAAAGCACCGCTTAGAACTATCATAAAGTTTAAAAATGGCTGATTGAAACCAGCAATTAACATAGCGGTTAAACCTGCATTTATTAATAACGAATCAGTAGTGAAAATACCAATTAATTTATCAGGGAGAGTAAAGAAAATTATTCCCATAAAAATCCCCCAAAGAACACCAATAATTGAAGAATAATAACCCGTTATTTTTGCTTTATGCGAATCTTTTTCACCAAGTGATTTTCCTACTAAAGTAGCTGCAGCAATTGATAATCCGACAGCAGGCATAAATGAAATAGATTCAATATTTATCAGTATTCTAAAAACTGCTTCAGATGTTGTATCAAGTATTGAAATTATTACACCTAAAACAACAAAAGAAATTTGCATTGAAGCTTGTTCGAGTGCGCCAGGATAACTTAATTTCCAAAGCGGTTTAATATTTTTTAATGTTGGTTTTAAATCTTGGAGTTTAATTTTTGCAATACCCGAATCAAAAAATAATATTTTAATATATAGTATAGTTGCAATTCCCCTTGAAACAGTTGTTGCAAGTGCAGTACCTTTTACTCCGAGAACAGGAAAAGGACCCCAGCCTGTAATAAGCACATAGTTTCCAATGATATTTGTAATATTAACTATAAGAGTGATTATCATTGGAGTTCGTGTGTTTCCACTGCCTCTTAATATTGTGGCAAATGAAAATGATAGAAACATAAATGGCATTCCATAACCAACAATTCTAAAATAATCAATTGTCATTTTCTTTACTTCTGGTGACATATCATAAATTGTAAATATTTTTTCATTAAAAACAAGTGCAAGAATTGTTATTATAATTCCTAATACTATATTTACTGTTATTATTTCACCTGAAATTTTATTCATTTCATTATATTTTTTTTCTCCATAAGTTCTACTTATTATAGCCGTTCCACCAGTATTAAAAGATGAAAATATAAAGATTAAAGTAAAAACTATTTGATTCGCAAATCCAACACCTGCAAGCGCATTTTTTCCGATTAATCTACTAATCATAACTGTATCTGTAAATCCTAACAATGTATTTAAAGCCATTTCACCTATTGCAGGTAAAGATAGCATAAGTATCGATACTAGTAATTTCTTTTTATTCATTTGTTTACCTCCTTAAGATTTTATTATATCATAGTAGTATAATAATTAATAATTATTTAGGGAGGTTTTTATGAATGAATTAAGGTCTCATAAACGGTATAAAACAACTGAAGAAATACTTGCGAATATTGAAAAATTCCAAATAGATGTAATTGAAATAAATCCACTTTTAATATCTCTTGTTGATATTTCGGAAGGTGGAATGTGTATTCATATTAAGAATCCGATTGAAGTAGAGAATCATGTTAAAATTAATATGGAGATTGAAAACGAAATATTTCCTTTAATCTCGCGAGTAGTTTGGACTGAAAAATATGAGGATTATTATAAGGTTGGACTTGAAATAGTCTTTGTTGAAGAAGAATTTATATATGCTATTAAAGTAATGATTGATGATAGTGAAAGAAGTGGGTATTTTGCATAATTTAATAAGTGATAAAGAAATAATAATAGTATATGAAAAACTTGATAAAATGTATCCTGATGCATTTTGTGGTCTTATACATGATAGTACTTTTGAGCTTTTAATAGCAACAATTTTATCTGCACAATGCACTGATAAAAGGGTAAATATTATTACAGAGGAATTATTTAAAAATTATAAAACTCCTGAGGATATTTTAAAGCTTGGGCAAAAAAAATTAAAAGAAATAATAAAAACTTGTGGTTTAGCAGAAAATAAGTCGAAAAATATAATGAAAACGTGTAAAATGTTAGTAGATGAATTTGATTCAAAAGTACCCAAAAATGATTTTGAATTATTAAAATTAAATGGAGTTGGTATTAAAACAACTAATGTTGTATTATCTGTTGGGTTTGGAGTGCCTAGAATGCCAGTAGATACACATGTGTTTCGAGTTTCAAATAGAATTGGGCTTGTAAATGCAAAAACAGTTGGAGAAACTGAAAAAACATTAACTGAAAGGTATGAAAAGGATAAATGGATTAGGCTTCATCATTTATTAATATTTCATGGCAGAGATTTATGTAAAGCAAGAAATCCAAAATGTGAAATATGCAATTTAAAAGATATATGTTTATATTATAGTAAAGGTGATAAAAATGACAAAAAATAATTCTTTACCAGGGAAATATATGTTTTCGTTGGATATCGGTACAAGAAATGTAGTTGGTATGATAGGAAAAATTGAAAATGATGTTTTTTCAGTTGTTGATTATGAAATGATGGAACATCCTGAAAGAGCAATGTATGATGGACAAATTCACGATATTAATCGTGTTGTTAACGTTGTAAAAAAGATTGTTGAAACTCTTGAATTAAGAAATGAGATGAAACTTCATGAAGTCGCTATTGCAGCTGCGGGTAGAGCATTAAAAACAAAGGAAGTAACTGTTTCAAGAGAAATTGACAATTCAAAACTAATTCACAGTAACCTTCTTGACAATATTGAAATGGAAGGAATTCAGCACGCTCAAGAAGAACTTGATAAAGAATTTGATATTAAAACACGATATTACTGTGTAGGTTATTCTGCTAAAATGTATTATTTAGATGGGAGTTTAATTAAGTCGCCTATTGATCATCGCGGTTCCTCGCTTAAAGTTGATATAATCGCTACTTTTCTTCCACATATTGTGGTTGATAGTTTGTATACAGTAATAGACAAAGCTGGACTTGAAGTTGCAAATTTAACTTTAGAGCCAATCGCAGCTATTAATGTTGCAATTCCTGAGAAATTGCGAATGCTTAATCTTGCGCTTGTTGATGTGGGAGCGGGAACATCGGATATTGCACTTACAAAAGGCGGATCTATAATTTCATATGGAATGGTTGCAAAAGCGGGAGATTCTATTACTGAAAAACTTGTAATGGAATATCTTTTAGATTTTTCTGTTGCTGAAAAATTAAAAATTGATTTATTGAAAAATGAGGAAGTTGAATTTGAAGATATAGTGGGAATTAAACATAAAAAATCAAAAAAAGAAATTTTGAGTGTTTTAGATGAAACTTTAGAAGATTTAAGTGATAAAATAACAATGGAAATAATAGATAAAAATGGTAAAAAACCAAGTGCTGTATTTTGTATTGGTGGTGGCTGCCAGGTGCCAGGATTTACTGAAAAAATTTCAGAAAAACTGGAAATACAAAAGGAAAGAGTGGTAATAAAAGGTGTAGAATCAATAGCTAATTTGAATTTTGGCAATAATCCTTTGACAGGGCCAGAATATATTACTCCTATTGGAATTGGTTTTAATGGTTTAATGGAAAAAGAGAAAGATTTCTTGCAGGTATCTGTAAATGGAAAAAAAATTAGAATATTTAATTCTAAAAGATTATCTGTTTCACATGCATTAATTTTGGTTGGATATAGTGCTAGAAAATTATTAGCGCAAAGAGGTAAAAAAATAGCATTTAAAGTGGATGGGGTAAAAAAATATGTTTATGGAGAATATGGAGAATCAGCAAAAATATATATTAATGGTGCAATTTCAAGCTTAGATTCTAAAATAAAAAATATGGATAGTATATATATTGAAGAAGCAACTATGATTGAAGGTAAAGAAGTAAGAATTTTTGATTATTTAGACTTATCTGAATATGTTACATTAAATGGAATTCATTATGAAATAATTAACGATTTTAAAGTTAATGGAAAAGTTGTAGGCACTGACTATATTATTAAAGATAATGATGAAGTTGTTCTTAATAAAATAAGAACTTTAAGTGATTTATGTGATATTGCAAATATAGATATTAATAAATATTACTTTAGTATTAACAATGAAGAAATTGATGGAGATTATTTATTAAAAGTAAATGATGAAATTCAATATAATAAAGAAATAAAGTATAGAGAAAAAATTGCAAATAGTATTGAAAAAAATAATGTTATAAATATAAACAAGAGCATTGAAGAAGAGTCAAATCAAATTTATCATTTAATAATAAATGATGAACATTTAACTTTTAAAGATAAAAAGAACATGATTTTTGTAGATGTGTTTTCACATATTGATTTTGATTTAAGAACTGCAAAAGGGATTCTTGATCTTCGGTTAAATGGTGAAAGAGCAAAATATACAGATATATTAAAAGATGGAGATATAATAAATATTAGTTGGAGGTAGCATGAAAGGTTTTTACGAAAATGAAGTTAGGTGTCAGGTCTGTAAGAAAGAGTATAAAATTACTAAATTGCTATCACGAAAAGCTGTGGTAAAAAAAAGAGATAGTGATTTTTGCCCTCATTATAAAGATTTAAATCCAATATTTTACAGCGTTAATGTATGCCCACATTGTGGTTTTACTAGTTTTAATTCAGATGAAGAAAAGCTCAATAGTCAAGAAATAAAAAAATATAAAGAAAAAATGAGTAGTAAATGGAAATATCAGGAATTAAATGGAATTAGGGGAATTGATGATGCAATTAAAATATATAAATTATTGCTTTTAACATATAATGTAATTGATAAAAAAAAATCATCAATAGCTACAGCTTGTTTAAGACTCGCGTGGCTTTATAGATATAAAAACGATAAAGAAAATGAAATGAAATATTTAAAAAATATGATAAAGAATAATGAAATTGCTTTTTCAACAGAAAAATTATCTGTTAATTATAAAAATGAATTGGAGATAATGTTTATTGTAGGAGAAACTTACAGAAAATTAGGTGAATTTAAAGAAGCAGTTAAATGGTTTACTAAGGTTAATGCGCATGAAGATATTAATAAACATAGAATAATAAAAATAAGAAATAAAGATCAGTGGTCATTGGCTATGGAAGAATATAGAAATGGCGATAAAAATGAGTAATATTACTTTAATAACTGGTGGAGCTAGAAGTGGAAAAAGTACTTTTGGAGAAAAACTGTTAAAAGAAAGTGACGGAATAAAAGGTTATATTGCAACTGCAATTCCATTTGATGATGGTATGAAAGATAGAATAAAAAAACATATTGAAAGAAGACCATCTAATTGGAAAACGTATGAACGTCCATTAAAAATATCTAATTCAATTAAGCTAATATCAGAAGAATGTGATATTGTAATTTTGGATTGCATAACTGTTTTTTTATCAAATATTATGTTTGAGAAAAATTATAATTGGGAGAAAATTTCTCGTGAAAAAATAGATGAAATTGAAAAAAATATTATTGATGAAATAAAAAAAATAATAAATAATGCAAAATTATATGAATTGAATATGATAATAATTACTAATGAAATAGGTTCTGGAATTGTACCAGATAATAAATTAAGTAGAATTTATAGAGATATTGCTGGAAGAGTAAATCAACTTTTAAGTACATTATCGAATGATGTTTATGTAACTATATCAGGTTTACCTTTAAAATTAAAGTAGGGGATTATGAAAAGATTAATATTATTAATACAATTTTTAACAAGAATACCAATTAATCTGAAATTAGATGTAACACGAGAAGATTTGAAAAAATCGATTATTTATTTTCCGGTAGTTGGATATTTAATAGGTTTAATTTTAACTTATTTTTATAAAATTTCAATTTTATATTTTGATAAAACAATTATTGCATTTTTAATTGTAACTTTTGAAATATTAATTACTGGTGGACTTCATATGGATGGTTTATCAGATACATTTGATGGAATATATAGCGGAAGAAAAAAAGATGAAATCATTGAAATCATGAAAGATTCAAATATTGGCACATTTGGAGCTTTAAGCATGATAATTTTAGTGATTTTTAAGTTTTTATTGATATTAAAAATAAATGAAAACTTATTTGTTGTTTTATTAATGATGCCTGTTTTTTCAAGAATGTGTACTATAATTGCATCAAAAATCGGAAAATATCCAAAAGAAACTGGAATGGGTGACATTTTTATTGGGCAAGTAAATAATAAACAATTAGCAATTAGTATGTTGTTTACTTTTTCATTTGCAATATTTAACTATAAAATATATACATTTTTTATTGTAAATGTGATTTTTACTTTATGGTATGTTAAATATATTAGTAAAAGAATTGATGGTATTACTGGTGACACATTAGGAGCGTTAGTTGAATTAAATGAGATAATATTTTTATTAGCTATTTATATTATGGAGGTTTTATAGTGCGAAACATTTATTTTGTAAGACATGGTGAAACAAATGCAAATATTGAGAAAAGATATTGTGGATTTACAGATATTGAACTTAATGAAAATGGTATAATTCAAGCGAAAGAAGTGAGTGAAAAAATAAAAGATTTAGAAATTGATTTATTTTTTTCATCTGATTTATTACGAGCAAAAATGACTGCGAATGAAATTAATAAAAATCACAATCTTGACATTGAATATTTAGAAAATTTAAGAGAAATGAATTTTGGAGAACTTGAAAATTTAACGTTTAAAGAAATTGGTGAAAAATTTCCGAAAGAAAAAGAAAAGATAATTGCTTTTAAAAATGAATATGTTTTTCCAAGTGGTGAAAGTCTTAAAATATTATATGAAAGAACTAATAAATGCTTAAAAGAAATACTTAATAAATATAAAGATGAAAATATTTTAATAGTAAGTCATAGTGGAGCAATAGAATCAATGCTTACTGAAATATTAAGTGGTAATATTGATAATTATTGGAATATTGAAATTGAAAATTGTAAAATTTCAACAGTTGTTGATAATCAAGGATTTCTTTATTTAACTAAATTAAATATTTAAGAGGTGAAAAATGAATAAATTTTTAATTGCTGGAACAAGCAGTAATGTTGGAAAAACAACAGTAACAGTTGGTTTATTAAAAGCATTTGTTAATAGAAAAATGAAAGTTAATGCTTTTAAATGTGGTCCGGATTATATTGATCCAATGTTTCATTCTTTTATTACAAATTTAAAATCGATTAATCTTGATCCATATTTAATGAGTGAAGAAGGTATAAAATATTCTTTTTTAAAACATTCTACAGGTGATATTTCAATAGTTGAAGGTGTTATGGGATTATATGATGGTGTAAAAAGCGAAGGAAAGGAAATTTCATCTTCAGCAGAAATTGCAAAAACACTAAATGCATCGGTTATTTTAGTAATAGATGGAAGCGGTGCTTCAACATCAGCGGCTGCAACTGTACTTGGGTTTAAGAATTTTGATAAAAATTTAAATATTAAAGGTGTAATAGTAAATAAAGTGCATGGAGAAAAACATTATAATTTGATTAAGGAACCAATTGAAAAATATACTGAAATTGAATGCTTGGGATATTTAAATTATAATAAAGATATAGTGATAGAAAGCCAACATCTTGGACTTATTCCATCAGGAGAAATAGATGAACTTAATAAAAAAATGAATATGCTTGCAAATGAAATAGAAAAAACTGTTAATTTAGATAGATTGATTGAGATTTCTTCGAGTAATGATGAAATTGTTTCAAATTATAAAATGGAATATAAGGATGTAAATTTAAAACTTGCTGTTGCAAAAGATAAAGCTTTTAATTTTTATTATGAAGATAATCTTGATCATTTCAGAAAAAATAATATTGAGTTAATTGAATTTTCGCCAATAAATGATAAAGTTCTTCCAAAAGATATTTCAGGTATTTATTTAGGCGGAGGATTTCCAGAAAAATTTGCAAAAGAATTATCTGACAATATAAGTATGTTAAAAGATATAAAAAAATTTGCAGATGCTGGTGGAATGATTTATGGCGAATGCGGTGGACTTATGTATTTAGGTAAATATATTCATGATTTTAATAAGAAATTATATAAAATGGTTTCAATTTTTGATATGGATGTGGAAATGACTAAAAGACTTCAACGTTTTGGATATTCTGAAGTTAATTATAATGGAATTTATTTTAGAGCTCATGAATTTCATCATTCAAAAGTAATTAATGAAAATAAAGTTATAAAAAAATATAAAATAAATAAATTTACGAATAAGGAAAAAAAATATGAAGGAGGATATACATATAAAAACGTATTAGCAGGATATCCTCATGTTCATTTTTATTCGAATTTAGAATTTGCAAATGAATTAATTAATAAAATGAAAAAATATAAAGGTGGTTATAATGAATAAATCAATAATGATACTTGGTACCGGTTCATCTGTAGGTAAAAGTGTAATAACTGCTGGTTTATGTAGAGTTTTAAAACAAGATGGATATAAAGTTGCACCATTTAAATCACAAAATATGGCTCTTAATTCATATATTACTAGAAAAGGTAATGAGATGGGACGTGCTCAAGTTGTTCAAGCTGAAGCGGCAATGATTGAACCAGATGTTAGAATGAATCCGATTTTATTAAAACCTTCCGCTGATAAAATGGCTCAAGTAATAATTGAAGGAAAAGTTTTTAAAAATATGACTGCAATGGAATACGAAATATTTAAACCTGAATTAAAAGAAAAAATTAGAAAAATATATGGTGAACTTTCTTCTGAAAATGATATTGTTGTAATTGAAGGAGCAGGTTCACCTGCAGAAATAAATTTAAGAAAAAATGATATTGTAAATATGGGAATGGCAGAAATATCTAATTCTCCGGTTTTGATTGTTGGAGATATTGATAAAGGTGGAGTTTTTGCTTCGCTTTATGGAACGTATGAACTTTTAAGAGAAGAAGAGAAAAAAAGAGTTAAAGGTGTAATAATCAATAAATTCAGAGGTGATGTAGAAATTCTAAAACCTGGTTTGAAACAGCTTGAAGATTTAATACATGTTCCAGTGCTTGGTGTTATACCTTATTTTGATATACAGATTGAAGATGAAGATAGTGTATCAGATAGATTTAAGAATAATAAAAAAAATGGTGAAATTAATATTGAAGTTATTTATCTTCCTCATATATCAAATTTTACAGATTTTAATATTTTTAAAACGTTTAATGATGTAAATTTAAGATATGTTATGCGAGGAGGAAAACTCAGTAATCCCGATCTTATAATAATTCCTGGATCTAAAAATACAATAGAGGATTTAGTTTATTTAAGAAATTCGGGACTTGAAGAGCAAATTATTAGATTAAATAGAAAAGGAACAACTGTATTTGGAGTATGTGGTGGATATCAAATGCTTGGAAATAGCTTAAAAGATCCTTATATGACTGAAAGTCGTATTGAAAGTGTGAATGGACTTGGGCTTTTAAATATTGAAACAGTATTTGAACTTGAAAAAAATACAACTCAAATTGAAGGACATATTAATGAAAATGGAAATTACATTAATGGATATGAAATTCATATGGGAGTAACTACTTTACATGAAAATGTTAAACCATTATTAACTATTGATAAGAGTCTCGGTGAAGATGTAAATAAACTTGATGGAGCTGTAAACAAAACAAAGACTGTATATGGAACTTATATTCATGGTATTTTTGATAGTATCGATTTTAGTAGAAGTTTTATAAATGATTTAAGAATTAAAAAAGGTTTAGATGTTTTTGATAGAGAGGATATTATGTCATATGATGATTTTAAAGAAAAAGAATATGATAAATTAGCTTTACTTATAAGAGAAAATCTTGATATAGATATAATTAAAAATATTATTGATGAGGGTATAAAAAATGACTAGTATATATTTAGGTGTTATAATGAATTTGCTTATAGGTCAAATTCCGTTTGTTACTCATCCTATAGTGCATATTGGAAATATGATTAGTTTCTTTGAAAGTAAATTATATGATTCAAATGTGGATAAAAAAAGTTCTGGTTTAATTTTGCTTATTCTAGTTTCTGTTATTTCATTTATAGTGCCATATATGATTTTATATGTATTTGCAAGTGCAAGTTATTATTTAGTTTTTTTTGCGAACGCATTATTTGTTCTTGAAATTCTTGCTATTAAAGGTTTAAAAGATGAACCATTAAAAGTATATAGAGCATTAAAAGACAATGATATTGAAAAAGCAAGATTTGAACTTTCAATGCTTGTTACAAGGGATACATCAAATTTGGATAAAGATCAAATTATAATGTCTGTAATTGAAACTATTGCTGAAAATATTGTTGATGGAATTACCTCACCATTGTTTTATATTTTTTTAGGTGGAGCGCCACTTGGTTTTTTTTATAAAAGTGTTAATACCCTTGATTCTATGGTTGGGTATAAAAATGATAGATATAGTGATTTTGGTTATTATTCAGCAAAATTTGATGATATTTTAAATTATATTCCTGCAAGAATAACTTCGGGTTTTATAATAATTGCAGCATTTCTTTTAAAATATGATTATAAAGAAGCTATAAAGACATTAAAAAGGGATAAAAGAAAATCAGAATCACCAAATAGCGGTTATTCCGAAGCACCTGTTGCAGGAGCACTTAATGTTTGTTTTGGTGGGAAGTTAAAGTATTTTGATAAAGAAGTAGAGAAACCTATGATAGGAAGTAAAAAAGAATTTGATTTAGAAAAAATTATTGGAGCAATAGATATTATGTATATGACTTCTTTTATTGCACTTGGTTTTTACTCGTTTGTTGTTTATATATTGAGGTGATAATTTGAATTATGTACATGGTGGAAATATTTATAAATATAAAAAAGGGACTATAGATTTTAGCTCAAATATAAATCCTTTAGGAGTGCCTGATAATTTAATTAAGGATATTAATAATTCGATTGAAAACATAATAAATTATCCTGATCCGGATTATAATAAATTAAGAAAAAAAATAGCTTCTAATTATGATGTTGATTATAAAAATATTGTAGTTGGAAACGGTGGAATACAATTAATTCACAATGTTATTGAGTTTATTAATGGGAAATCTATTTTAATAGTATCACCGTCATTTGTTGAATATGAAAAAGCTTCAAAACGATTTAATAAAAATGTGAAACATTATTTGTTTTTAGAAGAAAATGATTTTCAATTAAATGTTGATGAATTTCTAAAATTTGATTTTAATGATATTGATAATGTTATAATTTGTAATCCAAATAATCCAACAGGTAAATATATTGAAAAAAAAGATATTATAAAAATAATTGAATATTTAAAAATAAAAAATATTAATTTAATTCTTGATGAATCGTTTATGGATTTTTTAGATGATAAATTAAGTTTAATTGATAAAGCAAAAAAATATGAAAATTTAATAATTATTAGATCTTTAACAAAATTCTTTGCAGTACCAGGTCTTAGGCTTGGTTTTCTTGTTACTTCGAATAATGAATTAAAAAATAAAATAAATAAATACAGAGATTCTTGGTCTGTAAATATATTTGCAAATGAATTTGGAATAAATGTATTTGATAATAATGAATATATTTTAAAAACAAAGGAATACATATATATAGAAAATAAATTTCTATTTGAAAAATTAAATGAAATAAATTTATTTAAAGTTTATTCATCGGTTGCAAATTATATATTTTTAAAAAGTAAATATGAAATTGATTGGAAAAAAGAATTACTTAATTATAATATACTTATTAGAAAATGTGATAACTATATTGGATTAAATGATAGATTTTATAGAGTTGCAGTTAAAGATAATATTAGTAATAGAGAACTTATTAATAGTATAATGAAAATAAAGGAGGAATTGAATGACAGATTTAATTAAAGTAATTATTTTAGGAATTATTGAAGGTGTGACTGAATTCTTACCGATTTCTTCAACGGGACATTTGATTATAGCAAATGAATATATGAATTTTACAGGATCTTTTGCAAATCTTTTTGCAGTAGTAATTCAAGTAGGTGCCATTTTATCAGTTTTAATATATTTTAAAGATAAAGTATTTCCTAAGAAAGAACATTTTAAAAGTTTAACTGATTTTAGAAGATATATTGATTTATGGTTAAAAGTTATAGTTGGAATTATACCAGCGGGAATTCTTGGAGTGTTATTTGAAGAAAAAATAGAAGAATATCTTTTCAATTCTTTTTCAGTATCAATGGCATTGATAGCTGGTGCAATTATTTTAATTATTGTTGAAAGTAAAGAACATAAAAGTATGATTATTAGTGAAAAAAATATTACATATAAGCAAGCATTTATTGTTGGCGTATTTCAATGTTTTGCACTTATTCCAGGAATGTCGCGTTCTGCATCGACAATTATTGGAGGTTTAATTGTTGGATTTGATAGGAAAGTAGCTGCTGAATTTTCGTTTTTTTTAGCCATTCCTACTTTAGCTGGAGCAGCACTTTTAAAATTATTAAAAGCAGATTTCATAATGACAAATAATCAATTGTTTTTACTTATAGTTGGGACTGTTGTGTCGTTTGTAGTTGCATACGTTGTAATTGCAGGACTTATGAATTATATTAAAAAACATAATTTTAAAGTATTTGCATACTATCGTATAATATTGGGAATTCTTGTTTTATTACTTTTAAGGGGATAATATGAAAAAAGTATATTTAAAAAAATGTAAAGAGTATAATTATGAATTGATATATGGAATTATTAAAGATTCAATAAAAGAATTAGGCGGAATTGAAAAATATATTAAAAAAGGCGAAACTGTATTTATTAAAGCTAATTTGTTAATGGCAAAAAAACCTGAAAAAGGAGTAACCACTCATCCTGTTTTTGTAAAAGCTGTTGCAAATTATTTAATAAATGAAAATAATAATAAAGTTATTGTTGGCGATTCTCCAGGTGGATTATATAATGAAAAAGTATTAATGAAAGTTTATAAAGAATGTGGTTATATTGAAGCGTTTAAAGATAGTAAAATAAAATTAAATATGAATTTTGATTCAAGAAAAATTAATTTTGAAGGTGGAAAACTTTTGAAAAGTGTTGATATGATTGATGGACTTTTAAAAGTTGATAAAGTTATTTCGCTTAGTAAATTAAAAACACATGGAATGATGAAATATACAGGCGCAGTAAAGAATATGTTTGGAACAATACCTGGAATGTTGAAAGCTGAATTTCATTTCAAAATGCCAGAATATGAAACTTTTGCAGATATGTTAATTGATGTTTGTATAGCATCAAATCCCGTATTATCATTTATGGATGGAATTATTGGGATGGAAGGTGCTGGACCTTCAAATGGTGATATTGTTAAAAGCAATGTAATTTTAGTTTCAGATAATCCATTTGATCTTGATATTGTAGCATCAAAATTAATTTCTATTGAGAGCGAGAGTATTCCTACTATTAAAAATTCATTAAATAGAAATTTGACTACTAATATTGAAAATATTGAAATACTTGGTGATGAAATTGATAGTTTTAATATAAAACCGTTTAATGCACCTAAAATTGCAAAAATTGATTTTTTAAATAATATTCTACCTGAAATAATAACAAAAAAAATCAATAATTATATTAAACCAAAACCAGTTTTTAACTGGGATAAATGTATAAAATGTAGAGCTTGCTATGATGCTTGCCCTCCGCATACAATAAAAATGGAAAAGGGTGATTTCCCAAAACTAATAGTGGATGGATGCATTAGCTGTTTCTGTTGCCAAGAAATGTGTCCAGTAGATGCAATTGATATTAAAAGGCCTTGGATTTTAGAAAAATTATTAAATAATTAATTATACTGTATATTAATTTGTAAATATTTGGTATAATAAAAACATATAGGAAGGGTGATCTCATGAAAGTTGAATATATAAATCCGTTTATAAAAGCAAGTAAAGAAGTATTTAAAATGACTATGAATTTAGAATTAGAAGTTGGAAGACCTTATGTGAAAAAAACACCTTTTGCTTTGAAAGACGTAGTTTTAGTTGTAGGAATTACTGGAGAAGTAAAAGGACAAGTGATTATTAATTTTGAAATGGATATTGCTAAAAAAATTGCTTCTAAAATGATGATGGGAATGGAAGTAAACGAATTAGACGAAATGTCTAAAAGTGCAATATCAGAATTAGGAAATATGATTATGGGTAATACTGCTACTTTAATAGCAAATCAAGGTATATCAATTGATATTACACCACCGACATTAATGATAGGTAAAGAAATAAGTTTATCGTTTAGTGATAGTCAAACAATTGGATTACCACTACATTCAGAAATTGGTGATATTATTTATGATATATCTTTAAAGGAAAATTAAAATGAGTATAAATATTGTGTTATTTCAACCGGAAATTCCACCAAACACCGGTAATATTGCTAGAACTTGCGCACTGACAGGGATAAAACTGCATCTGATTAAACCACTCGGATTTCATATTGACGATAAAAGTTTAAAAAGAGCTGGACTTGATTATTGGCATTTATTAAATTTAGAAATTCATGAATCTTTAGAGGATTTTTTAGAAAAATATGGAAACGAAAAAATATTTCTAAGTACTACTAAAGCAACCCAATATCATTCTGATGTTAAGTATGAAAATGGTTGTTTTGTTATGTTTGGAAAAGAAACAGCAGGTTTGCCTGACAGTTTACATGAAAAGTATAAGAATGATGAAATTAAAATTCCAATGCTTAATCATGAAGATGTTAGATCTCTGAATTTATCAAATTCAGTTGCAATAATTGCATATGAAGCGTTAAGACAATTAGGATATAAATTTTAGTGTTTAATTAAAGGATAAGATTTTGGAGGTAAAAATGAATTCAGTAGCTATAAAAATTATTTTTCAAGTTTTCGGTGGTTTAGGATTATTTCTTTACGGAATGAAAATAATGTCTGATGGTCTTGAACAAAGTGCTGGAAATAAAATGGAAAAAATAATTGAAGCATTAACACAAAATAAATTTTTTGGTGTAGTAGTTGGAGCTTTTGTAACAATGATTATTCAAAGTTCTTCTGCAACTACAGTAATGGTTGTTGGTTTTGTAAATGCAGGAATAATGACTTTAACTCAATCAATTGGTATTATTATGGGTGCAAATATTGGTACTACTTTTACGGCACAATTAGTTGCATTTGATTTAGCAGCAATTGCGCCTATTGCAATAGGAATAGGTGTAATGATAAAATTATTTTCAAAAAACGAAAAAGTTGCACAATATGCAGAGATTCTTATAGGATTTGGAATATTGTTCTTTGGTATGGACGTAATGAAAGATGCAATGAAACCATTAAGAGAATATCAAGGATTTATTGATTTATTAAGTAGTTTTGGCAGTGGTGGATTTATGAATATATTATCTGCTGTATTTACAGGATTTGCAATTACAGCTATCATTCAGAGCTCGTCAGCAACGACAGTAATTTTAGTTGCTTTGGCTTCACAAGGATTACTACCGATTGAAGCAGCTTTTCCTATAGTATTAGGTTCTAATATTGGAACTTGTGTTACTGCAATGTTATCAAGTATAGGAGCAAGTAAAAATGCAAAAAGAGCCGCAATGATACATTTAATTTTCAATGTAACAGGTGTAGTTATTTTTATTGTGTTTTTTAGAACTCTAACTATTAATATTGTTAAGGGCCTTTCTGATCAACCTGAGAGACAACTTGCAAATGCACATACATTGTTTAATGTAACTAATACAATTATGTTACTTCCTTTTTCAGGGCTTATAATTAAGCTTGTTGAGAAATTTATTCCTGAGACTGGAGACGAAAAATGTAAATATAGTGAATTGAAATATTTGGATGATAGACTTTTAGAAACTCCTTCTATTGCAATGGTACAGGTATTAAAAGAAATTCTTCATTTAGGAAATGTTACTACAAAATCTTTAAATGCATCAAAAGAAGCAATTTTAGGTAAAGAAAAAATATTAGCAAAAAATGTATTTAGTTTAGAAAAGCGAATCAATGTTATTTCAAATTTAATAGTTAAATATATGTATGAGTTTTCAGGAAGAGATATTTCTTCTGAACAAAGAAAAATAATTGAAGGATATTTTGGAACGGTTAGTGATCTTGAAAGAATTGGAGATCATTGTGATAATATTGCAGAAGTAGCAATTTTTAAATATTCAAATAATGTTTCATTTTCGGATAGTGCAATAGAAGAAATTGAGTTTATGTATGAAAGGGTTACAAAATCATATTTGCAAGCACTTGATTCTATTTCAACTGGAAGTATAACTACTGCAAGAGCGATTCTTGAGCGTGAAGGTGAAATTGATATGCTTGAGAAAAAATTAAGAAAAAAACATATCCAAAGATTGAATGAAGGAAAATGTGGACCTTCAGCAGGGATTGTATTTTTGGATATATTAAGTAATTTAGAAAGAATTGCAGACCACGCTTCAAATATTGCTTTTACAGTAATTGAGAAAAACGAATAAAAATGAATCAGAAGCATTGATGCTTCTGGTTTTTTGTAAGCTATAGATAAATTGAACGGATGTGATATATATGAAGATAAAAATTATTACTGATAGTGTTTCTGATATACCAAAAAAAATTCAAAAAGATTTAAATATAGATGTTGTATCTTTAAGTGTCAATTTTGGAAATGATACATATTTTGATGGTGTTGATTTATCAAATGAAGAATTTTTTAAAAAACTTAAGAATTCAGATAAACTTCCAACTACTTCGCAGGTTAGTCCCGGAGAATTTAAAAAAGTTTTTGAACAAAACCTTAAAGAATACGATCAAATTATTTGTATTACAATGTCAAAAAAAATGAGTGGAACTTATGAAGCTGCTGGCATTGCAAAAGAATTATTGAGTACTGATAATATTGAAATTATTGATTCAAAGGCAATAAGTTTTGGATATGGTTTGATTGTAATTGATGCAGCTAGAAATGTTCAAAACGGTCTTGAGTATAATGAAATAATTAAAAATATTAATTATAATGTTGAAAACTTAGTAAATCTATTTATTGTCGATACACTAGAATACCTTCAAAAAGGTGGAAGATTATCTGCAACAGAAGCTATAATAGGAAATGTACTTAAAATAAAACCGATTTTGACTATAAAAGATGGTAAATTAACTTCACTTGATAAAGTTCGCGGAAGAAAAAAAGCAATGAATTATATATTCGAGTATTTAGAAGATAATAAATATGATTTTAAAGATAAAACTATTGGTTTTTTTCACGCAGAAGATGAAAAATATCTTGAAAGTTTTATTTCTGAAATTGAAAATAGACATGAAGTTGGAGAAATTTTAATATCAAATGTTGGTGCAGTTGTTGGAACTCATTCAGGACCAGGATGTATTGCAATTACATTCATAAAATAATTAAATGGACGATTTTAATAATGATTTTTATTATTGAAGTTGTCTTTTTTTACATAAAAACCTGTTTTTCTAAATGAATATACAATATAGAAACATTCAATAGTGCCTATAATCATAATTAATAATTGCATATTATAACTAATGATTGAAAAAGAAATTAGAAATATAATTGTTTTGTTAACTATAAATATGGTGTTTAATTTAGAATCAAAAGTTTGTTAAAAAATAAATTAAATGTTTGTTTTTTTTTAGATAATCATGTATAATAAATTTGTAATTAAATTCAATTGATTATCAATGGAGTTCAACTAAATATAGGATGAAAAATTCGGAAGAGAATTATTTAATTAATCACCGAAGGAAAAAGCTTTTTGTTTGTCGATAAAAAGGGAATTTCTCAGGTAAAAGGACCGTTTTTGGACTAATCTCTGGAGAGCTGTATACTAACAGCACCGAAGGTGCAATTTTATCTTTTGATAAAAGAAACTCTCAGGTAAATAACAGAGCAAATGACATAGTATTTTGTCGTTTGCTCGTTTTTGTTTTTGAGGAGAATTATGAAAAAATTTATTATTGTTACTAATAATTATTTGGTGGAAGATAAATTTTCTGATCTAGAAATAAAATTTTTAGAAGGAGAAGTTATTGATGTACTTAAATATGTGAGAGATCAAGTTCATATAGGATATAAATTATTGTCACATCCACTTGGTGGAAGTGTTAAACCGAATGAAACTCCTTACAAGTCCGTAATGATTTCTAAAAGAAAATATAATGAAATGGATATGGATTCCTTAAGAATTATTGAAGAGAGTATTCAAATGGCTGAAAAATTATTAAGAGATAGAAAAATGAGAAAATGGCCTGAAAAAATAATTAAAGATTTTGCAATTATCGATCTTGATTTGATTTCAGGAGCAATTGAAAGTGCAACTTAAGAAGGAGGTAAAAATGTCAAAGATTTATGATGTAGCTATAATTGGTGCGGGTCCTGCAGGATTAGCAGCTGGTTTATATGCTGCTAGAGCAAGAATGAATGTAGTAATTTTAGAAAAAAATGCTACTGGTGGACAAATTGTTACAACTGATGAAGTTGCAAATTATCCGGGTAGTATTCCAGAAGCTACAGGACCAAGCTTAATTGCTAGAATGGTTGAGCAATGTAATGAATTTGGTGCTGAATTTATGAAAAAAGGCGTTAAAGAAGTTGATTTTGATAACCAAATTAAAGAATTAATATTAGAAGATGATTCTGTATTAAAAGCTAAAGTAATTATTATTGCAACAGGTGCAAAACCTAGAAAAACGGGAGCTCCTGGAGAAATAGAATTAATAGGCAAAGGCGTTTCTTATTGTGCAACATGTGATGCTGATTTCTTTACAGATATGGAAGTATATTGTATTGGTGGCGGAGATACTGCTGTTGAAGAAGCAATGTATTTATCTAAATTTGCTTCTAAAGTAACACTGGTACACAGAAGAGATGAATTAAGAGCTGCTAAATCAATTCAAGAAAAAGCATTTAAAAATGAGAAAATCGATTTTATTTGGGATTCAGTTGTTAAAGAAATAAGTGGTGACGGTATTGTTGAACAATTGGTATTAACAAATAAAAAAACAGGTGAAGATATGGTAATAGATGCACCTGAAGAATTTGGTACTTTTGGAATATTCATATTTATTGGATTTATGCCAAATAGTGAATTATTTACTGATAAAGTAGAAATGGAAAGAGGTTACATTGTAACTAGTCCAGATATGAAAACTAATGTTGACGGCGTTTTTGCAGCTGGAGATATTAGAGTTAAATCATTAAGACAGGTTGTAACTGCAACGGCTGATGGAGCAATAGCGGCTGTTCAAGCAGAACATTATATAACAAATAATTTCTAAAGGAGGAAAGGCAAATGATATTATTAGAAAAAGATACTTTTGAAGCTGAGGTATTAAATGCAGAAGGGTATGTATTAGTTGATTATTTTGGAGATGGATGTGCGCCATGTAAAGCATTAATGCCTGATGTTGAAGCATTAGCTGAAGAATTTGAAGGAAAAGTTAAATTCTGCAAGCTTAACACTACTAAAGCTAGAAGATTAGCAATATCTCAACGAGTTATGGGATTACCTGCACTTTTACTTTATAAAGATGGAGTAAAAATTGATGAAGCTACAAAAGATAATGCAAATAAAGAGTATATCAAAGCGATGATAGAGAAAGTTTTATAAGATCTCTATCTATATAAAATAGGAGGTGTCAACCTTGCGTTTAGAAATAGGCGAAATTAATATTAAAGATGTTAGATTTGGTGAAAAGTGTGAAATAATAGACAATATTTTGTTTATTAACAAGGAAGAACTTATTAATTTGATTGATGATGATCATTTTGAAAGTGTTGATATTGACATTGCAAAACCGGGTGAAGAAACAAGAATTACACCGGTTAAAGATGTTATTGAACCAAGAGTTAAAGTTGATGAAGATCTTGGAATGTTTCCAGGAGTTATTAACCATGTTAAGACTGTTGGGTCAGGTAGAACTCATGTATTAAAAGGATCAGCTGTTATTACATGCGGTAAAATTGTTGGATTCCAAGAAGGGATTATTGATATGTCAGGGCCAGGAGCAGAATTTACACCTTTTTCAAAGTTAAATAATGTTGTAATGGTTTGTAATCAAAAAGAAGGCATAGAATCTCATTCAATTGAAAAAGCAGTTAGACTTGCTGGTCTTACAGTTGCAGATTATCTTGGAAAACTTGGGAAAAATATTGAACCTGATAATATTGAAACATATGAAACTTTACCTTTATTAAAACAGGCAGAGCAGTATTCGGATTTACCAAAAGTTGGATATGTATATATGCTTCAAACACAAGGTTTAATGCATGATACTTATGTATACGGAGCAGATGCAAAACATTTGATTCCTACTTTGTTATATCCAACAGAAGTTATGGATGGAGCCATTTTAAGTGGAAATTGTGTATCAGCATGTGATAAAAATACTACCTATCATCATTTAAATAATCCAGTAATTAAACATTTATATAAACAACATGGAAAAGAAATTAATTTCATGGGTGTTATTATAACAAATGAAACTGTATTTTTACAAGATAAGGAAAGATCTTCAGATACAGTAGCAAAATTAACTGAATATTTAGGACTTGATGGAGTAATTATTACTCAAGAAGGTTTTGGAAATCCAGATACAGATTTAATTATGAACTGTAAAAAAGTTGAAGCTAAAGGTATTGATACAGTAATACTTACTGATGAATATGCTGGTAGAGATGGTGCAAGCCAATCGTTAGCTGATGCAGATCAAGCAGCTGATGCTGTTGTTACAGCTGGAAATGCAAATGAATTAATAGAATTACCACCTATGAAAAAAATTATCGGTATGCTTGATTATGTTGACAATATTGCAGGTGGATTTGATGGATCACTTCGTGAAGATGGTTCAATATTGGCAGAGATACAAGTTATCACTGGCGCAACTAATGAATTAGGTTTTAATAAACTTACAGCAAGAACATACTAATAAGGAGGATAACATGAATATACTTGAAAATAAAAAAGTAATAATCATTGGTGACCGTGACGGCGTTCCAGGTCAAGCAATTGAAGAATGTGTAAAAACAGTTGCTACTGCAGAAATAGTTTTCTCAGTAACTGAATGTTTTGTCTGAACGGCTGCAGGAGCAATGGATTTAGAAAATCAAAATAGGGTAAAAGATTTAACAGAAAAACACGGGGCAGAAAATATAGTAGTATTGTTTGGGGCATCTGAAGCAGAAACAGCTGGCCTAGCAGCAGAAACAGTAACAAATGGAGATCCAACTTACGCAGGATCATTAGCAGGAGTACAGTTAGGATTAACAACTTACCATGCTATTGATAGTGAATTTAAAGCGTCAGTTGACGAAGATGTATTTGAAGATCAAGTAGGAATGATGGAAATGGTACTTGATTTAGATGCAATACAAGAAGAAATGCAAACGATTAGAACAAATTTCTGTAAATTTCTGTAACCCTAAAAGTAAAACCCTAAAAAAGATTTTTTAAATTAATTGAAAAGGTTCAGTGGAACCGAGGAAGCTATTCAAAAGAAGACTTTGGAGGCAAAAATGAATAAAATTAAAGTAGTACATTATATTAATCAGTTTTTTGCTGGTATAGGCGGTGAAGAAAAAGCTGATATTAAACCTGAGAAACGTGATGGAGTTGTAGGTCCTGGAATGGGACTTAATGGCTTATTTAAAGGTGAGGCTGAGATAGTTGGAACAATTATTTGTGGTGATTCATATTTCAATGAAAATGTTGAAGAAGCACAAGTTGAAATTATTGAAATGATTAAAAGTTATGAACCAGATTTATTTATAGCTGGTCCTGCATTTAATGCTGGAAGATATGGAGTTGCTTGTGGAGCAATTGCTAAATTTGTAAAAGAAGAATTAAATATCCCAGTACTTACCGGTATGTATGTAGAGAATCCTGGTGCAGATATGTATAGTTCTGATGTATATATGATTGAAACTGGAAATTCAGCTGCATCAATGAGAACTGCATTACCTGCAATTGCTAAATTTTCAATGAAATTAATAAACGGCGAAGAAATTGGCAGACCATCTGAAGAAGGATATTTATCAACAGGTAAAAGAAGAAATATATTTGTTGAAGAAATTGGTGGAAAACGTGCAGTTGATATGTTAATTAAAAAACTTAAGCATGAAGAATTTGAAACTGAATATCCAATGCCTGTATTTGATAACGTAGAACCTGGAAAAGCAATTAAAGATTTATCAAAAGCTAAAATTGCTTTAGTTACTTCGGGTGGAATTGTACCATGCGGAAATCCCGATAGAATTGAATCTTCTTCAGCTTCTAAATATGGAAGATATGATATAACAGGTGTTAATACATTATTAGGATATGAAACTGCTCATGGTGGATATGATCCTTCATTTGCGAATAATGATGCAAACAGGGTTATTCCTTTAGATATACTTAGAGAAATGGAAGCTGCTGGAGAAATAGGTGAAATTTATGGAGCTTTCTACTCAACTGTAGGAAATGGTACAGCTGTAAAAAGTTCACTTGCTTTTGCAGAAGAATTAACTGAAACTTTAATAGCAGATAAAGTTGATGCAGTTATTTTAACTTCTACATGAGGTACTTGTACACGTTGCGGTGCAACGATGGTAAAAGGTATCGAAAAATCTGGTATTCCAGTAGTGCATATATGTACTGTCGTTCCAATTTCATTAACAGTTGGAGCAAATAGAATTGTACCTGCTGTTGCTATACCATATCCTTTAGGAGATCCTACTTTGGATGAGCTTGAAGAGAAAAATGTTAGAAGAAAAATAGTTGAAAAAGCTTTGATTGCGTTAAGCACTGAAGTTAGTGAACAAACAGTATTCTAATAATCTAAACTTAAAGTGGATAGGATACTATCCGCTTTTTTAAAATGGAGGAGTAAAATGAATTATTCAGTAATTAAATCTAGTGGTTATATTTTAGTGCACGTACCTGATATGGTATTACAAAATGGAACTACTCAAACTGTTGAACGATTAAGTAATCCTGAAAGTGACTATTTAAAGGCTGTTAATAATCACTTAAGAAGTTATGACGAAGTAGTGAGCTATGCACCAAATCAGGTTTATATTGGAAATATGACACCAGCTGAGCTTGGAGAAATTGAAAAGCCATGGTTTAAAAATAATTTTGAGAATGCTAATAGACAAGGTAAATTTGGAGAAATTATGCCACAAGATGAGTTTATTGCAATGATTAAAATGGAAGATGTATTCGATTTGGTAAAATTAGATAAAGAATTTATAAAAGAAGTTATGCCAAAATTAGAGATGAATTCTATAATAAGTGAAAATAAAATAAAAAATTTAGGCGAAGGTGTTGAATATAATGAAATAAAAGAATTAGTTGATGTTCAACATTCAGAACCAATTTATAATAATTCTAAATTAGTTGGATGTGTAAAAAGAGCACATGATGTTGATGTAAATCTAAATGCCCATGTAATGCTTGAAAATCTTGTGGTTAAGGCATCAGGTGTAATTGCATTTGAAAATTTAATTCAGAAGAATAATTTAAATATTGAAGATGTTGATTATGTAATAGAATGTTCAGAAGAAGCGTGTGGAGATATGAACCAAAGAGGCGGAGGAAACTTTGCTAAAGCAATTGCTGAATCAGTTGGAGCAGTAAATGCTACAGGTTCTGATGTTAGAGGTTTTTGCGCTGGACCTATACATGCTTTTATATATGCTGCTAGTCTTGTAAAAGCAGGAACATATGACAATGTTGTTGTTGTTGCAGGTGGAGCAACTGCAAAATTAGGTATGAACGGAAAAGACCACGTTAAAAAAGAAATGCCAATATTAGAAGATACTTTAGGAGGTTTTGCTTTCTTAATAAGCAAAAATGATGGAGTAAGTCCTATTATTAGAACTGATTTAACCGGAAGACATACTGTTGGAGCAGGTTCTTCACCACAAGCTGTTATAGGTTCACTTATTATGGATCCTATTGAAAAAGCTGGATTAACTATTAATGATATTGATAAATATTCTGTTGAAATGCAAAATCCTGATATTACAAAACCAGCAGGTGCAGGAGATGTTCCAGAAGCAAATTATAAAATGATTGCGGCAATGGGAGTTAAAACTAAACAAATTGAAAGAAAAGATATGATGAATTTTGTAAAAGTCCATGGAATGCCAGGTTGGGCACCAACACAAGGTCATATTCCATCAGGAGTTCCTTATTTAGGATTTGCAAAAGATGATATGACAACTGGTGATGTAAATAGAGCAATGATAGTTGGTAAAGGATCATTATTCTTAGGAAGAATGACTAATTTGTTCGATGGGGCAAGTGTTATTTTAGAAAGAAATCCTGGTAAAGTAGAGACAGAAAAAATTGATAAAGATGAAGTAAATAAATTAATTGCAAATGCACTTAGAAATTTTGGCATGCAAATGCTGGAAGATTAAGGTGATATTATGACGAAAGAATTAGAAAAGTTAATTGGGAATCAATTTCTTGAAATTGCAAATGCAATTGAAAGTGGAAATTTTGGTAATAAAATTAAAATTGGTTTAACTACACTTGGAAGTGAACATGGTTCACAAAGCTTGATAGATGGAGCACTTTTAGCAAAAAAAGAACTGACTAATATTGAAATAGTATTAATTGGAAAAGGACATCCTGATTTCGAATCTTATGAAACAGATTGTCAAAATGAAATGCATGATATCATGGATAAATTATTGGAAAATAAAAAAATAGATGCATGTGTTACAAATCATTATAATTTTCCAATTGGAGTTTCAACAGTAGGAAGAGTAGTAACTCCTGCTATGGGAAAAGATATGATGATTGCAACTACAACAGGAACTTCAGCTTTAACTAGAACTGAAGCTATATTTAAGAATGCAATTTATGGAATAATTGCAGCTAAAGCTGTTGGTATTGAAGATCCAAAAGTTGGAATATTAAATCTTGATAATGCAAGAGCGGTAGAAATAGGGCTTAAAACATTAAAAGAGAATGGATATAATATTAATTTTTCTGAATCTAAAAGGAGTGATGGCGGAAATATTATGCGTGGAAATGATTTATTAATGGGTTCATCAGATATTATGGTAATGGATACGTTAACTGGTAATATTATGATGAAAATGTTCTCTTCATTTACGACAGGTGGAAAATATGAAGCTGTTGGTTATGGATATGGGCCAGGAATTGGTTTTGACTATGATAAAGTTATCCTTATTTTATCTAGAGCCTCTGGAGTACCTGTAGTTAAAAATGCAATTAAATATGCTTATCAAATAGCAAATAATAATATTTTAAAGATTATAAAAGAAGAATATGAAGCAATAAAAAAAGCTGGTTATGATGAAATAATTAGTAGTTTTAGTGCTAAATGTGTATCTGGAAATAAAGATGAAAAAATAATTATTCCTCAAAAAGAGGTTATAACTGAATATATTTCTGGAATCGATGTTCTCGATCTTGACGTTGCTTGTGAAGAACTTTGGAAAAATGGAATTTATGCTGAAACAGGGATGGGATGTACAGGTCCTATTATAAATGTTAGTATGAAAAATATTGAAAAAGCAAAAGAACTTCTAAAAAATGCAAAATTTATTATTTAATTAAAAATACCTATTCCAGTAACGGAATAGGTATTTTACTTTTAAAATTTAAAGTTTGAATTTTGACGTTTCTGCATTTAATTCAGCGGCTAATTGACTTAATTTTTCAGCAGCTTTTGCAACATCTTCTATTGCTAAATTCTGTTGATCCATTGAAGCAGTAACTTCTTCAGCACCTGCTGCAGATTCTTCAGATACAGATGAAATGTTTTCAATTGCAGAAACAATATTTGATTTGTTTTCATTCATTTCATCTATGAAATCACCAGTTATTTTAATTAATTCTCCGATTTCATTAATACTTTCATTAATATCTTCAAATGAAATATTTACTTTAGCTACTGATTCATTTTGTTCTTTAGATCTACTGTTTACTTCATCCATTATAGAAACTGTATTTTTAGTTTCATTTTGGATATCTTGAACGATTTTATCAATTTGGTTAGCAGCATTTGCCGATTCTTCAGCAAGTTTTCTAATTTCATCAGCTACTACAGAAAATCCTCTACCATGTTCTCCTGCCCTTGCGGCTTCAATTGAAGCGTTTAAAGCAAGTAAATTTGTTTGCTCAGCAATAGAAGAAATAGTACCAATAATATTTCCGATATTATCAGATTTTTCATTTAAATTATTAATTGCTACTCCTATAGAATTAGTAGCATCGTTATTTTCTTTAGTTTTTAATTTTAATTCTTCAACAGCTTCAAGACCAACTTTTCCGCCTTCAGAAACCGAATTTGCAGAATCAAGCATATTGTTAGTATTTTCTAAAAGTGTGTTAAATTGTTCGTCAAGTTTATTTGTTAACATAACTGCATTATCAGTATCCTGTGCTTGTGATGTTGCTCCTTGAGCGATTTCATCAATAGCTCTTGAAACTTCATTAGCTGATGCAGCAGTTTCCTGGCTTGTTGCAGCTAAGTTTTCAGATTCCTCTTCAACATTTTTAACAACATTTTTAATGTTAGTTACTAAACCAGCTAATGTCTCAACCATGATATTATAATTTTTAGCAACGTCGCCAATTTCATTTTTAGTTTTTAAATCAATATAAGAATTTAAATTTCCGTCTTTAATTTTTTCCATTTCTGTAACAACTAATTTTAAATTCTTAATTAAATAAGATGAAAAAATATATGCAACTATAAGTGAAAGAACTATAGAAAATACACCAATAGTAAGGAGCATCGAAAACATTTTTTTAGCAGCATCTAAAATTTCTGCATTTGATTGATTTCCCATTACTTTCCAGCCTGTAGTTTTTAAAGTTGTAAAATAAAGAAATTTTTGTTCGCCTTTATAAGTGTAAGATATATTACCAGAATCTTTAGTAGTTACTGCATCTGAAATTGCTGGAACTGGAATTGGTTTTCCAATTTGAGTTTTATCAGGATGAGTAAGAACATTATTTTGACTATCTAATAATATTGCATATCCTTCACGTCCAATTTTTTTAGCGTTTACAGTTTCTGATAATTTCGCTATATTGATATCTAAAGATACAACACCAACTAATTTTTTATTGCTATCATATACAGGCATTGCACCGGAAACCATCATATCACCTGTTGAAGCATCACTATATGGGTCAGTCCAAGTTGGCACACCATTTTCTACTGTAGAACCATACCAAGGTCTTACTCTTGGATCATAGCCTTCTGGTAATTCTTGCTCTGGCATTATAAACATATCGCCATTTTCAGTTCCCATATATGCGCTTGTAACTTCTGGATGACCTACTAAATAATTATCAAATACTCCTAATAAATATTCTTTATATTCAGGATGTTTAATAATTTCTTTTGCGTCAATATTTTCGCTAAGCATAACTAATCCGTTATTATAACTTTCAAAATACATATCTAGATTATCTGCAAGTTGAATTGTTGTATTTATTGTAGTATTTTTTGACTCTTTTTCCAGAATATTTAAAGAAGTTTCATTTGCTAAAAACCCTACCAGTAATATTGGAACAATAATAACTAAACTGAAAATAAGCATAAGTTGTTTTTTCATATTTCCCCCTTTTATAATATTAATAATATTATTACACGACATATATACCATTATAACAGAATTTTAATCAGAAATATATGTATAATCCATGTATATTATATCAAAAAAAAATTTGATTTTAAATAATTATTTTTATTTATTGTGATATTATAGCTGTGAGGTGGAATATGAAAATGAAAATTGATAAAGATGTGGAAATAATAATGAATTATTTAAATGAAAGTAATTTTGAAGTTTTTATTGTTGGCGGTTTAATAAGAGATGAATTTATGTGTAAAAAGCCAAATGATTGGGATATTGCAACTGATGCAACACCAGATGAAATTATAAATGTTTTTGAAAAAACAGAATTTAAAATAGTTGATATTTCAAAAAAACATGGAACTATAATAATTATTAATAATAAAAAATTATACGAAATAACAACATTCAGAATAGATGGAGATTATATAAATAATAGAAGGCCAAAAGAAGTAAAATTTACGAAAAAAATTGAAGATGATTTAAAAAGAAGAGATTTTACAATGAATGCAATGGCTTATTCAAATGAAAAAGGATTAATTGATCTTTTTAATGGAATAGATGATATTGAAAATAAAACAATTAAATGTGTTGGAGATCCTGAGATTAGATTTAAAGAAGATGCTTTAAGAATGTTAAGGGCTGTTAGATTTTCAGCACAACTTAACTTTAAAATAGAAAATAATACTTATAATGCAATTAAAAGTAATATTAATTTAATTAATAATTTATCAATGGAACGAATTAGAGAAGAGTTTAATAAAATATTAATATCTGATTATCCAGAAAAAGGGATTAGATTATTGAAAGAGCTTAAAATTTTAGAATTATTGATTCCTGAAATTGAAATGTGTTATGAATTTAATCAACATAATATTAATCATAATAAAGATGTGTTTGAACATACTTTAGAAGTAGTAAAAAATGTAGAAAACAATTTAGTGTTAAGATTATCAGCTTTTTTTCATGATATTGGAAAGCCATTATCATTTTTTATGGATAATGATGGAGTAGGTCATTTTTATGGTCATGATAAACTTTCAGTTGATATAACAAGAAACATTTTAGTAAGAATGAAATATTCAAATGATATTATTAATGAAGTTTTAAGTTTGATTGAGACGCATATGGTAGTTTATAGAGATGAATTTAAAAATAGTACTGTTAAAAAATTAATGAAAAAAGTAAATATTGAAAATCTTATAAAATTTCAAATTGCAGATATAAAAGCTACTGCAAATCCAAACAAATATGAACATGTATTTAGATTAGAAAAAAGGTGTAAAGAAATTATTAATAACAAAGAACCGTTAGATGTGAAACAATTAAAAATAAATGGATATGATTTAATTGAAATGGGAGTACAACAAGGAAAATTAATAGGTGAAATATTAAATGAATTATTAGAAATTGTGCTGGAAAATCCAAAGCTAAATGAGAAAGAAAAATTATTAGAAATAGTTAAAAGAAAATGGCTTATTTAAAGATGTTTATATGTGTATTTTATTATTTAGCTCTTGAATAATTAAATTATTAGCGATATAATATAAAAGTATGAGACTGGAAAAAATTAATGTTTTGTTAGTAATGGAGGAGGAGCTGTTTTTATGAAAATTTTAGTAATTAATTGCGGAAGTTCATCGTTAAAATATCAATTGCTTGATATGGAGAATGAAGATGTATTAGCGCAAGGGTTAGTTGAAAGAATCGGTTTGGAAAATGGAAGATTGAAGCATGAAACACCTGAATTTGGTAAGAAAGTTATTGAAGATAATATGAGTGACCATCGTGTTGCGTTAAAACATGTTTTAGATTCATTAATAAATGAAGAATATGGTGCAATTAAATCATTAAAAGAAATTGATGCTGTAGGACACAGAGTTGTACATGCAGGTGAAAAATTTGCTGAATCAGTTATTATTAGTGAAGAAGTAAAAGATGCATTAAAAGAATGTATAGAATTAGCTCCACTTCACAATCCACCTAATATTATGGGAATTGAAGCAATTGAAGAATTGTTACCTGGTGTTGTAAATGTTGGTGTATTTGACACTGCTTTCCATCAAACTATGCCAAAAGAAGCTTTTATATATCCACTACCATATGAGTATTATGAAAAATATGGTGTAAGAAGATACGGTTTCCACGGAACATCTCATAGATATGTAGTTCAAAAGGCTGCAGAAATGATGGGTAAAGATATTAAAGATTTAAAATTAATTAGTTGTCATTTAGGAAATGGAGCAAGTGTTGCTGCTGTTAAAGGTGGTAAATCAGTTGCTACTTCAATGGGATTTACTCCACTTGAAGGATTAGTAATGGGAACAAGAACTGGAGATATAGATCCGGCAATAGTTACATTTATTATGAACAAAGAAAATTTAACTCCACAAGAAATGGATAATATTATGAATAAAAAATCAGGCGTATTGGGTATTAGCGGTGTTAGTAGTGATTTTAGAGATATTGAAGATGCTGCAGCTGAAGGAAATGAAAGAGCTCAATTAGCTTTAGACACATTTGATTTAAGAGTTAAAAAATATATTGCTGCATATGCTGCTGTTATGGGTGGTGTTGATGGTATAATCTTTACTGCAGGTTTAGGTGAAAATTCAGCTGATAATAGAAAATCAATTATGAGCGGAATGGAATTTATGGGTGCTAAGATAGATATTGAAGCAAATAAAGTAAGAGCAGTTGCAAAATTTATCAATACAGAAGATTCAAAAGTAAAAATAATGATAATTCCGACAAATGAAGAATTAATGATTGCTCGTGATACAAAAGAATTAGTTTAATATTACCTTGACAATATTATAAATTAATCTTATAATTATTGTGTTGTTCAATTTTGAGGTGTTATTATGAAAATAGTTTTAAACAATTTATTTGTTGATAAAGATTTCGAGAGTTTTAGCGGTAAAGTTGATATTGATACTGCTGGATTTGAAAAATTTTTAGTGAAAAGTTTCAGCTCGTGTGATATAAATATTAATATGTATAAAGTAAATGATAAAATATTCATTGATTTTAAATATGATATGGAAGTTGTATATAGCTGTGCAAGATGTTTGACAGCTGTACCTAGACATGTGTCTGAATCTTTTTCAAGAGAAATCCTTGAAGAAGGCGATAAATTTGAAGAAGATATAGGTGTTGTGACAATAAAAGATGGAATAATCGATGTTGAGACAATCCTTTCGGAAGCACTTTTTATTGATTTGGAACCTAGTGTTTTATGTAGTGAAAACTGCAAAGGCCTTTGTCCTAAGTGCGGAGCAAATTTAAATGAGGGAGAATGCGATTGTGATTTACATGATGTAGATCCAAGGTTTTCAAAGTTAATTAATCTAAAAGATAAGTTAGATAAATAAGGAGGTGTTAGCATGGCAGTACCTAAGCGTAAAACATCAAAGAAAAGAAAAAGAACTAGAGAATCAGCTAATATGAAAATGAGTGCTCCAAACTTAAGTGTTTGTCCTCAATGTCATGAGCCAAAATTACCACATAGAGTATGCTCTAATTGTGGATACTACAACAAAAAAGAAATTTTAACTGTTGAGTAATTTATTAAGAAAGAACTAATAACATATGTTATTGGTTCTTTTTTTTGATATAATAAATATGTTGAACACTTGCAACTAATACAAGGTAATAAAACCTAATAATATTTTTAAAAAAAAGAGTTGCTTTTTTTAAAAATAGGCTTTATACTATGTTTTAGTAGCAGGTACTAATAATTAGTACTAAGCGGAGGTAATATGAAAAAAATTAAAAAAACGGAAAGGCATCAGGAGATAAGAAAAGTATTGAAAAGCAATCCTTTTTTTACAGATGAAGAATTAAGTGAGAAGTTTGGAGTTAGTGTTCAAACTATTAGACTTGATCGTATGAGTCTTAATATTCCTGAATTAAGAGAAAGAGTAAAGTCCGTTGCTACTAAAAATCTTCAAAAGGTAAAATCACTTGGTGAAGATGAAATTGTTGGTGAATTGATAGACTTGCAATTAAATAAAAATGCAATATCAATTTTACAAACTGATGAATCAATGGCATTTACTAAAACTAAAATCATTAAAGGATATTATATTTTTGCAATGGCTGAAACTTTAGCTTTAGCTGTAATCGAAAGTAATGTTGCTTTGATAGGCGTTGCAAATGTAAAAAATCGTGTTCCTGTAAAAGCTGGTGAAAAACTAGTTGCTAAGGCTGAAGTTATTAATAAGCGAGGAAGCGAATATTTTGTTAGAGTTTGGATTAACGTTAATAATGATCAAGTTTTTAGAAGTAAATTTAGATTAGTGTCAATAGATTTGGAGGTTTAAGATGAGAATAGGTATAGATGCATTTGGTGGAGATAATGCTCCAGAAGCTGTAATATTAGGAGTTAAAGAAGCTCTAAATAGTATCGAGAGTAATATCGTGCTATATGGAGATGAATCAACAATAGTAAGATTATTAACAAAACATGAAGTTAATTTACAAAAAATCGAAATAGTCCATACAACACAAATCGTTAGCGGTGAAGATAAACCGGTAATGGCAGTAAAAAAGAAAAAAGATTCATCAATGATAAAAGGATTGATAGATCTTAGGAAAAAAGAGCTTGATGCGTTTTTATCAGCTGGAAATACAGGAGCGTTACTAGCTGGAGGACTTTTAAAGGTAGGAAGAATTAAAGGAATTGATAGACCGGCTTTAGTGTCTGTATATCCAACTAATAAGGGAATTTCAGTTCTTGCAGATGCAGGTGCAAATGCAGAATGTAAAGCAAGAAATTTAAAAGAATTTAGCATTATGGGAAGTTTATATGCAAAAGAAATACTTCAAATTGAAAATCCAAAAGTAGGACTTGTAAATATTGGAGATGAAAAAGGAAAAGGAACTGCTTTAGTAAAAGAAGCATATGAAGAAATCGAGAAATTAGATAATATAAATTTTATTGGAAATGTTGAAGCAAGAGATATTTCATTTGGACAAGTTGATGTAATAGTATGTGACGGTTTTACTGGAAATATTATTTTGAAATTGTCTGAAGGAGTAGTAAAATCACTTTCTGATATGTTTAAAAATGTATTTATGAAAAATGTATTTACTAAAATATCTGCATTAGCTGTAAAAAGTGGATTATCTGATATTAAAAAGAAACTTGATTACTCAGAATATGGTGGAGCACCTTTATTAGGTGTGAAAGAACTTATTGTTAAAGCTCATGGCAGTTCTAATCCAAAAGCATTCAAAAATGCAATTATTTATGCTGAAAAGGCATTAAAAAATGATTTAATTGGAAAAATTGAAAAGAACTTATAGGAGTGATATATTGAATAATTTAAAAAGCGTAGGAATAATTGGAACAGGTAGTTTTGTGCCTGAGAAAATTGTTACAAATCATGATTTAGCAAAAATAGTAGATACATCCGATGAGTGGATTGTAAGTAGAACAGGAATTAAAGAGAGAAGATTTGCAAGTGATGAAATTGCAACTTCAGATTTAGCATATGAAGCAGGTAAAAGAGCAATTGAAAATGCAGGATTGAAATCTGAAGATATTGATTTAATAATACTTGCAACTTTAACACCTGATATGAGTCTGCCTTCTACTGCTTGTATTGTTCAAGATAAATTAAAAGCTGTTAATGCAGCAGCATTTGATGTATCAGCTGCTTGTTCAGGTTTCCTTTATGGGATAACAATAGCAAATCAAATGGTTAAAGGTGGCGTTAATAAGAATGTTTTAGTTATTGGTGCTGAAGCTATGTCAAAAATATTAGATATGGAAGATAGAAATACATGTGTATTATTTGGTGATGGTGCTGGAGCTGTTGTTATTTCAGAAGTAGAAAAAGGAAGTGGAATCTTAGCTACTGAACTAGGAGCTGATGGATCGGGTTCAATGTATTTAAATATACCAGGTGGTGGATCAAGAAACCCTGCAACTCAAAAAACAATTGATGGTAGACTTCACTATATGAAAATGGAAGGTCAAGGAGTTTTTAAATTTGCAGTTAGAATTATGAGTAATTCAACAAAAAAAGTTATTGGAAAAGCTGGTATTGAGTTAACTGATATCGATTATATGGTTCCTCATCAAGCAAACATTCGTATAATTGAAGCAGCAGCAAAAAAAATGAAATTACCAATGGAAAAAGTTAAAGTAAATTTAGATAGAATTGGAAATACTTCAGCAGCATCAATACCAATTGCATTAGATGAAGCATTAAAAGATGGAAAAATAAATAAAGGTGATAATGTAGTTTTAGTTGGATTTGGTGGCGGATTAACTTGGGGTTCTTGTTTAATTAAATGGTAAGGAGATAAAATATGAGAAAAATAGCATTTGTGTTTCCTGGTCAAGGAGCTCAATACTTAGGTATGGGCAAAGAATTAGCAGAAAAATATGATGTTGCTGATGAAGTTTTTAATGAAGCTTCAGTAGCACTAAACCAAGATATGAAAAAGCTTGTATTTGATAGTTCTGATGAAGAACTAAAACTTACAGAAAATACTCAACCAGCAATACTTACAACTTCAATTGCAATTTTAAAAGTTTTAGAAGCTGAAGGAATTAATCCTGAGGCAGTTGCTGGACTAAGTTTAGGTGAATATTCAGCACTTGTTGCTTCTGGAGCGATGGAATTTAAAGATGCAGTAAAAGTAGTAAGACAACGTGGCAAATTTATGCAAAATGAAGTTCCAGTTGGGAAAGGGGCTATGGCCGCAATATTATCTCTTGATAAAGAGAAAGTACATAAAGCATGTGAAAATGCTAGTCATATGGGAATTGTTGAGACAGCAAATTATAATTGTCCAGGTCAAATTGTAATAGCTGGAGAGAAAGATGCAGTTAAAAAAGCAGCTAGTTTATGTAAGGAATATGGAGCTAAAAAAGCTGTGCTTTTACCTGTTTCAGCGCCATTTCATACAACATTGTTAAAAGGTGCTGGAGAAAAATTAAATGGTATTTTAAGAAGTATTGAATATAATGATTTTCAAATACCTGTTGTTGCAAATGTTGATGCAAAGATTATTAAAAAAAGAGGTTATGTTAATAATTTACTAGTAAAACAAGTAAGTAGCCCTGTTTTATGGGAAGATTCAATTAACGAACTTATTAGAGAAGGCTATAATACTTTTATTGAAGTTGGTCCTGGAAAATCTTTAGGTAAATTTATTAAAAGAGTTTCGAAAAATGTTGAAATTTTGAATGTTGAAGATTTAAAATCATTAACTAAAACTATAGAAAAATTACAATAGGAGTGATTTATGTTAAATAAAACTGCAATTGTCACAGGTGGTTCTCGTGGTATTGGGAAAGCAATAGCATTGAATTTAGCTGAAAGCGGATGCAATATTGTTATAAATTATAATAATAGTGAAATAAAAGCTAATAAATTAAAGGAAGAAATTGAAGCACTTTATAAAGTGAAAGTATTAACAGTGAAATGTGATGTTTCAAAATTTGAAGATGTTGAAAATTTATATAAAATAGTAAAAAAAGAATTTGATTCAATAGATTTTTTAATAAATAATGCTGGAATTACTAAAGATAATTTGATTTTAAGAATGAAAGAATCTGATTTTGATCAAGTAATTAATATTAATTTAAAAGGAACTTTCAATACTTCGAAAATAATTGGTAAGCATATGCTTAAACAAAAATTTGGAAAAATTGTAAATATTTCTTCAATTGTTGGAATAATGGGAAATGCAGGACAATCTAATTACGCAGCTTCAAAAGCTGGAGTTATTGGTCTTACAAAATCTTTAGCTAAAGAATTTGCTACAAGAGGGGTTAATGTAAATGCGGTTGCACCAGGATTTATTCAAAGTGCAATGACTGATAAATTATCTGAAGATGTAATAAAAAAATATGAAGAAAATATTCCTTTAGGAAATTTAGGTAAACCTGAAGATGTTGCAAAAGTTGTAAATTTCTTATTATCAACTAATTCAGATTATATTACTGGACAAGTAATAAATGTTGATGGTGGATTATTAATTTAGTTAGCAATTTATAAAAAATAAATTAGAAAAGTATAAAAAGGATGGTAAAAAAATGTTTGAACAAGTAAAGAAAATAATTATTGATGAATTAGCGTTAGATGAGGATACTGTTATTACAGCTACAACTTCTTTAATGGGGGATTTAGAAGCTGATTCTTTAGATGCTGTAGAAATTATTATGGCTATTGAAGATGAATTTGGTATTGAAATTCCAGATGAAGATGCTGAAGGTTTTAAAAACATTGGTGATATTGCTAAATACGTAGAAACTCATAAATAAGAAAAGTGAAAGAGGAGTTATCCTCTTTTTTTTAAGGAGGTAAAAAATGCAAAGAAGAGTAGTAGTTACTGGAATGGGAGTTGTTTCTCCGATAGGTAATACAATAGATGAATTTTGGAATTCTTTAAAAGAAGGAAAATCTGGAATTACAAAAATAGAGAATTTTGATGTAAGTGAATATACAACTAAAATTGCTGGAGAAGTAAAAGAATTTGATTATTCTAATTATCTAGATAAAAAAGAAGTAAAAAGAATGGATAGATTCACTCAATTTGCTGTAGTAGCTGCAGGAGATGCTTTAAAAGATTCAAAACTTGATGTTAATAATATAGATATGAATAAATTTGGAACAATTCTTGGTTGTGGTATTGGTGGAATTCAAACAGTAGAAGATCAACATAAAAGACTTTTAGAGAAAGGACCTAGAAAAGTTAGTGCGTTTTTTATTCCGATGATGATTACAAATATGGTATCAGGACAAGTTTCAATGAAATTTGGAGCTAAAGGTCCTAATACTACCGTTGTAACTGCATGTGCTTCTGCGACTAATGCTATTGGTGATGCTTATAATGTAATTAAAAGAGGCGATGCAGATTTTATGTTTGCAGGTGGCTCGGAAGCAGCAATTACTCCAATAGGAGTTTCAGGATTTTCTTCAATGAAAGCATTAAGTACAAGAAACGATGACCCAACAGCAGCAAGTAGACCATTTGATAAAGATAGAGATGGATTTATTATGGCTGAAGGAGCTGGAATTCTTGTTTTAGAAGAATATGAACATGCAGTTAAAAGAAATGCAAATATTTATGGAGAAATAGTAGGATTTGGATATTCTGCAGATGCGCATCATATTACTGCACCAGCACCAGAAGGAGAGGGTGGAACTAGAAGTATGAAAATGGCAGTTGAAAATTCGAATTTAAAACCAACTGATATTGATTATATTAATGCACATGGAACATCAACTCCAATGAATGATAAATTTGAAACTATGGCAATTAAAAATTTATTTAAAGAGCATGCTTATAAATTAGTTGTTAATTCTACTAAATCTATGACAGGACATTTATTAGGAGCCTCTGGAGGTGTTGAAGCAATTGATACATTATTACAAATGAAAAATAGTTATGTTCATAGAACACTTAACTATACAACACCTGATGAAGGAATTGATTTAGATTATGCTAAAGAAGGAAAGAATATGGAAATAAAATATGCGCTTTCAAATTCATTAGGATTTGGTGGACATAATGCAACTTTAGCTTTTAAGAAATACGAGTAAAAATATAGTTAAATTTAGAAAGAGTTGAGCCTTTGGGTTTAGCTCTTTTTTTGTTAATCAGAATTTTATTAAGAATATTATTGATTACTTAATCATTGTGATGAAAGTATTGATTCTAATAATCTTTTGCGGTTCATAATGAAGAAGAAAAGTTATAGGAACTAGCATGATTGATGTTAATAAAAAAAGATAGTATTAATGTCTGAAAACGAAAATGTAAAAGAAAAAAACGTTGAAGAAGATGATTTAATTATTAATCGAATCGTGGTAGGGATTATCAAGAATATGGAATAATTAAAAGAATAAGAACCATGATAAGCAAGTTATATTAGCTAAAAAGTTGGCATAATGCCTAAAGGAATATAAAATATACCTAAAACTAATAGGGTGGTTTATATGAAAGTGACAACAACAAATTTACAAAATTCATTCGGTAAGTTTCTTGGGTATGTTAATGAGGGAAAAGAAATAGTAATAACTAAAAATAGTAAGCCAATTGCAAAGTTACTTCCATTTATAGATGATAGTCTTATAGTTAAAAAAAATATTGATCAATACAATATAAATAAACATATATCATATGAAGCTTATCTTGAGTTAGCAAGTAACTCGGATTTCAGATATGAATTAATTGATGGTGAAATATTTTTGCAAGCCAGTCCTTTATACAATCGTCAATATGCTCAGATTAAATTAATAATTCCTATAGAAAAGTATTTTAAAAATAATAAATGTCAATCTTTAGTGGCTCCATTTGATGTGATATTAAAAAGTGATGAGGAAAAAGAACCAAGTGTTGT
>Ga0256842_1000248_pt1 | contig 47368 bp, 47 predicted proteins | sample 4559240metaG_FD_185973 | JGI IMG/M metagenome (GOLD analysis project Ga0256842, IMG submission 185973) | Hydrothermal vent microbial communities from Guaymas Basin, Mexico - 4559-240 | ecosystem: Environmental > Aquatic > Marine > Hydrothermal vents | place: Mexico: Guaymas Basin | collected... | reverse complement strand
TTTTTGAACAAATTTGCTGTTAAAATCATCTTTAACACGATTCCAGAGAAATGTCAATGTAAAGTTGAAACCCAAAATCCGCGATTGATTTATAGTACTCCGCAAACATTGGTGAATTTTCCTTCCTCCTTACTTAAAGTAAATTATACGCCAAGGGCGCAGGCTGCGCCCTGCGGGCTTGCCCTTGACCGCTGAGCGAGCGGAGGCACTATAATTATGATTGGGCTTGAGGGAAAGATAAATGTTTCTCACCTTTTAGGTGAAAGATGTTTTTTAAAAAAATTGTTTTATTATGGCATACTTCTGGAGTTTCTTGGAGGGCAATCACGGATTTTGGGTTTTTCACCAACTGCCTTGACGCTGCTATTAAAGGGTGATAGTTTTAAAACTCAAAATGAGCGCAAAAAAATGGTATCGGGGCAGATGGAAGGTAAGTGCGAATGTAGCCTCTCTGGTCATAGAGGCCGTGCATATAATAAGCAAAAGAGGGATTGAGATAAAAAAAGAGGAAGAAAGAGAATGTGAATTTTCCAGTTATCATCCAGCCGCTTCTTGGGCAAAAGAAAAGGTAGCCTTAGAGACGCAGGTAGCTTTAATCTTAAGCCTCTTTCCAGAGGCAAAGGTAGAATGTCAGTGGGAGGAATTTCTTGAAGAAAACTGGCAAGAAAATTGGCGTAAATACTTTCGCCCTATCCGTGTTTCACCCAAACTTATTATTTTGCCTGCTTGGGAGAAATATGAACCTAAAAAGGGAGAGATTGCCCTTTTTATTGAGCCGGCCACGGCCTTTGGCACTGGCACACATGAAACGACCAGACTTTGCCTAAAGGCTATGGAGAGATTTTTCCCCTTAGAACATCCCCAAAGTTTGTTGGATGTTGGTACTGGCACTGGTATCTTGGCCATTTATGGAGCAAAGCTGGGTATTAAAAAAATTGTGGCTGTGGATACAGACCCTTTGGCGATAGAGGCGGCGCAAAAGAATTGTCAGCTTAATAAAGTAGAAAACATTAAATTGATTGAGGATAGTGTTACTAAGAACATAGGTTCCTTTGATTGGGTTGTAGCCAATTTAGAGACGAGGATTATCTTACCCATAGCCGAAATTCTTACATCTTGTGCATGTAAAACCTTAATCCTCTCAGGTATTTTAACTAAGGAGATAGAAGAGATTAAAAGCAAGATTAAACGTTCCTGTCGGGAGGTGTTTACCGAAGGGGAGTGGGCGTGTCTGGTGTTTTAAGACGTTTTTTTCTCTTTAAACCACCAGTTTCAGGTGTTGTTCTCATAGAGGGTGAAGAATATCATCACCTTAAGGTTTTGCGTTTAAAGAAAGGAGACAAGATTGAATTTACAGATGGGCAAGGGCATAGATATTTGGCAGAGCTTGTCCGGTTAAAAAAAGACAGGGCTGAGGCCAGGATTGTTAAAAAAGAGTTTACTCCCCCGCCTGAGCTTAAAATCCATCTTGTTGTTTCTTTACTTAAAAATAAAGTAATGGATTTGGTCATCCAAAAGGCCACCGAGCTTGGCGTATGGGACATTAAGGTATGCTTGACTGCTCATGCGGTGCCACGGGTAGAAGATAGAAAATGTAAGGTTGAACGTTGGCAACGGATTGCCTTAGAGGCCCTTAAACAATGTGGTCGTGATTATCTGCCGGCAATAGACTTAGCTAATTTTTTAGACATCCTTAAGAGGGCCCAAGGGCTAAAGCTAATGGCCGTTGGACCAAGAGAATGGGCAGAAACTATCCCTATATATAGGGCCGTTAAAGATACCAAAGAAACAGATATCTGGCTTTTTATTGGGCCAGAAGGAGGGTTTAGTCCAGAGGAGATTAAGCAGGCCAATGCCTTTGGGTTTATTCCTATATCCTTTGGCCCTTATATCCTAAGGGCCGAAACCGCTGTCTTAGCGGGTTTGAGTGTCATCCAAGCCGTAAAGGGAGAAGGCATTAAGGGCAAAAGCCCCTATGGCGAGGTCCATAGGGAGAACGAACAGGTAAACTTGGCATAAGGGATACGGCTTTTTCTACGGCCTCTTGTGCTGTGTTTACATAATGAATTTTATCAAAACCTGGCCAGGTTTTAAGGCCAATAACAGGTTTTTTCAGTTTTAAGGCAGTGGCAATTTCAGACAATGTGCCATAACTACCAGAAATGGCGATCAAAACAGCCGCGGTGCGCACAATAAGAATATTTCTGGCATGACCAATGCCCGTAACAATAGGAATATCAATATAAGGATTAGCGTCTTCTGGACTAAAACCCGGTAAAATACCTACCGTAAGCCCTCCAGCTTCCTTTGCCCCTTTAGCCGCTCCTTCCATTACTCCTCCCAGGCCGCCGCAGACCAAGACATAACCATGGCGAGCAATACCTCGGCCTACATCTATGGCCATCTGATAGGTCTTTTCATCACAATCACCAGCCCCAATGACGCCGATAATTCCCTTCATCCTACTAAGCGGTTTAAGGCCTCAAAGTATTTTTCTCTCGTTTTATTAATAACTTCTAAAGGTAACTCAGGGGCAGGGGGTTTTTTATCCCAACCAATACTTTCTAAGTAATCCCGCAAATACTGTTTATCAAAGCTTACTTGGGGTCCTCCGGGTTTGTATTGATCAAGGGGCCAGAAACGAGAAGAGTCAGGTGTTAAAAGTTCATCAATCAAGATGAGTTGCCCCTTTTCATCTAAACCAAACTCCATCTTGGTGTCAGCAATGATAATTCCGCTTTTTAAAGCTATCTTCTCGGCCTGTTTATAAATAGCCAAACTAATTTCTCTAAGCTGTTCAGCCAGTTTTCTGTCCTTAAGGATATAAACCATTTCCTCAAAGGTGATGTTGACATCATGTCCTTGTTTGGCCTTTGTAGAAGGGGTAAAGATGGGTTCTGGTAGTTTTTCGGCCTCTTTTAATCCCGGCGGGAGGGTAATGCCACAGACTTTACCCGTCTTTTGATATTCCTTCCACCCTGAACCAGTAATATAACCCCGCACAATACATTCTACTGGCAAAGGCTGTGTGCGTTTAACAAGCATGCTGCGTCCTTCAAGGAGATGAGCATATTTTTGACAGATAGAGGGAAACTCTGTGGGTTCAGCTGTGATAAGGTGATTAGGCACAATGTCTTCTTTTTCTTTAAACCAGAAAAGGGAAATTTGGGTAAGCACATAACCCTTGTCTGGAATAGGGTTAGGCATCACTACATCAAAGGCCGAAACGCGGTCAGTGGCGACGATTAACAAATGACCGTCCAGTAAATAGATGTCCCTTACCTTACCCTGATACCTTTTGCCTATAGGGAAGTTAGTTTCATAAACAACCATTTTAAAAAACTTATTTTGGAATTTAATTTCTGAAAGCTGTTTATACTAAGTACTTTTACCCAAGTCAATAGCCTTAAGACAAAAATTTTCCCTTGCATTTTGATAAAAATTGGATATAAAACGCAAGTATGCGTTACAGTGTATCTCTGTTTAAAATTCTCCAGAATATTGAGCCCCATATCCGGGAGGCACTCATTGCTATTTTGGAAGAAATTGAAAAGCATAGGGAAGAGTCTGTTACGAGGAGTGAGTTTAATGAGTTAAAAAAGATCGTTCAAGAATTGGCCGAGGCACAAAAACGGACAGAAGAAAAGCTTAAAGAGCTTGCCGAGGCACAAAAACGGACAGAAGAGGCGCAAAAGCGCACAGAAGAAAGACTTAATGAACTTGCCGAGGCACAAAAACAGACAGAAGAAGCACTTAAAGAGCTTGCCGAGGCACAAAAACGGACAGAAGAGGCGCAAAAGCGCACAGAAGAAGAGCTTTGTAAACTTATTAAAGAACACAGAAAAACGAGGGATAACCTAGGAGGTCTTCAACATACAGTTGGTTATGTTTTAGAAGATAGGGCATATAAGGGACTTCCACCATTACTTGAGCGAGATTTTGGGGTAAAACTGTTAGAACCGCTGCGACGGCAGTATATAAAGATCGGACCTGGTAAGTATATAGAGGTAAATATCATCGGATGTGGGCAAAGGAATGGAAAAAAGGTCTGGATAGTAGGTGAATGTAAATCTCAGCTTAAGAAAAGGCATATAAACGATTTTTTAAAGAATGTGGATAGGCTAAAAAAAGTGATTTCTGAGGACATGATTTTAATTGCTGTGACCTATCAAACATCTCCTCCTATTCAAGAGTATATAAAAGAAAAAGGGATTAAACTTTATTTTTCTTATGAATTTCCTCTTTTTTAGCCCTTATAGCACCCAATTATCCAATCTTGCGGATAATTGGTTTAAACGCTCACCGCCATTTTCTTTAATTAACACCATGTCTTCTATCCTTACCCCACCCCAGCCAGAGAGATAAAGCCCTGGTTCTATAGTTACAACCATGTTTGACTTTAAGACCTTACTTGGCCGACGTGGAGAAAGACTAGGAGGTTCGTGCACTAAAAGGCCTACACCATGACCAAGGGAGTGTAAAAAGGCCTTGCCATAACCATTGTCCTTTAAAAACTCCCTGGCGGCTGCGTCTACCTCAACGGCCGTTATTCCAGCCCTAACAGCTTTCATTCCTCTTTGCTGGGCTTCTAGGACAAGATTATATACCTTTTTATATTGTGCATCCGGTGTTCCGATATAAAAGGTGCGGGTCATGTCAGCGCAATACCCTTCCCATTTAACGCCACAGTCAATAATAACGGGTTCTTGTGTCTGAATCTTTTTTTCGGTAGGTACAGCGTGAGGAATAGCGGCATTAGGACCACTGGCTACAATAGGAGGGAAGGAAAGTTCTGCCTTTAGATCATGCTTGATAAAGGCTTCTATCTGCCAGGCTACCTCTTTCTCGGTAAGACCTGGCTTAAGATAGTCTTTGACCCATAAGAATACCTTTTCTGTTAAACGTAAGGCTTCTTTTAAAAGGGAAATTTCATCTGCATCTTTTATCTCTCTTAACCCTTCTACCAGGTATTCAGTAGGGACCATGTCAAGAGAGAGGTGATTTTGCTCAATTGTTTGGGAAAACCTTTTATAAAGGCCATAACTTAGATGTATGGCCTCAAAGCCAAGAGGAGAGGGTATTTGTCTTAATATTTCAGTAATTTGTTCAAAAAAATTGCCCTTATAAACAAAGACCTCAAAACCCCTGGCCTCTTCTTTAGCTAGATCGGCGTATCTTGGATCGGTGACCAAAAAGGCCTTGTCTTGCGAAATAAAGAGCATACCTGCACTTTCACCCTCTTGCGGGTCATCGGCCTTAAAACCACTTAAATACCGCCGGTTAGATGGACGGGAAATCAATAAGCTCCCCAAGCCCTTTTTTTGCATTGCCTGACGCAGACGAATTAGACGCATGTTTTAACCTCTTTTACATAATTTTTTACGGTGTTAAGTTGGAAAGTTACTGAAAGGCAATCATTTCCTAAAAATTAAATTTAAAATAATTGTAAGCACTACACTTAAGATCAAGCAGGTGACAAGGGGAAAATAAAAGGTAAAATTTTTCCGCTGAATGATAATATCTCCAGGCAATCTGCCCAGATAAGGAATCTTATGGGCAAAAAGTAAAATTAAACCAAACAGAACAATAATCAAACCGGTGAATATCAAAAACTTAGCCACCTGTTGCATAGGCATCTTTTCCCTCCTTATATGGAGATGTAAAGCTGTTATAACATAGGTTAAAGAAGAAGGGCAATAGGCTTATTAAAGGCAGCGATTGATTTTTAACGAAGATAATCCTTATTTCCTTCTCTAAAGGAGATAAAGAGCAAGGTTGATTTTTTCGGAAGTTTTCTCATTCACTGTAAGACCTTACGGCAAAAATTACCTACATACAACTTTATTCCTTCCATTATGTTTAGCCTTATATAGATTTTCATCTGCTCTTTTTATAAATGTTCTTATAGGTTCATTGTACTTATATTCTGTAACTCCAGCACTAATGGTGAATTTAAGTTTTTTTCTTCCACAAAATTCATGTTGTTCTACAACTTTTCTGATTTTTTCCATCTTTTTACATGCATACTTTAACGGTGAAAACGGTAAAACCACAATAAATTCTTCTCCCCCATACCTTGCAACACAATCTAAAGTCCTGAAAGATTTCTTTAAGATTTCAGCAAGTTCTTTCAAAACACAATCGCCTATTAAGTGTCCGTAGATGTCGTTTATTTTTTTGAAAAAATCTATAGCTATAACGGCTAAAGAAAGGGGAAAGCCGCTTTTGATAGACTTTTTCACAGTTTTTCTTAGGTAATCAAATAGATAGTGTCTATTATGTAGCTTAGTTAGAGGGTCAATTATTACCTGTTCTTGAAGTTTTTCTTTCTCTCTTTCAAGGAGTGCGTAATTTATTTCTTTTTCAAGACTTACAGCCAAAGCATATTTTATATGTTTGAAAAGGAGACGGAAAAACTCTAATTTCTTTTTAGATAGTTGTGGGGAAAATATATAGATACTTCCTACTTGTGTTTCTTCAGTTTCCAGATTTTCCTTGTAAGTGAAGTCGGATAACCTCACTTTCCCCTCTACAAATTTTTCGTCAACTCCATGCTCGTCCACTTCCAGAACTAAGGTATTGCTTTTTGACAGCCGTTTGGCCTTTCCAACGATGACAATCTTTTTGACTTCTGGTATTTCTTGTTTAATATTTTTGTAGAGCTTTTCAATAATTGCACTAAACTCAGAGGAAGAAATAATTGATTTAAACAATCTTTTAAGGATTTCATCAATGTTATTTAAGATAAAGATATTGCTTTCTTTATCATCAAGCATATAAAGGCCGCAGTCAAGTAATCTCAAACGGTTAATTATCGGTTTTATCATTTCTTTTCTGATAATACTTCCGTGCTGAGGTGCTATTAATTCAGGATTTTTTTCTTCTATTTTGTCTAAAGCTTGATTGAGTATTAGCTTGCTTGGCATGTAGTGTTTATGGAAAAGTTCAACGCCCTTATAATATTCTTCGTCATCCTTAGCGAATAGATAGAATTTATCTGAAATAGCTCCCAAAATATCGCTTGAAAAGAGAGTTTTTGTTTTTTTATCAAACGTGCAGAACGCTCCAGGAAAATGAGCGTAAGGAGTAAAAACAAACTCCAGTTCTCTATTTCCTGCTTTTAGCTTCCAGTCGTGCCTATCTATCAAGTAAAAAGGAGTTTTCCATTGGTAATGCTTAAGAAGAGTTTTTGTTCTCCAGTGAGTAACAATGAACCTTTCACCCTTTGGAAATAAAGACTCTAAGGTTGAATAGCAACCCACAATATCTGGATCTTGATGGTGCAGTATTATGTACTTTATGTTTCTAAGGGGTGTAACCTGAAACAGCTTTTCTAAAACGACAGGAAAAGTAATCATACTTCCAGGGTCAATTAGGATACTTTCTTCTTCGTTTCTTATGAGGTAAACGTGGCACTGGAAAGGGTCATTAGGGACAACATAGCCTATCCAGAAAATATCTTCTGCTATCTCTATGGGTTTGGTCAAATCTAGCTTCATAAGAGTTTGCCGTCTATTTTGAATAATTGGCATAACTTAAAAATTTCTTGAGTTACTGTCAAGGACCAAAAATCACCCACAATCCGCGATTACCCTACAAGAAATCCCGTAAGTGTGCTGTAATAAGCAATTTTTTAAAAAATACCTTTGGCGCAGGTCAGAGCGAGCGAAGCGAGCGTAGACCCTTGACCACCTAACGAGGCGTTGGCGTATAATTTACTTTAAGTAAGGAGGAAGGGAAATTCACCAATTTTTGCGGAATACTATAAATCAATCGCGGATTTTGGGTCATCTTTTAAGTGAGAGATGTTTTTCAAAATTGTTTTATTATGGCATACTTGCAGATTTTTTGCAGGATAATTACGGATGTTGGGCCTTTTCTTCTCTCTTTTTTAATGCTAAAAAATGAACATTATGGCAAAGGCAAAAGAACTTACCCCGGCCATGCGGCAGTATCTGCAAATCAAACGACAATATCCTGACGCCATTTTGTTTTTCCGCATGGGCGATTTTTATGAAATGTTTTTTGAGGATGCAGAGATTGCCTCTAGGATTTTAGACATTGCCCTCACTTCGCGCAATAAAGATACACCTGATCCCATTCCCATGTGTGGCATTCCCTATCACGCCCTTTCTTCCTATCTGCCTAAGCTGATAGAGCAGGGCTATAAGGTGGCCATCTGTGAGCAGGTAGAAGATCCTAAGCAGGCTAAAGGGATTGTGCGGCGGGAGGTAGTGCAGGTTGTAACCCCTGGCATGATCCTTGAACCAGAGTTCCTTGAAGCCACCAAAGGTAACTATCTGGCCGCAGTAGCAAGTTGGGCCGACAAATACGGACTCGCTTATCTTGAAATCTCTACCGGCGAGTTTAAAGCAACAGAGGTAAAGACCCTAGAAGAGATTAAAGAAGAAATCAGTAAGATTGAACCTAAAGAATTGCTTATAGAGCCGGGTTTGTCCTTAAAACTTGACTTAAAAGAGAAGGTTTTAACCATTACTGACCATCCATTATTGTCATTAGAAGCGGCTGAGCTTAAATTAAAAGAACACTTTAGTATCTCTTCCCTAGATACCTTGGGCCTGAAACAATGGCCGGCGGCTATGAGAGCAGCCGCCTGGCTTTTGGACTATGCTGCCAATGCCCAAAAGAGTATTTTACCCCATATCACCCGCTTGCAGACCTATACAAGCGAGGAATTTATGTTTCTTGACCACACAACCATTACCCACCTTGAGCTTTTTAAACGCTGGCACGGTCAAAAAGAAGGCACCCTTTGGAGCGTTTTAAACAAAACCTTGACCCCTATGGGGGGACGCTTATTAAGAGAAATGCTTTTGCGTCCACTAAAAAATGTGAAGGCAATAAACGAGAGGCTTAATTTTGTTGATGCCCTGGTGCATGAAGGACTTTTACGCACAGAGTTGCGGAATCTGCTAAAAGAAGTTGGTGATTTAGAAAGACTTAACAGCCGCATCGTTTTGGGTAAGGCCCATGCCCGCGATCTTATAAATCTCAAAAATTCCTTAAGAGTTGTGCCAGAGATAAAAACACTCCTTGCCTCTAGCCAGTTTCCCTTTTTAAAAGAAAGGGAGAAAAAAATTGATCCCCTTACCGATATATGGAGCTTAATAGAAGAGGCGATTGTAGATGATCCACCTTTGACCTTAAAAGAGGGTGGGTTGATCAAACCTAGCTACAACCAACTTCTGGCCGAGCTGATTGAGAAGGCCTCTCAAGCCAAAAACTGGATTGCCAATCTTGAAGCAAAGGAAAGACAACGAACAGGTATCCCCAACTTAAAGGTCGGTTATAACAAGGTATTTGGCTATTACATTGAGGTCTCTAAGGCCCAACTGAACAAGGTGCCTTCCGATTACATCCGCAAGCAAACATTAGTGAGTGCCGAACGCTTTGTTACCCCAGCCCTTAAAGAATATGAAAGTCTGATTTTAGGGGCTGAAGAAAAACGCAATGCCTTGGAATATGAGTTATTTCTGGAGGTGAGAAATAAAGTTGCTGCGGCCAGTAATCGGTTGCTTACCTTGGCCAAGGTGTTGGCCTGGCTGGATGTTATGGCCGCCTTGGCTGAGGTGGCCGTGCAAAATAACTATGTGCGCCCAAAGGTGACAGAAAAAGACGAGATTATCATTAAAGATGGGCGTCATCCGGTCATTGAGCAAACAGTTAAAGAGATTCCCTTTGTCCCAAACGACATCCATTTGGACGAAGAGCAGCGCATTTTAATTATTACTGGTCCTAATATGGCCGGTAAATCTACGATTATAAGGCAGGTGGCCTTAATTGTCCTTATGGCCCAGATGGGAAGTTTTGTTCCAGCTAAGGAGGTCAAAATCGGAGTAGTAGATCGCATCTTTACCCGCGTGGGTGCCTCTGATGCCTTACCAGAGGGTAGGTCTACCTTTATGGTAGAAATGGAAGAAACGGCCCGTATCTTACACCAGGTAACCCCTAGAAGTCTGGTCATCTTAGATGAAATTGGCCGGGGCACGAGCACCTTTGATGGGATGAGCATTGCCTGGGCCGTCGTGGAGTATCTGCACGATGTTTATAAAAAGGGAGTAAAGACCCTCTTTGCGACGCATTACCATGAATTAACTGAGTTGAGCCAGATCAAGCCCAAAGTACGCAACTATAACATTGCGGTACGGGAGTGGCAGGGAGAAATTATCTTTCTGCACAAGCTTTTGCCAGGTGGGGCCAGTCGGAGCTATGGCATTGAGGTAGCCAAACTGGCCGGCTTACCCAAGGAGGTAATAGAGCGGGCAAAAGAAATCCTTACCACCCTAGAAAACAGCGAAACACAGCGCATTAGTGAACAAAGATATAAGGTTAAACGCTACCAGATGTCTTTATTTGAGCCTGATACGCAACGGGTAATTAAAAAACTGCAAGGCATTGATATTAACCGCATTACCCCTTTAGAGGCCCTTAACCTCTTGCATAAATTGAAAAGAATGTTGGGAGAATAAGATATTGACAGAAGAGGTAAGTTACCGTATCTTTTTTGTAGATACAAAGGAGGAAAAAATGCGTACACGCATCCAGAAATGGGGAAATAGTTTGGCCTTACGTATTCCTAAGGTGTTTGCCTCAGAAGTGGGGTTGAAAAAAGACACGGAAGTAGAGATGTCTTTAGAAAAGGGGCGATTGGTTATTACCCCGATTAAAGAAACAACTAGCCTGGAGCAACTTTTAGCTAAGGTTACGGAAGAAAACAGGCATAAAGAAATTGATATAGGTCCTAAAGTAGGAAGGGAGGTATGGTGACCAATTATGTGCCTGCACGGGGAGATGTGGTTTGGATTACGCTGAATCCACAAGCAGGGCATGAACAAGCAGGAAGACGACCAGCTTTAGTGGTCTCTCCGTTGGTGTATAATAAAAAGGTAGGATTAGCCCTTATGTGTCCTATTACTAATCAAGTAAAGGGTTATCCCTTTGAGGTATTGATTCCTGAAGGTCTGCCTGTAACAGGAGTGGTTTTGGCCGATCAGGTGAAAAGCTTAGATTGGCAGGCAAGAAGAGCAGAGTTGATTTGTACCTTGCCTAAAGAGGCAGTAAGGGATGTGTTAAATAAAATTAAGCTTTTATTAGAGATATAAGGACAGCACTTATGAAACAGAAGGTGTTTTTCTTTTTTCTTTTCTTCCTTCTTCCCCTAACATCCTTTGCCGGCTGGGGCTATCTGCCTTCTACGGCCTTTAAAGATATTAAACTTAAGCCCAAAAAAGATCTCCTTCAGGTTGTGTTTCATACGACGGGTTGGTTCCGGTATAAGACCTTTTATCTTAAGAAGAAGAAATCTTCTTATTGCCTTGTTGTAGATATATGGCCAGTGTATTTGCCAAAGGGATCTAAGACCCGGTTTTATTTTCAAAACGCTCACTTAAAGCTTATAAAAGTAGCCCAATATAATCCTCGCACCGTGCGGGCGGTGGTTTATTTAGATAAAAGGGTATTGTATCAAGCAAAAAGGCAAAAAAGCGATCTTATTCTCACCTTATCTATACCCGCAAAAAAGTTAGAGAAGGCCAAACTTAACCAAAAGGTCTGTATCAAAGATTTAAAGGTGCGTAAACTGACTGGAGGACTACAGATTGTCTTAAAAACAAATGGTAGGCCTTATTATAAAGATTTTATCTTGCCTGCTATAGCCTCTGAACATCTTCCCTCTCGTTTAGTCGTAGATATATGGCCGGCTTATTTGCCCAAAGGATTTAGATACAGTTCAAAAATCCAACACACGGCGATAAAAAAAATAAAAATTGCCCAGTTCAACAAACAGACAGTACGTCTTGTTATTATTTTAAAGCAAAAAACAGTATCTTATGAAATTACATTTTTGAACAATGAGCTTTGTTTAACTACAAGGGATAAATCCAGTCAGAAAACTGCCTTAAAAATAAATACTAACCTTAAACAGACCCCTGTTTCTTTACCTCAGGTCTTTGGCCTTAAAATTCGCAAGGTTGTCCTTGACCCAGGACATGGGGGTAAAGATCCAGGGGCAATTGGTTATCGGGGTTTAAAAGAAAAGGATATAACCTTAAAATTGGCCAAGTTGGTCAAAGAGAAACTTGAGAAACGTTTAGGTTGTGTGGTTATTCTTACTCGTACAACCGATCGGTTTGTGTCCCTTGAAGATCGTGCCAAATTGGCCAATAAGGTCAAAGCCGATTTGTTTGTTTCCATCCACTGCAATGCCTGTCCTAGTCACCGCCTGCATGGAATAGAGACCTTCTTCTTGGGTTTTACTAATGACAAACGAGCATTAGAAGTGGCCATGCGAGAGAATGCTACTGTTAACAGGAGAATGAGTGAACTGGATCGGATCCTGCAAGAGCTCTTGGTGCATGCCAAGATAAAGGAATCGGCCTATTTAGCTGCAGATGTGCAGGAGGGAGTTGTAACTACGCTAAAGGGCAGATACAATCCAGTGACCGATCTAGGCGTAAAACAGGCTCCTTTTTATGTCCTTGTGGGAACAAAAATGCCGGCTATTTTGATAGAGACTGGCTTTATTGATCACCGCAAAGAGGGACGGCGCTTTCGTGATCCCAGATATCTTAACCTTCTGGCCGAGGGGATTTACAGAGGCATAGTCAATTACATTAAAAGAACAGAACAAGCCTATCGGTATGTTCCCATAGAAGCTGGTAAGGGTGGTTAAACTCAACTTTCCAACTCCTGGGCACGCTGCGTGGCCCGCTCTATGGCCTCCATGATAATACCTCTTATCCCTCCGATTTCCATAATATGGAGTCCCGCAATGGTTGTTCCGCCAGGAGAGCTTACCATATCCTTTAACTGGCCTGGATGCATTCCTGTGTCTAAAAGCAACTTGGCAGTGCCCAAGGCAGTTTGGGCAGCCAGTTTAAGAGCGACTGGCCGAGGCAGTCCCATCTTGACTCCCCCATCAGCCATGGCTTCAATCATCACGGCCACATAGGCCGGTCCACTTCCACTTAGTCCAGTTATAGCATCCATTAACTTTTCAGGGACAATTACCGTCTCACCGATAGCCTTAAACAAAGTTTCGGCCACTTTTAAGTGCTCCTCTGTAGCAAATTCTCCAGGTGTTAAGGCACTCATGCCGGCCAAAACAAGGGCTGGAGTATTAGGCATGACTCTTACTACCGGTATTTCTTCTGGCAAAAAGCTTTCAATGTATTGGGTGCTAATACCAGCTGCAATAGAAATCAAAAGTTGCTGAGGAGTGATTTTATCCTTTATTTCTTCTAAAACAGAACCTAAATCTTGAGGCTTCACGGCAAGGACGATAATATGAACATTGCCTACAAGATCACCAATTTTTTCTGTTGTCTGAATATGATAGGTTTTCTGCAGGTATGCCAGTCTTTCTTTCCTTATATCACAAACATGAATTTGGTTTGCCCTAACTACATTTGCCTTTAAAAGGCCCTTTATAATAGCTTCACCCATATTCCCACCACCAATGAACCCTATATTCTCCTTAACCATTGCTTCCTCCTTTGATTAACGTATAAAACAAAGTCTATGATAGCACTAAAAAAAGGGTAGAGCAAGGAAAATTGTTGCTTTTTAAGAAAGTCAAAGCCTTCTTTTGACATTGACGAAAGTATTATTTAATATTAAATAAAGGGCATGAAAAACAAATAAAAGTAGAATTATGTTTAGCTTCCAACAAAATTTTAATTACTTTCTTCGCCGCTTAAAACTGCTTTTTTACCATCGGTCTATAAAAGAAGAAATTTTTTATCCTCTTATCTTACTCTTTGTCTTAGGTTTTTCTGTTTCAGTGGCCATTTTGTATTTTGGAGGTAATTATTTTATTGAAAAATTGGCTTTAGATAAACTTACAGCCGAAAAAATTAGATTTTTAAATGCTATTAATGAAAAAAGAAGAATGCTAGAGCAGATAGTCATTTTAATTTCTCATAATGAGAAAGTTAAGGAATATATTTACCATAAAGATAAGCAAGCATTAGATAAATATGCGATTTTTCTTTTAAATGAATTAAGGGAAAAGGAAGAAAATTATAGTTTCTCACTTGGTTTTTTTTTATACCCCTTGGAATCTTTTCTTAATGTCAAAGGCACTGAGCCTCAAAAAGGCAATATCCCCCAAATTGTTACTACTGTAAGCAAGACCCATACCTTTTTAAGTGGCATTGAAGTTAGTCCAACCGGAGTAAAACTTAGGGCTGTTGCTCCTGTTTCTAAAGTTAGTTCTAATGGGGAAATAGAATGGATTGGTTTAGTAGAGGCGGTTATAGATTTTAAAGAAGTAGTTAAAAAATATCCTTTTACGGAAAATGAAGGAATCATTACCCTTTTAACCCCTAATGTTCAAAAAGCAATCCTAGAGAAAGGAGAGGTAAATCAGCAAGGTTCGTATATAACAACTTTATACTTTCCTTCTTCTTTTTATTCTAAATTTAAAAAAGAGGTAAATAAAAACAATAAAGATATAATTAGAGAGGGAAACTATCTTTTTTTGTCTTTTCCCCTTTTTGATTTTCAAGGGGAAAAGATTGCGCAGGTTTTTTTGGTTAAAAACCTTTATTCTCTCATTCATAAACGGAATTATATCCTTCTTATCTTGAGTTTTATGTTCTTCTCCGCCTTTGTTGTAACAGGCTTGATTATATGGGGAGGATTAAATCACATTGTTAAAAAGATTGCGGGATTAGAAGAAAGTATCGCTTCGGTGCTAAGGGGTGATTTTTCTAAACCCTTACCCATTTCGTATAAACTTCAGTGTTGGGAAATACTTGGTTGTACCAACAAGGCATGTCCAGTCTATGGTAGGCGTGATAAAATTTGTTTTATGGTTACTGGTGATCTTGCCTTAGCCTCTCCTTACCGGGGAAGCTGTGTTTTTTTAAGTAAATATGGTACTTGCCAATCTTGTCCGGTAATGCAAAGGCGCACTCGTAACGAGATAAACGGTCTTATCTGTTGGTATGACAATCTTTTTGAGATCTTAAGTAACTTTTTCCATAAAGTTAATGCCAAACTTTCAGAGATGTTAAATAATCCAAGAGAGGAACCAGGTGAGTCCCTTATTTTACGTGTAGAACGGATAGTAAATGAATTAGTGGAAATGACGCGCTTTCGGGAAATTTTAGAAACATTTGGAGACAAAGAAGAAATATACGAATATTTAAAGTGGTTTTTAAAAGCTCATTTTGGGATAAAGAATTTTTTAATCTATGAAGTCAATAATAGTGAAAATCGGTTTGAGCTTATGGTTAATGAAAGTCAAGAGATTCAAAACAAGATTTTCCCTGATTTGCTCATTGATTGTAATCTTTGTCCAGTAAAGAGAAATAGTGAGGCCTTGTCCTCTCTAGATTATCCTTATGTGTGTAGCTACGCCTATATTGACCTAGATAGATATTTTCATTATTGCCTACCCATTATGATGGGAGAACGTGTAGGGGCAGTATTAAAGATTATAGAGAAAAAGGAACACCAAGAAGAATTTTTACATAAGATACCTTTTATTCAAAAATATCTAGAAGAAGTAGCCCCAATTCTTGAGGCCAAGCGGGCTATAGCCGTAGCAAGGCAGCAAGCCTTGCGTGACCAACTAACTGGTTTATATAACCGGCGATTTATGGACGAATATCTTAATAAGTGGAATCTTTTCTTAAAAAGACAACAAGGAAAGGCAGCGGTATTGATGCTTGACTTGGATCACTTTAAAAAAATCAACGATACTTATGGACATCAAACGGGGGATTTGGTATTAAAGAAGTTAGCTCATGTTTTGGTGAGGAACTTAAGGGCTTCTGATTTGGTTTTCCGTTATGGTGGAGAAGAAATATTGGTTTTTCTCCCAGAGGTTAGTAAAAAGGATGCAATAAAGGTGGCCGAAAAGTTACGCCGAGCAGTGGAGATGGCGGAGTTTGAAACCTTGGATAAAAAAAAGATTAGAATTACAGTTAGCATAGGAGTAGCAGCCTATCCTGAAGACAGCGATGATCTTAATAAGGTAATAAGATTGGCAGATAAGGCCCTTTATATGGCTAAACAGCAGGGCCGTAACAGAGTTATAGCCTATAATACCTCTTTGAAACTAAATTCTTAAGGAGTAATTATGCCTACTGCATGTATTCCTTTGGAAAAGGCAAAACCAGGGATGAAATTGGCTGAAGATGTGGTTAATACGGCCGGAATGGTTCTTTGCCGCAGTGGTACAGAACTGACCGAGGCCCTTATCCAGCGATTAGAAAATATGGGGGTGGAAAAGGTTCTTATTGAAGAACCTATGTCAGCCGAAAAGACACGTCAATTGCTTGAGGAGAAAAGAATGCTTGTAGAAGAAGCATTTAAAGGGAAAAACACGGCTTGTATGCGTATGTTAAAACATGCCTTTCTCAACTTTTGGGAAAAGAAGTACAGTCTACCTGTGAAATAGCGAGGGAAGGAATGAAATTTCAAATAAATCCAGAGTTGTTTAAAGAACAGGTTTTAGAAAGATTGCCAGCTATTCCTAAAGTTGTGCATGAGGCGTGGAAGTTAACAGAAAAAAAAGATGTATCACCGGCAAAAATCAGTGAGGTCATAGGTAAAGATATGACCTTAAGTGCGAAGGTGCTGCGTTTGGTCAATTCACCTTTTTATGGCTTTCCCAACAGGATTGGCTCACTTAAACATGCAATTGTGCTGTTAGGAATAGATGTTATTAGAGGACTTTTGATTAGTACAGTGGTCTTTGGTGAAATTACACCCGAAATAGAGGCCCTTTGGTATCATGCCTGTGACTGTGCCACGACGGCAGGGATTGTGGCGAAAGTACTAAATATTAAGGAAAAGGATGAAATGACGGTAGCTGGGCTTTTACATGATATGGGTAAGGTAGTCATCAAGAATTATTTCCCTGAATTTGCCGCTAAGATAGAGGCAGTGAAAAGACAAAGACATTGTACGGATTATGAGGCCGAAATGGAAGTATTAGGCCTGGCGCACGATACCATTAACGAATGGATGGTAGAACGTTGGCATTTTCCTTTAGTGTTGAAAGAGCCTCTTGTTTATCACCATCGGGTGAAGCGGGCAAAACATTACCCAATTTTAGCAGCAGTTATAGAGTTAGCAGATATGCTGGTGCATATTTATCGGTTAAAAAAGGGGAATGTTATTCCTACGATAGAGAGTGAAGTTTGCCAATATTTAAATCTTACCCCGGAAGTTTTAGAAAACATTATTACAGAAATGGACCGCACGCTATATACATCAGATTGGGGCGAAGTTTAGTCATGGAAGGGAATAAAAGAAAGGCCTTTCTTCTTGTGCAAAAAGAAGACAGATCCTTTTTTCACCAGTGTCTGAATAAACTTGGATGTGATCTCTGTTTTTACGAAAACGAGAGGGCATTTATGGAAAGCCTCTATCTTAGCATTCCTGATGCGATTATCCTGGACCTGGATTTCCCCTTTTCTGTTCCGGTTGAAAAGGTGATTAAATCCATTAAAAAGACTAACTTTTTGATAGAAATTCCTATCGTGATTATATGCACCCATAAAGGTCTAAAAAAGCTTGATTTTAAAAAAATACCTATAGACGATTTTCTCTTACGTCCTTTAGAAGAAATAACCTGTATCAAACGGTTGGAGTTGATAAAGCTTAGAACTAGCCGCACCCTAGACGCAAATCCTTTGACTAAACTTCCAGGAAATACAAGCATCATTTATATCATCCAGACCTTGATAGAAGAAAAAAAGGATTTTGCCTTAGGCTATGTGGATCTCAATAATTTTAAGGCTTATAATGACAAATACGGATTTTCCCGGGGGGATGAAGTAATCAAGATGCTTGCTCGGGTGTTGACCAATCTGGTTAATGAAATTCCAGGAGAACTTGCCTTTGTGGGACATATAGGGGGAGACGATTTTGTTTTTATCGTGCCTCCGGATAAGGCAGAAACGTTAGCCGAGCAGATTATTTCTTATTTTGATGAAATTATTCCCTCCTTTTATGACGAAGAAGACAGAGAAAGGGGTAAGATTATTTCTAAAGATAGACAAGGTAATATAAGAGAATTTCCTATCATGACCGTAGCTATTGCCATTGTGAAAAATTGTGAGGGGTTTCGGCTTAGACACTATGGTGAGGTAGTAAAGATTGCCACGGAGTTAAAGGAATATGTTAAAAAATTTAAAGAAAAGAGTATGTATATGGTGAACCGGAGGCGATGTCCATAAAGGCCTGGGTAAGTAAGGGCTTAATATCATCGATCTCTCAAATAGTTGATCTTTTTTTCCCTCCTCTTTGTTCTGGCTGTGGAGGGTATGTAAAGGGTAATCGTTTTTTTTGCCTTGAGTGTGAAAGTAAGATAAAACCGGTTTTACCTCCGTTTTGTCCTCTTTGTGGGCGACCTTACCATTTGGGTGAAATGCATCTTTGTGGAGAATGTCTTAAAGATACGCCCTTTTTTAAGGCTGCCCGGTCTGTATTTTTTTATGAAGGGCCGGTACGAGAGGCCATCATTAGCTTTAAATTTAAAGAGAATATAGCCCTACGGAAATTTTGGGTAAGAGAAATATTGTTTTTTTTAGGGAGCTTTCTTCAAAAGATAAAACCTGAAGTCATCCTCCCTGTGCCCTTACACATTAAGCGGTTACGGCAGAGGGGATATAATCAAAGTCTGCTTATTGCGAAAGATTTAGCGGCGAAGTTGGGGTTAAGGTGTGAGGCCCGCGTTTTACGGAAGGTTAAAGCTACACCGCCACAAGTGGGTCTAACTGCGGCTGAGCGTGAACGAAATGTGCGAGGCAGTTTTGCAGTAAAAAAGAAGGAGAGAATTAAAGGCAAATGTGTGCTTCTTATAGACGATGTCTTTACTACGGGCAGCACCGTCAACGAGTGTGCACGGGTTTTAATGCAGGCCGGGGCAAAGGCAGTATTTGTCATTACCTTAGCGAGGGCAACCGATGCGGTATAAGGCAGGAATTATCCAATTAGCAATTAAACGCGGAGAGATAGAAGTCAATAAACAGGTAGCGTTTGAGAAAATAAAACAATTAGTGAAAGAAAATACACAGCTTATTATTTTGCCAGAACTTTGGGCGACTGGGTTTGCCTATAAGGAACTACCTGCCTTAGCTAATTTGACCCCTGAACTTATAAAAGAAATTCAAGGTCTATTACCAGAAGGAGTTGTGGTTGCCTGCACCTTACCGCAACAAGAGGGAAGGCATATTTATAACACGGCCTTTTTAGTGAGCAATAAAGATATCCTTGCCCGTTATCAAAAGCTTCATCTTTTTAGCCCGATGCAAGAGGACAAACACTTTGCTAAAGGAAGGAGATGGGTAGTGGTTTCTACGCCTCTTGGTCAGATAGGCCTGCTTATTTGCTATGACCTTCGGTTTCCTGAATTGGCCCGACGGTTAGTATTAGAGGGAGCGGAAGTATTAATTGTTTGTGCAGCTTGGCCGCAAATGCGCATTGAACATTGGCAGATACTTTTAAGGGCAAGGGCGATTGAAAACCAGGTATTTATTTTGGCCGCAAATGCCTGTGGCCAACAAGGAAGGTTAAAAATGGGTGGGCACTCAGCCATTATCTCTCCTTGGGGTGAAGTGCTGGCCAAGGCAGGGAAGGAAGAAACAGTATTGATGGCAGAAATAGATTTGGAAAAGGTAGAAGAGGCACGCAGGTCCATTCCCTGCCTTCAAGACAGAAGGTCTGAGGTCTATCATGAGTAAGGGAAAGATCGTTGATTGGGAGTTCCTAAAAAAAGAAGTAGAGGCGTGGCAAAGACAGGGATTAAAAGTTGTCTTTACTAATGGCTGCTTTGACATCTTGCACATAGGCCATGTCCGCTATCTACAAGAGGCAAAGCGATGTGGTGATAGGTTGATTATTGGATTAAATAGCGATGCTTCAGTGAGAAAAATCAAAGGTGAAAAACGGCCTATCATTCCCCAAGAACAAAGGGCCGAGGTATTGGCGGCCTTAAGCTGCGTGGATAGGATAGTTATCTTTGATGAACCTACCCCCTTACGCCTCATTACCTTTTTACAACCAGATATCTTGGTAAAAGGAGCAGACTGGCCAGAGGAAAAGATCGTAGGTAAGGAAGTTGTGTTAAAAAAAGGGGGGAGAGTTAAGCGTATTCCCTTGGCTGAAGGCGTGTCTACGACTAGGATTATTGAGGAAATCATAAGGAGATATACACATGGGTAAGCTGGCTACAAGGGATAAAAAAAGCCGCCACTTAGTGGCGGCCTTTAGGGTAAGGATTAATACGGTGCACTAGACATAACCGTGCTCAGTTCTTCTATCTTATTGTGCTTTATGCGGTATTGATAAATGGCTTGCATATCCTTATAAACCTGAAAGATCTGGAAGAAACCGTGCCAGTGGGCGTAGTCAGGCCCGTTCATCGCCGCACCGTGTCTTGCCCGGCGTCCTACATGATGCCAGAGGTAATACATAAGTTCCTGATATCCGTCAGACCACTTGTCTTTCTTAAGTAAACCTTTAGCCTTTAAGTCATTAAACATCTTCACCGCGCCGTCCCAATATGTATTGTAAAGGGCAACTGCATTGTCTAGGGAAGACATAAACTGTTGAGTATGTAAAGTGCTATGGCAGTTGGCGCATACCTGGACCATTAACTTACGTCCTTTTTCTCCGTCTCCTCTTTCACCACTTCTCACTACGCTCTTCTTATGTACCAGATCCCACTTTAAACGTTCGTTAACATTATGCGTTGTCTTTAAGGCGCCAATGCCGCTCATGTGACATGTAGCACAGGTAGGGGCAGTGTAATCTCCTGGTTCCCACGTTTCAGGAGCGCTGTTCCATTTCCATTTTTCTCCCTCAGCAAGGAATATCTGTCCGTGTTTGCTTTCGTAGTAAATTTCAATGTCAGGATGATCGGGTCCTAAATGGCAAGAGGCGCATGCCTCTGGTTTTCTGGCCTCAGCGATACTAAAGGTATGCCGGGTGTGGCAGACTGTACAGTTACCTATACCACCATCTGGATACCTGGTACCGATACCACTTTGGGGCCAGGTATTTTTAATCGGCTTGTGATCAGGACCAAGTTCAATTTTACCTCCGTGACACATCTGACAACTTACCGCCCGTGAGGCCCAATTTCTGGTATCCCTTTTAGGGATCCCAATAAATCCTCCGCCTTCAAGGTCATAGATTAACTTAACTAATTTTTCTGTTGGTTTACCGGCTAATCTTGCATGACCACTCTTTTCAAATTGCTCTACCTCGGTGGGATGACATTTTGCACATGTCTTTGGTGATACCATAGGGGAAGTATAAATATTGGTATTTTTTACACCCTCACATTGACTGGCCATCGGAGAGCTTTTAGGAACCACATGGCAATCATAACAAGAAACACCTGCATGGGCCATGCGACTTTTCTTCCAGCTCTCTACAATACCAGGCGTCTTTTGGGCATGACATTCAATACATTTTATCGCTTCAGGTGAAAACCCCCGCTTAATCACAATTTCTTTTGTCTTAGCTAAATTGGGATAACCAACCTTTGGCGTATCTGCCCAAAGGGATACGCTTACCAAAACAGCCAAACAAGCAATTAAGAGGCTAATGCCCAAACGCTTCTTTTTCACCCTCATCTCCTACCTCCTAATTTTTGTTTTTTCTTTCTTTACTTTCTCCCTCATAAAGGCAAGTAAATCGCCATGTCCCACCATATGGTGGCAAGAAATACAGGTTTTATCCGTTTCCCCCAATGTATAAGCCCGATGCGCCTTAAATGCCTTTAAAGGAATATTAGGTGCCACTAAATTTTTATGACATTCCTTACATCCTGACTCATAACCTTTATGGGCCTTAGGTTTTGTTCCTTCCCATTCAGCTATCCAGGTTGATGGCAAGGTTTCTGTTTTTCTAAAATAATGCGCCCAATAGTCATTAATCCCAAATCTGACCTTAGCGATGAGGTAACCCATAAAACTTTTATGAGGGAGATGACAATCAGCACATTTGGCCCTTATTACTCCCATTTTTGATGTACCATGGGCAGCCATCTGCCATGTTTTATAGAAAGGTTGCATTTCATGGCAGGAGGCACAAAAGCTTATTTTATTGGTAGACCTGACTTGTGCACCGGCTAAAAGGGCTAAGATGATGGTGATACATATGCCGATGAGAAGGCCAATGAACGTTCCCCCTTTTTGTTCTCGGCAATGCATATCTTTACTCCTTTGGCTGATTTCTTTAAAATTATTCTGTCTTTATTTGCTTTTAGCATAAAAAGATGTAAAATTGCGGTTAAAGTTTGTTAATTTTTTGTTAATTTTTTGTAACAATAAAATGCTTTCTACTTTAGGCAAAAAAATCATCCTCTGTTTCTTTCTCGTTTTGGCCCTATTTTGGTTGGTCTTCTTTTTCTGGCTTTCCCAAAAACAGAAACAGTTTTTTATAGAACAACTGCGGTATCAGGCAGAAGGTATTTATCATTATATCGCCCTTACACGCCAATGGATATCTTTGCACGGAGGCATTTATCTTAAAAAAAATGAACGCTATTTGTTTTTAACCCCCTCTCATTTTACAAGAGAAATTGCCGATTTTGCTCAAAAAAAGCTTCCTTATCAGATAAAAATTGCGGTTATTAACGCGCATCAGTCCATACATCAACCAGATAATTTTGAAAAAGAGGCGATCTTAAAGTTTCAAAAAAGCAAGGCCAAGGAGGTATGGAAGATTGTCTATACACCTACAGGTCCTCTGTTTCGTTATGCTGCCCCATTGGTGGTCAAAAGAGAATGTGCAAACTGTCATTGGCAGATGAGAAAGCAAAGGATACCAGGTTGTATCAGTATTTCTTTTTCGGCAGCCTCTGTGTTTGCCGAATTTAAGAGAAATCAATTTTTCCTCATTATGGGCTTGATGAGTACCCTTTTCGTTGTCTTCTTCCTTTTATGCTATTGGCTGCGCGTATTCATCTTGAAACCTTTAAATAGCTTTATTCAAGCCTCTCAAGAAATTGAAAGGGGAGATTTGGATATACGTGTAGAGCTTCAGACCAAAGATGAATGGGAAAGACTGGCCCAAAGCTTCAACCAGATGGTGGAAAGGTTGGCCACGCATCAAAGGGGATTGGAAAAAAAGGTAAAAGAGGCTACGGCTGAATTGACTAGGGCCTATGAAGAGTTGAAAAAGACAGAGCAGTTTAAATCAGAATTTTTTTCAAATATTACGCATGATTTAAAGACACCGGTTACAGCCATTAAAGGCGCCGTAGAGTTGCTTTTGCGGACAGATAAAGATGGCAAAAATAAACTTTATTTGGCCATTATCCAGAAAAATGTAAATAAACTCTCTCAGATGATCAGAGATCTGCTTGACTGTGCCAAATTAGAAAGTGGCCAACTGGAATTAAAAAAAGAGCAAAATGACCTTTTAAAAACAATTGAAGAAGCCATCTTTATGGCCACTCCTCTAGCTTGGAAAAAGAAGATAAAAATTCTTTTTCATCCACCTAAACAAAATATTATGCTTGCTTTTGACAAAGAACGCATACAGCAGGTAATTTTAAACTTGCTAAGTAACGCCATTAAATTTTCACCTCCAGGTAAAGAAGTGTGGGTTAAGGTCAAGCCGCAAGAGGATCAAGTTATCATTAGCATAGAGGATTTTGGCCCTGGTATTCCTGAACAGGAATGGGACCTGGTTTTTCAAAAATTCTATCGGGGCAAAGAAAAAGAAGGTATTGGCTTAGGACTTGCTATTTGCAAAGGGCTTATTGAGGTCCACGGCGGCAAAATCTGGATTAGTAGGCCAGAGCATGAGGGAATTGTGTTTAATGTAAGTTTACCTTTGGGAGAGGAAAATGAGCGAAACGACCATCCTTATCATTGAAGATGATGAAGACATCCTTACCATTTTAAAAGATCAATTTGTATTAGATGGATTTTCGGTCTATGGTGTAACGACCGCGGAAGCGGGCATTAAGGCCGTAGAAAAAAAACGGCCTGACTTGGTCATCCTTGATCTCAATCTGCCTGATATTGATGGATTTAAGGTCTGTAAGCAGTTAAGGGAGCGATCAGATGTGCCTATTATTATCCTTACCGCCAGGGATGCCATTTCTGACAAATTGCGCGGCTTTGAAAGTGGGGCAGATGACTATGTGGTCAAACCGTTTGAATATCTGGAACTCCTCGCTCGCGTTAAGGCCTGCTTGCGGCGCAGCCAAAAATCATTTTCCTCTAAAGAAGTACTTGATTTTGGTATATTAAAAATCTTGCGGCCGAAAAGAGAAGTATATCTCAAAGGAAACCTCATTAAATTGACCCAAAAGGAATACGAACTTTTAGAACTTCTAGCTACACATCCAGATGAAATTCTCAGACGAGAGTTTATTAAAAAGCAGCTTTGGCCTGATAAAAAGCTTTACCGTTGGAGCCGTGCCGTAGATGTTCACATCCAAAGACTGCGGCAGAAAATAGAACTAAACCCCGAAAAGCCATCTCTTATCATTACCCATCCAGGCATAGGCTATCGCTTTCACCCACCTGATGAATAATTTTACCTATATTTTTCTACTTTTAATGCTGCTAATGTTCAGACTACTACAGATTTACCCTTGACAAAATTTAAAATTTAGAATAGTTCTAAATGTAAATAAAAATAAAGAAGGAGGGATAAGAAATGGCATTAATGATAGGTCAACCCGCACCAGACTTTGAAACAATGGCCTTTGTTAACGGAGAGTTTAAAAAGGTCAAACTTTCTGATTATAAAGGCAAATGGGTAGTTTTGTGTTTCTACCCGGCGGATTTCACTTTTGTCTGACCGACAGAGCTTACGGCGGTTGCCGTAAAATACAATGAGATTAAAGAGTTAGGGGCAGAGGTATTAGCCATTAGCACTGATACCCAGTTTGCCCATAAGATTTGGCAAGAGGGCGAACTTTCTAAGATGGTAGAAGGTGGGGTGCCTTATCCCATGCTTTCTGATCCTGGCGGGAAGATTGGGAAACAATATGGTGTCTATGATGAAAGTGCAGGCATTAATGTCCGGGGAAGGTTTATTATTGATCCTGATGGTGTCATCCAGGCAATAGAAATCTTATCCCCACCTGTAGGCAGAAATGTAAGTGAGCTTATTCGCCAACTCCAGGCATACCAGCATGTGCGTAAAACGGGTGCCAAAGAAGTATGTCCATCTGGCTGGCGTCCAGGGAAGACAGTGCTTAAACCAGGACCTGCGCTTGTAGGCAATGTATGGAAGGTCTGGAGGCCAGAAGAGGCCTTTAAGGATTGATTAGATAAGGGCTGTCATAAAATGGCAGCCCTTTTTGCTTATGAATGAAAAGACAAATTAAACAAGAAATAAAAAATTTACTGTTACAAAAAGACCATGCGCAAATAATTTCTTTATGCCGAGACCATCCGCGTAGATGGAAGGTCTTACGCTCTTGCCTTTATGACGCCGATGAGAGGATCTGTTGGGCCGCGGTAGAAGCTATCGGCAAATTGATGCAGATTTGGTGGCAAGATGGCAAAAAAGATAGGGTGCGCGAGTTTATACGCAATCTTTTTTGGTCTATGAATGATGAATCTGGCGGTGTCGGTTGGTTTTCTCCCCAAACAATTGCGGAAATTATCGTTAACATTCCAGAGCTAATAACTCCTTATGGTAGTATGATGCTTTATCATGCCTTAGAAGAGCCTCCCTTGGTTAAAGGGGGTCTATGGGGAATAGGCCGTTTGGGTAAGCGTTTAAAAGAGGATGTAGCCTTTTTTAAAGATAAGGTATTAGAGGTGTTTCAAAGCGATGCCCCTGAAGTGCTTGGTCTTGCCGCCTGGGCAATGGGGGAAGTAGGCTTTGCACCTGCGTTGCCGTATTTAGAAAATTTGACCGCACGCTCAGAGAAGGTAAGGATTTATCTGGGAGATTTTTGTGAAAAGACCTTAGGCGAATGGGCTAAAGAGGCCAAAGATAAAATAAGGAGAGGGAGAAATGAATAAAGAAAGAATTATTGGTATTCTTAACGAAGCCGTAGAGCGGGAGATTGGGGCTGTTTTTCAATATATGGGTCAACATTATCGCTTTCCCAAAAAGACACATCCTATTGCCCGTGAGATGTTGGAACGTATTGCGGTAGAAGAGATGAAGCATATAGAGGCCTTTTCTAAACGGATTGTGGCCTTGGGTGGACAGGAGAGCATAAAGTCAAGTAAAGTTATTTGGGAAACAGATTTTTCAAAAATGATAAAGTTAGATATGGCCATTGAAGATGAGGCCATTGCTATGTATAAGCGTCACATTGCCATATGTGAGGAAGAAGGGGATACAGAGACAAAGGCGATCTATGAAGATATTCTTGCCGATGAAGAGCGCCATCACAAACTTTTTGCCGAAATAAAGAAGATACTAGAAGAGGGGATTGAAGGATGAAAACGATGCGCATTTTAATTTTACTTTTTTGTTTCCTTTTGAGTTGGCCTGTTTTGGGTATGGCCGCTCCGGTGAGTGAGGAGACAGAAACATGTCTGGACTGTCATCGCCTAGTTACCCCTGGCATTGTGGCTAACTGGGAAAAAAGCAGACACGCCCAGATAACCCCAAAAGAGGCCCTAAAAAAAGACAAACTTGCACGAAAAATCTCTGTAAACAAAGTGCCAGCAAAACTAGCCAAGCATGTCATTGGATGTGCTGAATGCCATACCCTTAATCCCCAGATACATAAAGACACCTTTGCCCATAACGGCTTTCAAGTGCATGTAATTGTTACGCCCAGAGATTGTGTTACCTGTCATGCTAAGGAGACTTCTCAGTATAGCAAAAACAAAATGGCCCATGCCTATCAAGATTTAATGGGTAATCCTGTCTATAAACAGCTGGTAGAAACAGTAATAGCCATGCCCCAAATACAAGAGGGAAAACTAAGACAAAGTCCATTGGGCCAAGAAGCCCAGGCAGATGCCTGTCTTGCCTGTCATGGCACGATTATCCAGGTAAAGGGCCTAAGGAAAAAAGAAACTGAGCTAGGAAAGATGAGCTTTCCTGTCTTAACGGGCTGGCCTAACCAGGGCGTAGGGCGGGTTAACCCTGATGGTTCTGTGGGTAGTTGTGCCTCTTGCCATACCAGACATAGCTTTTCTATCGCCATGGCCCGTAAGCCCTATACCTGCGTTCAATGTCATAAAGGGCCAGATGTGCCAGCATATAAAGTTTATAGCGTCAGCCCACATGGGGCGATCTTTAAATCGCAAGCTAAATCCTGGAATTTCAACCACACGCCTTGGGTCATTGGCAAAGACTTTACTGCCCCTACTTGTGCTACCTGTCATGCCAGCCTTTTGGTAGATGAAAACGGTAATATGATTGCCCCACGCACGCATCAGTTTAACGACCGTTTGGCAATAAGGATTTTTGGCATCTATGCCCATCCTCAGCCCAAATTTCCAGATACAAGCGTGGTCAGAAATGAGCAAGGCCTACCCTTGCCCGTGAGTTTAACCGGTGAACCTGCCGTAAAATTTCTCATTTCAAAAGACGAAATGCAGAAAAGAAGACAGAGAATGATGAAAATTTGCCAAAGCTGCCATAGCCAAAACTGGGTAGCAGGCCACTTTCGCCGCCTAGACCAGACAATAAAAGAAACGAATAAACGCACCCTGACCGCCACAAAAATCCTCTTAAAGGCATGGCAGACAGGGGTAGAAAAAGGACTACCGCAAAAAGGTTTACTCTTTGATGAACCTATAGAAAGAATGTGGGCTGAACAATGGCTTTTCTTTGAAAACTCTATTCGTTATAGCGCCGCGATGATGGGTTATGACTACGGTACTTTTGCTTTTGGTCGCTGGTATGCAACCAAAAACATCCAGCAAATGCGTGACTGGTTGCGTGTGAAAGGAAATGCCTTACAGAAAAAGTAGGAACATATTTGGGAAGTTCTAAGCCTTGGTGCTTTTTTTAAAAAATAAAGGAGGTGTGTAAAAATGCCAAAGAAGTTGCAAATTTACAAATGCGAGGTATGTGGAAACATAGTAGAAGTGCTGCATGAGGGTAAGGGTGAACTTGTCTGCTGTGGACAGCCCATGAAGCTTTATGAAGAAAACACTATGGATGCGGCTAAGGAAAAACATGTGCCGGTGATAGAGAAGATAGAAGGTGGGTATAAAATAAAGGTAGGCAGTGCAACCCATCCGATGGAAGAAAAGCATTACATTGAGTGGATTGAGCTTATTGCCGATGGTAAGACTTACCGCCAGTTTTTACATCCGGGAGAAGCGCCAGAGGCAGTCTTTAAAGTGGAGGCAGAAAAGGTTATAGCGAGGGCCTATTGCAATTTACATGGTTTGTGGAAGGGATAGAAAGATTAAGAAAGGTTATTTGACAGTTTAGAAAAAGTTATTTATAATAACATTGTGAAAGAAAAGGAATTTCTTAAATGTCATATCTGTGGAGGTAGGGCGGAGATTAAAGGACGCTGAGCCAAGGCCAAGGTAGTCTGCCGTGATTGCGGGCTAGCACAGCCGATAGAAGAGTATAGAGACGATATAGAGGCGTTAAAAGAGCGGTGGATTTGTGAATTTTTAGAAGAGCATAGTAGTGAGATGGAAATAAAAAAACGGCTTGAAGACGAGCGTTATTTGTTAATAGAACTTGTGTTTAACAATCAGACATATGTGTATCTTTATGATAAAGACCAAAAAACAAGCTTTTTAGGCTTAAAAGAGAGTGAACTTGATTTAGATACCTTTTGGCAACGACATAAACAGAACAATAATTATTGTTTACCCTGTGAGTTAATGCTATGCTTTAAAAAAAGACTGGCCTTGGCCAAAGATTATGCCCCTGTGGGAATGGGGCTTGATCTTCAAAAAATGCAACCATTGCTTCAACAATTAAAAGAGAAGGGGTATGGCTTACCGGTTAACTGAAAAGGTAAAGGCTGCTGGCTGAGCGGCCAAACTCAGTCCAGGGGACCTGGCAGAGATAATGGCGCAACTGCCCAGGCTGTCTCATCCCAACTTGCTGGTGGGATATGAGACGGCCGACGATGCTGGTGTATATAAACTGACAGAAGAAATTGCCCTTATCCAAACGCTGGATTTCTTTACCCCTATTGTAGACGATCCTTATTCCTTTGGCCAGGTTGCGGCTGCCAATGCCCTAAGTGATGTCTATGCTATGGGTGGAAAACCACTTCTCGCCATGAATATCGTTTGTTTTCCTATTAAAGACATGCCTAAAGAAATATTAAAAGACATCCTGCAAGGAGGTATGGATAAAGTTCAAGAGGCAGGGGCTATTTTGATAGGGGGACACAGTGTAGAGGATCCAGAGATCAAATATGGACTTTCAGTTACTGGCATTGTGCATCCAGAAAAGATCTTAACCAACAAAGGTGCGCAGGTAGGCGACTTTCTTATCCTCACCAAGCCTTTAGGGACAGGGGTATTAGCGACAGCCGTAAAGGGAAATATGGCGAGTGAAGAGGCATTAAAAAAGCTTGTCAAAATTACAGCTACCCTAAACGCCAAGCCAGCCGAAGTAATGACCAGGTTTCATGTCCATGCCTGCACCGATGTGACTGGTTTTGGCCTGGGAGGGCACTTGCTGGAAATGGCAAGGGGATCTAGAAAAGAGATAGAAATTTGGACAAGTAAGGTACCCATTATCCCTGAGGCCATAGAATATGCTTCTATGGGACTTATTCCAGCAGGAAGCTATGCCAACAAAAACTTTTGTGAACAACTGGTAGAAGTTAAGGGAGAAATTCCATCCCTTACCCTTGACCTTCTCTTTGATGCCCAGACTTCTGGTGGTCTCATCATTGCCCTTCCTGAAAAAGAGGCCCAAGTCTGTTTGCAGCAGCTTAAAGATGAAGGTGTGGAGGAGGCAGCCATTGTCGGTTGCGTCTGCGCAGATAGTGAACACGGCAAGATAAAAATCTTGCCTTAAAATTATCAAATGAAAAGACGGTTAAAGATATCCCCTACCTAACTTTTATTTCTTTGCTTTTTCTGGTGCCCAAAAAATTCCTTCCCAATCTATGAATTCATTTCCTTTGCACCTAACGGCAGGGTTTAGCAGGGAATGTTGGACAATTGATTTTAAAGCCATCAGTAATTGCTAAATATAGTTAACCGCATAATTCTATGTAATTTGTGGAGATTTTCCCTTTCAAGACCCAATCATAATTATAGCGCCTCTGCTCGCTTAGCGGTCAAGGCCAGGCCCGAAGGGTGCAGCCTGCGCTAAAGGCGCAGGTCCACAGCGAGCAAAGCGAGCGTAGACCCTTGACCACCTGACGAGGCCTTGGCGTATAATTTTCTTTAAGTTAAGGAGGAAGGGAAATTCACCAATTTTTGCGGAATGGTACAAATCAATCGCGGATTTTGGATTTTTACCATTTATTTTAGAAACTACTACCCAACAATCAATATTGCTTGAGAATAAAGTGTCTATGTGTAGATGGGTAGAAGAGCAGTTATGCTGTTTTTAAAAACAGTTCTAAAAGCCTATATCCTGCATCAATAATGATGCCATTTTCCTTGGCCGTACGTTCACAAAAACCCCTTTGAACGTTTATTTCGGAATTGATCTTACAGAGAATGGCAAATGGCACTGGCTCGGCCACATGGGTTCTTACTTCAATGGGTGTATAATGATCCATGGTTACAAGGATATGGATATCCTTTTCTTGAGCGGCCGCAAGGATCGTGCCTACTACCTCTTGATCAAACCGTTCTATCGCCTCTATCTTGGCGGCCAGATTGCCCTCATGCCCGGCTTCATCTGGTGCCTCTACATGTACATAGACAAAATCACATTCCTCTAAGGCCTTAAGGGCATATTCGGCCTTGCCCTTATAGTTTGTATCCAAATAACCCGTTGCCCCGGGCACATTTATGACCTTTAGCCCAGCCAATACGCCAATACCCTTGATTAAATCCACCGCTGAGATAACAGCGCCTTTAAGGCCATATTTTCCCTCAAAAGAAGGCATGGCAGGCATTTTACCTTGTCCCCAGGGCCAAATGCTATTGGCCGGCCTTTTACCTTCTTTTAGACGCCTTTGGTTTACCGGATGTACTGCCAACACTTCCTTAGCGAGCTCCATTAACTCCTTAATCTCCACAGGCAGTCCTTGCAGATACGGAGCTACTTCCTGTCCAGTGATGTCGTGAGGAGGTGTGGTTACAAAGTCCTCTTTCCCCTTATGCCAGATAAGGATATGCCGATAGCTTATTCCAGGATAAAGGGAGAAATTGGCCGGTAATTTCTCCTTTAGGCTAAAAATGATTTCCCTTGCTTCTTCTGAAGAGATATGGCCGGCACTATAGTCTTCCATAAAGACCCGGCCGTCTCTTTTGCCTAGAGTGACGAGATTACAGCGAAAGATGACATCATCAGCTGCTGTTTTTATGCCCAAACTAGCAGCCTCTATAGGTCCTCTGCCGGTGTGATAACGCCTAGGGTCAAAACCCATTAGGTTCATGTTGGCTACATCGCTGCCAGGGGGCATGCCCTCAGGCACGGTCTGCACCAAACCTAAAGTGCCATGGGAGGCAATAAAGTCCATATTAGGTGTGTGGGCTGCCTCTAAAGGTGTCTTTCCGCCTAATGTCTCTAGGGAGTAATCCCCCATGCCATCACCAACCAGCACAATAAATTTAGCCATTATTCTACCCTTAAGCTGTCTTCTATTCGTATAAAGATGGGCTTACCCTTAACGACATCTAAGCCCTCAATTTCTTTTAAGGCCTGTTTGACATTGGCTTCCTTGGCCTCGTGCGTAAGCATGACGATAGGCACAGCCCCATTCAACTCCCTGCCCTTTTGCACAACTGATTCAATACTGATATTGTATTTGCCTAAAATGCCAGCAATTGACGAAAGTACTCCTGGCTGATCTATAGCGGCAAACCGGAAATAATACTTAAATTCCAGCTCATCCATGCTCAAAATAGGTTTGGCCCCTCTCTTCTCTAACATAAAGGCCAGAGCAGGGGTACGTTGATTAATGCCCTTGATCAAATTTCTGGCCAGATCTACCACATCACTTACAACCGCACTGCCTGTAGGCATCATACCTGCCCCTAATCCGTAAAAGAGCACATTGCCTACCGCATCTCCCTTGACCAAAAGGGCGTTATAGGCCCCGTTAACATTAGCTAAGAGGTGTTCGGCCGGAATCATCGTTGGATGTACCCTTGCTTCAATACCTGCTTCAGTAGATCGTGAAATGGCCAAGAGCTTGATTTTATATCCAAATTCCTGTGCAAACTCAATGTCAATGGGCTCAATCTGACTTATTCCCTCAATGTAAATGGCGTCAAAGTTAATCGGCACACCATAGGCCAGGGCTACCAAGATGGCCAGTTTATGGGCCGTGTCAATACCCTCTACATCAAAGGTCGGATCGGCCTCGGCATAACCCTTTTCCTGCGCCTCTTTTAAGACAATCTTAAAGGGCATGCCTTCGTTGGTCATCTTGGTCAAAATGTAATTGGCCGTGCCGTTTAAGATACCAAACAGATGAAGAATGTTGTTCGCTACTAAACCTTCTTTTATGCCTTTAATTAAGGGAATACCTCCCCCGACGCTGGCCTCAAAGGCCACATCTACTCCATGTTTAGCCGCGGCCTTAAAGATTTCCTCACCGTGTAAGGCCAAAAGGGCCTTGTTGGCCGTGACTACCTGCTTGCCGTTTTTAATGGCCTTTAGGATGAAGGTCTTGGCAGGCTCATAACCACCAATCAATTCAATGAGGATATCAATCTCTGGATCCTCAATCACTTCCTCTGCGTTGGTGGTGAGTTCAATTCCTGTAAGATCTACCGGACGTGGTCGTTTAAGATCGCGGTCTGCAATCTTTTTTAAGATGAGAGGTTTTCCTACTTTTTTTTCTAAAAGTTTTTTCTGTTCAATTAAGATCTTGGCTACACCTGTGCCTACAGTGCCCAAACCGATAAGTCCGATCTTAACTGCTTCCATCTCCTATCCCCTCTGAAAGAGCCTTCTCAAGCCCCTGATGGCCTGTCTGATCCGGTGCGGATTCTCCACCAGGGCAAAACGGACATACTCATCACCATATTCCCCAAAACCAATTCCCGGTGAGACGGCTACCTTTGCCTCACGAATGAGCTTAAGGGAAAATTCAACTGAACCCAAGTGTCTGAACGGCTCTGGAATCTTTGCCCAGACAAACATCGTTGCCTTGGGCTTTTCTACCTGCCAGCCAATGCGGTTTAACCCCTCTACCAAAACATCACGCCGTTCTTGATAGATGCGAACCGTCTCTTGAACGCAATCCTGTGGGCCGTTTAAGGCGATGATAGAGGCAATTTGAATGGGCTGAAAGATGCCATAGTCCAAATAACTTTTGATACGGGTTAAGGCGCCGATAATCTTTTCGTTGCCCACACAGAAGCCTACCCGCCATCCTGGCATATTGTAGCTTTTAGACATAGAAAAGAACTCTACACCGACATCCTTGGCCCCCTTTGCCTGTAGGAAGCTTGGAGGTTTATAACCGTCAAAGGCGAGGTCGGCGTAGGCAAAGTCGTGGATCACCCACATTTTATGTTCTTTGGCAAAATCTACTATCTTTTGAAAGAAGTCTAAGTCAACTATCTTGGTAGTAGGATTGTGGGGAAAAGAAAGGACCAATAGCTTTGGCCGTGGCCAGGCCTCTCTGGTGGCCTTAGTTAATTCTTCAAAAAAATCATGTTCTGGGGTTAAAGGAATACTACGCACATCGGCGTTGGCAATGACAACGGCGTAAGTATGAATAGGATAAGTCGGATTAGGGACAAGGGCCAAATCTCCAGGTCCAAGCATAACAAGCATTAAATGGGCATATCCTTCCTTGCTTCCGATAGTCACTACCGCCTCGGTTTCTGGATCAATATCTACATCATAACGACGTTTATACCAATCGGCAATGGCCATGCGCAGTTTTTTTATACCCCTAGAGGCAGAATAACGATGGTTTTTGGGTTTTTGTGCGGCTTCTATTAGCTTATCTACAATATGTTTAGGGGTAGGTAAATCTGGATTACCCATGCCTAAATCAATAATATCCTCTCCCCGCCGTCTCGCTTCCATCTTCAACTGATTAACCACGGCAAACACATAAGGAGGTAACCTCTTAATTCGGGGAAAGACATCTTCTAAGCATTCAGTCATAATCTTTACCCTCTCCTAACAATTTCAAAAAAGGATTATAACTCTTTTGCTAACAATGTAAATGGTAAAGAGGGAGGCTGTTTGAAAATTAAACATTGACCCAAAATCCGCGATTGATTTATAGTATTCCGCAAAAATTGGTGAATTTCCCTTCCTCCTTAACTTGAAGAAAATTATACGCCAAGGCCTCGTTAGGTGGTCAAGGGTCTACGCTCGCTTTGCTCGCTGTGGACCTGCGCCTTTGGCGCAGGCTGCGCCCTGCGGGTTTGCCCTTGACCGCATGAGCGAGCGGAGGCGCTATAATTATGATTGGGTTTGAGGAAAAGATAAATGTTTTCTCACCTTTTAGGTGAAAGATGTTTTTAAAAAAATTGTTTTATTATGCCATACTTCTGGAGTTTCTTGGAGGGCAATCACGGATTTTGGAACTTGTTTAGCCTTTACTAAAGGATTGAGGGTCTGAGGGTTCCTCTTTTTTAGGAAGAATTTTTTTAATGATAACTTCTTGCACCCGTCTAGGCGTAGCACTTGTAATAACAAATTCAAGGCCATTATAAGAAATGACCTCTTTGGGTTTGGGCACCTTGCCCGTAAGGTTGATCAAGAAACCGGCGAGGGTTTCGTATTTCCCCTCTGGGAACTTCACCCCAATGGCCTCTCCCAACTCTTCAATGTCTATGTTGGCCTTAACTCGCCAGCAATTTCCATCCAGATGAATGATTTTTACGCTTTCTTTGTCGTATTCATCTTGAATTTCACCAAAGATTTCTTCCACGATGTCTTCCAAAGACACAATACCCACGGTACTACCATATTCATCTACAACAATAGCTAGATGCATGTGCCTAGCATTCATTTCTTTTAAAAGGGCCCCAATCTTTTTTGTTTCTGGCACAAAAAGGGGAGGCAAAAGAATCTCTTTAAGCTCTATCTTTTCCTCCCCATGTTTTGGCCAGAAACGTAAGAGATTTTTGGCATGTAAGATGCCAATGATGTTATCCAAATTGTCCTCATAAATGGGTAGCCGTGTGTGTCCTTTCTCTACTACTATCTTCACAATTTCTTCTATTTGCGTATTTACCTCAACACACACTACCTCAGGCGCCGGCACCATAATTTCCTTGGCCGTCTTCTCTTTAAATTTAAAAGCCCTTATGATAATCTTGATATCTTCGTCTGATAAGAAGCCCCTTTCCTTCCCTTTTTCTAAGAACCAGTAAAAAGTGGCCTCAAATTGGGCTGTTCTTTTAAGCTCCTTTTCCCATAGATAAGTAAGAATCCTTTTTAAGTTGCGATAGATTAAGTTGTCTTCGCTGCTCAAACTCCTTTCCTCCTGCCAGCATGTCTTCTATGACTTTTAAATACTGCTGCCCTCGTATGATAACTTTTATCGTCCCCTTTTTAATACCAAAAAGTTCAATAGAATCATTGATGGCCTTGTTAATGTCAAACTCCTTACAGGAGTAGATGTCCAGATCCATCTTGGTCTCAGTAATATTGGTAGAAACACTTATATGGCTCTCGGCAATCATGACAAAGCCAAAAATCCTTTCTGCTCCGTTTAAGAAGTATCTACGTACATAAGGGGTAGAAATCTTTGTCATGTTGATTTCAGCCGGATAGGTATCAAGAAAGCGGTGAATAAAACCGTCATCAGCAATCCGGCCCAAATCACACTCCAAGGCATCAATGATAAGGTGAAAACCTCTAGGATTGTGGACTACACTCATTTCTCCCCTCCTTTCCTTTATTTTTACCAATGCAAGGTTTTGTTCATAATCCGCTCATAAAGGGACTTGGGCAAAAAGCTCCAAGTATGCACTTCAGCATCATAGAGCCTTAATCCCTTTACCGGCGGACGCTGTGGTTTCCTAGGGTTATATTTTATAGAAGCAATGGAAAAACTCCACCAATTGCCAGGATAGGTGGCAATGGGAATGGAGTATAGGTCTACAATGGGAAAGACCTTTTTAAGGGTTTCTTGAATTTCAATGGTAACATCCTTATGAAAGCACAGGGACTCACTGTGGGTAGCAAAAAGCCCATCACCTTTTAAGGCCTTCTTTACATGCCTGAAAAATTCCTCGGCATAAAGACTGCGGGCCACGCCAATGGCATCAGTAGAGTCCACGATGATCACATCTATGTCTTTGGCCTCTTTGATGAATTCAGAGCCATCGGTAATGTGAATCTCAAGGCGAGGGTCATCAAAGGCACAGGCAACAAATGGCAGGTATTCCTTAGATACCTCAATTACCTTTTTGTCCAACTCGGCCAGATAGACCTTCTCCACCGTGTCGTGCTTTAAGACCTCCCTTACCGTACCACCATCACCTCCACCAATAACTACCACTCGCTTCGGATTTGGATGGACATGCATGGCTACATGGGTAAGCATCTCATGGTAAAAAAACTCATCTTTTTCCGTTAGCTGCACAATGTTATCTAAAACCAAAATCCGGCCAAAGTCCGGGCTTTCAAAAACAATAATCTCCTGATAAGGGCTTTTGCCTTTAAACAAAACCTTTTCCACCTCATACATATATTGCACCGGAGAAAAGGGTTCGTTTTCTATAAATTTGATCATTTATAGCCTCCTATATTAAAATCACTTCTGGAATAGGAAACCCATTAAACTCTGAAGCATAAGACACCGTATAAGCACCAGCCGAAAGAATAAGCACCAACATACCCTCATCTACCTCTGGCAAATCTACATGCTTGGCGATCACATCCATACTATCACAACTTGGCCCGGCAACAGTCCACTTTTTATATGAAGAAGACGCATGAGTAGCTTCTTCTGGAATATACGTATATTTAATACCGCCCAAGCTCTCCATCAAGCCGTTAAACACCCCTACGTCTAAATAAAGCCAATTTTCATAATTGCGCACGGCCTTACCCAATACCCTTGCCACCATAATACCCGCATCGCCTACAATAGCCCGGCCTGGTTCAATGAAGACTTCTATTTTATCAGAAAACTTTTCTTTTAAAAACCGGCTAATGTACGCCTCTACTTCTTTAATATCCGGGGCAACGCGGGTGTAATTTATAGGATATCCCCCGCCAATATTCAACATCTTTAGCTCAATTCCCGCCTCTGCACACCTTTGCCAAAGCTGTTTGGCCTTTTCTATGGCGATATACCAGTTATATACATTTAAGCACTGTGAGCCAACATGAAAGGTGATACCTGTCGGATTGACCTTATTCTTTTTCTTTGCCTCTTGCAAAAGGATAAAGGCCTCATCCAGTTCTACGCCAAATTTTTTGCTTAAAGGCCACTCACTACCTTCATTGGGCACGGCTAGTCTTACATATACCTCGCAGCCAGGGGCGTATTTTTCAAGCTTTCTCAACTCCGTTAACGAGTCAAAGGCAAAGTAGCGCACACCATAATGATAGGCTTTTTGGATAAAGGGGACAGACTTAATGGGATTGCTGGTAATAATGCGTTCTGGCGAGATGTTTAAGTCTATCAACAAATCCAACTCACCTTCAGAGGCAATCTCAAAGCCAATTTCTTTATCTTTTAAAAGGCTCAACACCGCCTTATCTGCATTGGCCTTTACCGCATAAAATACATGGCTATTAGGAATGGTCTTACCAACCAGACTGGCATTTTCTAAAATCTTTTCCTTGTCCATTAAAAGCACGGGCGTACGTAAATCCGGATGCGCATCAACAAAGGACAAGGCCTTAAGGAGTGTTCTTTTGGTGACAATCTTGCGGTGCCAATTTTCTATTCTAAATTTTCTGACCATAGAAACCTACCTATCTCATAGTTGTTGCGCATTCTTCATCTTTCATCATAGAACGTCAATCCCTTTCACTCCACTAAATTTATGGTTCAATTAACATTTCTGGATTAACCACCCGAATGAGGACGTCCTTTGAGACTGCGTTTGGACTAGGTGGAAATTCAAATGTCCATCCCTGGACATTTCTAAGAAAGACCTTTCTTTGAATGCCGTCAGGGGTCTTGTAAACAATAAGAATACCATTAACCGTTTGATCCTTATCTACGACAATATCTATCCTTTCTAAAAACTTGATGTTCCCTGGACCAAAATCCGTCATCACATAACCAGTTTGGGTAGGAAATTTCCTTTTGTAAAACCAAAAGTGAGCTCCATATAATCTTTGCGTCTTTTGCGCCAATACACTTGCCTGAGCCTCTAAAATAGCACAAAATACCCCTATAATAACCAAAGCCAAAACCTTTACTGCCTTGCTCATTTTAACCTCCATAAATGCCTATACCTATTACCAAATATCTCATCTCTTCTTAAGGCTGTCAAGCCCTCTACCTTCTATTTTTTACAACTTCCTGAGCACTTAAGAACACTCAAACTCATCTCTCTAGGGAAGGCGTAAGATATACCTCTTCTACCATTCCTAATAACTCATGTCTTGTAACCCCCTTGCCAAACAAGAATAAATTTGCTATTTTAAATGCAGTGGGCGGTTAACTCAGCGGTTAGAGTGCCATCCTCACACGGTGGAAGTCGCTGGTTCGAATCCAGCACCGCCCACCATTTTTTTATTCCTTTTTGGTATATGCCTTTTATTAGAGGAAATCTGCCATTTTTTGCGTTTAGCAATTTTTCCCAATTCCCCTTTTTAAAACACGCCATTTTTACCCGCGAAGGGGGATATAGTCAGGAGGCTTATGCTAGTTTAAACTTAAGCTACACGGTAGGGGATATAGCGGAAAATGTAAGTAAAAATTTAGAAAAGGTTAAAAATTATTTCAAGGCTAGATGGCTTGTCTGGACACATCAGGTGCACGATAAAAAGGTTTTAGTCATAAAAAATGAACGACCTACTTCTTCCTACACAGGCTTTGATGCCCTGGTTACCAACCAGCCAAGCATTGCCCTTTTGGTAAAACTAGCCGACTGTCAGGGCATTTTACTTTGTGATCCTAAAAAGAAGGTCATTGCCGCTATTCACTGTGGCTGGCGAGGAAATGTAGTCAATGTGATTGGGGAAACGGTAAAAACCATGCAAAGGGAATTTGGATCTGAACCAAAGAACATCTGGGCAGGTATTAGCCCTTCTCTTGGCCCTTGTTGCGCAGAATTTCGTGATTATCAAACCTTATTGCCGAAGACATTTTGGCGATATAAAACAAAAAATAGTTATTTTGACTGGTGGGCCATTTCTTGCATGCAATTACAAGAAGCAGGCATACCTGAACACCAAATTGAGGTGGCACGGATTTGCACGGTCTGTGATAAGCGCTTTTTTTCCTACCGTCGTGATGGCAAAAAGACCGGACGGTTTGGCGCTATAATTATGCTTAAAGGAGACGAAGGTGATTCTAGAAACGGCGAGGGTAATTGAACACAGACACTTTATTATTCCTCAAGCAGAGCATTTCCACCTACTTACCTTCCTTTCTCCTGAGATTGCGGCTCAGGTTAAGCCAGGCCAGTTTATAATGCTGAGAATCGGAACCCAGCTAGATCCCCTTTTGCGCCGGCCCTTTTCTATCTTTTGGCAAGAGGGAAAAACCATCTCTTTGCTATATAAAGTAATAGGTAAAGGCACGCACCTAATGACTCAGTGGCGGGCAGGACAAGAAGTAAATATCCTTGGACCATTAGGACAGGGATTTACGTTTATTTCAGGTTCTCCCCACTGGTTAGTGGCCGGTGGGACTGGAATTGCCCCTTTATTTTTTTTAGCTAAGCAATTAAGCCAAAAGAACATTTCTTTTCAGCTCCTTTGGGGATTGCGCTACCGCGTTGCGCAGGAGCTAATTGCCTTTTTAAAACAACATTTAGACAATCTTACCATTTATACCGAAGATGGTAGCCTGGGTTATCAGGGGCTAGTTACAGAAGGGGTAGAACATTTGTCTCAGCAAGAGCGGCCACAAGTTATCTATGCCTGTGGACCTATGCCGATGTTAAGGGCCCTTTATGCCTGGACAAAAAAAGAAAACATTCCCCTCCAAGTCTCTTTAGAGGCCCACATGGCTTGTGGTGTGGGGGCGTGTCTGGGATGCGTGGTGGAGACAACAAGTGGATATAAAAAGGTCTGTCAAGATGGACCGGTCTTTAACGCCGAGGAAATAAAATGGGAGAAGTAAATCTGCAGGTCAAACTAGGAAGGCTTGTTTTACAAAATCCTGTTATGGTCGCCTCTGGCACCTTTGGCTATGGTGAGGAATATACCCAGCTTGTGGATCTAAACCAACTGGGAGGTATTGTCGTCAAAGGGCTTTCTTTAAAACCAAAGGTTGGCAATCCCCCGCCACGCCTAGTGGAGGTACCTTGTGGTCTTATCAATGCCATTGGCCTTGAAAACATAGGAGTAGAGCGGTTTATCAAGGAAAAGCTACCCTTTTTAAAGCAGTTTAAAGCCAAGATTATCGTCAACATCTTCGGCTATTCTCCAGAAGAATATGCCCAACTGGCTGAAATTCTTAGCCCTACTGGCATAGACGCCATAGAGGTAAACATCTCCTGTCCCAATATTAAAGAAGGGGGACGGCTTTTTGGTACCGATCCCCAGACGGCAGCCCTGATTACCAAAAGTGTATGTGAACATACCCATTTGCCTGTATTTGTCAAATTATCCCCACAGGTAACAGACATCGTAGCCATTGCCAAGGCAGTAATGGAAGCTGGGGCAGATGGGGTATCCATGATCAATACCATTCCGGCCATGGCCGTGGATATCCATACCCGCCGACCTAAACTGGGCAACGTTACTGGAGGACTTTCTGGCCCCTGCCTTAAGCCTATCGCCTTAAAACTGGTGTGGGAAGTAGTAAAGGCCTTGGATATACCTGTCATTGGCATAGGAGGCATTACTTGTGCCGAAGATGCCCTTGAATTTCTTATTACTGGCGCCAAGGCCATTCAGATTGGTACAGCCAACTTTGTCAACCCGCAAACGGCCATAGAGGTAATTGCTGGTATTAGGCATTATCTTGAGGATTGTCAGCTAAAAGACATCCATGAACTTATTGGCAGCTTAGAATTATCCTTTTAGATTGGCCTTTACATAGGGTTGTCTGATTGGAATTGACACTGCCTAAGAAATGTAATAGTTTAAGGTAAAAGCGCTGGAGGGAAAAATGTCTGAAGCTACGGCGCAAAAATTGAGTGAGTTGGAACAAGCCCTGATGGAACTGGCTTATCAGGGTATGAAAACCGAAATGGAATTGGCCCGTCTCAGCAGGGAAATGCGGGAGTTTAAAAATGAAATGAAGGCATTTAAAAATGAAATGTTAGCATTTAAAAATGAAATGAGAACATTTAAGGATGAGGTGCGGTGGGAACTTAAACAGTTAAATCGGCGGATCGGAGAAGTTTCAAACAAAATGGGCACCTTGGCAGAGGATATGGTTGCTCCAAACATGCCAAGAGTGGCAAAGGAACTTTTTGGGTGTGAGAAACCAGACTTTTGGGGAGTGAGGATTAAAAAAAGAAAAGGGTCTGAAAACAGAGAATATGATGTCATTGTTGTCTGCGGTGACTATGTGTTGATAAATGAAACCAAAACCAAATTAAAGACCGCGCATGTGGATGAGATGATAGAGATGCTTGAAGAGTTTAGAACATTTTTCCCTGAATATAAAGAAAAGAAGCTCGTTGGCATTCTGGCGAGCCTTTATGTGGACGAAAGTATTGTGCAGTATGCCAGTAAAAAAGGCATTCTTATTATGTGCATGGGAGATGAAACCATGGAAGTAGTAAATGGAAAGGATGTTAAGTTTTATTAATTCACCCTTTTGCCCTGCCCGCCAGGTTGGGTTTGTCTATTTTGTTCTTCCTTGATGGGATAATCTCTTTACCATGAGGCTGTTTGAAAAATATAGTTAGCCGCATGATTCTATATAATTTGTGGAGACTTTTTCCTTCCAAGGCCCAATCGTAATTATAGCGCCTCCGCTCGCTTAGCGCGGTCAAGGCCAGGCCCGCAGGGCGCAGTCTGCAGCTTTAGGCACAAGTCAGAGCGAGCGAAGCGAGCGTAGCCTCTTGACCACCTAACGAGGCCTTGGCGTATAATTTCCTTTAAGTAAGGAGGGAAGAGAAATTTGGATCAATGTTTGATTTTCAAACAGCCTCATTGCTCCATTGACACTTGTGTTTAAACCCATTACATTAATGCATTGTTTATGTATGAGTTGTGTTTATAAAGTTTAGTGGGTTTTAGGAGGCTTGAATGCCAGGTAATACATTTGGACAGACCTTTCGGGTAACGACCTTTGGGGAATCCCATGGAGTGGCCTTGGGTGTAATCATTGATGGTTGTCCACCGCGGTTACCATTGACAGCAGCAGATATTCAAAAAGAACTGGACAAACGTCGTCCTGGTCGCCGGTTGACTACACCTCGCAAGGAGCCAGATAAGGTGGAAATCCTCTCAGGCGTATTTGAAGGACAAACCACAGGTACTCCTATTGCCCTGATTGTTTACAACCGAGATGTAGATAGCAGCAAGTATGAGACAATTAAAGACATATTTCGGCCTGGCCATGGAGACTTTACCTATTGGCATAAATACGGCATTCGGGATTGGCGTGGGGGAGGGCGTTCTTCTGGTCGAGAAACTGTGGCCAGGGTGGCTGCTGGGGCCGTGGCGCAGAAGGTGCTAGATACGGTCGGAATTAAGGTCTATGCCTATACAGTGGCCCTTGGAGGTATTTATGCCAAGGAGTGTGACTTGGATTTTATTGAAAAAAATTTTCTCTTTTGTTGTGATAAAGAAGCATATCAAAGGATGGAAGAGCGAATTGTAGAGGTAAGAAAACAGGGAAATTCCTTAGGAGGGATTGTGGAAGTGCGGGTTAGAAACTGCCCGCCAGGGCTGGGTGAACCTGTATTTGATAAACTTGATGCCGACCTGGCTAAGGCCTTAATGTCTATTGGTGCGGTCAAGGGGGTAGAAATAGGGGCTGGCTTTAAGGTGGCAGATATGCTTGGCTCTGAATGTAACGATGAGCTTACGCCAGAAGGATTTGTTACCAATAACGCTGGCGGTATTCTGGCTGGGATTTCCAATGGTGAGGAAATTATCATCAGGGCAGCAATAAAACCTATTCCTTCCATTGAGAAGGAACAACGCACAATTACTAAAAATGGTAATCCAACCACCATTTCGGTAAAAGGCAGACATGATATTGCTGCCATTCCTAGGATTGTACCTGTCTGTGCTGCTATGGTCAGGTTGGTTTTGGCCGATCATCTGTTAAGACAGAGGGCAATTGCATGAAAATTCCAAAGACAATCGGTATCATTGGTGGAACAGGCCGGATGGGCCAGTGGTTTAAGGCCTTCTTTGAAAAAAAGGGCTATGAGGTGCTTGTGTCTGGACGACATACTGCTTTGACCAATCAGGCTTTAGGCCAAAAAAGTGATGTAGTTATTGTTTCTGTGCCTATAAGTATCACGGTGGACGTTATAAAGGAAGTAGGGGCTTATGTGCGCAAAGAGGCCTTATTTATGGATGTTACTTCCTTAAAGAAGGCCCCGGTAGAGGCCATGTTAAAATTTAGTCAGGCCGAAGTCATAGGTACCCATCCCCTTTTTGGCCCAGGGGTAAAAGATTTAAAAGGGCAGACGATTGTCCTCTGTCCAGCCCGGGGAGATAAATGGTTACCTTGGGTAAAGGAGGTATTTAAAGAAGCCCATTTGGAGGTTACAACACCAGAGGAGCATGATAAAATTATGGCTGTTATTCAGGCCTTAACGCATTTTATCCTCCTTTCCTTTGGTCTTACTTTAAAAAGGCTTCCTTTTTCATCTGAAACTTTAATTCGCTATGCCACTCCTACCTTTCGTCCCTTATGGGAGCGACTTTTAAAAATGGCTTCACAAAATGCAGAGATATATGCCAATATGCAATTTGATAATGTTTTTTATAAAGAAGAGGTCTTACCTGTTTTTTTAAAAGAAATAGAGGCCCTAAAAGAGATTGTTTTTAAGCAGGATAAAGAAGGCTTTTTAGGAGCATTTGGAAAAATTAAATGAAACCATCTTGTTTCCCTTAGATGAGTTTGTTACATTTATCTTATGCGCTTTTTGCATGTTTCTGATCTTCACCTTGGGCGTAAGGGACGAGAAGAAGACATCTGGCGACAGTGGAAAAAGGTTGTAGATATTGCTTTGGAAGAACGACCAGAGGTATTTTTGATTACAGGAGATGTATTTGATAATGGAGAAGCGGATGTAGAGTTAAAAAAGACTTTTTGCTGTTCTTTACAGCCTGTAATAGAACAGGGGACAGAAGTTCTCATTATTCCTGGTAATCATGATTTAAGACAGGGTAATGCCTTAGCTGGCCTAGAAAAGGCAGGACTTAAGGTTTTTTACCAATACGATGTTTATTTTATTTCTGAGGTGGCCTTTCATCTTTTTCCCTTTGCATCTAACTGGACCGGTCAAGATTTGGTGAAAATGAAAAAGGAAGTAAAGGCCCGTTATCAAATCGGAGCCGCCCATGCTAGTTATGTGGCCTTGCCAGAAATATTTGCTGATCTAGGAGACAGCCAGGCCATTCATCTTCCCCTTACAAGAGAAGATATCATGGCCCTTAATTTTGATTACTTTGCCTTAGGGCACTATCATAACGCCAAACACTGGCAGGTTGGGAATACCCAATGTGTCTATCCTGGGAGCATAGAGCCACTTTCTTTTAAAGAAAAAGAAAAACGCTGCGTATTTTTAGTGGAGTGTGGAGAGAAACTAAAGGTAACTTCCATTCCTATTGGTTGCCAGCGTTTTTATGCAGAAAGGATATTACAGATAGGTCCTCAAGGATTAGATGCCCTTTGGGCAAAGATAGAGGAGCTTTCTGCCCATTTAGGCCCGTGTTTTTTGCGGTTAACTTTAAGGGGGATGGCTGAAACTGTGCGTTGTCAGCACTGGCAGTCTCAGGTGAGTGCCTTTTTGGAAAAAAGACAGATTAAGGTCTTTTGGCAGGATGAAACAGTAGATTTAGGCTGGATTGAAGAGAATACACTTGCCAAGCAATTTCTGGAAAGTTGCCGACAGCGTGGGAAAAAAAGCCCAGATAAAGATTACTGGTGGCGAGTATTTTATCGGGGAATTGGACTTTTAAGGCAATGTCAAGATGCGTATAAAGAGCATTAGACTCTGCCATTATCCCAGTTTTTCTGACTCTACATTTTATTTTGCCCCTGGTCTTAATCTTATCTATGGACCAAATGAAGCCGGCAAGACAACCCTTTTGAGTAGCATTACCTTGGCCTTGTTTGGTACTTCCAAGGCTCGTCTAGATAAAAAGGTTCAGGCAGAGGTAGTATTAGTCCTTCCTGATGGGAAGGAAATAAACATTAAAAACGGGAAACCAGCTATAATGGATATGTCTCTTTTTCTTTTTGAAAACATCTTTTTTGTCCGCACCGGTGAACTTGAATTTGAAAGACGCTCTCAATTTTTATCCCACTTAAAGGCAAAGCTTTTGGATGCCTCTGCCTTAGGTCTTGCCAAAGAAAGAATAAAGGAATTTATCGGAAAGGAATTGCGACAGATTGGTGAGAAAAACATCAGAAGTAAGGGCAAATTGCTAGAAGAAAAAGAAGGGCTGGAGCAGGAAAAGGTTGCTTTGGAAGAACAAAAGGAAATTTATCTGGAAATCAGACATTTAGAAGAAGAGAAAAAAAGGCTCTTTCAGACCGAAGAAGAGTTAAAAAATGTCCTTGCCCAATGGGAGGAAAAGGAGAAGCTTTTAGAGAAGGTCTTAAAAAAGCGTAGTTTGTTAGAACGGCTGAGGCGGTGTGAGGAATTGGATACTCAAAGGCACCGGTTAAAACAGCTAGAAAAAGAACTGGCCGTCCTTAAGGAATTTAAAGAAGAAGAGGCAGGGCAATTGAACCTCCTGCAAGAACAGGTACAAAGGATAGGACAAAAGATAGAGGCCGTGCAGCAACAGTTAAAAGAGGTGTTAAGAGAAATAGAAGAAAAAAAAGAAAAGATGGCTGGATTGGAATCGCTTATTACCAAACTCAAGCTTTCTTGGGAAAGAGAAAAGATAAAACTTCAAGCCTATGGGCACATTACGATAGAAAGATGGGAAATTCTTAAAGGGCTACTTAAAGAGCAGGACTATTTAAAAAAGAGAAAGATCCAGATAGAAGATAAATGTAAGGCATATAAAACGGCATATACCAAGCTTAAGGCCGAAACTGAAGACCTAAAAGAAGAGATTAAACGGAGAAAAAAAGAAAATAAAAGGGCAAAAAACCTTTTTTCCCTCTGTCTTATCCTAGGACTTGGTTTGGGTATTTTAGGAATATACTTTAAGCCTATCTTGTGGGTGATACCTGTTTCTGTCCTGGGGGTAGGATTTGGGGGGTATAAGTGGTGGCAGGGGAAAAAAGAGCTTAATAAACTTAGAATGCTAGAGGCACAAAAACAAACAGAGTACGAACAAAAAAATCTTATCTTGGCCGAAGAGGAAAAAGAATTGGCGCAAATAGCCCAACAATTAGAGACATGTGCACAACGCTTGCGTCAAATGTATCAAGAGGCAGGGGTAAGAGATGAAGAGGCGTATACCCAGGCCTTAAAAGAAAAGGAAGAGCTAAATAAAGGACTTGAAAGACTAAGACAGCAGTGGCAACAAAAGGAAGAAGGCTTAAGGGTGATAAAGCAAACGCTAGAGGTCCTTAAAGAGAAAAAAGAACATCTGCAGACTGAAAAAGAAAGACTTACCCAAATGTTGGAAGAGAAAAAGGCAGAAATTTCAAGAATATTACAAAGGGTAGGAGTAGAGGCCATAAGCATCTATCAGGCCAAATGGCAGGAAAAAAAGGAGCTTATGGCCCAAATAAATGCCCTGCGGACATCCCTTGAAGAAAGTGAAATTAAGGATATAGGAAGTGAAATTTCGGCCTTAAAAAAGGAACTTTTGCTTCTAGAAGATGTGCCAGAAAGATTGCCAGAAGAAACAGAGATAAAAACAAAGGTAAAGGCCTTACGGCAGGATTTAAAGACCGTGTCTGATAAACTTAACCAGTTAGAAGGAGAATTACGGCAGTTAAAAAAGCGCATTTCTATGCCTGAATCTGCCTTGTTGAATCGTCTTTACCTGGTTGAGCAGAGGCTAAAAGAGATAGAACAAGAAAAGGAAGAATGGCTAGGAGTGTATCAGGTATTTCTGGATATAGAAAAAAAGGCAGAGGAGATGCTTAAGGATGTCTTTAAAAAGG